>Ga0111539_10007531_pt1 | contig 13928 bp, 12 predicted proteins | sample RhiMethybrSRZTD1_FD_79667 | JGI IMG/M metagenome (GOLD analysis project Ga0111539, IMG submission 79667) | Populus rhizosphere microbial communities from Tennessee, USA - Rhizosphere MetaG P. TD hybrid SRZTD1 (version 2) (version 2) | ecosystem: Host-associated > Plants > Roots > Rhizosphere >...
AGTCACCCTCACTGCACAACACGCACTCAGTTCGCTGCGCGGCGCGATCGACACGCTGATCGTCCCCGGCGGTCTGCGCGATGCGCTCGATGGCGCCGCATCGCTCGTGCCGATCGTGCGTCGGCTCGCGCCCAAGACACGACGGCTCGCTTCGGTCTGCTCCGGTGCGTTCATCCTGTCGCGCGCGGGCGTGCTCGACGGCCGCGCCGCCGTCACGCACTGGGCGGCGTGCGAGCAACTGCGCCGGACAAATCCGCAATGCCGCGTCGAGGACGATCGCATCTTCGTGCGCGACGGACACGTCTGGACTTCTGCCGGCGTCTCCACCGGCATCGACCTGGCGCTGGCGATGGTCGAAGAAGATCACGGCGCGCAGCTCGCGCTCGATATCGCGCGCTGGCTCGTCGTGTATCTGCGGCGGCCCGGCGGACAGAGTCAGTTCAGTGCGCCGCTAGCGGCGCAGATGGCGGAGCGCGAGGGTCTGCGCGATCTGCTGCTCTGGATGACGGATCACATCGATGCGGATTTGTCCGTCGCGGCGCTCGCCCACCGCGCGAACATGAGCGAACGGACATTCGCGCGCGTGTTCGCAGCAGAAACGAGCTTCACGCCCGCCGTGTTCGTCGAACGGCTGCGCATCGATGCGGCGCGCCGCAGTCTCGAAGCGACGAAGAAGTCGGTGAAGCAGATCGCACGCGCGTGCGGGTTCGGAACGGTCGAGACGATGCATCGCGCGTTCAGAAGGTCGGTGGGCTCGACGCCGATGCAGTATCGGGCGCGGTTCGCGACTCCACCGGCTGGCGGTGCCAGCGTCAGGGCAATGCGGCCCTGATCTGCTTGCGCACGAATCCATCCGCGCGCACCGCGAAGTCGCGGCCGGCGAACGCGGCGTATGCAAGACGCCGGGCTCGCAGAAAGGCTCTGCGGCTCGACGCTGAGCGGCCGCGCCACGCGTCGTAGGCGGGCACGGCGACCGTGCGCAGGAACTCTACCCACCGCGCGGCGGTACGATCCTCGCTCACTTCCGGGGCGCGCTCCGCGCAGTTGCGCGCTATCGCTGCGCGCAGGGCCGGATCGCTCCGCAGGCGTTCCAGCGTGCGGAGCGTGTCGCTCACGCTCTCGACCTCGAAATAGTCGTAAGCGTTGCGCCGCTCCGCCCGGTATGCGGACTCGCTACCGAGCAATGCAGGCACGCCGGCAATCCAGCTGTTGTAGAGCTTCGCCGCGGGGTACTTGTGGAAAGAAACTTTTGCAAAGCTGCGTACCGCGAGCACCGCGTCCGTATCGCTATAGTCGTTCCAGTGGTGGCGGTCGACGATCCTGAAATTGAACCCCTGCTCCTGCAGCAGGCGCGCGAACCGCTCGTTGCGCAGCTGCGGCGCCAGGCGCTTCGGCAGTCCGTAGTACGACACGTTGACGAATGCATCGCCCCGGGCGGGATCGCGGCGAATCAGCCCAGCTTCGGGCCAGGAGGGCAGGAACACCGCCGGCCACTTGCGTGAAGGACGCACCAGCAGCGGATCGCCGGGATTCTGCACCAGGTGCAGCTGGGCACTGGGATGGCGGTAGAAGTCCGCGACAATGCAGACCAAAAGCTGCCGGTCGTTGGGCACGATCTCGTTCGGCAGGAACTGCCGATGCGTAAGGATGATGCCCTCTTCCGGAAGCTGATCGGTCAGCCGGCACGGGAAGCCGAGGCCTGCCAGCGCGCCGTAAGTTTTCACCGTCCAGACATAGCCGCCGTCCCGGTTGGCGGCGAACACGTGAATACTGTCGCGCGCTGCCGCGTTCGCCGCGCCCGGAGGATAGTAGAAATGGATTAGCGGACGATCCCCGCCGAGACCATCGAAAAGACCACCCACTGCCCGCTCTCCCCCTACACCGCCTGCCTCACGGACTTTAACCAGTCCCGAGGCAAAGAGTTCCACGGGTTCGCCGACAACCTCGGGCAGTTCCTCAGGGCAGCTCGCGCGACGAGACGTGGTTGAGCGCAACGACCCACTGGCCGTCGCGCTTGCGCATCAGCCGCGTGTTGATGCCGTCCTGCGGCTTTTCGGGGCGATTCAGCTGGTAGCGGCTGATCAGCTGCGCGGCGTCCGGCCCGAGCATTTCGATCTTGATATCGAAGAAGTGCAGTGTGCCGCGCGTCTCGGCGGAGCTGCCGTAGTCACGGATGTAATGATCGAGCGTGCCCTGCCAGTCCTTCTGGAATTCGCCGCGCGACACGAACACGACGTCGGGATTGGCGAAACCCTGCATGTAGCCGCGGAAGTCGCCGCGATTCCACGCGGCCTCCATGCGCGAGATGACGTCGCGGATCGCCTGTTTCTCGCCCTCCGCATCGACGACGACGGCGGGCTCGCAAGCTTTCTTGTCAGCTGCGTGGAGGTAGCTCGCAGCGACGAGCGTCAATGCCAGCATCGCCGCGAAGGTCCGCAGCGTCGGGAGGGTCGGTCTCATGGCAGTCCTCAGCGTTCGAGGTGAATCGGAATCGAGAATACCCCGAACGAGCGCGTGCCTTCGATGTCCATCGACACCAGCACTCGCACCGTGCCGCGCTCGGCGCGCGGCGTGACAATCAGGCTGCGACGCACGACACCGTCGGCATCAGCCTTCTGCTGGGCGAAGGGCGCGCCGCCCGAATCGATCGTCACCGCTTCCGCGCGCGGAAATTGCACTTTGAGATTGTGCCCTGGGATCCGCGCGACGAAGGCGAGCTCCAGCCCGACCGGTTGATCGCGAGTTGGCGCTGCGCGCAGCTGATAGCGAACATCGACCGGCACGGAAGCTTTGGCAGAGGGCTGCGCGAGCGTCATCTGTTCGATCGCAGGCGGCGCAGACTGGGACTGCACGGCGCCGCAGCCCATCAGCAGCAGCGCGTACACCCAGACGTTGGCAATGAAAGTTCGTTTCATCGTAGTCAGTTCGTAGTGACCGAGACTGTGATGTCGACGGGCCCGGGCGTCACGTTGTCGTTGCAGTCGGCGTTGCCGCAATCGTAGACGTCGAGCACATAGTCGCCCGGCTGCAGCACCAGCGAAAAGTCCTCGTTCGCCGGGGTAGGGATCGGGCCGATCGGGACGCCCCGGCGCAACACGCGCATGTCGGGATCTCGGCCCGCCGCGGCAGTGGCACGGAAGCGCACGTTGGTGGTCGCCGGCACGTTCAGCCGCAGGAAGCGGTGAGTGGACAGCTTGTTGCCGACGCCGAATTCGTCGGTGCTGCGAACCTGCACCGCGGCGCCGCCCAGCGAGATCGGCGTGTAGACCGGCAGCACGTTCGGCGACGACGCGTTGTTGATCTCGGTGCTGCCGTAGGGCTCGATCGTCGGACCGACGATGCCTTCGCCCTGCAACAGGAAGTCGAGCGTCGACGCCTGATCCGGGCGTTGCTGGCGATACGCGGCAAACAGCACGAAGGGGCTGATCACCGCGTCGGCCTGCCGCATCGGCCCGTTGATCACGGTCCAGAGAGTGTCCAGGTCCTGCAGCGACCACAGCACCTCCTGGATGGAAGCCTCGGTGAACCAGCCTTCGTTCGTCTGAATGTCGGACCCGACATCGAAGAATCCGGACTCTCTCTGCCCCACGCCGAAGCTGTCGAGGTACGTCGACTCGTGCGAGACGAGCGCGCCGTACGCCGTCGCGAATCCTTCGCTGACCGCCACGCGCATGTCGACCCTATCGATGATCGAATGCGCGCCGCCGATGCTGTCGTCGCGGGACACGCTGTGCAGGATGAAATGGCCGAACTCGTGGCGAATGACCGAGGGGTCGTATTCGTCAGTGTCCACGTCGGCCTCGCCCGCGAGCACGATCCACGAATTGCCGCCCCGATTGGCCTGAAAGAAGGTATCGGCGCCGACGTTGGTCGGCGACCAATCGATGAGCAGCGGCGGCAGGTCGGGCACCGGCGAGATGCTCGACCGCACGTGGGCGAGTACCGGACGCAGGGCATCGAGAATCGCGAACGGCGCGGCAGAGCGCGGCCCGACGAGTTGCCCGGTCGGGCTCCACCCGGAAGGAATCTGCAGATCCCGCCGCCCGCCAGGACCGCTGCTGAAGACCGGGCCGGTGAACGTGTAGACGTCCCCGAGCGGCGTGCCCGAAGCATTCAGATCGCGCACCGAGATCTGCCAATGCGGCAGCGGCTCCGGCGCCTGGCGGGACAGCACTGCTGTCGTTCGCAAGCGCAGATCGGTCACGCTGGGAACATCGAAGTGGAACTCGCCCGGGAATGTGCCGCTGGCGATGACGTTCTGCGTCGTTGCGTTCAGCACTTCGACCAGGACGTCGGCGGTGTTGACGAATTCCTGACTGGCGTAGCTAAGCCCCGAGCCCGGGAACCCGTGCGGCACGCGCTCGTACTGAACGTTGCCGCTGATCGTCACGATTGGCGGAATCGGCAGGACGGTGATGTCGACGGTATCCGGCGCGCTAGTCGCACCTTCGTCGTCCGTAACGGTGAGCGCGAATGTCAGCAAAGTGTCTGTCGTGACGACCGGTGCGGTGAAGCTCGCGTTGAGCTGCGTCGTGCCCGCGCCGAGCGTGACGGCGGGCCCGGCTACCTGCGTCCAGGAGGACGACACGATCACGTGATCGTCACGGCTCCCGAGGGTACTCAGCTCGACGTGCTGTGCAGAACCCTCGGTTCGGTCGGCACCGGCGTTGGCAACCGGCGGCTGATTCGGGCCGGTGCGCGCCTCGATGATTACGACGTCCTGGATGTGGTTCCCCGTTGCATCCGTGCAATCGAGGAAGTACGGAACCTGCATGGCCTGCGTGAATGGACCGACTGTCTCTGTGCCCGACAGCGGGCGCGGGCCGGACCAGCTCGCCGCCGCCTCACACGAAACGACGGCGTGGGTGCTCCACGTCAGCTGCGACGTCTGGCCGTCGCGCACGATGATTGGATTCGCCTCGAGCGTCACCGTGGGCGTCGGCGGCAACACTTGCACCAGGATACCGTTGCTGCCCGTGCCGCCCGCCCCCGTGCACGTCACGATGAAATTCGAAATCACCGTCAACGGGCCGACGGTTTGCGTGCCTGAGGTGGCGAGCGTCCCGGTCCACGCGCCGGATGCTTCGCAGCTGGTGGCGTTGGTGCTGGACCAGGTGAGCTGCACCGACTCGCCTTCTTCGATGGTCGTCACATTGGACGACAGGGACACGGTCGGTGCTGGCGGCGGAGGCGTCGGCGGACCCTCGGGCGGCGAGCTCCCGCCACCGCCGCATGCAACGAGCAGCAGCGCGATTGCAAGGGTCCCAGCGCCACGAACACGGCGCGCGAGAGTCCACAAATCCATTTTCGTGTTCCCGCAATTCTTATGTCATCACAAGCCACGGGCACGGTTCTTCGCCCGCCCATGCAGGCTAGTGCGCGGACTCCGGCCTGTCAAAGAATGCGGGGGTCGCGATGCTCAGCGCGGCTCGCGGACCATCGGCACGATCTCGGGAGAGTCGCCGGAGCGAATGGCGCCGACCTGGCGGAAGCCGAGCCGCTCGTAGAACGGAATGTTGCGCGGGTTGGTCGATTCGAGATACGCCGGCAGCCGCTCGCGATCGCAGCGCTGCAGGATCGGCCACAGCACCGTCGCGCCCAATCCGCGGCTCTGACGCAGCGGCTCGACGCCGACGAACGGCAGATACCAGTGCGGGCCCTGTGGATGGTGCTGGCCCATCTGCTGAATCATCTCGAACAGCTGGTTTTGCCGCGACGCATGCACCGTGCGCTGGACCACATCGATCAGCTCCGCTTCATCGGGCTCGACGTCGGGCGGCAGCCACAGCGCCACACCGGCACCGTCGCCGACCTCGAAGCCGCTTTTGCTCGCGAAGGCGTGGCCGCCGAGCGCGCGAGCGAAGACGGGAAATGCGGCCAGGAAATCGCTCGTGGCAGGCCAGCACCAGCGGTTCGCGGGGTCGGTTGCGAACGCGAGCGTCAGCGTTGCGATGGCGTTGCCCTCGCGATGGGGCTGGATGCGGGTCGTCGGCAAGTGAGTGTCCATGGCGGCCAGACTAGAGGCTCGCCGTAAATGCGCCGGCGGATCGGTCGTGAGAAAAGCGTGAATCGCGCGCCCTGGCCGCCCTGCGCTACAGCATTTTCGTCTTTTTGAGATAGCTCTCGACGTCGCGATACGAGCCGTCGTCGCCGGCATACTTCACGAGGTTGCGCGCAGTGCGCAGCCACTCCACGGTCGAGGGCTGCACGCTGGTGAGCGCGTGCGTGAAATCGCCCGCAGTCAGCGAACGCTCGCGACCGTTCACGATGTTGTCCTCGAGCGCCGCTTCCTTCGCCAGCTCGATCAACCCGTCGATGTCCGCGCCCGAGTAGTGAGCGGTCTGCCGCGCGATGGTCGCGTAATCGAGCGCATCGCAGGGCACGCCTGTCAGCTTGACCTCCAGCATGCGCTGCCGCGCCTCGGCATCCGGCGGCGGCACGAAGATCTGCCGCGAGAAGCGCCCGGGGCGTTTCATGGCGGGATCGACGTCCCAGGGCATGTTGGTGGCGGCGAGGATCAGCAGACCTTTGTTGTCCTGGCCGATGCCGTCGAGCTGCGAGAGGAACTCGTTGACGATGGTGCGCGTGTGCTCGGAGTTCGCCTTCGAGCGCGAATACGCGAGCGCGTCCAGCTCGTCGAAGAACAGCACGCACGGCGCCTGGGCGCGCGCCTTGGCGAAGATCGATGCGAGATTGCGCTCGCTCTCGCCCATCCACATGTTGAGCACATCGGAGATGCCGACCGAGATGAACTCGGCGTTGCACTCGTTGGCCACGGCGCGCGCGATCATCGTCTTGCCGCAGCCCGGCGGGCCGTACAGCAGGATGCCGCCGCCCGCCTGCTTGCGAAAGCGCTGGAACATGCCCGGATTGACGAACGGCTCGATGATCTTGATGCGGATGGTCTTCTTCAGATCCTCCATGCCGACGATGCTGGAGAAGCGGATCTTCTCCTCGGGCACACGCTGAATCGGCACGACATTGCTGGCGGGCTCGCTCACCACGCGCAACTGCGGTGCTGCGCGCCGTGCCTGCGATTCGAGCCGGTCGAGCTCTTCGTCGGCAGCAAACCCGTCGAGCGGCCGCGCCTTGGCGTAGCGCGACAGCGCTTCGGGCCGTCGCCCGAGGAGCAGCAACGCACGCGCTGCGCCGATGTGCCCCGCTGCCTGTTGCGGATTCTGCTTGCACAACAGCTCAAATTGCGCGAGCGCCAGCTCACCTTCGCGTTCATCGAGCAGGCATTGCGCATAGGCCTCGCGCGATGCGCCGTCGAATGGATTCGCGAGCAGTTGACGTTCCAGATCGGCTCGGGTGGGCATGAGTTCAGGCTCGCAACAAGCGCTTCAAGATGGGCGGCCAGATCCAGCTGTAGGCGACGTACGCGAGCAGCACGAGCCCGATCGTGCCGGCCAGCTCGGCATCGGAGCGACGCAGCGTCGACAGACCGACGGCCGCCAGCAGCCAGATCGCGACCGAGCCGGCCCAGCCGAAGCGCACGACGGGCCACAGCGGCAACATCGACCAGTGCGTCACCAGTCGCAGCTGCTTGACCATGTCCACGATGCCTTCATTGTCGGGCTGCGCGCGCAGCAGTTCGCGCGCGATGCTCAGCGCTTCCCCGCGATCGCCACGCTGTTCGAGCGCAACGACGACGAGCAACAGCGTGCGGAGCGACTGCGGGTGGCGCACCAGCAGCTGCTGCAGTCCCTGGCTGGTGGTGCTGCCCGGCCGCTCGATGAAATCGCAGATGGTCTGCGCAGCGAGGCACTCCACGCTGTCCGGGTCGTACTTCAGGCCTTCGAGCGCCAGCTGCTGCGACTTCTCGATGTTCAACGTCTTCAGCATGAGCTGCGCGTAGCGTCCGTAGTAGTGTGCGTGCTCGGGATAGTCGCGCAGCAACTCGATGATGGCGCGCTCGGCCTCAGCGTTGTCCCCGCGTTCCAGCAGCAGCTCGAAGTACAGCAAGCGTGCCGACTGGTCCTTCGGCTCGGCGAGCAGCACCTGTCGAACCGTCGTGAGCGCCTCGTCGTTGCGATCCTCCAGGTAATCGGTCCACGCCGACTGCAGCAGCAGTCCCGAGTGATCGGGATGCGCAGCCAGCGCCGGCTTCAGCAGCGCGCGAGCCTGGCTCGTGCGGCGCCGCTCGAGCAGCACTTCGACCTGATGCATCACCTGTTCCGGCGTCGAAGCTTGCAAGCGGCTATTCCATGATGATCGTGACAAAGGCGACGGACACGGCCATGCCGAGGACGATGCACCCGATGCCGCCTATCCAGCCGTTCGGCCGCGTGAGACCCATCAGGTCCGCGTTGACCTGTTCTCTGCGGTGGAGCAGGTAACCGACGCCGACGATGGCGAGGCCGAGCGCCTGGCCCGAAAAGCGCGCCGCGCGACTGCCGAACTGCTCGGTGAACCAGGCGCGCACGTCTGCACCCGCGACCGAATGAAACAACAGCCAGCCGCCGATCGCGAGCAGCACCAGCAGTGCACTCCACACGAGCGCGTCGCGCGCTACGCGTCGCAGACGGAAGGAGTTCGTCGCGAGGATCGCCAGCGCGGCGAACGGCCCGCCGAAGAAGCCGGTGAGGAACGTCGTTTGAACAGAATAGGGCGCGGCCGTCCGGACAGTGCCGGTCAGCGTTGGCTGCAAGAGGTCTTCCCTGGGCACGCTCAATTCATGGTTCTCCGCCGCGATTCCACGGCAGACATCCTAGCGAGCGGTCAGGGGGGCGCGCTAGCGCTCGGTCCACTTCCCGTCCCAATCTGCGACTTCGTAGCGATTGGTGGACGGGAATCCCGGCGGGCGCTGGCGCTCGAAGCGCGGGTCGTAGTCGATCTTGGTGGCGTAGCGCGGCTCGGTTGCGGAGATCGTTCCGCAGGCAACGCTGCCGTAGATCCGCAACGTCGCAGTGCGCGGGTGATCGATGCTCGTCACGACGAAACGGTGCCCGGCGAAAATCGCGGCATCGATCTCCAGGTCGCCGCCGCCCGTGACGCGCGGCGGCGCCACTTCGACCACGCGATCGCTGACGATGCCCAGGTAGTCCTCGGAGCCCGAGTCGTTGCGCGGATCGTCGGCATACGTGAGGTTACCTTCGATCACGACGCGCTTCGGCGAATAGACGAGCACCTTGCCCGCGACCACGCCCTCGACGTGCAAGGCTGCTCTGCCCTTCGCGATGAAATAGATCGGATGATCGTGCGGGTCGTTCAGATACTTCGACTGCGACGTATCGATGTCGGTCCAGCGATAGCTGCCGTCGCCGAAGAAGCGGATGCGCGTGTCGCCCTGGAACTCATGAACGCGCGCCTGCTCGTCGCGCGGCGCCCACGCGAATGGCTGCGAGGATTCCGGCAGCTCGATCTCGCTGGTACCGGTCTCGAAACCGCCGCGGAAGATATCGGCATTGCGGCGCCGGCCGAGCGACGTGTCGTTGTAGCTGCGCGCGGTCGTCGTCACCTTGCCGAGAAATTTCGGCGCGATGCGCGAGTCGGACAGCAGGCTGAAGCGCGAGTTGGTGTGGAAGCGCCCGACGATCTCGTCGTCGTGAATCGCCACCTGCGGATCCCAGCGATCGACCATTTGCGTGAACTGCGAGAACGCGAGGCGATTGAGATTCACCATCGTCGTCATTTGCCGGCCGTGATCCGAGGCGCTGACCTGAGCGGTCACGCGCTCCAGCGCGGTGCCTTCGTTCGCGCGCTCGCGGATCAGCAGCGCGCTGTACTGCCGGCCGTCCTGCTCCCAGGTGACTTCCTGGCGGGACGACTTGAGCGCCTCAGCTGCCAACTGCTCCAGCCGCCGCGACAACGCCGCCCTCTCGGTCGAAGGCATGATCACTGTCGACTGCGAACCTTCGTCAGCTGCGATCGTGATCGGCGCGGGCGCGGGTGACTCGACTTGGTCGACCGGGCCGGGCTCCTCGGCCTGATCCTCGATCGTGTCGCTCGGCGGCGGCGCCAGCCTGGCGAGCGCCTGGTCGAGCTCGACCTCGCTCGGCGTCGTCGAGCCGGCGGGCAGCGGCGCCAGGTCGACACCGTCGCGCTGCTCGGCGTCGGGTTCTTCGATCAGCACCAGCTTGGACGTCAGCGTGTCGCCGGAATCGATGCCGTACTGGTTGCCGCCCAACATAATGAAGAGCAACAGCGCGACGTGGACCGCTGCGGACGCAGCGATGCCGAACATTTTTCGCGAGATTCGCGGGTCGAAACGGCTGGACAGCGCCAGTTCCATCGCACCCCCCTGGAATGGGGCCAAGCATAGTCCGGACGCGGGCGATTGCGAAACCCGGTTTTCTCAGACGCTCCCGCCGGCCGCATGAACAACTTGCAAGGCGCCTCCGACCCGCCTCAGAGCTGGCGCGGGTCCTCGGTCACTTGCTCGGCGCCGGCGGGCCAGCCGCCACCCAGGAATTCCGTGACCGCAGACCGGACCTCTTCGGGCCGCTCAGCGAACGATTGATGGGCCGCCCCCTGCAGGGTCACGAGTCTTGCATTCGGCAGCAGGTAGACCCATTCGCGGCCGGCGCCGTACGGCGCGTTCCGATCGCTCGTGCCGTGAATCGTCAGCACCGGCGTCTGCAACTTCGCGACACGCTCGCGCGGCACATCCAGCTGACGGATCGAGCCGCCGAAGTGCTGCTCCAGGTGAGGCGCCAGGTGGGTAGGCCATTCGTTCGGCAGGTCGCAGAGGCCGGGCCCCAGCCGCTCTACGCTTTTTGTGTCTCCGACCAGCATGAAACGCACGACGCGCCACTCCTCTTCGCAATATTTCTGCGGATCGGTCGTGTGGACGTTGCGTTCCCGCAGCTCCCGCAGCCGGGCGCCGCCGTGCTGCTCGATCACTTGCTGCCGGTCGGCAGCCACGTATTCCGGCCGGTACTCGGTGCCGAATTTCAGCGGCACGGGACCGAGCTGCACGAGACGCGTGACGCGCTCAGGGTGATCGAGGGTGTACAGGACCACCATGAGGCCGAGGTAGGAATAACCGATCGTGTGGAATTTCTCGACGCCGAAGTGCCGGCGAATCCTTTCCAGGTCGGCGACGTCGGCCTGGATCGAGATCTTCGCGAGGTCCTCGACACGCGAGGATTTCCCGCGATTGCGCATGTCGTAGGCAATCAGCGTGTAGCGCTCGGCCAGCCAGCGAAAGTCGTCGAACGTGAACAATCGCGCCGGCAGGATCACGGTCTGCGCGCCGCGTCCTGCTTTGACGTAATAGAGCTGTACGCCGTCGTCCGTGGTCACGAACCCTTCGCTGATGTCCTGCGCACGCGCAACAGCCGCCGCGCCGAAGAGCAGCAGAAGTCCGATCAAAGCGAGTCGCAGCATCGTTCGCACCCCCATAGGTGGGGATACTAGGGGCCGCGGGCGCCGCGCAGCGACGGTTCGTCGCGGGGACGCGTCGCTTCGACGAATCGCGCTTTGTCGGTACAAAACTGATGATGTTCCGCCGCTGATTTTTTGGGAGTACAGTCGCCCGCATGCGTGACCTACTCCCCCGATCCGCGGTCGCCCTGTTCGTCATCGGCTCGCTCGCGGCGAGCGGCCCGAGCTTCGCTCAGCAGCAGGATCCGCCACTGAACAGCACGGAAGAACAGGGCAGCAACCTGCCGCCGGGACAATTTCCGGCCGTGCTCAAGACCAAAGAGGTCGACTTCATCTATCGCAGCACGAACAGCGTGCTCGCATGCGACGAGCTGCGAAACCGCGTCGCGACGATCCTTCGCGAGCTGGGCGCGCGCGACGATGTCCAGGTCACAGCGCGCGAGTGCGACTCGTTCGTTACGGGTACCAGGGCACCCCGCAGATCGGACGCTCGCGTGTCGGGCACGATCCAGCCCGGCAGCGGCGGGGATCTCACCGGTAACAACGACCCATTTGGCCAGAGCCCGATAGATCGGCAGATGGAGCGCCGCGAGACCCTGACTCACGGCGATCAGTACAACCGCTACAAAGCGCAAACGACGCCGGTGCACATCCAGCTGATGATGCCGGTCGTGATCACGCCGGAGATCCTGGACGAAGTCGAGCGGGACAAATCGCGCCGCGCGCTGATCTCACGCGTGCAGGGCAATCCAGCAGCGTCCATCGACGAACCGATCTACTTCCCCGCCGCCCGCAGGGAGGTCACGCTGTCGCACGACACGATCGAGCTCGAGCCGATCGACTGCGAGCTGCTCGAGCAGATGCGACGCACGGTTTTCCGCGAGCTCGATGTGCACGTCACGTCCGGGTCGCTGTCGTGCGACTCGGGCTCGTACATCAAGCCCAAGCTCACGGTCGAAACGTTGCTGCCGGTCGGCTACGAGATGCCCGGCGAGCGGAGAAAGCGCGAGCGCGCGGAAAAAGCAGCTCAGTCTAAAGAACAGAAGGCGTCGCAATAGCGACGCCCCCCGATCACAAGTATTCTTTGTACTGGGGCGTCGACAGCCAGTTGTTGTGCAGGCCGTCGAAGTAGCGCACCGGAATCGCCTCCAGCGCCGCGGGCTCGAGATCCAGAATGGCGACGTTGACGCTGCAGAAGTCGCCGCCTACTTCTTCCAGGTAACCGCGGCCGAACACGTGCACGCCGCAGTGCCTGCAGAACTTGCGCGATGAGATCTTCGCGCCCCACTCGTAGCTGCTGAGGGCGTCCTCGCCGGCAATCAGCCGCACCGCCTGCGGCTTCACGATGCAGCTCCAGGCGCGCAGCTTCGCGCAGATCGAGCAGTTGCAGCGGCCGGTGCCCGCGCTCAGATCGAGATCCGCCTCGATCTGAACTTTGCCGCAATGACAGGCGCCGCGAATCGTTTGCTGGGGCATCGGCCGCTCTCCCTTGGGAATGGGGGCAGCTTACTGTCCCCGTCGAGCCGGCGCGACCCCCGCGAACGTCAGCAAGCTGAAGGATAAGAAGTAGCTGTTGCCAAGATCGCCAGGACGCCAAGGAAGAAAAAGAGATCACGAATTCCGAAGTTGGATAATCCTCTCTCGTTCTTCTTGGCGTCTTGGCGTGCTTGGCGAGAGATATTTCCGGCTCCCCTTCCGCTCCGCAGCGACCTCTCCCCTGCGTGCCACCCCACCCAACCAGGCAAAACCCCGATGAGGTTTGCGCCCGAGCCAGCGTCTTCCTGGCATGACCCGCACGACTCTCGCGGCGCTCGCCGCCGCATTTGCATTGCCGGCTGCGATGCCGGCGCAGGCAGCTGAGGCGAAGCGCTTCGAGGTCGTGGAGGCGACAATCGAGGACGCGCATCGCGCGATTCGCAGCGGTGCAACGACCTGCGAGGGTGTGGTTCGCGCATATGTCGATCGCGCCAAGGCGTACAACGGCGTCAGCGATCGACTCGTGACCGCAGATGGCGCGCCGGTCGCGCCTGCTCCCGGTGTGATTCGTGCGGGGGCACCGCTGCGCTTTCCAACCGAAACGGTCGCTATCCGCAAGCTGCTTCCAGACTACGACGACTATCGCGGGCCGCCGATCGAGCTCGGTCGCATGGAGCCGACGGCGTCGGATCCAAGCGTGGAGCAGCAGTACGGCATGACGATCGGCACGCCGCATTCCGGGCAGGTGAATGCGCTCGGCACGCTCAATCTGCGCGGCGAGCGCTCGGTCACGTGCAAAGGCGACTTCGATCGCTCGCCCTCTGCCGGTCCGCTGCCGAGCGGCGCGCCTGCGGTGTGCGAGGAATTCCGCAAGCAACCCGATGCGCTCGAGCGCGCCGCCGAGCTCGATCGGCAGTTCGGCCGCAAGCCCGACCTTGCAGCGATGCCGATGTACTGCGTGCCATTTTCCTTCAAGGATCCTTTCGACACCGCCGACATGCGCACGACCGGCGGCGGCGATGCGCGCTACGACATCGATTTTCCCGCGCGCGATCATCAGCTGGTCGCGCAGCTGCGCCGCAAGGGCGCGATCATCTACGCCAAGGCGGTGAACACCGAATACA
>Ga0111539_10007534_pt1 | contig 13925 bp, 6 predicted proteins | sample RhiMethybrSRZTD1_FD_79667 | JGI IMG/M metagenome (GOLD analysis project Ga0111539, IMG submission 79667) | Populus rhizosphere microbial communities from Tennessee, USA - Rhizosphere MetaG P. TD hybrid SRZTD1 (version 2) (version 2) | ecosystem: Host-associated > Plants > Roots > Rhizosphere >...
GGTGGCACGGCAGGCGCGGCCGGTGGTGCGGGTGTCTGAGCCGGTGTGAACGTCTCTGTAGCCGTGGGCTTCTGCGCACCCGTGGGCGTCTGTGCCCAGATCGGAAATGCCACGGCAAAGGTGAACGCCAAACAGGTGATCGGCCCGCGAAGTGTCAGTGTCGGAAGCATTGCGCCATCCCCCTGACCTTATCTGCGTAAAGCCGGTGGAAAACGCTTCATGGCCCGGCGCAGAATAACCGCAGCCCAATGCCGCGCCGCCGAGAGCCGAGCGACCCCGACGACGCGCCTGACCGCGCCCGCGAGCCACTGGACGATCTGTTTGCCGCCACGTACAACGAACTGCGGCATATCGCGTCGAGCCTGAAGCGGCACGATGGGAGCGTGACGCTCAATCCGACGGCGCTCGTCAACGAAGCGTGGCTTCGCATGTCGGACTCGCCGCAGCTCGGCGAGCTGTCACCTGCGCACTTCAAGGCAGTCGCGGCACGGGCCATGCGCCGCGTGCTGATCGATGCGGCCCGTCGCCGTCATGCCCGCAAGCGGGCCGGCAGCGACGTGATCGTGATCGCGTTCGACGAAGTGGCCGAGCAGCGAGTCATCCGCGAAGAAGACGTGCTCGGTCTCGATGCGGCGCTGCGCGATCTGGCGCGCCTCGATCCGCGGCAGGCCACGCTCGTCGAGTACCGCTACTTCGGCGGGCTGACGGTGAGCGAGCTGGCGGAAACGCTTGGCGTGTCGGAAACGACGATCGAACGCGATTGGCGCGTGGCGAAAGCCTGGTTGAAATCACAGCTGCGCAAATAAAGAAACACACATGGATCCCAATCCTGAACGCTGGGCACACATCCAGCGGATATTTCACGAGGTCGCGGATCTGCCTGCCGGCGACCGCACGCGGGCACTCGACAACGCGTGCAACGGCGACGACGGTCTCAAAGAGGCTGTACGGCAACTCCTCGAGCAGGACGCGCGCGCCGATTCGATTGTCGACTGCGACGTCAACGCCGTGGCCGAGCGGCTCCTCCATGCGTCACCCACACGCGGCGATTCAACCGAAGGCTCGGATGCGGCAACGGCGACCATCGTCGGTGCAACGGGCGCGTTCGGGCCGTACCGCGTCATCCGCATGCTCGGCGCCGGCGGCATGGGCGTCGTCTACCTCGGCGAGCGGAAGGACGTCGGGCAGCTGGTGGCGATCAAGGTGCTGCGCGACGTGTGGGTCTCGCCGGCCGGCCGCGTGCGCTTCGCCGGCGAGCAGCGCGCGCTCGCGCGACTGAATCATCCGGCGATCGCCAAGCTGCACGACGCCGATGCCTTACCGGACGGCACACCCTGGTTCGCGATGGAGTACGTCGAGGGCGTCTCGCTCACGCAGTATTGCCGCGAGAAGAGCGTCGACCTCCGCGAGCGTCTGCGGTTGTTCGGCGACGTCTGCGACGCGGTGCAGCACGCGCACCAGCATCTGGTCATCCATCGCGATCTGAAACCGTCGAACATCCTGGTCAGCCCGTCGGGCGCGGTGAAGCTGCTCGACTTCGGCATCGCCAAACAGCTCGAGACGCTGGACGTGCCCGCCGATCGGACGAGCACGCTCCTGCGGTTGATGACACCCAACTATGCGGCCCCGGAGCAGCTCGCCTATGGTGACGCCGGCATTCCAAGCGATATCTATTCGCTCGGCGTGATTCTGTACGAGCTGCTCACGGGCACGCTGCCTTTCGATTTCAGTGCAATGAGTCCGATCGAAGCACAGACGGCAGCCGCGCAGCGCGAGCCGGCAAAGCCGTCAGTCGCGGCGCGTGAGGGGCGATATGCGTCGCTGACCGGAAAGGCAGGCTGGGACGATCTCGATGTGCTCTGTCTGACGGCGATGCACAAAGACACGGCGCGACGGTATCGCTCCGTTGAAGCGCTGCTTCGTGACCTCGCGCACTTCGAGCACGGCGAACCGCTCGAGGCGCGACCCGATTCCCTTCGCTATCGCACCAGCAAGTTCGTGCGGCGCAACGCGCGTCGCCTCGCGGCGACCGCAGCGATCCTCGCGGCAGCGGCATCGTTGACGGCGTTCTATACCGTGCGTCTCAACCGCGCCAACGCCGCGGCGCGCGAGGAAGCGACGCGGACGGCGCGCATCCAGCAGTTCATGCTGAACCTGTTCGACGCAGGCGAGACCGACGCGGCGCCGGCGAACGATCTGCGCGTGATCACGCTTGTCGATCGGGGCGTGCAGGAAGCGCGTGGTCTCGACGGCGAGCCAGCGATCCAGGCCGCGCTCTATCAGACGCTCGGCAGCCTGTACCAGCGTCTCGGCAACTACGACCGCGCCGACGCCTTGCTGCAGTCCGCGCTCGACGAGCGGCGTCGTTTGAGCGGGTCGCAGGATCGCGACTCGCTCGACAGTCTGGTGGCTCTCGGTCTGCTGCGGATCGATCAGGCAAAACTCGATGACGCAGAACGCCTGGCGACGCAGGCATTGGATACGGCGCGGCGAACGCTGCCAGCCAATGATCGTCTCGTCGCACGGGCCACGGCGGCGCTCGGGAAAGTGTTGGAAGAGCGCGGCAACTACGATCGCGCGATCCCGCAGCTGACCGAGGCGGTTCGCCTGTACAGCGCGTCGAGCGAGTCCGCCCAGGATCTCTCCGCCGTGCTGTCGGAGCTGGCCGATGCCCACTTCTATGCCGGCCATCTCGAGACGTCGGAAGCGCTGAACAAACGTGCGCTCGAGCTCGATCGTCGGATTCACGGGCCGCTGCACCCCAACGTTGGCGACGACCTGTTGAACCTCGGCGCGATCGCCTCGAATCGGGAGCAGTACGAAGAAGCCACCCGCTACTATCGCGAGGCGCTCGACATCATGGAGGGCTGGTACGGCGAGAAGCACCCGCAGACCGCCTCGGCGCAGACGATTCTTGCGCAGGGGCTGACGTTCCTCGGCCGGTACGACGAAGCGGCGCCGTTGTTCACACGCGCGCTCGTCACGCAGGAGAGCGTGTACGGTCCCGTCAATCGCCATGTCAGCTTCGTGCTCAACGAGCTCGGACAGCTGGAGCTGAGGCGCAACAATCTCGACGCCGCCGAACAGGCGCTCGCGCGCGCCCTGACGATCAATCGCGAGCTGTACGGGTCACAACACTTCCGCGTCGCGAACTCGCTGGCGAATCTCGGCGGCGTCTACTTCGCGCACGATCAGTTCCCGCGCGCCGAGCAGCTGCTCCGCCAGGCCGTCGATGTGTTCACCGCCACGCTGACCGCCGACCACGTCAACACCGCGATCGCGGAGATCAAACTCGGTCGCATCCTCTCGCGCGAGCATCGCAACCGCGAGGCCGCGGACTATCTGCAGCGCGGTCTGGCCGTCGTGCAGAAGCAATCGAAGCCGCCGGCAAGCTGGGTCAAGACGGCAACAGACGAATTGGCGCAGTTGCCGCGTTGATGCAGGAATCAGGAATCAGGTATCAGGATTCCTCACTGCACGGTCACGGTTAACGAATACGTACCCGTTCCGTTGAACCCGCTGTCATAGCTGCCGACGAGGATCAGATACGTACCGGACACGTTCACGGGTATTTGACTGAGCAACGCCGTGTCCACGCCGGCGGTATCGCCCTTCGAATTGCCGTTGGGCGCCCACAGGCGAATCCACGGACGAAAGTCGTCCGCCTCCGACGTCTGCGTGATCTGAACGGTGATCTTTTGTCCGTTGCCTGCCGAGATCGCCCACACGTCGAGATCGCCGCGCACGATCTCGCCGTTGCTGGTACCACCATTCGTCAACGCGCCGCCTTCATCGCCCGCTGACACGGTGATTGGACCCGGCGTATGCGTCATCGTCAGGCGATAGGTGCCAGTGCCGTTGTAGCCGGAGTTGTAGCTGCCAACGAGCACCAGATAGGTGCCGCTGACCGGTGCAATTGCGCCGTTGATGACTGCTGCGTCGGGACCCGCAGTGTCGGCCAGCACAGTACCGTTCGGCGCCCACAGACGGATCCACGGCGCAAACGTCGTGCTGGAGTCGACGATCTCGCCGATGTTGACGCCGATCCGATCGTTTGCATTTGCCGTAAACGTCCACACGTCCAGATCACCGTTGGTGATCGTCCCCAGGTGCATCGCTCCATTCTCGAGCGCTCCCCCTTCGTCGCCAGCGGTGATCTCGACCGGACCCGGCGTGTGCGTCATCGTCAGACGATACGTGCCGGTCGCGTCGTAGCCGCTGTCGTAGCTGGCCACGAGCACGAGATACTGCCCGTTGACCGGCGCGACGACTCCGTTGATCACCGCGGCATCGACACCAGCAGTGTCGGCGAGGACAGTCCCGTTGGGCGCCCAGACGCGAATCCACGGCCGGAAGTCGTTGTCGTCCACGAGCTGGCCAATCTGAACACCAATGCGATCGTTCGCATTCGCCGTAAACGTCCAGACGTCGAGATCGCCGGTGACGATCTGACCGGTGTGGGTACTCGCGTTCCCGAGCGGCCCTCCCTCGTCCCCGCCCGAGATCGTGATGGCGCCGGACGTCTTCGTCATCGTCAGTCGATAGGTGCCAGTCCCGTCGTAGAAGCTGTCGTAACTGGCGACCAGCACCAGATACGTTCCGTTCACTGGTGCGACCGCGCCATTGAGCACAGCCGCCTCGGTGCCTGCTGTATCCACGAGCACCGTCCCGTTCGGCGCCCACAGCCGGATCCACGGACGGAAGTCGACGTCCTCCGTGATCTGCCCAATCTGAATGCCGATGCGCTCGCCGGCATTCGCCGTGAACGTCCACACATCGACGTCGCCTCTGACGATCTCGCCGATGTGTGTCGCGCCGTTGTCGAGCGGTCCGCCCTGATCCCCGGACGTGACGACGATCGGCCCGGGCGTGTGCGCCATCGTCAGACGGTAAGTGCCGGTCCCGTCGTAGCCCGAGTCGTAGCTGGCGACGAGAACGAAATACGTACCGGTAACCGGAGCAACCGCGCCGTTGACGACCGCGGCATCGACGCCAACCGTGTCGGCAAGGACGGTGGCGTTCGGCGCCCACAAGCGGATCCACGGCCGGAAGTCGTCGTTGTCCGTGAGCTCGCCGATGTGCAGGTCGATGCGATCGCCCTGATTTGCCGTAAACGTCCACACGTCGAGATCTCCCTTGATGATCTCGCCGGTGTGCGTCGCGCCGTTGTCGAGCGGTCCGCCCTGATCGCCCGACGACACGACGGTCGGCCCCGGTGTGTGCATCATCGTCAGCCGATAGGTCCCGGTGCCGTCGTAGAAACTGTCGTAGCTCGCGACGAGGACCAGATACACACCGGTGACCGGCGCGACGGCGCCATTGAGGACGGCGGCGTCAGTGCCAACCGTGTCGCCGAGGACGGTTCCATTCGGCGCCCACAGACGAATCCATGGCCGGAAGTCGTTGTCGTCGGTGATCTGACCGATGTGCAGATCGATCCGATCGCCGGCCGTTGCTGTGAACGTCCACGTATCGAGGTCGCCCCTGATGATCTGACCCGTGTGCGTCGCACCGTTCTCGAGCGGTCCGCCCTGATCGCCGGTGGACACCGTGATCGCTCCGGTCGTCTTCGTCATCGTCAGACGATACGTGCCGGTCCCGTCGAACCCGCTGTCATAACTGGCGACGAGCACGAGGTACGTCCCCGTGACCGGTGCGACCGCCCCATTCAGCGCCGTGGCATCGACCCCCACCGCATCACCGAGGACCGTGCCGTTCGGCGCCCACAGGCGAATCCAGGGACGGAAGTCGTCGTTGTCGGTGATCTCGCCGATGTGCAGTGCGATGCGCTCGCCGGCGTTGGCCGTGAAGGTCCACGTATCGAGATCGCCTTTCACGATCGTGCCCAGGTGCATCGCACCGTTGGTCAGCGGCCCTCCCTCGTCACTCGGCGAGACCGTGATCGGCCCTGGCGTATGCGTCATCGTCAGGCGATACGTGCCGGTGCCGTCGAGAAGGCTGTCGTAGCTGGACACGAGCACGCGGTACGTTCCCGTCGCGCTGGCAACCGCTCCATTGATCGCGGTCGCATCGGTGCCAACCACATCGCCGAGGGTGGTACCCGTCGGCGAGATCAGCTGCATCCGCGGACGGAAGTCGTTGTCGTCGACGATCTGCCCGATGTGGACGGCAATCCGGTCGCCAACAGTCGCATCGAATCGCCACTCGTCGACTTCCTTCGGGAGTGCAATGCGACCGGTCATCAAGGCGCCGTTGATCAGGATGCCGTTGGCGTTGGGGTCATCGGCGATCGTCACCGTGGCCGACGAAGGCGCGCCGACCGCATAGGACCCGCCCGCCAGCGTCACGATCACGGTTTCCGAAGGCTCCGCCGACGTGTCGGCGTTCGGTGTCACTGTGAGCGTCACCGTCGCTTGTCCCGCAGGGATGATGACGCTCGTGCCAAGAGCGGCGTAATCGACCCCGCTCGTCGCCGTCCCCGTTGTCGTGAATGGCACCGACAGCTGAGCGTTCATATTTCCGCCCGTGCGGCTGAACGTGAAGAGGCCTGGATCGAGATCGATCTCCGAGGCATCGGGGTCGGTCGCCGTCACGGCAACAGTGGGCGGATCATCGGCAATCGTGACCGTGGCCGCGTTCGCGTTTCCGATGGTGTACGCGGAGCTCGCGCCAATCGTCAGCGTGACCGATTCAGCTACCTCTACGAGGTTGTCCTTGAGCGGAGTGACGGTCACGGGCGTCGAAGACTGGGTCGCCGGAATCTTTATCGTTGTATCGATCGTCGAGTAGTCAGTGCCGTTGGTCGCCAGACCGCTGATGGACACGGTCACGGCCAACTCGCTCGACACATCACCACCGCTCCTCGACACCGTGAACATTCCGGTATCCAGACCTGCTTCCGATGCGTTCGCGTCGGTCGCGCCAATCGAGACAATCGCTGGATCGTCGGTAATGGTGACGGTCGCGTTCGCGGGCGACCCGACGGTGTAGGCCGAGCTCGCGTTGACCGTGAGCACAACGCTCTCGTCGCCCTCAACCTTGTTGTCCTTGACCGGTGTGATCGTCACGTCAGCCGAGGCCTGTCCATCGAGAATCGTTACGGTGAAAGTGGTTCCCGATGGCGTGCCGCTGTAGTCGTCGATTGACGCACTGCCTCCGCGGGAAACGTCGACCGCGAGCGCGCCGGAAAGAGAGCCGGTCCTTGTGAATCGGAAGGTGCTGGTAGTTGGTCCCGCTTCCGTCGCCGTCGGCTGTAACGCGGTCACGCTGACGACGTTTGTGTCGTTGTCGGCAATCGTGACTGTGGCGTTGCTCGGAGAGCCGACGACATAGGCGGCGTCCGCGCTCAACGTCAGCGTCGCGTCCTCGGAAGGCTCCTTCGCGTCATCGTTGATCGGCGTGACGGTCACGGCAGCAGTCGCCGATCCGCTCGGAATGAGGACGCTCGATCCCACCAACGAGTAGTCGGAGCCGTTCGTCGCCGACCCGCCGAGCGTGAAGAACACCGTCAGTGACGCGGCGGTCGAACCCGATCGCGTCACGGTGAACACGCCGGCATCAGGCCCGGTCTCAGAGGCGGTGCCGTCGGTTGCACTGACCGTTACGGTCGGCGATGAGCCGGAGCTCGCACTCACGCTCACAGAATCCTGATCCTGCAGACCTGCCGTGTTGGTAACTGTCAGTTGAACGACGTACGTGCCGTCCACATCCGCGACGAAGGATGGCGTCGCGGTCTGGTCGGCGGTCAGGACCGCGGCGCTTGCGGCCGGAACGGACGTCAACGTCCACGAGTAGGTCAGCGATCCTCCATCGGGATTCGTCGACCCGCTGCCATCGAGATTCACGGTTGCGCCGGTTGTCACGTTCTGATCGCCTCCGGCGTTGGCAACCGGCGGCCGGACGATGCGAATCAACGCGGTGTCGGGTGCGCTGTCGACAAACCCGTCGTTGACGATCAGTTGCGCCACGTAGTCGCCTGCCACATCGGGCGTAAACGTGGGATTGATCGCGGTCGGATCGCTCAACGTCGCGGTGCTGCCCGTGGGCTTCGTGGTCAACGACCAGCGATACGTCAGGAGCTGTCCGTCGGGATCGCTGGAGCCGATGCCGTCGAGCGAGACCAGCGAGCCGAGCGGAACATTGAGTTGATCGGGACCGGCATTGGCAACCGGGGTCGAGTTGAGCGTCGTGATCGTCGCCGTGTCCGGTGCGCTCGAGCGCACGCCGTCACTCACAATCAGCTGCACGACGTAATCGCCAACGACATCGGGAGTGAACGACGTGCCGACTGCGTTGGTGCTCGTGAGCGTCGCGGTGCTGCCTGCGGGCGCAGTCAGCGACCACGCGTAAGTCAAAGGGTCACCATCGGGGTCCGACGACGCGGCGCCGCTCAAGAGCACGGCCTGACCGACGTTAGCGGACTGATCGGAGCCCGCGTTGGCGGTTGGCGCTGAGTTCTCCGTCGTGATCGAGACCGTATCCGGAGCGCTCGATGACGATGCGTCGCTCACCATCAGCTGGGCAACGTAGGTGCCCGCGCGGTCGGCGACAAACGTCGGCTGCACGGCAGCGGGATCGCTGAGCGTCGCTGTGCTTCCCGTGGGAACGCTCGTGAGCGACCACGCGTACGTCAACGTGTCGCCATTCGCATCGGTCGAGGCGCTGCCGTCGAGTGTGACCGTCGCGCCGAGCGCAACGCTCTGATCGGGACCCGCGCTCGCGACCGGCGGCGAATTGCCAGTCGTGACGGTCACGAAGTCCGACGTGCTCGCCAGCGTCCCGTCGTCGACGATCAACTGCAGGGTGTAGGTGCCGGACACATCCAGCACGAACGTGGGCTTCACTGCCGACAGATCGCTCAGCGTCGCGGTGCTCCCCTGCGGTCGCGACTGGAAGCTCCAATGGAACGTCAGCGGGTCGCCATCGACGTCGTTCGATGCGCTGCCGTCGAGCGTCACGGTCTGTCCAACGAGTGCCGTCTGGTCCGGACCGGCGTTCGCGACCGGCGCGGAGTTCACCGTGCTGATCACGACCGTGTCCGGCGTGCTGGACGCGCTGCCGCCATTGACGACGAGATGAACGACGTAGGTCCCTGGCGCATCGACCTGGAATGTGGGGCGGACCGAGGTTGGATTCGTCAGGCTCGCGGTGCTGCCGGAGGGCTGCGAATCGAACGCCCACGAATACGACAGCGTGTTGCCATCAGGATCGGTCGACCCGGTGCCATCGAGGGTGACGACGGCTCCGACGGGCGCGGTCTGATCCGGGCCGGCATTCGCCGTCGGCGCGCGATTGATGGCCGTGACGGCGATACTCCACACGATCCTGGTGGGGTCGAACGCCGGCCTTGTCTTCTTGTATCTGATGGTGAACGTGTCGGTGCTGTCGACGTTATCGCCGCTGGCGACGGGCCCGAAGGTCAGGCTGCCATCGAGAACGGTGCTCCCCGACGGCGCCTTGGAGATCGTGGCCGTCGCCGCGGACAGGTCGACGCCGCCATTGGTCAACGTCGCTCGATACGTCAGCTCCGTGCCTCGTTGCGTCTGGACCGACGAAACGAGCTGGTAATTTCCGATGGTGACGGTGCCCTGAGACGAAAGCGTCGGAATCTGGAACAGGGCGGCAGCAATGAAGACGCCGAGGAGGGAGAGCCGACGTGGACGGGTCATGGGAGCCTCGTATGAAGTGACAGCAGCGAACAACGGCCGTCACAAGAAATTGCGTAAACGAGGTCCGAAACGCTTCAGGTGTGGTGAGGGCGGGAGCGGGAAGGCGTACGTGGGTCGCTAGGTCGTGTCGCTCCTGAGCGTCACGTGCGCGTCTGAACTGGTTTCTGGCTCCGTGCGGTGGTAGTCGCCTCGACTGAAGTACTTCTCGAGCCACACATACGTGATGATGAAGAAGTAGCGGCTGCCCATCTCACGCAGCTTCAGCTTCGCCATACCGGCGCGGCGGTTTCGCCACGTGATCGGCATCGTCGTCCACGTGTAGCCACGGACGATCGCCTTCAGCGGAATTTCAACCGTGAGATTGAAATGGGGCGCGAGGAACGGCCGGCAGCCGTCGATGACATGCTTCCGGTACGCCTTGAACGCGTTCGTCGTGTCGTTCAGACGGATGTGAAAGAGAAACATGATCAGCCGATTGACCAGCCGGTTCATGATCTTCTTCACTATCGGATAGTCGATCACGCCGCCGCCACGGGTGAAACGGCTGCCGAAAACACAGTCCCAGCCCTCGTTCAGCAACCGCCAATAGCGGACGACATCGCGCGAGTCGTCGGACTCGTCGGCCATCATCACGACCACGGCATCGCCGCGCGCATGATCGAAGCCAAGGACGATCGCACGGCCGAAGCCATGGGCTCCGGTATTGCGAACCGCGGTCAGCTCGGGCAGGTGCGCCGCGACGTCCTGAACCACGCGCCACGTGCTGTCGCTGCTGCCGTCATCGACCACGACGATTTGGTGCGGGACACCATGCAGGCGGAGCTCGAGGTGCAGGTGTTCGACCGTCGCAGCGATGCAGGCTTCCTCGTCACGGGCGGGAATGACGACGGAGAGCAGCGTCAGAGGCGGAGCCGACGGCGCAGCGGCTTTAGTCACAGGTCATGTTCAGCCAGTCAGGATAACGCTCGGCATGGGCCGCGATTTCCTCGAAGATCTCCTGGCGGCGCGTTTCCGCCGTCCAGCCCCAGTGCGTCTGGGCCGCTCGACTATCGAGGACCATCCACGGGAGATCGAACGGCCGTGACGACGTACTCGCGGCGACCTCGTGCCCCCCGAAGCGATCCGCGCACCACGCACTCAACTGCCGCAGGGAACAGGCCGATGCTGCGCCCCCGGACACGTTGACGACTGGAGGGACGGCCGTCTTCGGCGTAGCCATCTGCCTGTCGAGCAAGGGTACGAGGTCGCGAGGATGCAGGCAATCGCGAACCTGATAGCCAGTGCCGTCGAAGCCCGTATACGTAAGCGGCCGCCGACCCCGCCAACTGTGGATCCAATAGGAAAAGATGCCCTGGTCGGCGCGACCGAACTGACCCGCGCCCGCAAGCACCCCACAGCGATTGATCCACACGGGAAAGTCGAAGGCGCTCGCGTATTCGAGCGCGAGCTGCTCGGACGAGAGTTTGGTGGCGCCGTAGAGCGAGACTGGCGCGTCGGTCGAGAACGCCTCGCTGACGCCTGCCTCGCTCAGGCCCCGTACCGGCTGATTCGGGCACGGCTGGAACGCATCATTGACGACATGGACACCTATCCTGCTCAACTCCGCGATGGAGTACACGCGACTGGTGCTCAGCAGGATCAATCCCGCCTGTCGAGAACGACAGTGCTCGAGCATGTTGATGGTGCCGAACAGATTGTGCTCGACCAGTTGTCGGGAGCTGGTTCGACCGTCGACGCCGGCCAGAACGCTCGGATTGGCGGCCGCGTCGATCACCCAGTCGACCGCGGGCAGGCCTTCGAAGTCGCTTGCGACCCTGATGTCGCCGTGGACGACCGCGATCCCGAGGCGGCGCAATTCGTGACGATTCCGTTCGCTGCCAGCACGAATGAAGTTGTCGAGACCGTAAAGCGTGTGTCCGAATCCACCTTCGACCCAGCGTCGCGCCAGCGTCGAGCCGACAAAGCCGCAAATGCCGGTGATGAGGATCCGCATCCTGTCTCAGGTCGCGAGCACCCGCCGCACGGGCTCAGACAACGGCCAATCGCTCACGCCATGACGCAACGATCTCGGCGATCGTCTCATCGAGCGTCTTGCTGACGCTCCAGCCCGGATAGTGCTGCTGCATGCGGCGGAGATCGCTGTAGTAGCAGATATGATCCCCGACTCTCGCCGTGTCGGAGTACGTGTACCGCTGCGGAACGCCGGTGTGCCGCGCGACCAACTCGAACGCCTCCAGAATCGAGCACGAGTTCGCCTTGCCGCCCCCGAGGTTGTAGACCTCGCCGCAACGCGGCGATTCGATGAACGCGTGAATGAATCGTGCGACGTCCAGCGAATGGATGTTGTCGCGGACCTGCTTGCCTTTATAGCCGAAGACTTTGTATTCAATGCCTTCGACGTTGCACCGAACCAGGTAGCTGAGGAAACCGTGCAATTGCACGCCGGAGTGGCTTGGGCCGGTCAGGCACCCACCTCGAAGACAGCACGTCGGGATGCCGAAGTATCGGCCGTACTCCTGGACCATGACGTCGCCGGCGAGTTTTGACGCACCCATGAGTGAGTGCGTGGAGTGATCGGTGGAAAACGTTTCCGGAATCCCGTTCACGTACGTCGGATCGTCGTAGTCCCACCGGGTGTCCAGCTCACGCAGCGTGATCCGGTTAGGTGCGTCACCGTAGACCTTGTTCGTCGACATGTACACGAACGGCGATTCCGGGCAGGAGCGCCGAACGCCTTCGAGCAGATTCAACGTGCCCACGGCGTTCGTGTCGAAGTCGTCGAACGGGATTGCCGCCGCGCGATCGTGGGATGGCTGTGCGGCCGCATGGACGACCGCCGACGGGCGCAGGCGATCGATCAACGCAAGGATTGCGGCGCGATCCCGGATGTCGCATTCGTGATGCTCGAAGCGGGCCACGGTTTCCTGGAGACGGCGTTGGTTCCAGCGCGTGTCCCCCTCCGGACCAAAGAACACGCCGCGCTGGTTGTTATCGATACCGTGAATCCGGTAGCCGGCGGCACTGAAGTACTCACAAACCGCAGACCCGATCAACCCGGACGAGCCGGTTACGAGCAGTGATTTCATTCGGCGATCCCTGGGCCCATCTGGACTGGTCGGATTATACGCACAACGCAAAACGCGACGTGCTCATCGACCTCGGGACGACGCGGCCTCAGTGAACCGCGACTTCCGGCTCCGGCGCGCCGCCCCTCAGGCGCAGGTTCCGCATGCCGAGGTGGAGAAAGACGATCGCCACCATCATGAAGGCGCCCGAGACGAAGATCAGGTGCAGGCCTCGTGCGAGCGCCGGGCCAACGCTGGCGAGCAGTGACTGCAGCAGCGCAAGTCCACCCTGCCGCGTGAACGCGTCCTCGAGCTGCGGACGCATCTGCGACAGCAGCATCGGATTCGACAGCAGCGTCATGGTATTGGGCGGGGCTGCAGGCGGAATGCGGATCGCGAGGTCGTGGTGGTAGTTCATCAGCATCACGCTGCCGAACACCGCCACGCCAACCGTGCTGCCGATGGAGCGGAAGAAGATCGTCGATGCGGTCGCGGCGCCCAGCTGACTGCGCGGAGCCACGTTCTGGACAGCGACCGTGTAGACGGGCATCAGCAAGCCCATGCCGAAGCCCGAGAGGACCATGCCGAGCAGCACCTCGGCACGCGGCGTCGACGCAGTCATCATCGCGAAGAGGACCATGCCCGACGCCACCATCACCGATCCCACCACTGCCATCACCTTGTACTTGCCGAGCCGCGACATGAGCTGCCCGCTGGCGGCGGTGCCAAAGACGACGCCCATCATCATCGGCATCATCATGTTCCCCGACTGCGTGGCGGATGCGCCAAGCACGCCCTGGATGAACAAGGGCAGATAGATGATCACGCCGAACATCCCCATGCCGAGCACGAACACGCAGATCGAGCAGAGACTGATCACCGGATTGCGGAACAACGACAGCGGGATCAGCGGTTCGACCGCTTTCGATTCCGCGTAGATGAAGACGGCGAGCATCAGGGCGCAAAATGCGAGCAGCCCTTCGACGCGTGGCGCCGTCCACCCGAGATCGGTGGCCCATGTCATGGCGAGGAGCAGCGGGACGACGCACCCGATCAGGCTCAACGTGCCAAACCAGTCGAGACGGTGCTTCGTGGGCCGCGGCAGCATGTTCGGAAACTTCAGGTAGATCGCGGTGATCGCAATGATACCGACCGGCAGGTTCACGTAGAAACACGCGCGCCATGACACCTGATCGGTCAGCCAGCCACCGAGCGTGGGGCCAAACACCGA
>Ga0111539_10007535_pt1 | contig 13923 bp, 12 predicted proteins | sample RhiMethybrSRZTD1_FD_79667 | JGI IMG/M metagenome (GOLD analysis project Ga0111539, IMG submission 79667) | Populus rhizosphere microbial communities from Tennessee, USA - Rhizosphere MetaG P. TD hybrid SRZTD1 (version 2) (version 2) | ecosystem: Host-associated > Plants > Roots > Rhizosphere >...
CCGGGTCCGCTGCCGCGCGGCGGGACGGTGACGTGGCCGCTGGCGTCGACGATCGTTCGACCGGTCGGATCGGGAAACGATCCCTGGAGAAACCACGCCGGTGAGCCGTCAACGGCTGGTCCCTGTGCTGGTGCCTGTGTTTGCGAACGCGTCGGCGCGCTGCTCAGGATCATCCCGAACGTGACGACGACGCCTGCAGCGACGTGCCAGTGCTTCATACGTCTCCTCCCGACTTGGGAAGAATTCCACTAGTCGAAACGCAACGCCACGATCGGATCGACACGCGAAGCCTTGCGCGCCGGAACGACACAGGCCACCAATGCCACCACCGCGAGGATGACTGCGACGCCGGCGTAGGTCGCTGGATCGCGAACTTCGACACCGTAAACCAGGCTCGATAGCACACGGCTGACCACCAGCGCAGCGACGACACCCGAGACGACGCCAACCGCGCCGACTATCATGCCCTCCCGGACGACCATCCGCAGCACCTGCGCTCGCGGCGCGCCCAGCGCCATTCGCACGCCGATCTCTCGTGTGCGCTGGTTGACCGAGTACGCCAGCACGCCGTAGATGCCGATGGCGGAGATGAGTATCGCAGTCACGGCAAAGACCACCAGCAGGACCGCATTGAGCCGCGGCTGTGCGGCGCTGTTCGCCAACCACTCGTCCATCGTCCGGACCGTCGAGACCGGAAGCGCAGGATCGAGTTGATGGACCTTCTCGCGGACGGCTGACAGCACCGATGCGGGCGCGCCTTCGGTCCGCACGACGACGTCCATTCGCGCTGAGAGCGCAAAGCTTGGGTAGTAGATCGCCGGCGACTCCGTGGTGAGCGTGCTGTGCCGGACGTCTCCGACAACGCCGACCACCGTGTACTGCCTCTTGAGATCGCCTTGGCGATGCAGCGTGCGGCCGATCGGATCGGTATCCCCCCAGAAACGCTGAGCGGTCGCTCGGCTCACGATGACAGTCAACGGGGCCGTCGATGCGGTGTCGGCGTCGGTGAACTCGCGCCCGCGCTGCAGCGGAATCCCCATGGCACTGAAATAGCCCGGGCTGACGATGCGCCAATCCGTCGGTATGGCGGTATCGGGTGGCAGCGGCGATGCTCCTGTCGTGACGATCGGTGTCGTGGTGTAGGCCCCATTGCCAAATGGGATCCCGCTCGACGCTGCCGCGGCCCGGACACCCGGAATCACACGCAGCGACTCGAGCAGATTGCGGTAGAACGCGGCGCGCTGGTCGGCCGCATACCCGCCGTCCGGCAGTGCGAGCTGAAACGTCAACAGACGATCGGCCCGGAATCCCAGATCGACCTGCTGCAGTCGCAGCAGGCTCTGCGCAAGGAGACCCGCGCCGATCAGCAGCACGGTCGCCAGGGCGAGCTCGGCAGCCGCGAGCCCATTGCGCAGCCGCGGGCCGACGCCGCTCGACGCGCGGGTCGCTTGCATCAGCACCTCGTTGAGATCGGTCCTTGCCGCGTGCCACGCTGGCGCGCTGCCGAACAGCAGCCCGGTGACGATCGTCAACCCCAGGGCGAACAGGAGCACACTCGAGTCAGCGCTGACTTCGGTTGGCAGCAGGTTCGGCGGCAGCAGTGCGTTGATCGCGCCGATGCCCCAGACAGCGGTGGTTGCGCCGATGGCGCCGCCGATCGCCGACAGCACGAGGCTCTCGATCAGCAATTGCGCGAGGAGCCGGGCGCGGCTCGCGCCGATCGCCGTCCGGACAGCAATCTCTTTCTGTCGCGACGCCGCGCGTGCCAGCAGCAGGCTCGCCACGTTTGCCGACGCGATCAGCAGCACGCATGCGACAGCGGCCAGCAGTACGACCAGCGCGGTGCGAAGCTGCGGGGTGATGAACAGGCTGTCGAGCGTGACCAACCGGACGCCCCAGTCCTTCACGTCGGGATACTGCTGGCTGACGCGGGCGGCGACGACGTCCATCTCGGCTTGCGCCTGTTCGAGCGTGATATCCGGGCGCAGGCGCCCGACGGCCAGGATCACATGATTCAGCCGGATCTCTTTCTCCGGATCGATCGTCAGTGGAATCCAGATGTCGGCGTTCGACAACGGGACGAGCGACGCCGGCGCCACGCCGACAACGGTCGTGGCAACGCCACTCAGATTCAGCGTGCGGCCGACGATCGATGGATCGCCCCCGAAACGCCGCCTCCACATCGCCTCGCCAATCATCGCGACCTTCGCGGCACCGGGACGGTCCTCGCCATCACGGAACGACCGGCCGAGAATCGGCGTGATGCCGAGCGTCGGAAACAGCGACGGCGTGAGCGTGCCGCCGGAGAATTGTTCCGGTTCGCCCTGGCCGATGAGGTTGAAGGTGGCGAAGCCGAACGCGCCAAGCTGCGCGAACGTCTTCGACTGCTCCTTCCACGAGAGATAGTTCAGTACCGACGCGGCGAACGTCGGCAGCTTCAGTCGATCGTTGCGCTCGGCCACCCAGACCAGCCGGTCTGGCTGCGCGTATGGCAGCGGCCGCAGCAGCGCTGCGTTGACGACACTGAAGATGGCAGTGTTGGCGCCAATCGCGAGCGCGACCGTGAGCACGATCGCGAGCGTCACGAGGGGCGATTTCCGCAGCACGCGTGCGGCATATCGAAGATCGGTGAGCAGCATGCCGGTGTCTCCGGCGTCATGATACTCGGCGCGATCACTTCTTCGCGCGATTCCTGGCCTCCTCGACGTCACGGCGGAACCGTTCCACGACACCCTCCGCATCCGGCGTCGTCAGCGCAGCCGCGGCCGCGAGGCCGTTCTCGGTCGTGATGCCGACCCACAACGGGGGAGCTGTGCCCGGGCCGCCCGTTGGAAAGACGGCCAGCGTATCTCTGAGCCTGACGTTCCCATCGCTCATGAAGCTCGGCTCGAGGGTCTGTTCTTCGAGCACCAGCACGAGATCCGCCTGATCCGGATCGTCGACCAGACTGAACGCGCCCCACTCCGAGAGGACCTTCTCCACTTCAGCCTTGGCTTTCTTCGGTCCCACCCGTCCACTGCGATACGTCAATCTCGCCGTCGATTTGTCCTCCCGGACGATGAGCGGCAGCGACGACGCCAGCACCGCAACGGTCCTGGCAGACAGCACTCGTTCCCGCCCCTTCGAGTCGAGCTTCTGTTCTTTTGTCGGCAGCTTGTAGCCCGTAAGCGACGCCGCCTCCTGTGCATGGGTGCCAACGATCACCAACGCGAGCAAGGTCGTGAGGCACGAGGTGAACCGGACGGTGTGCGCGATTCGGTTTCGTGACACGGTGAGCTCCTTGTGTGCGAGGTGTCAGTGGCTGAACACCCTCGATCACACAAGGTGCAGGATCGACCTGGAGCGGCTCAGTTCATGGGCGAAGCGATGCCGTCGTCCTCATTGAAGACGCGGGCTTGGTGGCTCCGCAGGGGCGGCGTCAATGCGACGATGCTCCATGGTGCTGTCGTGGCTGTCGCAGAACGTTTCTATCAGGCTCGTGTCAGGCAGCAGCTGCAGCGGTACCTTTACCGTCCAGGGCTTCAGGAAGGCTTTTGGATCGACAATCGTGATGGTCAGTTCCATGTGGCCGAAATCGAGGCGGCGGAAGCGCTCGATGACGCGCAGCGCGTCGCTGTGGGGTCGGGCCTTGCGCGTATCGAGCCACCCGCGGTCGCGAAAGCCGGTCGTTTCGACGAGGAAGGTGTCTTCTTCCCATCGGCCGACAGAGTACCCAAGCCACGTTGGCTCGCTCACCGCAGGCAGCGTACGTCCGTCGGTGTACACCTCGCGAAACGTCATGTTGGCGATCGTCTCGTAGAGGAACGCCGTCACTCGCGGAGTCTGCAGGATGCGGAACGGCCCGCCACCGAAATAGATGCGCGGCGTTCCCGGTGGCAGACAATAGCCGTAGGGATCGTCGATGTGGTTCCGCGCTTCGCGTTGTTGTTGAATCGCTGACGCCCACGGCGTCATCTGAACATCTTCCGGCTTCAGGTCCTTCGCCAGATCGAAGAACAGGCTCCTGATAAAGCACTCATCGCGTCCGTAGATCCCGCATTCGGTCGCCCAGATTCCTGAGAGGTCAGGCCGCCCCTCTGCCGTTCGAGGCGCAGGCGCCGAGAGATTCGGCTGGCCGCCGGCAAGGCGAGGAACACCCGGATCTTCATGTTTGATCCACTGCGCGTGCAGCGCGGGCTCGGCAACGGCACAGAAGATGATCGCGGCGACGGCAACGCCTCTCGACATGGCAGCTCCGGCTGGGTGACGTGGAGGTCACACTGTAATTCAGAATTCAGAATGCAGAATTCAGACAGTGTACGACTCGCAGCGGTGGGGTGAAATGCGCCACAATCTCCAACGTTCGTCGATGAGCGGGTCGTGTCCGCATTCTGAATTCTGAGTTCTGCATTGATTACAAGCCCATCGCGCGAGTCGCTTTCGGGTCTCGATGCCTGGCGGCTCGCCGAACTTCCTGAACCGCCACGACCTCGAGGCCTTCAATGGCTTCGCACCGTCGGCCCCGGCATCATCGCACTTGGGGCCTCGATCGGGAGCGGCGAGTTCCTGCTCGGGCCGGCTGCCTTCGTCCAGCATGGACTGTCGCTGTTCTGGGTCGTGCTCGTCGCGATCGCGCTCCAGACGATCTTCAACACGGAGGTCATGCGATACACCCTGGCGACCGGCGAGCCGGTGTTCGCCGGATTCATGCGGACGCGTCCCTCGTCCACGCTGTGGGCGTGGGTCTACTCGGGACTGTATTGCCTGCAGGTCGGTTGGCCGGCGTGGGCGGCGACGGCAGCTGGCGCGATCTTCTTTCTCTTTGTGCAGCGTCTTGCCGGCGCGCCAGACGCGGGGCTGATCTACGCGATCGGCATCGTCACGCTCCTGCTGGTCGTCGTGATCCTCAGTCTCGGCCGACGCATCGAGCACACGCTCGAGGTGCTCAACTGGATCATCGTCACGACGACGATCGGGACGTTTCTCGTGTTCGCGCTCGTGTTCGTGCCTGCGCGCGTGTGGGCGTCGGCAGTGGTTGGTGTCGGCGGCTTCGACCTGCCGAACGGACGATTCGATTTCTTCCCGGCCGGCGCCGATCTCGTATTGCTCGGGGCGCTCGTCGCGTACTCAGGATCGGGAGGTGTGACGAACCTGGTGCTGTCGAACTGGGCGCGCGATCGCGGCTATGGCATGGGCGAGCGCGCCGGCTACATCGCGGCCGCAGCGGGCCCGAAGGTGCACCTCGCTCACACTGGCTTTACGTTCGCGGCAACCGCGGAAGCGATGGAGCGATGGCGCGGCTGGTGGCGCGTCGTCGCCGTCGATCAATGGGCCGTCTTCTTCGCAGGCGCGATTCTCGGAATGGTGCTGCCCGCCCTGCTGTATGTGACGTTCTTACCGCGCGGCACCGACATTCAAGGGCTCGGGATCAGCGCTGCGCTCGCGTCGGCGGTCGCGTCGCGAGCCGGTGCCACTGCCGGTGTCGTGATCGCGTTCCTCGGCGCGTGGATCCTCTTCAAGACTCAACTCGACAACTTGGAGGGGATGGTGCGCGCGATCACCGACATCCTGTGGAGCGGCAGTCGCCAGGTTCGCGCGTGGCGTGGTGGCGACGTGCGTGCGGTCTATTACACCGTGCTCGCGATGCTCGTCGTCTGGGGCATCATTGCGCTCGGCCTGGCACAGCCAATCGTGCTCCTGAAGATCGGCGCCAATGTGGCCGGTGCGGTCTTCGTCATCTCCGCACCGCATCTGCTGTACGTGAACACGCGCCTGCTGCCAGAGCACGTGCGTCCGCCGATGTGGCGCCGCGTGGCGCTCGTCGCGATGACGATCTTCTACGGATTCTTCGTGCTGCTGTCGGCGAGCAGCCTGTGGACGTCATAAGTCAAAGGTCAAAAGGCAAAAGGCAAAGGTGAGGTCAAAAGTGTAGGTGTAGGTGTAAGTGAGGCGTAGGTCCAGGTGTAAGTATCAGGTGTGAAAGCCAGGACTCGATCTGACAGTCGCGGTTATACCCGCGCGCTGCGCGCGCCGACCTTGGCTGATGAGGCCGGCGTGCTCGCGCGCTAGGCGATCCGTTTCTCCTTCGCCAACGACACACTATCGATAAACGTCTGCATCGGCGTCTTGCCGTAGCACCATCGCCCTTGATGCGGGCGCTGCGTGTTGTACCCCTCGAATTCGCCGTGGGCTTCCTTGTCGCGTTGGACGCGCTCCAGCGCCGCGAGCTGGGCCTCGGTCTCCTTGCACGCTTGTGACACGTTCCCAAACTGCTTGGCGAGCTCCAGCACGCCCACTTTGGTCTTGATGATCTTCTGCTCAGTCGTCATGCTCTCTCCATGAGCGACTGTCAGATTACATCCTGACTAGTTCATATCAGGTCGAGGTGCACGTCACTTTCATCTTCACCTCGCGCCTTGACTTGCCCCCTTTGACCTCGCCTTTGCCCTTTGACCTTTGCCCTTTGACCTGCGCTCCCGGTCCGACCCCGGAACGGTGGCGCAGGCGATCTCGTCAGAAGTAGAGTCGTCTCATCGATGGAGTCTGGCACCGACACGATTGCCGACGGCACCAGCCGACGGCTCGACCCACGTTGGATTACCGTGCAGCGCATCGGGGGATCCATCTTCATCGCCGTTCTGGGGTTCGGATCGTTCGTGGCGGTCATTTCGATGTGGGTGGCGAGCGGGATGTTGGCGCTCGGGTTGCTGCTCGTGCCGCTCTGGCTTGTGTTGATCGGTGCACTGGGCTGGCAGTTGCTGCGCTGGCCGGCGATCGCCTATCGACACACCTCGTACCGTGTGGACGAGGACGGGCTGGAGATTCAACGCGGCGTGTACTGGCGGACGATCACGACGGTTCCGCGATCGCGGATTCAGCACACCGATGTTTCGCAGGGGCCGCTCGAACGCCGCTACGGGCTGGGCACGCTCGTCGTTTACACCGCCGGCACGCACCATTCGCAAGTGAGCCTGTCCGGCCTCGAGTTCACCGTCGCCCAAGCCATCCGTGTTCACCTGCTGCCACGCGATCAGGGCGATGCCGTCTGAACATCGTCTGCACCCCTCGTCGGTTCTGTTCGCACTTGCGGCGGCCCTGAAAGCGTTTGCGTTGCCGGCGCTGCTGCTCTTCGTGACGAGTGGCCGCTCGTCGCCAGGACCGTCGAACGGAGGCTGGGGACCGGCGCGCTGGATGAACCGCTGGATACCTGGGAATGTCGAGATCGAGAACTGGCAGTTCTGGATTCTGCTCTTTCTGATCCCGGCGACCATCGCCGCGCTGGTGAGATATTTCACGTTCCGGCTGCGCTACGAAGGCACCGAGCTCGTCATCAGATCCGGAATCCTCTTTCGCAACGAGCGCCACGTCCCGTACGGGCGAATCCAGAATCTCGACGCCGTCCGTAACGTGTTCCATCGGCTGCTCGGCGTCGCCGAAGTGCGCGTCGAGACCGGCGGCGGAAAGGCGCCTGAAGCGACGATCAGCGTTTTGCACGAAACGGTGTTCGAAGAGATGCGCCGCCGCGTCTTCGCGGGACGTGCGGGCGTCGTTCAAGAGGACCAGGAACAGTCAGCGGAGCCGTCTGCGCCACCTGGCGATGTCGAAACGAGAACGTTGTTGTACCTGCCGGTCCGCGAGCTGCTGTTGAACGGGCTGCTCGAGAATCGGGGTCTCATTCTGATCGGTGCGGCGTACGGTGCCCTGTGGGAGGCAGGACTGTTTCGTGGCGTCTGGGATCAGTTCGCCAGCGGGTTGTATGGGCCCGGACTCGTTCGCGACACCGTACGGACGGTCGTTGGCGGGAACCTGCCTTCGTTCGGCCGCATCGTCATTCTGCTGTTGGGGATTGGCGGACTGCTGCTGGTGGTTCGCGTGCTGTCGATGGCCTATTCGTTCCTGCGGCTGCACGAGTTCCGCCTGACACGCGCCGGCGACGACCTGCGGACCGAATACGGTCTGCTCACGCGCGTGACGACGACCGTTCCGCTCAAGCGCGTGCAATCGCTCGCGATGCGACAGACGCCGCTGCAGCGGCTCGTCGATCGGATGTCGATCCGCGTGGAGACGGCCGGCGGACAGGGCTCACAACAGGACGGACAGCGAAAGCAGCCGCGCGAGTGGCTGGCGCCGATCATCAGGACCTCCGCCGTGCCCGCGCTCGTCGGCGAAGTACTTCCCGGGTTGGAGCTCGAGGGCCTCGACTGGCAGCCGTTGCACCGTCGCGCGTTCAGCCGAGCGGTGAAGCCGGCGCTCGTGCTGGCGTCCGTTTCGGCGCTTCCCTTCGTGTACTGGTTCGGCTGGGCGGGACTCGCCGTGCTCTCGATCACCGTGCCGTGGCTCGTGACGCTGACGTGGTTCCACATCCGCTATACGCGGTGGGCCATCAGCGAAGATGTTCTCGCCTTCCGCAGCGGCTGGTTGTGGCGGCAGTGCACCGTCGTGCCGACGACCAAGATTCAGGTGGTGGGGCGGGCCGAGTCGCCGTTCGATCGGCGCGCCGCGATGGCGGGCATTCGTGTGGATACCGCTGGCAGCGCCTCTCCCGTGCACCGCATCAGCATTCCGTATCTCGCCCGTGAGACCGCTGCAGCGCTGCATGAGCGTCTTGCCCTGCAGACGGCGCAGACGACCTTCCGCTGGTGATGGCTACGGCAGGCGCTCGAGGGCTTTGGTCCAGTTCGGAAGCTCCCGTTCCCCCCTCGGCGACAGCGCGTAGTGGCCCAGCGTCACTCGATCGAACCATCCATAGTGATTGTCTCGCACGATCGACCCGGCCCGCGCGACGCCGGTCCGCTCGCGGAGCACGCTGAGCTTGAGCGCGCGCGCTTCGACGGCGAGCTCGCGCGCGCAGCGCAGCGCGTCCTGTCGATACGCGGTGACGCGTTGACGGGAGATCGAGCCTCCAGTCTCCGGGTCGCCGATCCGTTCTGCGAACTCCTTGAGGAGGCGCTCGCGCCGGTGTGCTCGCGGCGCAGGTCGGTACGGCGCGGGGTCCAACATGGGGACGACGGCGCCGCGTGCGGAGATGGTTAGAAGTCCCAGGCCAAGACGTCGGAGCAGCGCCGTGACGCGCTTCCGACCAGTGCGCCAGAACGCGCTCTGGCTCGGGCCGATACGAAAGGCGACATAGACGGTATCGGAGATGGCCAGCCGATCGACCGCCTGCAGGATCAGGGCAAGGCTCAACCTCTCCTTCAGTTCGACCACGATCGGCCGTTCGTCACCGCGCACGGCCACGACATCGCACGGTCCGACCTCTCCTTTGACGGTGTAGCCCTGTGCCTCGAGGAAGCGTTTGATCGGACCGTAGAGGTCAGCTTCGGGCATATCAGGTCAAACAAGTGTCCCGCGGACGCATTCTAAGCGCCTGGTGCGTTGCGTCGTCGACGGCCGTCGCTCTTGCTCTTGGGCCTTGCTACCTCTTACCTCGCACGTGGCCCTAGTACTTTTGCCCTCACCTTTGCCCTTTGCCATTTGACCTTTGACTTGCGTTCCCCAGGCATGCGATTCCGTGCATTCCGACGAATCTGATCCGCACCGGCTAAAATGGATCTACCGATTTCAGCTCTGCCGTAAGCCCTTGGAGGAAGGTATGCGACTGCTCAGAAGCCTGTTCGTCGTCGCCGCGCTGCTCACACCGGCCATGGTCTACGCGGGACAGGTCTACGGAACGATCGTGATGGACGGGAAGGGCGTCGGCGGGGCGAGCATCGAGATTCAATGCGGGTCTGATGCCGCCGTGACCGGAGCAACGGGTGCCGACGGCTCCTACCGGATCAACGTGCCGCAGCAGGGGCAGTGCACGCTGTCGCTGCCGAGCCACGGCAAGGCGTCGGCGATGATCTTCTCCAGCCCGAACCCCTCCTCGTTCAACTTCGAACTCGTCAAGGCTGGCGACAAGTACGAGTTGAAGCGCAAGTAACGATGAGCGGCGACGAGGTTCCGGCGGTGACGCCGCCACCCGCAACCGAGGACAAGGAGAAAGCCGACAAGGGCACGCCAGCCTGGATCGAGCTGGTCAAGGTGCTCGCCTTACCGCTCGTCACGCTGGTCCTCGGCTACTGGTTCAACTCGTCGCTCAACGAGCGCCAGCAGATCGACAACAACGTCCGCCTCTACGCCGAGATGATGGGCCGGCGCGAGGAGGCGGATAGCAACCTTCGCAAGGACATGTTCAATTCGATCCTGAACACGTTCATGGCGAAGGACCCCAACCTGAAGGTTTCGCCCGAGGAGCAGATTCGGCAGCAGATTCTCAGCCTCGAGCTGCTCGCCTACAACTTCCACGAGTCGCTCGATATCGCACCGTTGTTCAAGGACGTCGAGCGGCGGATTCCGACTGACGCGAAAGGGCCGAACACGGAACTGCAGGGGCGCCTTGAGTCGGTGGCCCTGCAGGTGATCGAGCATCAGCTGACCGCGCTTTCTGACGTCGGGATGGTCGAGCGGGGCGATGCTCTGCCCGAGAAGATCAAGGACTTTCAGGCCCACATCATGTTCGGTGCGCACACGGTTCCGGATCCCATGGTGAAGCCTGGCGAAGGCACCTCACGAGTGTGCCTGTCGATGGAAGCGACCGACCGATCGAGACACTATCGCCAGTTCCGACTCGAGTTGATCGCCTACACCGCCGAGACGCGCGAGGTCCAGGTCCACTTGTACGTGTCGCAGCCGTTGACCGAGGCGGAGTGTTTGCGAGCCGACCTCGATCTGCAGAGCAAGCGCGAGGTCGACACAAACTTCTACGTCGGCCGCTTCGATTTCCCGATGATCGACAACACGCGGCTCACCGGCGGCGAGCGATGCGCGATATCGCTGACGGCGCTCAACCCCGGAGTGGTGAGCCTGACGCTCGCGTACTTCCCGGCGTCGCGCGCGAGCTTGAAGGACAAGCCGTACTACGACGAGGTGATCCGGGATCTGGTGCGCGATCCGGATTCGCGCGGCGCGAAATAGCGCTCCGCGAGGTGCGTGCGCTCGGCGTCCGCCTCGCGAGGTGCAGGCGTCGCTTCGCTCACGAGGTGCGGGCGCTCCCTCCGGTCGAGGCTCCACGCAACGCTGGAAACCTCCGATTCTCTCGCGCGCATTCTCGGTCCGCGGGATCGATGGTTCGCGGAGCGCCGACGTAAGGGCACGCGATCAGCGAAGTGAGTAAAACCAATGCGAAGCGTGACGGCTCCGCAGGTCACGGACCTGCGGAGATGGGGGAGATCCAGGCGAAGCGTTGGTTTTTCCGCGTGACCGATCCGTCGGGCGGAGCGAACCATCGATCCCGCGGACCTGGAGATGCGCCACTGCAGTGAGCGGCGGCACGCGAACGTCGCAATTCCGAAAGTCGACCCGGAACTACTGCTTCAGAAAGCCATCGACGATCTTGAGGAACTCGTCAGGCTTCTCGTCGCTCGGATAGTGCCCGACGCCGGGGATCGTGACGATCGTCACGCGCGGTAGCGTCTTCTTCAACTGTTCCTGGGTCTCCGGCGGCACGATGGTGCTGCGGCCGCCGAGCACATACAGTGTTGGTGCCTTGATCTCCCGCACGAAGCGCCACAGATCAGTCGCGACGAATCCCTTCACCAGAGCCGGATCACGCTTCCAGATGAGCCGGCCGTCGTCTCGACGCCTGGTCCCGTACTTCACGTAGGGGACGAGCACCGCGTCGGAGGTCCCGCTGTTGGTCTTGCGCAGCTGCGCGAGCAACTCCTCTTCGGAGGCCCAGCCCGCCTCTTCCTGCGCGACGCGGCGGCTGTAGTTGTCGGCGATCTGCCGCGGCCGTTCGGGTCCGACGTCTTCGGCGATCACTCGCGAGACCAGGTCCGGATACATGCCCCCAAATACCTGGACGACGCGGCCGCCGGTCGAATTGCCCCAGAGCGTCAGGTTGCGCAAACCCAGCAACTGAACGAGACGGGCGAGGTCCCACGCGTGATCTTCGACCCGGTAACGCCCCTCCGCGTCCCAGCCGGAATCGCCGTGCCCACGCATGTCGATCGCGATCACGTGGTAGCGCCTGGCGAAGTGCGGCGCAACGTGGTCGAAGGTCCGCGCCACGCGATCGAGGCCATGAACCATCACGAAGGGCTGCGCGGCCGCGTTCCCCCAGTCGACGTAATGCAGCCGGAGCCCGCCCACCGTGACAAACCGGTCGACCGGCCCGTCCGGTGTCTTTGTTTGCCCGTGAGCCAGCGCACCTACTGCCCAGAACAGGCACAACGCGAGCGCCAGTTCGGAGGCCACTCTGTGCCAATTCAACGCGGCGGATTGCCCGCTGACCGTTGCCAACTGTCGCCTGACCACTGTTCTCTGCCCCCTGATCGTCGCTTCCGTTACAATGCCAAGCTTACGCCCCAGCGGGGTTTTCTGGTGGCATCTCCACCTTAAGAGGAATAGCGTGAACGAAATGGGGACTGAACGACCTGCGTCTGCCCGTGGCGGCAAGCTTATCGTCATCACCGCGCCCTTGACCGAAATCATCGACCACGCCGGCTACTTCATCCAAATGAGCATGGCGTCGCTGCCGATGTGGCTCGAGGGGATCCTGAACAAGAAATACCCCAAGTGGCGCGACCTCGAATACAACGACGACGGTACCGCGCGTTACATGCCGGCGGGTGTCCGCGTGCTGGAGGCGTCGCTGCTGCGCCGCTTCGCCGCCGACGACATGGTGTGCTGCTACCCCGACGACGTCGACAAGTTCATCGGGCCGCGGACCAGGATTGTCGCCATTTCCACCCACAATCCGCTGGGTGTTACCTTCGCCGCCGGCGTCTACACCTCGATCTTCGGGTCGTCGAAACAGCCAATCAACGCGCACTACTCCCGCAAGCTGTTCGCGACCGTCAAGGCCAACCCGAATCGCTCCTCGTTCCAGGTCATGGTCGGTGGCTCGGGCGGATGGCAGATCGATCAGACCAACTCGTACGAGGAGCTCGGCGTCGACTGCGTGGTCGAGGGGCGCAGCGAGGCGCAAGAAACGCTGGCGCTCTTCGACAAGGCGATCAACGGCGAACGGCTTCCGCGGAAGGTCGACGTCCACCATCCGCAGACGCGCGATGGCATCCTCTTCCCCGACAAGCGGACCACGTTCGGCGTGGTCGAGATGACCACCGGCTGCGGCCGCCGCTGCCAGTTCTGCGTGCCGGATCTCAACCCGCAGATCGATCTGCCCCGCGACAAGATCCTGGCGCACGTGCGCGCCAACGTCCGCGACGGCAATAAGCAGATCTCGTTGGCCACCGAGGACATGTTCATCTGGGGCCAGGTGCACACCAAGACGCCGTTCTACTTTCCAAACCGCGAAGCGCTGGTGGATCTCTTCACCAGCGTCGTCAATACGCCCGGCGTTGAGCAGCACGTGTTGAGCCACGCGACGATTGCGCCCGCTGTGGTCGATCCCATCCTGATCGAGCAGCTGACCGACCGCATCATCGAGAAGAGCCCGATTCACATTCCGGTTCTCAGCAAGCACCCGAAGAAGAAGGCGCTCGTGCCACTCATCGGGTTGGAGACCGGATCGGTCGTTCGCGCCAAGGCGATCATGCCGAGCAAGGCGGTGCCGTTCCCGATCGAAGAGTGGCAGAGCGTGGTGATCCGCGGGCTGGAGGTGCTCAACAAGCACAACTGGTTCCCGGCGATGACGCTCATCATCGGCAGTCCCAACGAGACGGACGACGATGTGAAGGCGACGCTCGACGTGATCTACGAGGTCGAGCGGCGCGGGCTGTTCGCGTTCTTCATTCCGTCGATCTTCACGCCGCTCCACGACACGCGTATGGAGAAGAGCAAGGGCGTGAGCGAGACACGCGAGCTGACGCCGCTGCAGTGGCAGTTGATGATGAAGTGCTGGAAGATGAACCTGCGCCCCGGCAACGCGAGTTGGTGGGCGCCAACCGTCTGGCGGGTGGGCGCGATCGTGCTGTGGGCGTGGAAGCTGCGCAAGTTGAA
>Ga0111539_10007538_pt1 | contig 13920 bp, 15 predicted proteins | sample RhiMethybrSRZTD1_FD_79667 | JGI IMG/M metagenome (GOLD analysis project Ga0111539, IMG submission 79667) | Populus rhizosphere microbial communities from Tennessee, USA - Rhizosphere MetaG P. TD hybrid SRZTD1 (version 2) (version 2) | ecosystem: Host-associated > Plants > Roots > Rhizosphere >...
AGCTCGCGCGCGAGCTCTAGCTTCGAAGGGGAAAGGGCTTCCTAGCGAGCGCCGGGAGAACCTGCGCGGTCACCCAGACGGGCGTCGTCGTGTAGCGCGCCGAGTAACGGAAGCTGCCGTCGGCGCGCTGGCGCCGTTTCAGGTAGGCGAACGCGCCGCGCGGCGGCGTCTTCCCGGCGGCCAGGAAGGCCTGGATCGCCCACGCCGTCGACTGCGCGTCCGAGCCGCGCCCAGGCGTCAGCTCGAAACCGCCGTCGCGGTTGCGGTAGCGGAGCAGGAAGCTGAGCGCTCGCCGGATCGGACGGCCGCGGACACCCGCCGCACGGAGCGCCTGGACCACGGCGGCCGTGTCATTCGAGTCGGCGGCACCCGCCGTCCACCCCCAGCCCCCGCGGCGGCTCTGCAGGGCGAGCAGCCACCGGATCGCGCCCTGGGGCACGGGCTCGCCGGCCGCCCGGAAGGCGATCACAGTCCAGGCTGTGCCGTTGACCAGGCCGCCGACCGAGCCGTTCGGGCGTTCGAGCGTGCGGAGGCGCGCGAGCACGCTGTCCGGGCTCTGGCCCAGCGCCTGCTCGGCGAGCGCGACGAGGGCGAGGTCGGTCGCGCTGCCGAGATCAGTTTCGTGCGAGGCGAGGTATTTCGCGGTGGCCGCTCTCGAACGCGGAACGGAACCGGAGGCCCGCAGCCCGAGGGTTGCCCAGGCCGTCAGCTGCGGATAGCCCGCCTGGCCACGTTCGGCGAAGCTCCCGTCCGCGAGCTGACGCGCTTGGAGGAAGCTCGTCCCACGCGGAAGCGGCGCGGCCGCCAGAAGCGCGACGGCGAGGACGGCGAGCTTCAGGCCCACACGATCTCCGCCCTCAGGCGTTTCCCGTAGCGCTCGAGGAGCCGCCGCAGCTCAGGGCCGACAACGAGGGCCATGATCACGTTTCCGATCGCGTGGGCGGCGTCGAACCAGAAGCCGCGGCCGAGCTGGACGATCAGGGCGGCCCAGGTGTGGGGGTAGAAGCTGTACCACTCCCAAACGTCCATCAGCCCGCTGAACGCGAAGCCGAGGACGAAGCAGAGCAGCGCGAAGGGCACCCGCCGGCGGATCAGCGGCGCGGCGAGCGCGCCGACGACGCCGCAGCCGCCCCATGCCAGCATCTGCCAAGGCGTCCAGGGCCCTTGCCCGAGGAAGAAGTTTGATGCGAGCGCGGCCAGGGCGCCGACTCCGAAGCCCGCTCGCGCACCTAGGGCGGCGCCCGCCGCCACCGTGATCACCGTGACCGGCTGGACGCCGGGGACGGCGGCGAACAGGACGCGTCCGGCGGCAGCGGTGGCGGCGAGCGTCGCGACGAGAGCGAGCGTCTTGCCGGCTCCGAGTCCGGGGTCCAGCCACGCCGCGCCGGCCGCGAGCAGCGCCGCGGCGAGCAGCAGCAGCGCGAGCGCGGCCTGCCGCGGCGTCGTTGCGGCCCAGGCGGCTGACGCGAACGCCACCATCGCGGCTCCGGCGATGAACGCTCTAGACACCGGCGAGCTCCCGTTCCGGGGCCAGCGAGACGACGCGGTCGGCCACCGCCCCTGCGAAGGCGATGTCGTGAGTGACGACGAGAATCGCGCGGCTCGGGTCGGCCCGGAGTAGCCGCGCAAGCTCCTCCTTCCTCTCCGGATCGACGCCCCGCGTCGGCTCGTCGAGGATGAGCAAGTCGGGGTCCGGTGCGAGCACGGCCGCGAGCGCGAGGCGCTCTCGCTCGCCGCTCGAGAGGTCGCGCGGATGGCGGTGCTCGTACCCAGCAAGGCCGACCGTCGCCAACGCGCGCCGCGCCGAGGCGAGATCGCCGCGGGCGCCGATCGCGACCTCCTCGTCAGCACGGTCGCGGAAGACGTAGCGGCCCGGATCTTGCGAGAGGTACGTCGCACGGCCGACGCGCGCGACGCTGCCGCTCAACGGCTCGAGCAGGCCGGCCGCGAGCTTCGCGAGCGTCGTCTTGCCCGAGCCGTTCGGCCCGACCAACGCGACGACCTCCCCGCGCCGCAGCTCGAGGCCGGCGCCGTCGAGGACGAGGAGATGGTCTTCGTACGCGAAGGAGACATCGTCCAGCCGAGCCACGACGTCGCCTTCGTGATGTAGGTGTACACCTACATCACCACCGGCCGAAACGAACACGGGATGACGCTCCACGAGCCAGGTCCGGGCCTCGGCGATGGGCCCGTCGAACGCCAGGGACCCGTCCTCGAGGAACAGCACGCGGTCGCAGAGCTCGAGCGGCAGCGCCGGCCGCTGCTCGGTCATTAGGACCGCCGTCCCGCGCTCCCGCGCCAGCGCGACGGCGAGCTCGACGAGCGCCTCGGCGGCCTCCGGGTCGAGCTGCGAGGTCGGCTCGTCGAGCAGCAGCAACCGCGGCTCGAGCGCCAGCGTTGCGGCCAGGCAAACGCGCTGGAGCTCGCCCCCCGAGAGCTCGGTGACGAGCCGGGCGGCAAGGTGCTCGGCGCCGACCGCAGCAAGCGCGCTCGTCGCGCGAGCCTCGATCTCGCTGGGCGGCGTGCCGACGTTCTCGAGGCCGAACGCGACCTCGTTGAGGACGCGCGTGAATACGACCTGGTCCTCGGGATCCTGGAACAGCGTCGCGACCGTCCCGGCCAACGCCGCCGGGCCATGACGCCTCGTGTCGAGGCCGGCCACCTCGACGCGGCCCGAAAACCGTCCGCCGTGGAAGTGCGGGATCAAGGCGGCGAAGGCTCGGAGGAGCGTCGACTTGCCAGAGCCCGACCGCCCGAGTACCAACGTGACCTGTCCCGGGGACAGCCCCACGGACACGTCCCGGAGTGCCGGTGCGGCCGCACCCGGATACAGGAAAGACACCCGTTCTGCGACAGCTAGAGCCACAACGCCCCCGCGACGATCGCAAGCACCGCGCCCGTGACGGCAAGCCGGTCGAGCGCCCCCCACGGCGGCTGCGCCATCCGGGTCGCCCCCGCTCGGCCGAAGCCGCGCGCGTCCATCGCCTCGGCGAGGTTGAGGCTGCGCTCGAGCGAGCCCGCGAGGAGCGGCGAGACGAGGCGCGCCCGCCCACGGAGGCCCTCCGGCTCGACGCCGCGCCCGCGAAGCGCCTCGACGAGCCCGGCCGCATCGCGCTCGAGCGCCGGAACCAGGCGCGTCGCTAGCGCGACCGCGAGCACCGACCGACGCGCGAGACCCGCCGCCTGCACGAGCCGGTCGTGGTCGAGCCAGAGCGCGTAGGCGGCGAAGGCGAGCGAGACGGCGGCGAGGCGACAGGCGTTGAACACGGCACCGGACAACTCGGTCGAGGTCACGTCGAGCGTCCCGACGACGGGGATCGTCGGCCCGGTCCAGTAGATGACGCCCGGCAGGCGCTCGACGAAGGGCGTCACGAGAAGGAGCGCCGCAGCCGAGCCGAGCGCGCCGACGAGGTACGGCCATCGCCTCGCACCGGGCGCGCGCAGGCAGACCAGCAGCAGCACCGACGCCAGGACCGCGACAGATGCCGTGCGCTCCGCCAGCAGCGCCGCGGCGGCGATCCCGAAGAGCAGCACCGCTGCGGGGACCGGCCTCACCGCAACCCCGAATAGCGGAAGCGGACGCGCTCCGGGTCGGCGAGCAGCCTTCGCGCCGCGGTCGGGCCGATCACGAATCGAACCGGTGCCCCCGCAGCCGGTGCAGTCGCCGACAGCGGCACGTCGGCCTTCGTCAGGAACAGGACGTTGGCGGTGACGAGCTGCTGCGCGTTCAGCGTCTTGCCGTGGATCAGCTTGCCGAGCCGCTTCGCCAGCGAGGTCAGCGCCGGCGAGTCGTACACGACCGCGGCGTCGCGAGTCTTGCCTCCGTAGCCGTGCAGGAAAGGCTCCGGGAAGGCGCCGACGACGACCGGGACGTGAATCGAATGCTTCCAGTTCCGGTAATCCCACCACTCGACATCACCGGGATGAAGCGTGTAGTCCGCAGCTCCCCGGTCCGCCTCGTAGCCGTTGACGAAGTAGAACCAGTCGCGGCGTGCCGAGCGGTCGCCCGACACGCCGTCGATCGACTGGACGAAGCGGCCGCCGTAGCTCGTCTTCACCTTCGCCACCTGCTGGAGCGCCTGCATCGCGGTTTGCCCGGCCCCTACCTTCTTCGTGAGGACCACGTCCTGGCCGCGATCGCGCGTGATCCAGAGCGTCGCGCTCCCGCTGGTCTGGGTCGAGCCGCAGCCGGCGAGAAAGGCGGCGGCAAGCCCGGCGGCCGCCAGCAGTCTCACCGGCCGCTGTACGTCCTCGAGCGAATCGCACCGCTCTTCGTTACCTTGACCGAGTAGCGCCCCAGCCGAGTGCAGACCGTGCCACTCGCCGAGCTGACGCGTCGCCCGTTCAGCGTGAAGACAACGCCGCGGACGCGCGAGGCGCGGCCGGCGTCGTTCCGCCCTGTCGCGAAGAAGCAGCGCTTGCCGCGGACGATCGACGTCTCGACCTCGAGGGTCAGCGGTCCTGATGGGCCCGAGAACGTCGCCCAGTACCAGAGCACGGTGTCGCCGTCCTTGATCTTGACCTTGTCGGCCCCGACCGGCGGGGAGATGCCGTTCACCTTGAAGACCCAGCCACTCGAGGCACCGGCCGGATAGCGCCCGATCTGGTCGACGTACGGCCCGAATGCGGTCTGCGCGACGTGGTAGTAGAACTCGCCGGCGAGGCTGGCCGAATCGAGCGCATCGAGCGCAGTCGCCGCCACGTTCAGGGTCGGCTCGGTCGTTCCGAAGATCGTCTGCGTCTTGCCTTCGACACGGACGTGCACGTGCGCCGCGAAGGCCGACGGGACGAGGACGAGGGCCGCCAGAACGGCGGCGAAGAGAGAGCGTCGGTACACGAATCCTCCTTCCGCGAGGAGTTCGGGATATCCGGTGCCAGGCTTCAGCCTGGCTCCGGCGTGACTGAGGCGAGAGGCAGGTCTTCTGACTCGGGGCTCCCTCGGCCGCCGCCTTCCCGGCTTTCGCCAGTGGCTCTCGGCGACTGAGCGTCTCCCCTCACAGCGGCGGGACCGTCCCGGAATTGCACCGGGTTCCCTCACCGCTCGCCTTTTCGGCAGCCGAGACTAGCATCCATCGGGTGGCGACCTCGCGCATGTCGGCCTGGCTTCCAGTCGTCGCCTGGGCGGTGCTGATCTTCGCGCTCTCGTCGATCCCCCACCTCGGCACCGGGCTCGGCACGTGGGACACGATCCTGCGCAAGGGCGCGCACGTGACCGAGTACGCGATCCTCGGGCTCCTACTCCTGCGCGCCGTCGGCAGCGAGGCGCCTGCCTTCCTGCTCGGCGTCGGCTACGCGATCACGGACGAGGTCCACCAGCACTTCGTGAGCGGGCGCCACGCCTCGCCGATCGACGTCGCGATCGACTCGGCGGGGGTTCTGATCGGCGTTCTGGTCGGGGCCCGGGCGCTCTTTCCACGCCGCGACGCTGCGTAGAATCGCCTGAGATGCCCGAAAGGAAGCCCCTGGACGACCGCCAGCTCGACGCCGTGCTCGAGCGGCTGGACAAGCTGGTCGAGGAAATCCACGTCCTCAACCGACGGCTCGACCATGCCGAGGGCTTCGCGCGCATGGCGCACGAGCTCCGCAACCTGAACGAGTCGCTGCAGGCAATTGCGTACGCAGCACTGGGCCAGCAGCCCCCGCAGGTTCGGCGCCGTCGCGCGGGCTAGGGCAAACGAAAGATGTCGAGCGCGCCGCGCGTGCTGTGGTCGTTCGCGTCGCCTTCCGGGACGGCGACCCGGCCGTCGGTGACGATCGGACTGTTCCAGTGGCTCCCGCCGACCCTGAACGAGGCGAGCTGCCTGCCGGTCGTCGGCGCGTAGACGTTCAGGGAGCCGTTGTACACGTAGAGCAGGCCGCCCGCGACGACGGGGCTCGTGCCGCCGGCGCTCTTCTGCCAGGAGAGGTGCAGCCGCTTGCCGCGCAGGACGTAGCACGCCAGGCCGGAGTCGGTGGCGACGAAGACGCGGTTTCGCCACACCGCAGGCGCCGTGAAGACGCCCGCCCCGCCGGGCGCCGTCAACGTCTGCAACTCGCCGCCCGTCGCGCCGAGACGCCCGCCGAGCCGGGTCAGGCTGAGTAGCCGGAGCCTGGCATCCTTGCCGCTCTGGAGGGCGAGCCCTTGCCCGACGAGCGCAGGCGCCGTGCTACCGAGGTCACCGTCGCCGCTCTCGAGACTCGCCTGATTGCGCGGGGTCCAATTCCGCAGCAGCCGGCCCGCGTTCGGCGTCAACATCAGCGCGCTGTCCCCCCAGTTCCGCCTGCCGTCGAAGGGACCGTTGCCGGTCGCGACGAGGAGATTTCCGGATCCCGGCGCGACCACGACGCCCGACCGCGCCCAGATCGCCGAGTCGCTCTTCGGACAGTTCCTCGGGTTCAACAGCCGATGCACGTTCGAGCAGAGGGAGTTCCAGACATGGACGATGCGGCCGCTCGACGCACGTATTGCGACCACATGCCCCTGGTAGGGAGGCTGGTCGCCGATGTAGCCGCCCGTCCCGATCAGCACGAGCCCGCGCGAGAAGTTCAGCGACGTGCCGAGCTTCTCCCGCTCAGGCAGGAGCGTCACACGCACCGGCCAGCCACGTGCCTCGGCGCCGCTCGCCACGGAGAGCTTGTGGACGACCCCGCCGGGCGACGCCGCGTAGACGAACCTGCGGTTCGGATCGGCGACCGGCGTCGAGTTCGTGATCTTGTACGAGCCGGCGAGAGACGAGTAACCGGGCGGGGTGAAGGTCCACAGGATCGCGCCATTCGCAGCATCGATCGCGATCGTGCGCCCGTAGGACGTCGTCACGAAGAAGGTGTCGTGCCGCGAACCGTGCACCGTCACGCCGCGCAAGTAGATCGGCGAGGCATCGACGGTGCCGTCGAGAGCGACGCGCTGCCTGCGCAGGCTGCCCACGTTTCCCGCCGTGATCCCCGTCCGCGTAGGTCCTGCGTTGTGGCGGGCCGCGTCGAAGCCGAAGCGAGTCCAGTCGCCGCCGAGCTTCCCGGCCGAGGTGCTCGGCCGTTCGGCGGCGCCGCAGCCGGCGGTGGCAAGGCAGGCGACCGCAAGAGCGAGGCCGACGCGGCGGGTCACGCCGCCATCGTGCCGAAACGTCTCAGTTCGAGAGCCGGTAGAGGCCGCCGCCTAGGGAAACCGCGTAGAGGGCGCCGTTCGCGCCCTCGCCGAACGATGTCAGCGAGCCGATCCGGCTCGACTCGCGCCTGCTGTCGACGGCCCGGCCGCCTGAGATGCGCAGGCTCCAAATCTCCCCCGTGCAGTAGTCGCCGTAGAAGTAGCGCCCCCGGGCCGCCGGCACGGCGCTGCCGCGGTAGACGTAACCGCCCGTCACCGAGCACTTGCCGCCGTTGTGCCGGTAGACCTGGACGGGCTTCACGAGCATTCCAGCGTGGTTCAACCGCGAGGGGTTGTAGGTCACCAGGCCTTCGTAGGCCGACCAGCCGTAGTTGACCAGCCCGGTCGCCGAGTGCGGCCGGTAGTCGATCTCCTCCCACGAGCCCTCACCGACGTCCCCGATGTAAAGGTCGCCGTTCGCGCGGTCGAACGAGAAGCGCCACGGATTCCGCAGCCCGTACGCGTAGACGTCCCAGCGGCTGCCGTTCAGCCGCAGCAGCTTGCCGAGCCTTCGCGAGACGTTTTGGGAGTTGTTCGGCGGGTCGCCTCCCGAGCCCCCGTCGCCGGTGCCCGCGTAGAGGTGCCCGTCGGGGCCGAATTGGAGCTGGCCCCCGTCGTGGTTGTCGTTCGCACGGTGGTCGACGAGGAGCAGCCGCCGCCGTGACGAGGAAACGGCTCGTCCGCGGCGCGAGACCAACGTGTCGATCTCGATGTTGCCGTCTCGATTCGTGTAGTAGACGTAGAAGCGGTGGTTCCTCGCGTAGGCGGGGCTGAACGCGACTGAGAGCAGGCCCTGCTCCGTGTAGCCACTCTCGACGCGGGTGTGGATATCGAGGAAGGTGCGGCGCTTGCCGGCGGAGAGCGTGACGATTCGTCCGGGTCGCTCGACCACGTAGAGCGTGCGCGGCTCGCTCCTCGGCTGCGCCACGTAGACGGGCTGGTCGAACCCCGACGCGATCTGGCGAACCTTGTACACGACGCGTCGGGGCCCGCCGCTCGCCGAGGAGAACACCGCGGCGAAGACCGCGACGACGAGGGCGGCGATCAGCGTTCGGACAGTCAAGCCTTGAGCAGCACCCGGCGGAGCTCGTCCTCCTTGCCGGGCTGGAGGATCGCGAGCACCTGGTCGCCGGGCTGCAGCTCCGTCGAGCCGATCGCGATCTCCGACCTGCCGTTGCGCGTGATCGAGATCAGCCGCGAGCCGTCGGGGAGCTTCAGCTTCTCGACCCGCTTGCCGGCGGCGGGGGCGTTCTTGTCGATCTGGACCTCGACGATCTCGAGGTTCTCCTTGCGGAGCTCGAGCAGGTGGATCAAGTCGTGCTCGGGAACCTCGTGCTCGATCAGCGCCATCAGGCTGACCGTCGCGGAGACGGTTGCCGAGATGCCGAGCAGGTCGAAGTGGGTCTGGTTGCGCGGATCGTTGACCCGGGCGACGACCTTTTCGACCCCGTACTTCTCGCGCCCGAGCTGGCAGATGACGATGTTGTCCTCGTCGTCCCCCGTGACCGCGACGACCACGTCCGGCGGCCGCGCGATTCCGGCGCGCTCGAGAACGTGGATCTCGGTCGCGTCGCCGAGCTGGACCTGGTGCTCGAGCTCGTGCTCGAGGTGCTCGTAGCGGTCGCGCCGCTGCTCGATCAGCGTCACCTCGTGGCCGTGGCCGTCACGCAGCAGGCTCCGAGCGAGGTTCGCCCCGATCTTGCCGCCGCCTGCGATGAGGACGTACATGCGAGGAGTTAGCCGGTCACCGGCTCCCGCGGCTTGATCTCGCAGGCTCGCGCGGCCTCGAGCAAGTCGTGGATCGCAGTCTTCGTCGGCGAGATCGTCCGGAGACCGAGCTCGTTGTAGAAGTCCGCTCGCGCCGGATCGAGGATCCGGACGACGACGCACTGGTTGTCGAAACGCTTCATCGCCACCTGCGCGATGACGATGTTCGTGTTGTCGCCGTCCGTCGCGACGATGACCGCTTCCGCGTCCTCGATGCCGGCCTCGCGCAGGACGTCGACGTCCATCCCGTGGCCGAGCACGAAGCCGCCGCGCCAGTTCTCGCCGAGCCGCGTCAGCGCCTCTTCCTTCTCGTCGACGGCGGTTACCTCCCAGCCTTCGTCGGCGAGCTCGATCGCCACTTTCGACCCCACTCGGCCGCAGCCGATCACCAAAGCTCTCACCTGCTCAGGATACCTCCGCCGGTTCGAATTCCGGGGTCTCCTCGTCTTCCTCGAGCACGCCTTGCGGGAACGCCACCACGAGCACTTCGGCCGGCGCCTTCTTGAGCACGTATTCGACCGTCGGCGAGAAGAAGCGTGACTGACGCCGCCACCGCGGCGACGAGCCGACCACGATCAGGTCGACGCCGAGCTCCTTGGCCTGGTCGACGATCGCCTGGCCGATCGAACGCGCCAGGACCGTCTTCGTCTTCACCTCGACACCGTGGTCGGCACCGAGCGCCCGGGCTTCGGACAGCGAGGCCTCGGCGCGCTCCTCCTCCTCGGCGACCGCCCGGTCGAGCTCCCGCTCCATCGGCACGCGGACGACGTGGAGGGCCCAGACCGACGCCCCCGCCTCCTGGGCGAGCTTCACCGCCGTCGCGACCATCTCCTCGCCGATCGGGCCGAGCTTCATCGGCACGAGGATGCTCGAGTACTGCGCCTCGGTGAGCCCGACGTGCTCGTCCGCAGAGACCACGCGCTCCGTCAGGCCCTCGCCGCGCCCACGGCGGACGACGACATACACGACGAGGCCGACGGCCAGCCAGACCGGGCCGCCGTAGCGCGCGCCCTCGTGGGTGGCCATCGCAAGAACCCAGACGACCGCGGTCAGGACGGCGCCGACGACCGACGGCACGGGGACCCGCCCGATGTTGAGGGGCACCCGGTAGGGCCGCCGCTTCTCTGGATGGGTGAAACGAAGTCGGAGCACCGCCAGCTGGGCCGCCGTGAACGCCAGCAGGACGCCGAAGCTGTAAAGGCTCGCGAGGAAGAAGATGGGGTGTGTGAACGCGACATCCGTGACCACGAGCAGCGCGATCGAGATCAGCGCCGCGGCGACGATCGACTGCGGAGCGATCACCGACCGGCGGCTCAGCCGTCCGAACTCGCGGGGCAGCTGGCCGTGCTCGCCGAGCGAATAGGCGAGCCGCCCGAAGCCCGCGATCGAGGTCGCCGCGGCGGTCACCAAGATCAGCGCGCCCGAGGTCCCGACGAAGACCTGCAGCGGCACGCCGAGCGCATCCGGCAGGTGGTCGCGCAGGCGGGCGACGATGCCCATCAGTGGCGCCTTCACCCAGGCGCCGCCGAGCGCCGTGCCGTTCCCGGCGGGGAATGCCGAGAGGCCGACGACCGCGATCGCCGCGTAGAGAACCACGACGAGCCCGATCGCGCTGAAGACGCTTCGCGGCAGGTCGCGGCCCGGGCGCCGCACCTCCTCCGAGAGGTTGGCGACGGTCTCGAGCCCGGTGTACGCGAGCATCGCCAGGGGCAGCGCGAAGATGATCGAATGCCAGCTCGGGTTGGCTCCCAGCGAGGTCCCCTTGGAGAGCGCGTCGGGCGAGAAGAGCAGGGCGAACCCGAGCACGACGAGCAGCAGCTGGGTGACCAGGTCGACGAGTGCGATCACGAGCGCGAAGCGGAAGAGGCGCTTGTTCCGGAGCACCCGGAAGGCCGCGATGCCGGCGATCACCAGGCATCCAAACACGACGTCCCACGGCTTCTTCACCGACGTGAACATGGCCGCGGCTGCGTAGTGCGGCACGTACAGCGCCGAGAGGGCAATAACGATCAGGTAGTCGAGGAAGAGCGCCCAGCCGGTGATGAAGCCCCAGAAGTCGTTGAAGGCGATCCTGACGAACGTCGCGGCCCCGCCCGTCTCGCGGATGGCGGCCGTACCCTCCACGTACGACAGGGAGACGAGGAAGAAGAGCGCACCCGTGAGCAGCAGGACCGCCGGGGTGAAGCCCAGCGCGTGGAACGCGATGATCCCGAGCGCGAAGTAGATCGACGAGGCGATCTCGCCGTAGGCGATCGAGAAGAGCGCCGGCGCGTCGAGAACGCGCTGCAGACGCGGGAGCTTGCGTGCCACGCGCTCAGCTTATTCCCGAGGCCGGCGTTTCCGGCGGCAGGCGGCAGTGCGTTGCGGTTCAGGCGGGCCCTACGAAAACCGGTGTCCGACACCGGTTTTCGTCAAGGGGAAACGGTCGCGAAAGTCGAACCAAATCGCGCCGAAACGGATCTTCAGCGGCGGCTCCGGAGAAGGTAGAGCCGGCCGACGCCGAGCGCGGCGAACAACACGCCGAGCACGTACCCGACCGCGCCGCCGCCGTTGGCCGCCGTGACGACGACGAGGGCGATCCCGATCCCGATGAACGTCACCGCGAACACGGCGTTGGCGCCCCTCAGAAAGCTCACGTCAAGCCGCGACCTTCCGGCCCGCCGCCACCATCACGCGGCAAGGCGCGTTCTTGAGCACGTAGTCCACCGTCTCGCTGAAGATCGTCCGGCTGGGCCGTTCCGCGCGCGGTGCGCCGAGGACGATGATCTCGGACTGGCGCCGCTCCGCCTCGCGCACGATCGCGCGACCGGCGTTTCGGCTCCGCAGCAGCCGGCCGACGACGTCGACGCCGTACAGCTCGCCGATCGCGACGGCCGCGTCGAGCGCAGAGTTCGTCTCGGCCTCGGCCTCGGAGAGCTCGGCGTCGAGCGGGAGCTCCAGGGGCACGACCACGACGCTGACGGCCGCGATCGACGTACCGCGTTGAGCAGCGAGGCGGCAGGCGAAGTCGATCGCCTCCTCCGACTCGCGACCCGGCTTCACCGGGACAAGGATGCTGCGGTACTCGAGCGCAGCTGCGGGCCCGATCAGAAGCGGCGCGCGCAGGGTTTCGCGGAGCGGCGCGTGCACCACGTAACGGCGGTAGACGAAGTAGAAGAGGAACCCGAGCGTCAGCCACCCCAGCCCGACCCAGCGGGCCCCCGGTTTCTGCACGACCACGACGAACCACGCAGCCGTCGTCCCGAGTCCCCCGAAGATCGCGAACAGCGGCCAGTCGATGCCGGCGACCCGCAGGTTCGGCTGGGCGCGGAACCGCATCTCCTGGTCACGCCGCTCGACCCGAAGCGCAATCACCGAGGCATGCGCGATCGTGAAAGAGAGCATCGCGCCGAACGCGTACATGTCTCCGAGGAACGTCGTCCGTCCCGGCAGCAGCACGGCGATCGCGATGATCCCGGCGAAGACGACGAGCGAGAGCCAGGGCGTCTTGAACCTCGGGTGCAGCCGTCGGAAGATCTCCGGCAGCTGCCGGTGGCTCGCCATCGCGTAGGTGATGCGCGAGGCGCCGATCACACCCGCGTTCGTCGCGATGAACAGGATCGTCGCGGCGAGGATGCCAACGTAGATCTTGGCCGCGTCCAGGAGCGCTCCGTGCAGGCCGAGATGCTCGACGAGCCCGAGCACCGGGTCGTTCGCGAAGCCGCCCTTCTCGGGCGGCTCACCGAGCTTCGTCTCGTACCCTCCGGCGACGCGATGGATCGGCAAGGCCGAGAGCGCGATCAGCGGCAGCGTGAAGTAGATCGCGAAGACGGCGCCGGCCACCCACTTGATCGAGCGCGGGATGTCGCGAGGCGGGTCGCGCACCTCCTCGGCGAGATTCGAGACGGTCTCGATCCCGGTGTAGGCGATCATCGCGATCGGAATCGCGAGGAAGAAGCTCGCCCACGTCGGCGCGACGCCCCAGTGGATATTCGCTGAGAAGACCGTGTGCGCGTCGAAGATCAGCGCGAAGCCGATGATCACGAGCAGCAGCTGCGTCGCGAAGTCGACGACGGCGAGGAAGACGTTCAGGCTCGCCGCCTCCTTGATGCCGACAATGTTCAGTGCGACCAGCAGCACGATCACGATCGCACCGCCGACGATGTCCCAGGGGTTGTCCCGCAGCGGCGCCCAGAAGATCGAGAGGTAGTGCGGGACGAAGAACGCCGAGATCGCGATCGTGATGACGTAATTGAGCATCTGGGCCCAGGCGGCCCCGAACGAGACGAGCTCGTCGAAGGCGTGCCGGGCGAAGCTCGACGACCCGCCTGCTTCGGGGAACCGGACCGTTCCCTCGGCATATGTCGCCGCGGTCGCCGCGAAGATCAGGCCGCTGATCACGAAGACGAGCGGCGTCAGCCCGAGCGCGATCCCGGCGACGAGCCCGAGGGCGTAGTAGATGGAGGAGCCGACATTGCCGTATGCCGTGGCGAAGAGCGCCGGCGTGCCGAGAACTCGCTCCAACCCCTGTTGACGACGCCGCCGCGGCATTCGCCGGACTTTAGTGCCCCATCCAGCGGCACATTCCACGCCCGGGTCCCGGTTACCGCCCTCCCCGCGGCATATGCTGAGTCAGAGTTTCGGTGCGTGTCCAGGCGTTCCTGAGAGGCGGGCCGGCCGCTGCGGCCGTCACGAGCGCCGCGGCAGTCGCGCTTGCGACCGGGGCGGCCTTCGCCCTGCGTCCCGTCGCGCCCGACCTCAGCCTAGGCGTTCTCTACATCTTCGCCGTCCTGCCGGTCGCGATCGCGTGGGGGCTCGGCTGGGCAGTGGCGGTCTCTGTGACGAGCATGCTCGCGTTCAATTTCTTCTTCCTGCCGCCCGTTCATTCGTTCACGCTGCGCGACTCCGAGAACTGGGTAGCGCTCGGCGTCTACCTCTTCACGGCCGTCGTCGTCAGCGAGCTCGCCGCAGGCGCCCGCCGCCGGGCGGACGACGCCGAACAGCGCCAGCGCGAGGCGAGCCTGCTCGCCGAGATCGCGACGCACCTCCTCGAG
>Ga0111539_10007543_pt1 | contig 13910 bp, 15 predicted proteins | sample RhiMethybrSRZTD1_FD_79667 | JGI IMG/M metagenome (GOLD analysis project Ga0111539, IMG submission 79667) | Populus rhizosphere microbial communities from Tennessee, USA - Rhizosphere MetaG P. TD hybrid SRZTD1 (version 2) (version 2) | ecosystem: Host-associated > Plants > Roots > Rhizosphere >...
ATCGATCCCGCATGAACCCGCGTTGCGGGAACGCCAACGCACGCGCGTAGGCGGCCTTCTCACGAACGCCCGGGACCGCACGGAGGGTCGAGAGCGCGGTTCCGCCACGTCCACGTTGCCGGTCGGCGTAGGACTCGAGCGCAAGGAGTTCGCACCGGGCGATCGGCGACGCCGATAAGGCCGCGGCCTCCGCCACCGGTTCGATCCCGAGCGTCGTCGTGGACAGTGCGAAGGCGTGGAGCAGGACGGCCGTCAGTCGCGAGTCGGCCGCTCGTTGAACGAATGCCGGCCAGTCGACCTCCAAGGAACGAGCAGCCTGCGCCACGTCCCGGAGCGGAAGGAGGCGCCGCGGCCACCCGAGCACGGCATGCATCGCCACGCTGATGAGCATGTCGGTGTCGTCGAGTCGGCCGATCCCCCGGCCTGCGAGCTCGAACGACGTCGCCCGATCGAGCATGGCTCCCGGGTCCAGCCAGAGCCCGAACGGGCCGAGGACGAGCGTCCGGTGGAGGTCGACCTCGATCGAGTCGCCGGCGTGCTTGTGGGCGGCGGCCTTCCCGAAACGCTCGTCGAACCTCGGCCGGGGCTCCGCGAGCCTGCGCCGGAATCCCATCTCTCGCAGCACGGCGCAGGCATCCCGGAATGATCCGCCGCGAACCAAGATGTCCAGGTCACCGAAGGCGCGGAGCGACGGGTCCGGATACGCCACGTGCGCCATGGCCGGGCCCTTCAGCACCGCGTAGTCGATCCCCGCCCGGCGGAAGCGGTCATCGAGCTGGAGGAGCCGCTGTTCGACCATGAGGCACCAGGCCATCGCCCGTCGGTGACGTCCGAGCAGGGGATCGATCCGGCTCGGAGGAAGCCTCACGGCTCCGCCCACGCTCGCGGCGATCGCGAGGCCGGTCAGCTTCTCCCTCACGAGCCGTCGCTCGAACGCCGCTCCTTCTTCCGTGTCGACCTCGACCGTCCCGGCGCGCCCGGCCGTTCCGAACGCGGCCACCGCACGCGTCGCCCGCTCGATCATGGCGGCTCCATCCGTGGTCACGGCCGCTCCTCCGCGAGGCGACGATCGACGAGGGAGCGGACGCAGTCCTCGACGGATGCCCGAACCTCTTCCGCGGGTCGTTGATAGACGCGCGCGACCTCATCCGTCACGTCCTCGATCCGACCCTCCTCGGCGAGGAGGCGCCAGATCAGGGCGGCGGGTCCCGACAGGACGTGCACCTCTGGTTCACCCACGACCATCGCGACCACGTCCGGTCCGGCGTTCCGGTGCAACGCACGTGTTGCTCGCACGAAGGAACCTGTCATAGGCGCTCCACCGTCGCGAGTCGGGACGACGCATACGCGTTCCTCGCGTCGAAGACGAGGGTCGCGTTGGCGGACAGCCATTCCAGGTCGTACGACGTGTGCGGCGTCAACAGCGCGACGCAGTCAGCCGCTCGGACCGCCGCCGTCGTGAGGGCCGTGCGGTCGAGCTGCCAGCCGTTCGCCCGGACGCGCTCGATGAACGGATCGTGGAACGTGACCTTGGCCCCGCGGCGCACGAGATGGCCCATGACCCTGAGGACCGGTGACTCACGAACGTCGCCGAGATCGGGTTTGTAGGCGACGCCCAGCACGAGGATGCGCGCACCCTTCATGGCTTTCCCAGCCTCGTTCAGCGCATCCGCGATCCGGGTTGCGACCCAGCCCGGCATCTCGCCGTTGATCTCCTGCGCCTGCTCCACGATCCGGAAGCGACGCTCGGCGTCCCGTCGGATCTGCCAGGTGAGGTACGTCGGGTCGAGCGGGATGCAGTGGCCGCCGACCCCCGGCCCGGGGTCGAACCGCATGAACCCGAAGGGTTTGCTCGCCGCTCCGTCGATCACCTCCCACACGTCGATACCGGTCTCGTGGCAGAGGATCGCCATCTCGTTCACGAGAGCGATGTTCACGTGACGGAAGGTGTTCTCGAGCAGCTTCGCCAGCTCCGCCGCCCTGCAGGAGGACAGCGGCACGATCTTGTCGACGAGCTGCTCGTAGACGAGCGTCGCCATCCCCGTCGCCTCGGGCGTGAGGCCGCCGACGATCCGCGGGACCTCCCGGAAGTCGAACTCGTCGTTGCCGGGGTCGATCCGCTCGGGGGAGTACGCGAGCAGGAAGTCCCGCTCCGCGGACATCCCGCCCGCTTCCAACAGCGGCCGGACGAACTCCTCGGTCGTCCCCGGATATGTCGTGGACTCGAGCACGACGAGGGAACCCGGTCGCAGGTGGCGGGCGACGTCCGACGACGCATCTCCGACGAACGAGAGATCCGGCACGGTGTCGCGCACGGGTGTCGGGACGCAGAGGAACACGATGTTCGCCTCGGCGACGTCGGACGGGTCGGCCGAGAAGGTAAGTCGCGCGGTCTCGACCGCCTCACGGAACACGCGGTCGGGCACGCCCGGGACGACGAGCTCCCCATGCCGGAGGGAGTCGATCCGCTCACCGTCGACGTCCACCCCCGACACCTGGAATCCCGCCTCCGCCGCAGCACACGCGAGCGAGAGCCCCACGTACCCCTGGCCCATGACCACGATGTGAGCTCCTCGAGCCAACACGAGTCGCCGTAGCGCGGCAGTGCCCTTCAACGGGAACACCTCCAGAGCGGATGACGAACGACGTTCAGGCGACGTGCTCGTCGTCGCGATCGACCAGCGCGCGCAGCGCGGCCGACCGTCGGCGGAAGCACTGACGACGGGAGATCCCGACCTCGCGAGCCACCTCGTGGGCGGCGAGCTCCTTCACGTACCAGAGGAAGAGGATGCGTCGATCCCGCTCCTCCAGCCCTCGGACCCTTCGGGCGAGCTCGGATCGTTCGCCGATCGTGTCGAAGAGTCCGTCGCGGAGTCCGTCCCCGAAGCCGCTCGCCCGTCTTGCCGCTCCTACCTGGAGGATCGAGGTGGTGTTGGGCTGCCACCAGTCGGTGAGCGTCACCAGGCCACGGATCACATCGCCGACGTCGGGGAACAGATGAACCTCTCCAACGCTAGACGGTACGCGCCTCTCGAGTGCCATCGCCAGAAGGGAAACCCCCTACGTCGGTCGGTCGGTGAATTCGCGGCGCTTCGAGGACCGCATGCTGCGCTGGGCGTGGGCCTGATACCGGCGGTAGCCGGCCGGAACGGCATCCTCCGCGGCGCCGTTCAGCACGATCCATGCCGTCTCGGCACCGAGCCGGTGAAGGGTGTCCCGTGTTCGCTCCGCGACCCGATTCGACGTGATCCCGAGCCGCGCGACGACGAGCACCAGATCTGCTTCCCCGAAGAGCGGAGCGGATTCGCCTGCGACGAGGATCGGCGCGGTATCGACGATGACCCACTCCGCTGCCTCGGTCGCTTGTCGCAGGAGCGCCCCGACGGCAGGGGAGGCGAGGACCTCTCCGGGGCGATCGACGTGTCCACCGCTCGGCACGAGGTAGACGCGATCGAAGCGCGTCCATTGCCGGTATTCCCGAAGCGAGGGTGATCGCTCACCGGATGCTTGCACGAGGCCGGGTTGTAGCGCCGAGTCCAAGACCGCGTGCAAGGTCGGACGTCGGAGATCGGCCGAGAACACGATCACGCGCTTGCCCTCCTCGGCGAGCACGGCAGCCAGGTTCGCGACCACCGTGCTCTTCCCCTCTGCGGGCCCCGAGCTGGTGATCAGGACGATCCGGCCGCGCGCCTCTTCCTCGCCTTCTTCCGAGTCTCCGGGGCGGGCCGCGACGTGCACGCCCGCTCCCAACAGTCGGAACGCATCCGAGCCCGCCGAGGTCGGATGGTCGGCTGTCACGATCCCCCTGCGCTGGTCACGCCTGAGCGACGGGATCTCGGCGAGTACCGGGTAGCCGAATCGTTCCGTGGCCTGTTCGCTCGTCCTGATCTTGGTGTCCAGGCGCCCGAGGACGAGAGCGAGGCCGGCGCCGGCGACCAGTCCGATCACACCGGCGAGTGCGAGACGGATCGCGCGAGAGTCCGGCGGACGGAATGCCTCCGACTCGACCCTCTCGGCGACCGCACGCTGCAGCACCATCACCTGACCGGAGGTCGTCGACTCCTGAAGCTCGAACTCTCGTTGCGCCTCCAGCTGCGACACCGCGACCTGGTCGCCCTCCTCGGTGGCCTTCTCGATCTGGTCATCGAGTGCGGCGATCGTCTTCGCGCTTGCCCGTCGTTGCTGGGCACTCAGATAGTCCACGAGCGCAGATGCGAAGGCGTTCGCGCGTTCCTCGGCTCGCGTCGGGTCGGACGCGAATGCGCTGATCGTGAGGAGTCCGGTTTCTTGATCAGCTGACGCCTGGACCCCTTGTCGCAGGATGAGCGGGTCGCCATCGAAATCGAGCTCGCTCGCCGCTCGTGCCGCGACCGGCTCGATCGTTGCCACGACCGCCAGCGCGTCGACGTTCAGCGATGAGCTCAGCGGGAGGAGCAGCGTCGACGCCTGATACGACGGCAGCGCTGTCGGCGCGACCGGCGCGATCGTCGCCGTCGTGAACCAAGCGGCCCCCACCGCGATCGCGATCGTCGCGACGATCACGTACCAACGACGGCGGAAGGCTCTCAGGTAGTCGACGAGACCCATGCCACTCCCTCCGTGGTGCGGCCGGCCACCGCCACGGCCTCAGCCTGGTTGGCGACCCCCAACTTCGTGTAGATCCTCGTCTTGTGTTGTTCCACGGTCTTCGGGCTGATGCCGAGCAGGCTCGCCATCTGCTTGCCGGCGAGTCCCTTCGCGATCAGGCGGAGGACATCACGTTCGCGCGCGGTCAGGGGCGTGGTCGACGTCGAACCATCGTGCCTACCCGGGGCGAGGGCGACGGCGAGCTCCTCCACGGACCCGTCCGTCGCGACCGCAATCGTGGCGCCGTCGACCGGCTCGCCGAGGACGATCGCGTGTCGGCCGCGCTCTCGCAGTGACTTCGCCGCCACGCGCGCGCCCTCGAGTCGTGCGTCGATCACGATCGCGTCGACGGGAAGGTCGAACGCGTCGGCAGCGCATCGTCCGATCGCGATCGGGGCCAGCCAGGGGTAGCGATCGAGGGCGCCCGCGACCGCCTCCGCGATCAGCGGTTCGCGGTGAAGGATGAGGACGGTCCGTCGTCTCACGCGGGAACCCCATCGACCACGGGCCGGGATTCCTCCGCTGCCCGCCCCTCCGAAGGGTGGGTGGAGCTCCGGAGGAGCTCGACGAGTTCGGCATCGCTCCGCGACACACACAGCGACTCGAGTCGGTGAAGGGTGCTCCGGAGCGACACGCGATCCGGTCGTTCCGGGAGCGTCACGAAGATCGACGGATGGGTGCTCGGGAGGGGCTCCTCCTCCTCGTCCCAGACATCCTCGATGAGCTTCTCGCCCGGTCGCGGGCCCGACATCACGATCTCGATGTCGCGCCCCGGAACGCGGCCCGACAATCGGATCACCTTACGCGCGAGGTCCAGGATGCTCACCGGCTCTCCCATATCGAGCGTCAGCACGTCGCCGCCCCGAGAGATCGCCGCGCCCTGGAGGACCAGTTGGACGGCTTCCGGGATGCTCATGAAGTAGCGCTTCATGTTGGGATCGGTGACGGTGACGGGACCGCCGTGCTGGATCTGCTGCAGGAACGTGGGGATCACGCTGCCTCGACTCCCGAGCACGTTCCCGAAGCGCACGGCGCACGCCCTCGTTCCCGACGGCATGAAGGCTCGGACGATGTCCTCGGCGAGTCGCTTGGACTCACCCATCACGCTCAGCGGCTTGATCGCCTTGTCGGTCGAGATCAGGATGAACCGCTCTACGCCGGCGCCCGCGGCCGCCTCTACCACGTTGGCGGTTCCCAGCACGTTCGTGAGCACGGCCTCGCGTGGGTGGAGCTCCAGGACCGGGACGTGCTTGTGCGCCGCCGTGTGGAAGACCACCTCGGGACGACGGTCGTCGAACACCTCAAGGATCCGATCGCGTTGCCGGACGTCGGCGAGGATCGGACGCGTCGCTGTCGAGGGATCCACCGTCGCGAGCACGTCGTGCAGATGCGTCTCGTCGTTGTCGAGGAGATCGAGGGCCGCGGGTGCGAATGCCGAGACTTGCCTCGCGATCTCGGAGCCGATCGAGCCGCCGGCGCCGGTGATCAGGACCCGGCGGTCGGTGAGGAGTTCTCGGACGGCGTCGAGATCCATCTCGACCTGACGTCGCCCGAGGAGATCCTCGATCGAGAGGTCCCTGATGTCGCGAGCGGAGACCACCCCGCCGACGATCTCGCGCACGCTGGGGAGCACGCGCATCCGTACCTCGGCCTCCTCGCAGATCGCCGCCACCTCCGCGACGAGTTCGCCCGTGGCGCTCGGTACGGCGAACAGGACCTGCGTGGCGTGCAACCGCTCGACGAGTCGAGGGATGTCCATCCGGTTGCCCATCACGCGCACGTCGGCGATCGCGAGGCCGCGCTTCCGTGGGTCGTCGTCGACCATCCCCACGGCTCGGAGCCCGAGGCGCGGATGCGCCGTGAGATCCCTCAGCACCATCGCTCCCGCGTCGCCTGCCCCGAACACGAGGATGCGATCGATGGCCCCCTGCTCCTTCGCGGAGGAGCGGTGGAAGGCGAAGAGCCGGCGCTGGAACCGGAGCGCGCCGAAACCGAGGAACGACAACACCGCCCCCGCCGCGATGACGCTCCGCGGGAGGGGGTAGGGCCCGAGGACGATCCAGCCTCCCAGGACGAACGCGGCTCCGGTCAGGCCGGCGTAGACGACGCGCCGGGCCTCGTCGATGCTCGCGTACCTCCACATCTGTCCGTACAGGCCGAAGAGGAGGTTGGCCGAGAGGTGCAGGACCATCAACAGTGGAAGCGTCGCGCGGAGGCCCTGCCAGAAGCGGCCGGGGATCTCGCCGTCGATCCGTACGATCAGCGGCAGCGTGTAGGCGGCCGCTACGACGAGTGCGTCGAGTAGCGCCAACGGGATGTCACGCCGTAACCGTTGGACCAATCTGTCGGGGAGTCCCGCACGCCGTGGCTCGGCGAGTTGGGGAAGGGGCCGATCCATGGAGGCGACGCTACGGACGCCGCTTGCGCAGTTCATCAACCTCGGGGCGTATCTCCGCTACGGCGCGGGTCGTAGTTCGTCGCGCGCCAGGCTCGCCGCGTTGACGAGGGCGTCGAGCATCTCGTCCTTGCTGGACCAGTTCACCGCGATGCTCGCCGACTTCGCGACGGCCTTCGCGATCGCGCGGAACCCCTTCCCGCCGAGGACCCGCAGGTTCATCGCGGCCACCGAGAGCTCGAGCGTCGACTCCGCTCGGGGCTTCGCTTCCGCCGACGCCGTCGGCTCGGCCGCGAGCCCGAGCACGGCGTCGAGATGACGCCGCTCTCCATCCTCGACCGGGAAATACTCTCGAACATCATCCGCCTCTTCTCGGACGTACCGCGCGAGCGCCTCGATCGCGTCCGGCGGCATCTCGATCGACCAGCGTGGTGTCACCAGGTCGCCGCTCCCCAGTTCGAGGGTCGCCACGGTCCCACCCGGGGCGTGGATCCCTCGCTTCTCGGCCCGACGTCGCACGCCGGAGAGCATCGGCACGAAGAACGAAGGGACGAGGGCAAGGCAACCGTCGACCTCGATCACCCCCGCGCGGAGGAACACGGCATCGGCCCTGCTCGGATGGCGGAACGCATCGATCTCACGCAGGAGACAGCGAGCGAGGAACCCCCGATCGAGGGTCCGCGTGACATCCGCCGTGCCCGCGTACAGGATGTTGAAACTTCGGCCGAGGCGCCCCCCGTCGTTCGCCACCACCGAATACGTTCGCAGGCTCTCGTCGTCGGGGGTCGGCTCCGTTCGATACTCGTCGAGCGCGTAGCGGATCCAGGAACCGAAGGCTTCGGAGGTCGAGCGGACGCGGAACCGATGGCCGTCGACCTCGTACGCATCGCATACCACCCACCCGAGGCGGTCAAGTTTGTCCGATCAGGAACCGCGTGCCTTGCGTTCGCGTGTCAGCTCACGTTCGTCGATCTCGGCCGGCCGGAGCGGCTCGGCCTCAGTTCCCATCGGCGTCGCTCTCATCGATCCGAGGCTCGCTGCCGACCAGGAGATGGGAATCACCGAACTGCAGGACCAGTGACCGCAACTGGCCCCCGATCTCGCCGACGGGCTTGGAGTACGCCTCACCGAGGTCGCGGGCCAGCTGGTCGACCGTCGACGACCCGTCGAGCAGCGAGAACACCAGCGTCGCCGTCGGGTTCAATCGGTGCAGGTCACCGTTGCGATCGTCGTAGATCACGGCTTCACCGTCGAGCTCCACGACCGTGAGGTCGTCCCTGACGCGGGGCCTCCGCTGGTCTACCCGGTCCACGAGATCACACCCGCGCGGTCGAACTCATCCAGGATCCGCATCACGTCTTCCTCGACGACCTCGTACGGCAACGCGGACAGCGCGCAGACCGCCTCGATCATCTCCGTGGGGGCCGTGTGCCCGTCGCAGAGGACCCAGATCGCGACCGCCGTGGTGTTCATCACATGGACGGCTTCCCGCGCCGGGTCATAGACGACGTTCTCTCCGTCGGCCTGCCGGAGCCACACCTCCGGATTCCGCATCGGTCTGCGCTCGTCGACGAGCGGTGCGTGGTTCACGCCTCGGCTCCCACGAGCTCGTCGATCAGGCCGTTCTGGATCACGAACGCAGCGGCCTCGAGTCGAGAGTGCACTCCCAGCTTGCCGAGGACGTTCTGGACGTGGGTTCGGGCTGTTTCGGGACTGATCACGAGCGGCTGAGCGATCCCCTCGTTGTCGGCGCCCTTCGCGAGGAGCGCCAGCACCTCGCGTTCCCGCCTCGTCAGCCGAGCCAGCCGACGAAGCGCCTCGTCGTGTTCGCGCTTGTTCCTGATCAAGCCGGCGAGGAGGGTGCCCAGCATCTGCGGTGGGATCGTGGTCTCTCCGGCACGGACACGGCGCGCGACCTCGATCAGTTCGCCGATCGGACTTCCTTTCGTCACGAATCCGGTGGCTCCTGCCTCGAGTGACGCGATCAGTCCACGATCGTCTTCGTGTTCGCTGAGGAAGAGGACCCGACAATCCGGTTGCCGCTCGAGGATCAACCTCGTCGTGCGGATGCCATCGCCGTTCGGGAGGTCCGCATCGACGAGCGCAAGATCCGGCTCCGTGCGTTCAGCTTCGGCGACGGCGTGCATGCCGTCGGCGGCCTCGGCGACGACCTGGAAATCCGGCCTCGCCTCGAGCACGACCCTCATCGCGTCCCGGAAGAGGGATTGGCCGTCGGCGAGGAGCACGCGGATCGGCGGTTCGTCCTGATCGGTCACCTACGCCTCCTGAAGCACCGGGAGGTGTGCGAGCGTAGAAGCACCCCCTGCCCGAACGCACGCGACGAGTGACGTAGGAGCGATACGCCGCGTGGACGAGCAGACCGCTACGGTCGGCGGCCGTCGCCGGTCGGCACGATCCCGTGTCTGACCGCGAACGCGGCTGCTTCGAGCCGGGAGTGAACGTTCAGTTTCGAGAGGATGCTCTGAACATGGGTTCGCACCGTGTTCTTGCTGATCCTGCAGCGTTCCGCCACCGTATCGGAGTCCGCACCTTCCGCGAGCAAGGCCAGGACGTCGCGCTCCCGATCGGTCAGCTGAGCGGTCATGATCGCAACGGGGTCATCGCCGCGACCGTCGACGGCCTGTCGTGCCAAGCGTTTCGGGATCGTGACCTCGCCGGCGAGCGCCGCGTGGATCGCCCGGACGAGGCGGCCGACGTCCGTATCCTTCGTGAGGTACCCGCTGAATCCCGCCCGCAGCGCCTCGCGAGCCGTCCGCCCATCCGTGATCGCCGTCAAGGCCAGCACCTTCAGCTCGGCATGCCGCTCGATCATCGTGCGGCCGACGGAGAGTCCACTTTCGCCGGGCAGACCGACGTCGAGGAGGACCACGTCCGGCCGCGTCTCCTCGAGGAGATCCAGCGCGTCTTCCCCGGTTCGCGCGATCCCGACCACATCGACATCTCGCTTCTGCAGCGCAACCTCGATCGCTTCCGCGAACAGCATCTGATCCTCGACGACGAGGACCCTCATGCGGACTTCCTGGCAGGCAATCTGAGCTCGAAGGCGCTCAACCCATCACGTGGCTCGTGGTACCTGATCGTTCCTCCATGACGTTCGATGACCCGGCGAGCCACGAACAAGCCGATCCCGGCCCCGCTTCCGCTCCGACCCGTCACCAGGGGCTCGAAGATCCGCCCGCGGTCGTCGGGTGTGATCCCGGATCCCTCGTTCTGGACTTCGACGACGACGTCATCTTTCCGGGGTTCGACGGTGACCAGGACGGTCGAGCCGGACGTTGAGTAGCGAAGCGCGTTCCTGATCACGTTCTCGATCGCAGACCGTAGGTGGAGCGGATCTGCGACGACCGCGAGTTGGTCGGTCGCTTCGATCGTGACCCGATCGTCGCCCGACTCCGCGACGCAGCACACCGCCGCGTCGCGGACGAGCGCCGGAAGGTCGACCGCACGACGCCTGATCGTGCCCGCCCCGACGGCCAGGTGCAGGATGCTGTCGAGGCCCGCCGCGAGCCGGGAGAGCTCGCCAGCGGTGCGTTCGATGGGACGAGCGTGGGTGGGATCGAGATCATCGGCGGCGTTCTCGAGGGAGAGCCGGGCTGCGAGCAGAGGTCCGCGCAACTCGTGAGCCATCCATGCGAGGCCGATGTCGAGGGTCCGCCGCTGTCGATCGAGGTCGGCGTCGCGCTGGAGACGCTCCGAGAGGCGCACGATCGTCCGCTCCACCTCACGGCGATGACGGCGCATCGACATCCCCCGCGTCGAGACCTCCGCGACGCCGATCACGTCACCGGACCCGTCGATCGGGAAGAACCCGACGAGGCGCCCATCCCTCTTCTGCAGGAATCGCGTTCTCCCATCGGTCAACGTCTCCCGGCGGAGTGACGGCGGTCGGCGCCCAGGATCGATCGTGGCTCCGAAGCGAAACGCCGTCCGGAGCCGACCGGCTCGGTCTTCGAAGAAGAAGGCCACGCCGAGGTCGCTCGCACGGAGCAAGGATCGGAGCTCGTGCGCGCAACGGTGGAATTCCGGTTCATCTCGAGCTGCGCACGCGACCACGTCAGCTCTCCGTTGGAGCGTCGCCTCGAACGACAGCACGTCGGCCGCCGCGCCAGTCCCGGATGCCATGTCCCATCCTTCCCTACGGCATCTCGTTTCCCAGATCAGGCAAACATGGAACGCGTTCCGCGTCGATGTCGAATCGCGATACCGCTGAAGACAAGTGTGGGGGTACGCAGGGCACTTCGCATCCGGTGGCCTGGACTACGCGGGATGCAGTACCGATGAACGGTTCGCGTTCGACCGCGGAGCGCGTTGGCCGACTCGCGATGGTTCGGCGTAGGGAAACTACGGTGATCCGCTCGTGAGTCCCGCGGACAGTATCGCTACGCTACAACCCTTACGGGCGACGCTGCTCTTTCGAGGGGTGGATCCAGGAGGCTCACGGTCGCGGTCGGAGCCTCGCTTCGGGCGGCTCGTCTCCGGATGGGCTGGTCGCTGGAACAACTTGCCCGCCAAAGCGGGGGACGACACAAGCCTTCGTCGCTCGGTGGCTACGAGCGCGGTGAGCGTACCCTTACGCTGCCGCGGTTCTGCGACTTGGCGGAGTTGTTGGGCATGCCGGCCGGCCAGTTGTTGTCTCGGGCTCTCGGCCACCTCGATCCGGAAGAACACGAGGAGGTGCTCATCGATCTCAGGCGACTGCCCGACTCCAAGGCTGGTCGCCAGGTGGCCCGCTACGCTCACCACATCAGATCGATGCGGGGCGACTTCCTGTCCGGCGTGATCACCCTCCGGGCCGGCGACCTTGGCGTGATCGCTCGTTCGAGCGGTCTCTCGGTTCGCCGCTTGGTCCTCGATCTCGGGCGAGCCGTACGTCGCGTGGGTCCCTCCGATGCGACGCCTCGTTCGCATGGCACCGTGGACCCACGCCCCGCTGTCCTTCCCCGTGAGCAAGCGTCCTCCTAGGGTCACGAGGCCGAGAGGACTCCGTGTTGCATGCCGTAGTCTCGCCAGATGCGCTTCCTCGTGACAGGAGCCGCCGGTTTCATCGGTTCGCACCTCGTCGAGCGGCTCATCGAGGAAGGCCATGACGTCGTCGGCTTCGACGACCTCTCGGAAGGAACGATGGACAATCTCACGGGGATCGCGGACGCGGAGCTGATCCGCGGGGACCTCCGCGACCCGGGAGCGGTGAGCCGCGCGGCCGCTCGCTGCGATGCGATCCTTCACCACGGCGCGATGAAATCGGTGCCGCGCTCCGTGCGGATCCCGGAGGTGTTCACCGACGTCAACATCCGCGGAACGCTCAACGTGCTCGTGGCCGCGCGTACAGCCGATGCCGCCCTGGTGTTCGCCTCGTCGTCGTCGGTGTACGGCGACCAGGAGGTCCATCCCGTCCGGGAGGACATGGAACCCCGACCACTCTCTCCTTACGCGGCCACGAAGCTCGCCGGGGAGGGGCTCTGTCGCTCGTGGTGGCATTCGTACTCGGTTCCGACGGTCTCGTTCCGCTACTTCAACGTGTACGGTCCGGGACAGGATCCGAAGAGCGAGTACGCTGCGGTGATCCCGCGGTTCACGACGGCATGCCTGCAGGGCGAGGCCCCCGTGATCTACGGCGACGGCGAGCAGGCCCGCGACTTCACCTACATCGACGACGTCGTCGATGCGAATCTCCTGGCGACCGAGCATCCCGAGGCCGCGGCCGGCGAGGTCCTCAACATCGGTGGCGGGCGATCACCGACATCCGTCAACCGACTTCTCGAATTGGTCGGCTGTGAGCTCGGCGTCAGCCCTGAGCCGACGTTCGCCGCGCCTCGGGAGGGTGACATCCGATTGAGCCACGCCGACGTCTCGTCCGCCCGGCGCCTCCTCGGATATGAACCCCGTATCCCGATCGAGGAGGGGATTCGTCGAACCACCGCATGGTTCCGCGATCACGCGTCCTCGAAGGTGGCCGGATCTCGGACGGTCGCCTCGTAGAAGCCGCTGGAACCGGCATCTCGGTCGGATCCCGCGTCCCACGTCGGCGGCGTCTCCCTCGGTGCGGTCTAGGCCTTCGCGGCTCGGCCCGCTCCCAGAGCTTCCTCTTCCTGAGGGCCGAAGAGTCCGTCGACCGATCGGTCGCACAGGGCCGCCAGCTCCGACGCCGTCGCCCGGTACGTCTCGATCGGGTGCCCGATCGGGTCCGCGACGTCTTCGTCGTGCGGGTGATCGGTGCCCTCGCGGAGGCGGTGGTCGTCGGCCGCGGCGACACGGTCGACCAGGGACGAGGGCCCCCGGCCCACCGCCGGCGGCGAGAGGTTCTCGAGGATCCTGACGAGCTCCTTCAGCGTGAACGTTCTCGTCCCGGCGGCCGGATCCGCGGCCCGGATCCGTACGAGGTGATCCGCCGCCATGCCGAGGATCAGGTCGGCATCGCGGAGGAGCGGGGGTTCGAGCAGCCGTGCGGCGTGGCCGCTGATGTCCAGGCCGTGCTCGGCTGCAACGGTGATCGCCTCGCGAGTGGCGGCCCCCTCGGCGACGGCCATCGTCCCCGCCGATGAGACGGTGGGGGCCTGGCTGCCGAACCGCTCGACCAGGGCCCGGCGCAGGAACGCCTCGGCCAGAGGTGAGCGGCAGAGGTTCCCCGTGCAGACGAGGAGGATCGAGCTCACCGTTGCAGCCTAGGACGACGGCGTCCCGGGGATCCGATGCCGTATACTGACGGCCTCCCTCGTTGGAGGCCGTGTTCGCATGTCCGGCAGCGGGGGGGCAAACCCGTTCGAAGGAACCAGTGGGAGCGTGCCGAAAGACGACGTCATCGAGGTCGAGGGAACGGTCGTCGAGCCGTTGCCGAACGCCATGTTCCGGGTGGAGCTGGAGAACGGGC
>Ga0111539_10007545_pt1 | contig 13907 bp, 12 predicted proteins | sample RhiMethybrSRZTD1_FD_79667 | JGI IMG/M metagenome (GOLD analysis project Ga0111539, IMG submission 79667) | Populus rhizosphere microbial communities from Tennessee, USA - Rhizosphere MetaG P. TD hybrid SRZTD1 (version 2) (version 2) | ecosystem: Host-associated > Plants > Roots > Rhizosphere >...
AGCGGCAGAATGCCGTCCGAAATGACAGTTGCCTGCATCTTGCCGTGCGCGAAACGATAGAAGTAGGGGGCCTGATCCTTGGCGAACGGAGCCTTGGCTCGGGCTGGCAAGGGCAATCCGCTGAGTGTCACCGCCCCAGCCATCGTGGCGGCACCTAACATTGCCTGACGGCGCGACATGGCAATCGCTGTCATAGCGTGTCCTCCGTGAGATTGTAGGTTGCGTGTTGCCCGCGCACGCGAGCCCAGCTTAACCGGGATTGCGGCCGAGTTGCGAGATGAGACCTGCAAAGCCTCGCTGCTCGCGAACACGTGATCAAGTCGCGCACCCGGCGAATGTTGTCAACCAGGAACGACCGTAAGTGGACCATCGTGCAATCGCATCTTGCAGCCTTTGAGCTCCGCGGGTGGTGCGCGCGGGATGAAGCGCCCAGACTCACTTCAGTCCGTGAACCGAGACGCGGCGCTTGGCTCGGACGCCAAACGACGGCGTTCTCGTTCAGAACCAACTCATTGCCCCGGGGAGAGGGTTCTGCGCGAGCCAGTGGGGCCGCGAGTGGAGCGGCTCATTCAGACCTACGGACTATTCCATCCGAACAATTTCGGCGCGGCCATCATGGCGGACGCCTATCTCAAGAAAATGAACTGCATTTTGGACAGGGAGTGTTCGGTAGACGACGAGCAGTGAGGCGGGCGCATCCTTTCGGCCCCCGGAGGAATCGCCGGAGCGGTTTAAGAAGCCGAGAGTTTGCGTGGTGCCGAGCAACACGATGACCGCCAAGCGATTGTGCGCGGTCATGCTCCAGTCGCCGCACGGCTACGGGCGCGGACCTGCGCCCCCTCATACCAGCGCGACATCAGCTCGATGGCGATCCAGGTGACCAGCGAACTGCCAAACAGCGCATAGAGCGAGACTTGCCAGCCGAATTGCTCGGCCAGCAGGGCGAATGCAGCCGGAGAAAAGGCGTTGACGAGCAGGATCGGTGTCGCGATCAGTCCCAGCACTGTTCCGTAACCTTGGGCGCCGAACAGGGCTAACGGCACGGCACCTCTGACAATCGTGATAACCCCCTGGGAGGCGCCGAGCAGCAAGGTGAAAGCGACGAGCTGGAGGAGGTCGCCCCGCGCAACAAACAGCAGCAGTAGGGAGGCCGGCACCACGCTGATGGCGATGCGAGCGATGGTCATGGCTTTAAGATTTCGGCCGAAGAAGATCTCCACCAGGCGCCCGGCAAATTGCCCGTGCCCCTTGAGAGACGCGACCCATACCGCCGTGGCGCCTGCGAGTCCCGCCGCCTCCAGCAACGGCACCAGCTGGATCGAGATGACGCCGAACACGAAGCCGTTGAGGGACATGATAAGGGCAAACAGGATGATGCCGATGACGCGCATCCGCCCTTCCAGCACAGGACCGTCCGGCGAAGGGGCAGCAGGAGCCGCCGCAGTCATCGCCTGTTGGGGTGGGTCGCGGCGCGCAAGACCAAGCCAATTGAGCGGCAGGCAGATCACGAGGTTGATCACGGCAAAGGCGATGAGCGTGCCGCGCCACCCGAACGCAACGTTGAGGTAATGCCCAATGACCCAGAAGACCGTCGACGCATAGGCGCCATAAAGCGTGAGGTATGAAATCGCCTTTCGCCCACGCGCGGGGGTCACCTGCACCAGAGCGGCGAACGCCGCGTCATAGAGACAACACCGCATACCGACGCCGAGCACTGCCCAAACCGCCAGATAGCTGGTGACGTCACTGACTTGCGAAAGTGCGACCAATCCAGCTGATACGATGATCGTGCCGACGCACATCACGATGCGGGCGCCGACGCGATCGATGAGCCGTCCAACCCACGTCGAGATGAATCCCATCACGAGCAGCGCCACGCTAAAGCCGAGGAACACCGTGGTCATGGGCCAGCCGGTATCGGCGACGATGGGTTTGGCCAGGACGCCGAGACAGTAGTAGCTCGTACCCCACGCCGTGATCTGGGTGATGCCGAGTGCGTTTACCGCGACGACCATGGGGTCCGCGTGCTTTCGTTGTTGCGGTTCCTTCTGCACGTTTGGCACTCTCATGCTGCCTTTCGTTTGTCGCCCTCGAGCTCGCGCGGCCGGATCATCCAGAAGGTGACCAGCGCAAGCGCCATCAGCATCGCGACCGAGGAGAACGACAGTCCCCAGCCGAGTTGTGACATCCCGCCGGACAGATCGAGCACCCAGCCGACCAGCAGCGGCCCTACAAACCCGCCCGCATAGCCGAGCATGGAATGCACGGCGAGGGTTGCTCCCCTTCGTGATGGCTCAGCCGTGCCCGCGGTTCCCGCTGTGAGCGATGAGGAGTCGAGCCAAATGACAATCCCATAGATCGTCAACAGCACGGCAGCCAGGCCATAGGATAGGCTGCCGATAAAACCGATAGTCGCGCCGATGAGGATGGACGCCAGCATCGCCGTCACAATGAGGCGCTTGCGGCCGTAGCGGATGGCGGCTTCGTTGCCCGCAACGCTCGCGAAAGTGCCAATGAGGCCAAGCCCGGTCGCGACAATGGCTGGCGAGAGAACCGAGGCAGCCGCCGCACCGGTGGTGGCCGCGACATAGCCCAGGAATGCGACTCCCCACCCACGCAACGCGCTCATCTCTAGCGTGTGTACGCAGTAAGCGATCGCGTAGGCCATCGCCGACTTGTTTCGGAATACGGGTCGAAAATCGTAGAGACCTTGTCCGTCTTTGGCCGGCGCGGTGCGCTTGCTTTGGGCGGGAACAATCAGTGCCACCGCGAGCCAAGCGACCGCTGCGCTTATCGCGGCAGCGAAGAAAGCGGCGCGCCACCCGGCAGCGCTGGCGATGAGGTCACCAGTGGCAAACGAGAGAGCCCCCGAGATGCCAATGCTCGCCGCATGACCAGCGGTGGCTCGCGACATCATCTTCCCGTCTACGCGATCGGCCAGGAGCTTGAGACCCGTCATGTAAGTGCCCGCCCAGCCAAGGCCGGTGAGTGCCCGCATCGCAAGGGCCGACCAAAAGCCGTCGGCAAAAAGCGCGAACAGCAAATGCCCGAACACGGTCGCTGCGACGCCGAAGAGATAGACGCGTTTGGGGTCAACACGGTCTGTCAAGGTGACGAGCACCGGCACCGAGACCATGTATGCGCCGTAGAAGCTGGCCGTTATCCAGCCCGCCTCGCTGTTAGAAAGTTGCCACAGGGGCATCATGCCGGGCAGCAGGGCCGGCCAGAAGAAAGCACCGATCTGCACAAGCACCTGTGCGGCGCAGACCACCGCCACCAATCTGGCGGGCGACCATGCAAATGCAGCGGAGACATCAGCCATGACCGCGAACCCTCCAAGCGCCCCGGTCGTAGCATACTTCGATCATGTTAGAAATACGGTTGACATCGCCCCTGCCAAATGCTAGCCAGCTGCCATGAAGATCGAAGACGCCGCGTCGCGCCTTGAGGCCCTTGGTAATCCAACCCGGCTCCGCATCTACCGGATGCTGGTCAAGGCCGGCGGCCCCGGGCTTCCTGTGGGCAAGCTGCAAAGCCGCTTGGGAGTTCCTCCGTCGACCTTATCCCATCACCTCAAGACCATGCTCATCGTTGGGCTCATCACCCAGGAGCGTGATTCGACCACGCTCTACTGCAAGGCCAACTACGCGGTTATGCGAGGCCTGGTGGGATTCCTGGTGGACGAATGCTGCACCGAGGCGGATTGCGCCTCGATCCGTCAACAGGCTGATACGGCCGCATAAAAAAATTTGTCTCAACGTTCGATCGCTCTAGAAGGATGAAAGCAATGTCGAATACGCCCAAGTCTGTTGCCGTGATCGGCGCTGGGCCGGTTGGTCTCGCCGCGGCCGCCCATGTGTTGGCGCGCGGCATGCGGCCTGTCGTGCTCGAGGCGGGCGAGCAGGTCGGTCATGCGGTGCGGCGGTGGTCCCACGTTCGCATGTTCTCTCCCTGGTCGTACAATGTCGACAAGGCGGCGGAGCGATTGCTCGCGGAACAGGGGTGGAATGGGCCCGACCCTAACCACTACCCGACCGGCGGAGAACTCGTCGAGCACTATCTCGAACCCCTCGCGACGCGCACGCCGCTCAGCGAGCATGTTCGCACCAAGGCACGTGTCATCTCTGTCGCGCGATCCGGCTTTGACAAGGTAAAGACTGTCGGTCGCGACGCTGCTCCCTTCGAGATCAGATATCAGAACGGTCGCGGCTCCGAGACCTTGCGCGCCGACGCTGTCATTGATGCGTCGGGAACCTGGTCGTCTCCCAACCCGGCCGGCATCAACGGCACGGAAGCCATTGACGAGACTGCCAATGCTGGCCGCATCGCCTACGGCATGCCCGACGTGCTCGGTCAGGAACGTGCCCGGTATGCAGGAAAATCGGTGGCCGTTCTCGGTGCTGGCCATTCGGCCGTTGGGACAATTCTCGATTTGGCGAAGCTGAGGAAGGCGCAGCCAGCGACTGAAATCATCTGGATCTTGCGCGGTGACAATCCCGAGAAGTCCTTCGGCGGCGGTGCCAACGACAAGCTGGCTGCGCGCGGCGAGCTCGGTCACCTGTTTGCGTCCTTGGTTCGCTCGGGCGGCGTTCGCGTCGAGACTGGTTTCCGCCTGACGCACATTACGGCATCCGGACAGAAGCTCCGCTTGCACGCAGGTTCTGCGTGTTGTGGCCGCCATCTCGAGGCTGACGAGCTGATCGTGGCCACCGGCTTCCGCCCGGATCTCTCCTTCTTGCGAGAGCTGCGTCTGGCGCTTGATCCCGCCCTCGAATGCCCGCCCATTCTCGCGCCGCTCATCGATCCCAACCTGCACAGCTGCGGAACAGTTCGACCGCATGGCGCGCGCGAGTTGGCCCAGCCGGAGCCCGGGTTCTATTTCGCAGGCATGAAGTCCTATGGTCGGGCGCCGACATTCCTAATGATGACCGGCTACGAGCAGGTGCGCTCGATTGTGGCTGACATCGCCGGCGACAAGGACGCCGCCGAACGCGTCGAACTAGTGTTGCCGGAAACCGGCGTTTGCAGCCGACCACTCACGTCGGTGAATGAGAACGACGGATGTTGCGGAGGGCCTGCCCCAGTCGGTGTTGACGCCTGCTGCCAACAGGATGCCAACGCCAAAGAGGCGGGCAAAAAAGGCTGCGGCTGCTCGTGACCCCGATCCAGTTCTACTTCGACTTTGCCTCGCCCTACGGTTCTATCGCTGCAATGCAGGTCGAACGTGTCGACCCGCCGATCGTCTGGCGCCCATTTCTGCTCCTCGGCAAGGTGAAGCCATTTCCCATCCCTCCAGGCGCATGGGAAGCGAGGCCTGGTTTACTTCAGCACGGCGTTGCGGGGACAGGCTTTCCTCAGGCTGGTACCATGCGCCGTAGGTGGTGGCGCCTGTGGCGCTGAACGTGGCGATGGCAGACGTGGGTCACACTCGCAAAGGAGACCGTGGCCAATGGTCAACGTGATTTCCGCCCTAGCGCGAGCTCGGGCATTCTGCGACGCCTTCGAACTTCGCGTTCCGATCCTAATGGCGCCGATGGCCGGGGCCTGCCCCGCCTCGCTTGCTATTGCTGTGGCCAACGCCGGCGGGCTTGGCGGTTGCGGCGCGCTGCTCATGAAGCCCGAGGCTATCCGTGGCTGGGCGGCGGACGTTCGCGCGCAGACGAATGGAAATTTCCAAATCAACCTTTGGATTCCAGACCCGACACCACAGCGCGACCCGCTACACGAGGCACGCGTGCGGGAGTTTCTCGGCCAGTGGGGGCCAGCAGTCGGGCCGGAGGCGGGTGATGTGTTGCCGATCGATTTTGCCGCGCAATGCGAAGCCATGCTCGATGTAGGTCCCGCGATCGTGTCATCCATCATGGGCCTCTATCCCCCCAAGGTCGTCGCGCGCCTGAAGGATAAAGGCATTCGCTGGCTCGCCAACGCCACCACGGTGGCGGAGGCGCGCGAGGCCGTTGCGGCCGGTGCAGATGTCGTTGTCGCGCAGGGGATGGAGGCGGGTGGTCACCGTGGCTCATTCGAAGCTGAGCGTCCCGACACCGCGCTTATTGGGCTGTTTGCATTGCTGCCGGCCGTGGTCGATGCGGTCGGCGATCGCGTACCTGTCGTCGCCACGGGTGGCATTGCCGATGCGCGTGGTATTGCGGCGGCCTTGCTGCTTGGCGCGTCCGCAGTACAGATCGGCACGGGGCTGCTTAGAACACCGGAAGCCAAGATCGCAACGGCATGGGCCGATGCCATCGGCAAGGCACAGCCTGAGGACACCGTGCCGACGCGCGCTTTTTCTGGGCGGCTCGGGCGCAGCGTCGCCACCGCTTACGTGAAGGCCGCCAATGCACCGGACGCACCCAAGCCAGCGCCTTATCCAGTGCAGCGAGCGCTGTCGCAGGCTATGCGCGATGCGGCGGCGAAGGCGAATGACATAGACCGTATGCAAGCTTGGGCCGGACAGGCGGCGCGTCTTGCTACGTCGGAGCCCGCCGCCGATCTCGTGCGCCGCCTATGGAGTGAGGCTCAAGCCGTCCTCTCCACCCACTGATCGAATGCGCGCGGGTTCCGGATCGCGGTTCGGGGCAACACCGCAAAATTTCAGCATAACGGCGAGCTCAAGAAGTTCCCTTGTTCATCGTGGGCTTGTTTGCTATCGCGAGTTTGTCTGTTGTCGGAGCGCTTGTTGCGCCACAATTGATGCACGAAAACACCTCTCCAGCTCCCAATTCCTGTCCGTTGGCTCCGTGTTCTTGCCACACTCCTCGCTCAATAGTCTGCGCAGTTCGCCTCCAGTTGGCTGATCGAGCGGGAATTTTCGGGGGATGGAAATGCTCAAATCTTTCATCGGAGCGATCTGCCTGTGCACGGCGACCGTGAGCGCCGCGCAGGCCCAGGTTGAGCGCGAGCCCAATAGCGTTGCTCAGCTGGTATTTATGGTCGTCAAAGTCGAGCGCCACGATGTTCTCAACATACGCAGCGGTCCATCGGCAGAGTTCGGGGTGATCGGCGAATTACCACCCGGCAGTCGCGGCATCGCGATCATCGGTGACTGTCAGTCAGCGTGGTGCCCGGTGCAACACCTGTTAACCAGCGGCTGGGTCAACCGCAAATATCTTGCCAACGAGCCACGGTTGTCAGCCATCCAGCCCAGTCCATCGCCCGGAAGCCCTCTCGCCTCGGACCCGTCTCGGCCGAGCCGACATGAAGCCGGTGTTGAAGCAACGAAGAACGCTCCCGAGGTAGCCTTTGTGTTCTTCGTTTCGCAGGGCTGGGCCGACCATCAGGCCGCCGGCATCGTGGGTAACCTCCAGGCCGAGTGTGGCCATGCCCTGAACTGCTCCACTGGCTCAGGCGGCCTCGCTCAATGGCAGGGCGAGCGCGTCACCCGCTTTCGCCATGTGTTCGGCTACCCCTTCGCTAAAGCTACATTCAAGGACCAACTATCCTACATCCAATGGGAGCTGACGCACCCCAAGAGTGCCTGGAAGGATACGGGTCGTATCCTCAAGGGCGCCAAGGACGCAGCCTCAGCAGCTTCCCTGTTCGATGTCCACTATGAGAAATCTTCAGGGGCCACGCGCGCCGCCCGGATCGCAAATGCACGAGCAATCCTCAAAAAGTATGGAGGCAGGTCCGCATCTTGATGCGCTCCGCCTCGATTTCCCGCCGTCCTCCCACTCGGCGCGGCACTCCGCGCAGTGTCTCACTTGAGTGGTTTGTGGGTCCAGGAGAGTCTGGTCTGCGTCCGACAGCTGACGAACTTGTGCAGCACCGCCGACGGTCGAAGAGTGCCAAGAGCTGACCAAGTTGGAGACCGGCAACACCTACCGGTCGCCGACTCTCCCTCATACGTTGGCCGAGATGTCGCCAAGCGACGACCAATCCACCGACACGCAGCTAGCGTGATGATCGGCAGTTAGGCCTCGCTCGTGGAACCACGGCGAGCCGGTGCTGCGTCAGTCAAGCCGCACTACACCTGTTGCCGGCATCCAGCTAGGCGCTTCACTCAAGTACGATTTGGTACATTTAGGCCGGAACAGCCTACGATACGGTGCGTTCAAGATGCGTGGCGGGCATCAGCTCAAGTTGCCGCCGTTCGCCGTTATAGGCGCTCCCAAACTCAAGACGATGAAGGAATAGGGCGTGAGGCCAAGCGGCACGCCGCGTTCGGTGCTCGTCGTCGAAGACGAGTGGCTGGTGCGGGACTTAATCGTCCAGAATCTTCGGGCCGCCGATTGGCAGGTTCTCCAAACCGGGACCGCCGAGGATGCCATCGCACACGCACAGGCAAGACGCTCCATCGATGTCGTCTTCACGGACATCCAACTCGCCGGCCCTCTGACCGGGTGGGACGTGGCTGAGGAGTTCCGCGCCGTTCGCGCAGATGTACCCATAATCTATGCATCCGGCAATGTCGTTGATCGGAGCCGGAGAGTGCCGAACAGCCTCTTTTTTGAGAAGCCCTACGAGCTTTTCGAGATCGTCGAGGCCTGTCACCGGCTTTTTCAGAGGGTCTGAGATGTTGATGCTGTGGCGTCGCTGGAAGTCCCGACTACGAGAGCGGTGCCGCCAGGCCGTGGGTGCAGTGATGGAGGGGTCTCGAGGAGCTTGCTCCTAAATCCGTTTCGGGCGGGCTGAACGACGGCAGAGCGGCGATTTAGGGGTATTTGTGGGTCACCAACTGACTGCAGCGTTGCACGATCTGCTGGCAAAGGCGTAGTTTGCCAACCGTGCCATCGAGCGACCAGAAGCCATCCGTGGTGGAGTCACCACCGCTGTCGTCAGCGGCGCAGCCGGCAGGCGAGCGTGCACTGGCTTTGCGCATCCGCCAGCAGGAAATCCTGGCGGAGCTTGGCGTGACTGCGCTGCGCGGCACGCCGTTTCTCGAACTTTTGCAGGAAACGGTGCGTTTGGTGGCAGAAGGGCTCGAAGCCGAGTTCTGCAAGGTGTTGGAATACATTGCCGCTGAGAAGCGCCTCTTGCTCCGCGCCGGCGTTGGCTGGGACCTGGGTTTGATCGGAGTTGCCACCGTAGGGGCTGACATGGAGTCGCCGTCGGGATACGCCCTTCGTACCGGTAAGCCGGTGGTGTCCAACCAGCTGGAGAACGAGGAGCGCTTCCGCACGCCTGACTTGTTGGCTAGCCACGGTGTGCGCCGCGCTATCAACGTGATCTTGCAGGGAGACGGCGCGCCGTATGGCGTGCTCGAAGTGGACAGCACCTCGGAAGGCGATTTCTCAGAGAAAGACATCGCCTTCTTGCAGGGAGCGGCCAATATCGTAGGCATGGCGATTGAGCGCCAGCGCCAGGAGCGCACTCTGGCAGCCGCCCTGGAGCATCAGCTGGTCCTGGTGAAGGAGATCAACCACAGGGTGAAGAATAGCCTGCAGCTTGTGGCAAGCATGCTCAACCTGCGGGCCTCGGCGCACGACGACCCCACGATTCGGCAGGTACTTGGCGATGCGTCGGCCCGGGTCGGCGCCATCTCGCGCGCCCATGACCGGCTCTACCGGACCACCGACATCGGCCGCATCGAATTGGCCGCCTACCTCGCGGAGGTCAGTCGCGATCTCACGGAGTCCATGCCGAATTGCAGCGTTGATTTCGAGGCAGCCGGCCCGGCTCACATGGCCACGGACCGGGCGATCCGCCTTGCCCTGCTTGTGACGGAATTGGTCACCAACGCAGCAAAACACGCCTATGGGAGCGAAGGCGGGAGGATATCGGTCAAGCTCGCACTCCGAGACCCGCTGACCGCCACGGTTTCGGTGATTGACGAAGGTGTTGGGCTGCCCGATGCGTTCAGGGCGGATCGGGTGGGGGGATTGGGCATGCGGCTCATCAATGCACTGGTTGAGCAGATGGATGGCGCGCTCCGCATCGACCGCAGAGCACGAGGTGCATCGTTCACCGTTGATGTCGCGCTCGGGTAAAAACAGGAAACTGCAGGCGAGACCCCGCAGTCTGAGTGGCGCTCGCGCCGCCGACAATGGTAGAGGTAAGGCTGCCTGCACACATCGAAGCGAACCTATCCGATGTACAAGCGAATTCTCCTTCCCACGGACGGCACGAAATTCTGCGAACGCGCTATTCGTCACGGCATCGATCTCGCCAAGATCGTGGGAGCCAGTGTCGTTGCAGTGACAGTGACCCGACCGCTGCACAGTGCGGTGCCACGAAGTGTGCTCCCCAAGAGCCTGGCAGGCATCATCAACTCAGAAACGGTCAAGGCCGCCGACGAGAAACTCGCCGTTATCGAACGGCTAGCCCAGCCTGCCGGCGTGCAGACCGAGAAAGTGCGGCAAAGCAACGACCACCCCTGGGAGGCGATACTCAAAACAGCCAAAGACAAGCAGTGCGACTTGATCGTGATGGCATCGCACGGTCGACGCGGTGTCTCGGCCTTAGTGCTCGGCAGCGAAACACAAAAGGTGTTGGCGCACTCAAGCATTCCGGTGCTGGTGGTGCGGTAAGCTGGGTGCACGCGCAGGCGCACAAAGCAAGCTGATGCTGGGATAGATGTGACGAACAAGGCGAGTCGCGATACCGACGAACAGCGCCCTGGGCTCAAGCGCAGTCTCTCGCTCGGGCACGCCACGCTCTACGGCCTCGGCGTTACGGTCGGCGCCGGCATCTACGTTCTCATTGGCCCAGCGGCGGCACATTCGGCCATGTACGCGCCAGCCGCCTTTGCGATCGCCGCGCTTCTCATGGCCCTGACGGCCGCCTCGTTTGCCGAGCTCGTGGGCAGGGCGCCGGTTGCCGCCGGCGAGGCGGCGTATGTCGCTCTCGCGTTCCACTCCAACCGCCTCGCCACCGCAGTCGGTCTCCTCGTCACCGGAATTGCTGTCATTTCAGCCGCGACGATCAGCGTCGGTGCCGCCGGCTACATCGCAGTCTTCCTCCCATTGCCTGCCACGGTTCTGGTCGCCGTGGTTGTCCTCACGATGGGTGCGATTGCGGCGTGGGGAATCAAGGAATCCGTTACGTTCGTGGGGGTGATGACGCTCATTGAAATCGGCGGCCTCGTCATCGTGATTCTCGCGGGCCTGCTGTTTCTGCCGGGTCTTTTCTCAAGGATCCCAGAAATGGTGCCTCCGGTCTTGGCGCCCGGCACGGTGGGGGCGATCCTAAGCACCACGCTGCTTGCCGTCTTCGCCTTCATCGGCTTCGAGAGCCTCGCCAATGTTGCGGAAGAGGTGGAGGACCCGCCTCGCACCATCCCGCGGGCCATTTTTCTAACGCTCGTTATTGCTACCGTGCTCTACATGCTCGTCGTGTGGATTGCCCTTCTCGCGGTCCCCGTTCCCGAGCTCATTCAATCGAGCGCGCCGCTTGCGCTCGTCTTCGAGCGCCTCACCGGGTCCTCACCGCGCTTCATGAGCGCTATCGCCATCGTCGCCACACTCAACGGCATCGTCATACAGATCATTCTCGCCTCAAGGGTGCTCTACGGCCTCAGTCGGCAAGGCCAACTCCCGGTAATCTTTGCGGAAGTGAATCCGAAGACCCGGACACCCCTCTTCGGAACGACCATTACGGCAGCGTTCGTCCTTCTCTTTGCCTTGTTCCTGCCGCTCCACAACTTGGCGGACCTGACCGCGCGGCTCACCCTCCTCGTTTTTGCGGTCGTGAATCTATCGCTCGCTCGCATTAAGCTGCGGGGCGACCCATCCCCCGAGGGGGCTTTCGTAGCGCCTACCTGGGTGCCTTGGGCGGGATGCGTCACATGCCTCGCACTGCTAGTCGTTGAGCTTGCGCTTGAGACGAGCCTATAGCGCCTGGCTTGGATGACTAACTGCCGCTGTACACTGAAGCGGGTCGAAGACTAGGTACTAGGAACCTTATTCATGCCATGGCGGCGCTGCTCCAGGCGTCGTCTGCGGCTTGGCCAACGTTGCCGCAAAATCGAGGGCAGCGCAGAAATCGCTGCTCCTTAAGGAGGACCGCCGACAGGGAGCCCGGCCGGCCTTCCATCAGGCCGACCCGGTGCGGGGGAGGTCTGGCTGATCGGGGATGAATTTGGGGTAGCCGGAAACGATCCGCAATGTGTACTCTACAGCACAGGTCTGAGTACCACGCTGTGCTAACATGCGGGAAAAGATACGTCCTGCGCCGGTTTTGCGGGGCCCAGTGCGGGTTGGCGCAGGACGGCCAGGCGGCTGGTTTCGACGGTGCGACCCTTGGGACCAGCCGCCGCATTAATGCGGCATCGCCGACGTACGTTCTACCTTTCCCCCCGATGAGCGGGTCTCGTCGGGGCAGCAAACGAGAACAAAGAGGACGACAGAAGCACTGGGCCTTTGTCGCCCCCCTTCGCCTAGCGTTCTCCCGGTGCGGGATTGGAAGAACACCAAGAAGTCGCTTAGTCTTGTTACCATCGGATATACCGAGCTAGCTTCGGTGATTGTTGCAATCTTGGGATTTTTTGTTTTGCGCTAGGGCCTCGAAGCCTGTTCTTCGTTTGCATAGGGGTGCGGGGCATCAGGGGGTGCCCATGATGGACAGTGTGTCGGCCAAGGCCGAGTGGAACGCGTTGGAGGTTGTCCACTCGCGCGCAAGGGCGGATGTGACCGTCACCAGTCCGAAATACGACTGGAACGTCATTGCAGCGAGCCGTTTTCGTCTGGGCCAGGTCGACGTCCGACTCCCGCCGTTAGGGGTACCAGCATTTGGCGTAAATTACGGGCAGGTGTTGCAGCTTGAGCGCACGCTTCACGGACAGAGGACGAGCGGACACGTGATCCCCGGACATCTCGCGATCCTGCCTCCGGACGATGACACGCGTTGGATCTTCGACAAGATCGGTGACGTTGCCTTGGTTTACCTTTCCCGCAAGTTTTTCGATCGTTCGATAGAGGAAGCCGCTGACCGTGATGCGCGCTCTGTAGAGATCGTGCCGCAGTTCTTGATCCGAGACCTTGTTCTCGAACGTATTGCTCATCAATTACTCAAGGAGATTTCCGAGCCGCGCCCAAGCGGTCGCCTCTGCGCCGAAACGCTGGCCGGAGAGCTTGCGTTGCACCTCATCAGAGCACATTCCAATTTGGCTCCGCTGCCGGCAGGCCAGCCGCACACGATTGCGCCGAAGAAGCTCAAGAGAGCCGAGGAGTTTATGCGGGCGAATTTGGGGAGCGAGATGAGTTTGCAGGACATCGCGGATGCTGCCGAAATGAGCCTGTTTCATTTCGCGAAGTCGTTTAAGCAGGCGACGGGGCACTCACCTTACCAGTACTTGCGAGCGCAACGGCTGTTCCAAGCGCGCACGCTGCTGCATGATGCAACCTTGTCCATCGGTGAGATTGCTAATGCCGTCGGATTTACCCACAGTTACTTCACAGCTGTTTTTACGAGGCACATGGGCATGACGCCGAGCAAGTTTCGGGAAGTGCTCCACTCCTGAGGCCCTTGCGCGCCCCCCAGCAGGCTTGATCTCGGTATCGGGACGATCGAATTACTCCCAAGAACTTACATTTCGGAGATCGGCGCCGTGCGGGGGAGTTCGTGCCACGAGCCGACGTTACGCCTTATTGCTCCACCTGTGGTTCGAAAGTGCGCCCCTCGTTGTGGTTGGCGATTTGATCGGCGAAGGGACGGCGCTGGAAGAGTGGGGCTACCCCAAATCTCGCCGCACGGCTGCAACAGCGCGCGCCGCATGGCGACCCTGCTCGCGAGAGATCGTTCGCAGAGTCGGCGGACGTTGCGGCTATGACAGTCCTGCTGTGCCCTGCAGCTCAGGGCAGTTCTGGGTCAAAACCTACCGATCTGGCGACGTCGAACGCACGTCGGATGAATTCCTGATAGCTGACGAACTTGTGCAGAGCCGCAAGGGGGAATGTGTGCCAGTTCTTGACTCATGCAGCGCACCACATTTCTGTTCTGGATAAGCTCCTAATCAGCATGTTGTGGGATGG
>Ga0111539_10007546_pt1 | contig 13907 bp, 12 predicted proteins | sample RhiMethybrSRZTD1_FD_79667 | JGI IMG/M metagenome (GOLD analysis project Ga0111539, IMG submission 79667) | Populus rhizosphere microbial communities from Tennessee, USA - Rhizosphere MetaG P. TD hybrid SRZTD1 (version 2) (version 2) | ecosystem: Host-associated > Plants > Roots > Rhizosphere >...
GGGCCACCGCGCGGACGGCGGCGACGATCTCCTCGGGCCCGGCCCCCTTGACGGTGTACCCGAACGCTCCGGCGCGCAGGGCCGCGAACACGCTCTCGTCGTCGTCGGACATGGTCAGGATCAGGACCCGGGTCGGCAGGCCGGCGGCCCGGAGCTGGGCGGTGACCCACAGCCCGTCACCGTCGGGCATGGCGATGTCGAGGATCGCCACGTCGGGCCGGTGGTCGGTCGCGGCGTCCAAGGCGTCCCGGCCGGTCGTGGCCACCGCTGCGACGGCCAGGTCCGGCTCCGCGTCGAGGACGGCGCGCAGGCCGGCGGCGTATACGGGATGGTCGTCGGCCAGCATCAACCGGATCATCGCGGTGCTCCCACGTCGAGCGGTAGGCGGGCGTGTACCAGTGTGCCGCCGTCGTCCGGCGACCGGATCGCGAACTCCCCGCCCAGTTCGTCCGCGCGCTCGCGCATCGACCGTAGCCCCACTCCTGGCGTCCGGTCCGCGGCGAGCCCGTGCCCGTCGTCCCGGACGGTGACGACGACGTCGCGGTCCCCGGCCTCGATCGAGACGGTGCAGCGCCGGCCGCCGCTGTGCCGGGCGGCATTCGTCATCGCCTCCACCGCGATCCGGTACACGGCCGTCTCCACCGCCGCCGGCAGTGCCCGCCGGTCCGCCGAGCCGCATACCTCGTTGTCGCCGCACACCTCGATGTCCAGGTCGCCTGACAGCGCCGCGGCCCGAGACCGCACGGCCGCCACCAGGCCCAGCTCGTCAAGCGCCGGCGGGCGCAGCGCATCCACGACCCGGCGCACGTCGGCAAGGCTCGCCCGCACCTCGTCGTTGATCTGTCCGAGCAGCTCGCGAGCGGAGCCGGTGGGAATCTCGCGGGCCGCCAGGACCGCCTTGAGGCCAATGGCCGCCAACGCTGGCCCCAATCCATCGTGCAGTTCGCGCCGCAGCCGGCGACGCTCGTCCTCGCGCAGGGCGACCACCTCCGCCCGGGACCGGACGAGGTCGTTGTGCAGGCGGACCGTGAGCAGGGCCGGGCCGATCTGCTGTGCCAGCGACCGGATGAGGGCGAGATCGGCCGGATCGAGCGGGTCGTCCCGGCCCCGGCCGGACACCTGCAGACGTCCGACCGTCTCGCCGTAGTGCAGCAGCGGCTCGGAGTGCACCGGCCCGGCCGCCGTGCCGTGCGCGGCGGCCGGATGCAGCGCGCCGGTGCGGTCCGCGACGTCGATCGCGACGTACGGCACCCGCAACGACCGCGCGACCGTCTCGACCACCGTCGCGGACACGTCGTCGGGCAGCAACACGGCGTGCAGGCGGGCGCCGAGACCGGCGAGTACGCCCACCGGGTCGTCGCGCTGGCCGTACATGAGGCGGTTGACCACACCCTGTGCCGCGGTCCGCAGCGGCGCGAGCGCGACCGCCGCCAGCGCCGCGGCCACCGCGGCGGCGACGGCGTGAGACAGGCGCAGCGCGGACACCAGCACCGCCACCGCCGCGGCGTAGATGGTGATCAGTACGGCGACGACGCTTGCGTATACCAGCGACCGGTTGACCAGGCGCTCGATGTCGAACAGCCGGTGGCGACGCAGCGCCACGGCGATGCCGGCGACGAACGGCAGCCCGGTCATGCCGAACGCACCCGGCGGTAGCGGATGCGCACCGGCGATCAGCTCCGGCAGGGTCCACCCGACGATGCCCGCCGCCGCGCCGATCCCGCCGCCGCCCGCAACCCAGCGGAGCCGGTTGCGTATCGCCACGTCACCCGTGTGCCGGTAGGCGACGACGACCACGACGGCCGAGGTCACGATCGCCACCACTGTGACCGCCGTCTGCGCCGCGTGCACCAATCCCAGCCAGCGCAACGGACTGTCCACGGCGACGGCGCATGCCGCCGCCCACCCCACCATGAACACCAGCGGGCCCGTGTACGCGACGGCGAGAACCCCGCGCCGGGCCCGTGACAGCCATGGATGGCCCGGCACGAACAGCAGCGCCGAGGCGACCAGCGCGCCCCACGCCACCGAGTAGGAGCCGATCACGTTCGCGTGGAACAGCCACAGCGGCGCACCACCGGTGGCCAGCGCCAACACAGGCAGGCCAGCGACGACCGTCAGGGTGCTGCCGAACAGCCCGGCGGCGAGCACGAGCAGCGGCGTGGTCGCCGGCTCGTCCGGACGCCGCAGATACAGGGCGACCGCGAGGACGCCGAAGACCAGAACAAACACCAGACCGCCCCAGCTCTCGCGGATCAGCGGGGACGGGTCGGTACGGGTGACCCGGACGGTGCGGACCGCCCCGGACGCGACCTCATAGCTCAACGTCTCGCCCAACCCGGGCCTGGCCACTGTGCCCAGCCCGTCCGCCAGCCGGTGACCGGCGATCGCGGTCACCCGGTCGCCGAGTTGCAGCCCCGGACCCGGAGCCGGATCGGGAACGTCGACGACGGCACCGCCGGCGGACCAGGTGGACGAGCCGAACCACAGCACCGAGCCGTCCGACGGCGCGTCCAGGCGAACCAGGGTAGCGATCACACCCAGCACGACGAGCGCGAGCGCGAGCACCACCGGCAGCCGGCGGGCCCGAGCCGTCGCCGCGGTGCCGTGCACACGGTCATCATGACGGCCGGCTGCGGCCGGCCTGCATCGGCCGGTACGTCCGCAGACTCGGCCATGCGGCCGACCCGCGAGGCCGGACAGGCGTACTCGGCTACGCCGAACCTGGCGCACGCGGGTGGGTCCCGCGGGTAGGCCGTACCGCTGCGATCAGGTCTCGCGAGGGGATGTCCTGGGCGATCTTCCGGGCGGCGGCGATGCCGGTCGCGCCCAACGCGTTGTCCACTGCGGACAGTGTTTGCCGGTAGCCTGCCGGATGCATGGGTGGTAGCTGGGCGCCGATCCTGGTGAGCAGGTTGTCCCGAGCGGCGTCCAGCTGTGCGGCGAGGTCCCATCTCCGGTCGGCGGCCGCGATGCCAGCCAGGCCTTCCAGGCACCAGGCCAGGTAGAGCGGATTGCCGATGGCCTGGAACACCTCCGCGCCTTCGGTGAAGAGGATCCGGGCCGCTTCGATCCGGCCGGCGGCGAGCTCGGCGTGGCCGAGCTGGGTCAACGCCATCGCGACGGACCACTGGTCGGCGTACCGGCGGGCCGTGTCGAGTGACCGCGTGCCGAGTGTGCGGGCTCGGGACACGTCTCCGGTGACCAGGGCGATGTGGCCGAGGTGGGCGAGCAGCTGGCCCGCGGTGTTCTCCGCGCCGCGTTCCCGCGACAGGGCGAGCGCTTCCTCAAGGTAGAGCGTGGCCCGGTCGTATTCGCCCGAGACCTGGGCGTTGGTACCTAGTAGGCGGAGTGCATCCGCGATCCTGCCGGTGTTCTTCAGGGTGGTGAACAGGTCGAGGCCCTCGGTGCCCAACCGGTGCGCCAGGTCGTGCCGTCCCGCGTGCATCGCCTGCCAGGCGAGCAGCAGCAGGGCGTCGGCGAGTTCCCGGGGTGTACCGGCGTTGCGGGTGGCGGCGAGCCCCTGTTCGGTGAGTTCCTCGGCGCGGGTGACGTCACCGGTGAAGAAGGTGTTGTATGCCAGTTCGGTCAGTGCCGCGGCGTACCCGGCGCGGTCGGCGGCGGCCTCGGCGAGCGTCGCGGCCTCCTCGTGATCGCGGCCGGCGTCGGCGTATCGGTCTTCGGTACGGGCGAACAGGCCGCGCGTGTTGAGCGCGACCACCAGGTCCCCGGCGGTGCCCTCCTGCCGGGCCAGCTCGACGAGCTGGTCGCACCAGGGGCCGCCGTCCGCACCGGACGACGTGGCGATCGCCAGCCTGGCGGCGCCGGTCAGCGCGGCGAGGCGGATGGCTGCCGGGGTCAGGTGCGCGTCGGGCAGAGCGAGCGCGGCGCGGCTACGCCCCAGTCCTTCGCCGAGGTGGCCCTGTTCGAGCCAGAACCGCCACTGCGCGCCGCAGAGTCGCAGCGCCGCAGGGGCGTCTCCGTTCTCCAGTGCCCAGTCCAGTGCGGCGCGGAGGTTGTCCCGTTCCGTGTCCACGGCGTGCGCCGGCTCCCGCTCGGCCAGCGCGACGAAGTAGTCGGCATGCCGGCGGGCCAGCGTCGCGGCGTCGCCCGCGGATCGCAGGCACTCCAGGCCGTACTCCCGGATGGTTTCCAGCATGGTGATGCGCGGGACCGGCGCGGTCTGCTGGATCGTGAGCAGGCTGGCATCCACCAGTTCGGTGAGCGGATCCGCGACGGACGGGTCGGTGCTGATCGACTCGGCGGCGGGCAGCGGGCACCCGCCGGCGAAGACCGACAGGCTGCGAAACAGCGCCGCTGCCCGCTCGGACAGCAGTCGGTAGCTCCAGGCGATGGCATCGCGCATCGTCTTCTGCCGGTCGGGCAGGTCATGCGGCCCGCCGGCCAGCGCCGGCAGCCGCGGTTCGAGGCGGCGGAGCAGGGTGTCCGGCGGAAGCAGCCGGACCCGGGCCGCGGCCAGCTCGATGGCCAGGGGCAGACCCTCCAGCCTGCGGCAGATCTCCGCGACGGCGGGTCCCTCGTCCGGGGTCAGTTCGACGCCGACGGCGCGGGCCCGGTCCACGAACAGTGCGCTCGCCGGAGCATCGCCGAGGCCCTCCGTGCCTGCCCGGGGCACCTCCAGCGGCGCGATCCGGTACGCCCGCTCGCCGCGCACCCGCAGCGGGACCCGGCTGGTGACCAGGGCCGTCACCCCGGGGGCAGCGGCAAGCAGCGCCAGCAGATCGGTACGGGCGCCGGTCAGATGCTCGAAGTTGTCCAGCAGCACCAGCAACCGCTTGTCGCGCAGCGCGGCGGCCAGTCGTTCGGACACCGGACCGGGGGTGCTCTCGTCCAGACCCAGTTGCTGTGCCACGACGGCGATGAGCAGGCCCGGGTCGCTCAGCGGCGCCAGGTCGACGAACATCGCTCCGTCGGCGTACCGGTCGGTGGTCGCGGCGAGGACACCGAGGGCGAGCCGGGTCTTGCCGACACCGCCCGGTCCGGTCAGCGTGAGGAGCTGGGTCTCGCCGCGTTCGAGGATCTCGACCAGCGCCGCGAGGACGCCCGCCCGCCCGATCAGCGGGGTCAGCGGTCGTGGGATCGGCTGACGACGCGCGGGCGTCGGCGTTGCGGGCGGACGCGCGGCGGCGAGCAGATCGGCCCGCTGCGCAGGGAGCAGGTCCAGCGCGTCGGCGATCAGCGCCACGGTGTCCAGCCGGGGGGTACGGCGAGGGTCGCGCTCCAGGTCACTCACGGCGCGCGGGCTCACCCCGGCCCGCTCGGCCAGCGCCTCCTGGGTGAGGCCGGCGGCAAGGCGCAGCCCCTTGAGCATGTGCCCGAAGTCGTAGGTGGTCATGAGCTCGTCCCGTGTACGTCAGGGGTGTCCCTGCGATCACGGTCAACGTACCGCTCGGTCGCGTGACGGATCGCCGACGTGGCGTTTTCCGCGAATTCGGTGAGTGGTCGGTGAGCGTACGTCATGGGCGCGGGGATGCCGTCGGACCAGGCTGATGGACATCGGGGAGTCGATCGAGGACGGAGATGATGCGGGCCGCGGCCGTACTGGCCTGGGCCGTACGCGGGAACAGCTGAGTCGGGGGAGCGGTCATGTCACCGGACGAGATCAAGGCCCGTGGGCGGCGGATCACTGACGAGCTGTTCAACCAGGGCGACCTCAGCGTCGTGGACGAGCTGATCGACCCCGGCTACACCGAGTATCTCGCGGCCGAGCACAAGACGGTCTCGGCCGCGGAGCTGAAGGACCTCATCACCGACATGCGGCGAGCCTTCCCGGATCTGCACGCCCACACCGAGCAACAGATCGTGGAAGGCGACACGCTGGTGCAGCGACTGACCGTCACCGGAACGCACGACGGCGTACCACCGTCCGGGGCTCCCGCGACCGGCAAACGGATCCGGGTCAGTGTCGTGGACATCTCCCGGATCGGCCCGGACGGCCGGTTCATGCAGCGCTGGACCCTCGCCGACCAACTCGCCGTACTCAGCCAACTGAACCTACTGCCCGCAGGGAGTGCGCCATGACGAACACGAAGCCGATGAACATCACCATGACCGGGCAGCGGCACCAGCAGCCCGCCGTGCAGGAGATGGTGGTGATCCACCGGATCTTCCGGGAGGAGTTCCGGCGGCTCCCGGACCTGGTCCGCGGTGTCCCCGACGGGCACCTGCGCCGAGCCGCCGACGTCGCCGCGTACGTCACGTTCAACCTCGACTCGGTACACAACCACCACACCGCCGAAGACGAGTACCTGTGGCCGCTGCTGCTCGAACGGGCCCGTCCAGACGCCGCCCTGATCCGGCGGATGGAGGGACAGCACAACCGGATCACGGCATACACCGAAGAGGCGAGACGGCACCTCGCCGACTGGCACGCCGCACCCGTCCGGGCATCCGGTAGCCGGCTCGCCGACACCCTCGCCCAGCTCACCGACGCCCTCGCCGAGCACATGGACGATGAGGAAGCCCACGTACTACCGCTGGTCACCGAGCACGTCACCGTCGCCGAGTGGCAGGAGCTCGGACAGCGGTCGTTCGACAAGTTCCCGCGCTCCGCCCTGCCGATCATGATGGGGCAACTGCTCGCGGTCGCCACCCCCGAAGAAGCCGCGCTGTTCATGGGCAAGCTGCCGCTGCCCGTACGGCTGATCTGGCGGCTGGCCGGCAGGCGCAAGTACGTCCGCTACATGCGACGCGTACGCAGCGACGCCGGCAACCCCCAGCCCGTACTCAAGATGCTGATGAGGCGGGCCAACCGGGTAGCCGTCGCCCTCTACCGGCGCTCGTCCGGACGCATCGGAGGCACTGCCAAGGGCCTACCGGTCATGCTGCTCACCGTGCCCGGCCGCAGCAGCGGTCTCCCGCGTGCCACCCCCGTCGCCTTCCTGGAACATGACGGTGGATACCTCGTCGCGGGGACGGGCGGTGGGGCCAAGACGGAACCGCAGTGGTTCCGCAACCTCCGGGCCACTCCACGGGCGCACATCCAGCTCGGCGACCGCCAATACACCGTGGCGGTACGCGTGCCCGACCGGACAGAACGGGACCGGCTGTGGCAGGAGGTGGTACTCGCCCGAGAACCACTCTTCGCTCGGTACGAGCACCGGTCCGGCCGCGTCATCCCGGTCGCGATTCTTGTCGGTCCGACTCCGGGATCGACACGCTGAGCGTCCCGCGAGAAGCGCACCTGGTCGGCCGGAGCGGGAGCTGGTGACGCAGACGCTGCCCACAGAGGTCGCTCCCTCCGCAGGGGATCAGCTCTCCGGCGCCCCGACAAACCGGCTGTGCTCAACTGCCGCCGATCGTGCGCTGACCGGCTTCAGTGTTGGTCGCTCGGTGGCCGGTGTCCGCGATGGTCCGCATCCGGCCACTTGGTCATTTGTGACCCGACGTACGGCCCGGTGGCGCTGGGCCGTCGTACCCTGCTGCCGCCGCGGCGCGAGCCGAATGCTGAAGTTCGGGTCTGTATGCCGGGTTCAGAGGTGAGTGCGATGAGGAACAGTGCTATCGCCAAGAAGGCCGCGATCACCACGACCGGCGGGTTTGCCGGTCTGGCCATCTTCCAACTCCTGCTCGCGGCCGGCGGCCCGTTCGGGGAGGCGGCCTGGGGAGGAACCACCGAGGGCCAGCTCTCGACAGGCCTGCGTATCGGCAGCGCCATCTCCGTCGCCGTGTACGCCGTCGCTGCCGCGCTGATCCTACGGCGCGCGGGCTTCCAGGTCCGTTGGGTTTCCCACGCTGCCGCCCGGATCGGGTCGTGGGTGCCGGTGGTGCTACTGACGTTGGGAGCGTTGGCGAACTTCCTGTCGCAAAGTCCGTGGGAACGGTTCTTACTCGGTCCTTGTACCTTGGTGCTGGCCGGACTGTGCCTCGTCGTTGCTCGCGGCGCCGAGGATGCCGTGGGCTCCAGGTCGCAGGGGCCCCGGGCATCAGGGGGGTACTCGCCGAGCAGTACCGGCGAACGTCGCCCGGCCAATCACGGGTAGGGGTGTGAAGCCCAGTACGGCACGCACAGCAGCGCCGACACGGCGTTGGAGTAGCGGAGATAGCGTGGGTTCTGATTCGACTTCGGCTCGCAACGTTCGCGGATGCGCCGGAGTTCGTCGATCATCTGCTGTAGCCGCTGCCGCTCAGTCACGGAACGCAGCATGGCGGTGTGCGCTCCTCGGTGGTTGTCGTACCCCTCGCTTACGGTCTTGCCATGCTTTCGGTGATCCTGGCCTGTGACGATCCGTACCGCACCGCCGACCTGTTCGTCACCCAACTGGGTTGGCGGCTCGTCTTCGCCACGCCGGCCGACTCCGACGATCGGTTGGCATGTGTCGGACTGGGTGACGCCCAGGTCATGCTCGGCACCGCCGAGGAAGAGTTCCTGCCCGGGCCGGCCCGTCCCTACCGGGGCACGGGCGTCGAGATCTATGTCCGCCTCCCCGAGTCGATCCAGATCGAGCAGGTCCATCAGCGCCACGCGGCGGCGGGGATCGTGACCAGCGCGCTAGCGAGACGGGAATGGGGAGAGTTGGCGTTCCAGTTCGAAGCCGACGGCTACCGCTTCTTGATCGCCCAGGCAGAGGCGGCGAACGCCGCCGACGGCTGACCACCCGTGATCCGCCGGAGGCGTTTACCTTTCGGCCGCTCCGGGGGCCAGCTTCAACCACGGCCCATGTCACACGTGCCCTTACTGGGCTGCGGTCGGTCGGTTCGTGCTATGATGATCGGGTTGCAGTTTTGATTTCCGAAGACGTTTCTGGCGCCTGATGGGTATCTGAACCCGTCCAGGCGCTTTTTCGTTGTCGTGTCCTACGGACGCGGGTGATCAACGCGGCGGCGTGGAGAGTCCGCACGGTGCGGTCTCTCAACAGCCTGCGAAGGAGCAGACATGGCTTCCGGTACTGTGAAGTGGTTCAACGGCGAGAAGGGCTTCGGCTTCATCAGCCCGGACGGCGGCGGCGCCGACGTCTTCGCCCACTACTCGGCGATCTCGGCGAGCGGCTTCCGCAGCCTCGACGAGGACCAGCGGGTGGAGTTCGACGTCACCCAGGGCCCGAAGGGCCCGCAGGCGGCGAACATCCGCGTGCTCTGACCCACTTCCTGCCACGGCGGCCCGGCTGGTTCAGCGGGCCGCCGTTTGGCAATCCCCACCTGCGATAGTCCGGACCGGCCGAGATGACGCATGCTCAACTGCCGCCGCCGGCTGCTGCTGATCGGGGGCCACGGCGAAGTGGGGCCGCTCAAACTCCGCACGGGGCCTGTAATGCGCGGTGAGGTTGAACCCGGGTGCGCAGCACTACGCTTGCGAGGGTGAACCGGATCTTCACCACCAGCGTTGCCTCCGTCTATCCCCACTACGTGGCGAAGGTCGAGAAGAAGGGCCGCACGAACGATGAGTTGGACCGGGTGATCCGGTGGCTCACCGGCTTCGACGAGTCAGCGCTGAGCCACCACCTCGCCGCGGGCACGACATTCGAGGACTTCTTCGCTGATGCGCGGCTCAACCCGAACGCGTCGTTGATCACCGGAGTCGTGTGCGGAGTGCGCGTCGAAGACGTCGACCATCCACTGATGCGGAAGATCCGCTACCTCGACAAGCTGGTTGACGAGCTTGCCAAGGGCAAGTCGATGGAGAAGATCTTGCGTGATGGCGGTGCTCCGACGTGATCGCGCGGCAGAGCGACGCCCGGCCGGAGCCGCGATCCGCGCTCTGATCTGCCGCCACGAGGGTACTGCCGCTCGCGGTGTTATCACCGACCGTAACGAATGTCATCTCGACCCGTCCCCGGTCGTGCCGAGCGTACATAGTCGCCGGCGGTGCGCCGAGCCCCCACCAAATCGGCCGGCGAGAGCACGCCAAGCATGATGCGTCAGTGGAGTCGTCGATCCTCCCGGCATCGAGCTATGCCGCTCGGCGTTCATCCCTCCGTCACGGCGTACCTCTTGACGTGCGACCGGCTCGGCAGATCCAAGGCACCGGGTTCGATACCGTGCACAAGTAGCCGCGATTCGCGCGGTCCAGCAGGGCGGCGGTGCATCTACGGCTATCCGTAGTCTCCTATCCGTGGCTGACAAGTCGGAGCGGCGAGCGGCGCGATCAGTGGTCGCGGAGTACCACCGAGCCGAGTTGGTCGGCCTGCTCGCCCGCGTTGCCGAGGCCGTCGATCGCTACCGAGGTGGTGAGCTCGACGCCTTCGACGTCGATCAAGTTCTGTTCCAGTACTCCCGTGCGGCGAAGGAGTTATGGAAGTACTGCAATCTCGTCCAAGTGGAGAGTGCGGCGGCGATCATCCGGGAGCAGCCACCACACGACTGGTGGGAACGCGGTGCTCCGCGAAGGCGGTAGTCGCGGGTGGCTCGGTGGCCGACCCCGTGCTCTTCTGCCACGAGGTGCGCCGGCTGAGCGATCTACAACCTGTCCATCGCTACCCGACGTGACGGCGATCCGGCAGCTCGGCGTGCCGTCGTAGCTTGATATGCGGATGTTGTTCGGAAGCGGCGGGGCGGGCGATGGTGGTGGGATGGAAGAGGCGGTCGAGCACGTGCTTGTGGGCGGGGTGCAGACAGAAGGGCTCGTCCGGGTGGGAAGCACCACCCGCCGGCCTGCTCACCATCGATCGGGCTACGTTGACGCGCTCCTGCAGCACCTGGCCGATGTCGGCTTCGACGGCGCTCCCCGTCCGCTCGGCTACGACGACCGCGGACGCCAAGTTCTGACCTTCATCGACGGTGAGGTGCCGCGCGTCGCCCCCTACCGGCTCTCCGACGCTCGAATCCGCAGCGCCACGGCACTGATCCGGGACTTCCACGACGCGGCCGCGACATCCGCGCTTCGCGGCGATCAGGAGACCGTCTGTCACGGGGACCTGGGTCCGCACAACATGGTCTTCCGCGGCGAGCGGGCTGTCGCCCTCATCGACTTCGATGCCGAGGTCGGTCCTGGGCGGCGCCTGGGCGACTTCGCCCACGCGGTCTGGTGCGTTGCCGACCTGACCGAGGCGGCCGTCGCCGTGGCGGAGCAGGCCCGCAAGGCGCAGCTGATGTGCGACACCTACGGTGGCATCGCGGTCGCGGCGGCGATAGAAGCTCTGACCGCCCGGTTCCACCGTGCCCGCGCTCAGCATCTCGCGGCGGGACGGCACGGCGGCGTACAAGCTTTCGAAGATCTGCTGCGCTGGACGGATCTCCACGGCCGACGGATCGCAGCGGGCTGAGCCCGCACCGTCGTCCGTGGCCGGCGCCTCGTCCGCCCGCATCAGGCATCCGCTATTGCCGCCGACCGTGCGTGCTAGACAGCCGGATGCCGTCGCGGTGTGTACGCAGACTATCCGGCTCGAGATCTTGAATTGCGATGCCTCGACTGGCTTCGACCCGTACCTCTTGGTACCAGTGTTCTCCAGCCGCCAAAGAGGATCACGCCGCCGTGACCCTCGCGGCTGGACGTGGAGGCTGGAAGGCGTCAGCATCGGAGGAACTCCGCACGCGGAGGCGTCGATGCAACCGAGCTCACCTACTCCTGAACAGATCCTCTTGGACGCGGTGCGTCGCCGCCGCGCGGGTTTGCACGAGTCGATGATCGCACTCGAACAGGCGTTCGCGGCACCGGCGCCCGGCCGGCACGGTGCCTGGGTTCAGCGCGTCCACGCCGCGCTGGCGGAACTCGTTGCCGACTTTCGTGCGCACATCGACATCACTGAGGGCCCGAGCGGGCTGTACGCCGATCTTTGTACGACCGAGCCTCGGCTGTCTTACGCGGTAGCTCGCCTGACCCGCGAACACGCTCACATCCGAGAACTGATCGACGACCTGCTGGCCCGTGCCAGCGGATCCGACGCCAACGACGTTGACGCTGTTCGCGACGTCGGCACCGCGCTGCTCGGTAGCCTGGTTCGCCACCGCCAGCACGGCTCCGACCTGATCTACGAGGCCTACGCGTTCGATGTCGGAGGGGAGAACGGATAGCGCGGCCTGGTAGCGACACCCTCAGGCACCATTGCACGCGCACGTACCCGTCATCTGGCGCGTTGGCGACGTAGGGCGCCACCACCTGCACCGCGGCGAACGGTGTGGATCATTTCTGCAAGATCATCAATTCCTTCCGCAGATCCTCGTACGAGTTCAAACCGATCTTCGCTGTAATCTCTTCGAGCCAGACCCGGTCCAATTCGTTCTTGATCTCATCGGGCACGCGATTTTTGGACTCGCCGACCTGCCCATTCCGCACCTTATTCAATTGTCCGTCCGGCGGAAGCCGCATTGCCGCACTGCGCGCATTGCGGGTGAGGTGATCCTCAAATTGCTCCTTGTGCTCCTGCATGAACCTTATGTCTGATTGCCTCAGGACGATCTCCCTCAATTCATCGTCCAGCGGGATGCCTACGAAGTTCGCAACCCTTTCAATCGTGCGTGGCAGATCTGCTTTCATACTCTCATAACACAATGGAAGAACGTCTTCATCTGCACGGCGGTCCCAGAATGAAAGAATGTGTCTCCAGATCTCGCGTCTGGGGATGAAGGACCCTCGAGCGAACGCCTCGAGGGTGACCGAGCCACTTTCGAAAAACATGCCTTCGAAAAAGTGGTAATCGGAAAGAAGTGCATCACCCGGGTCGCGCACAACGATGACGTATCTGCCGCCCTTTGGCGCCTCATCCAAGGTACTGTGAGTTTTGAACACACGCGGATGGGCAACCTGCGGCGCATAAATGTCGATACCCACATCGTGAGCCATGTTTATCCACGGTACGACGCGGCAGATCTCGTCAAAATCCATCGAGCCGCGCGTCCGCAATCCGTGAATGATCTGCTGCATCCACGTTGTTCCACATTTCGGCGGTGTGACGATAAATACATCCGTAGGATCAGGCTTGTAGGCGAGACCCCGTTGCCACCCTTCTGGGGTCGCAAAATTCTTCATCCTTTCGTGCGCTTCTTCGATGGTTGTGGGACGCGTATAGTTCATTCTCTTGTCACCTCCAAGTTCTTGTGCGTGACTGTCACCATGAGCGACACCGGCGCCGCTCGCCAGTGCGGGTGCAGCGAAGGTTCTCTATGACTATCGCAGAGATGCTTCGCCACAGAGCGGCCAGAGCTTGGCGCATGCCTGCACCTCGGTCGCTGCCTAAACCGCAACGCCGCCACAGTGATCGCCGGCCAGCCCCCGCGCTCCCAGTCGGTCTGATCATGGCGTCCTCATTTGCCGCGAGTCGATCGCTACCGACGGTAACGAAGATTCGGGAGGGTGGGCGGTCGATCGTGCCGAGATGAGGACGCCTGCACGGTGGGCCATGATGGGGCTATGCCACGGACGGACAGCGCCTCTCGGGTGGTGGCGGCCTCTCCCGATCATGTCTATGCCGCGCTCGTCGATCCGGCTGCTCTCGCCGCGTGGCTTCCGCCCGCCGGGATGAGCGGTAGGTTCGAGCATTTCGATGCCCGACCGGGTGGCTCGTACCGGATGGTGCTTACCTACGCGGACGCCTCGACCGCATCGGGCAAGGCAACCGCGGACTCCGACATCGTCGAAGCCCGCTTCGTCGACATCGTGCCCGGCGTACGGGTGGTGCATGCCGTCAACTTCGTCGCGGATGATCCCGACTATGCGGGCACCATGACAATGACCTGGGAGGTCACCGCGGTCGGCGAGGGGACGCGGGTCGACATCCGAGCCGACGACGTCCCCGCTGGCATCTCCGCGGAGGATCACGCGGCCGGGCTCGCGTCCTCGCTGGCAAACCTCGCCGCCCACGTCGAACGGTAATCCAGTCGCCCGATGCGATCCGGGCTAGATGTCTTCGGCACCACTCGCTCATGCCGCTGTGGTGCGCGCTGCGGGCGGCGAGGCGATGCGCTTTCCTCGCGCGGTCCCTCGCGTCCGATACTCGATTGCCGTCATACGA
>Ga0111539_10007547_pt1 | contig 13905 bp, 7 predicted proteins | sample RhiMethybrSRZTD1_FD_79667 | JGI IMG/M metagenome (GOLD analysis project Ga0111539, IMG submission 79667) | Populus rhizosphere microbial communities from Tennessee, USA - Rhizosphere MetaG P. TD hybrid SRZTD1 (version 2) (version 2) | ecosystem: Host-associated > Plants > Roots > Rhizosphere >...
GCGAGGCGCGCACCGTCTCGTCGCTCAACCATCCGCACATCTGCGTGATCCACGACGTCGGTCGCGACGGCACCACCGACTTCCTGGTGATGGAGCTGGTGGAAGGGGAGACGCTCGCCCAGCGGCTCGAGCGGGGAGCGCTGCCGACCGCCGACGTGCTGCGGATCGGCGGGCAGATCGCCGACGCGCTCGATAAGGCGCATCGCGCCGGCGTGGTCCATCGCGACCTCAAGCCCGGCAACGTCATGCTGACGCGGTCGGGCGCCAAGCTGATGGATTTCGGTCTCGCGCGGAGCACCGGCCTGATCCCGGCCGGCGGATCCGGATCGGGCCTCGCGGTCAGCCAGTCGCCGACCATTGCAGCGCCCCTCACCGCCGAGGGCTCGATCATCGGCACCTTTCAGTACATGTCGCCCGAGCAGCTCGAAGGACGCGAGACCGACGCGCGCGGCGACCTGTGGGCGCTCGGCTGCCTGCTCTACGAAATGGCGACCGGGAAGCGCGCGTTCGAAGGCCGCAGCCAGGCGAGCCTGATCGGCGCGATCATGAATCACGAGCCGGCGCCGCTCGCGCAGGTCGCGCCGATGGCTCCGTCGGCGCTCGATCGGCTGGTGCGTCATCTGCTGGCGAAGGATCCGGAGGAGCGGATCCAGAGCGCACACGACGTGAAGCTGCAGCTCGCCACGATGGCGGAGTCGGGCTCGTCGTGGAGCGCGCCGGCACCGGCGGCGACCGCGGCTCCGGTGCCCGCGCGCAAGCCGCTCGTGCACTTCATCCCTTGGGCGATCGCGGGATTCCTGTTGCCGGTCGCGGTTGGATTGCTGCTGGGTCGTGCGAACGATCGCGCCACTGCACCGACCCGCACCGTGATCGCGGCGCCGCCAGCGACGCGCATGCACCTGACCGGTGACGACTCGGGTCCGCCGGCGCTGTCCCCGGACGGATCGAAACTGGTGTTCGCAGCGATCGGGCAGGGCGCGGGCGGCCGATTGTGGCTGCGACGCATGGACGAACTGGCCGCGCAGCCGCTCACCGGGACCAACGGCGGGCAGTTCCCGTTCTGGTCGCCGGACAGTCGCTCGATCGGGTTCTTCTCCGATGGCCAGCTCAAGCGCCTCGATCTCGAAGGCGGAGGTGTGCAGTCGATTGCCCCTGCTTCCGGAGCACGGGGTGGAGCCTGGTCGCGTCGCGGGGTCATCCTGTACGCACCCAGCTACAACACCGGGCTGTGGAAGGTTCCGGCGGCGGGCGGAACTCCGGTCGAGGTGACCAAGATCGACACGCTCCGCGAGACCACGCACCGCTGGCCGCAGTTCATGCCGGATGGCGATCACTTCATCTATTTCGCGGCCCGGCATGACGACCCGGTCCGCACCGCCGCCACGATGCACGCCTCCTTGTCGGGCGGGCCGGCGCGGAAGGTGATCGAGGTGCCGAACAATGCGCTGGTGGCATCGGGCCACCTGCTGTACGTGCGCGACAGCACGCTGGTCGCGCAACGCTTCAATCCCGGATCCGGACGGCTGCGCGGAGATCCGGTGACGACGTCCGAGATCGTGAAAGTCGATCCGACGACCTGGCGGACGATCCTGACTGCGTCGGACAACGGACTGATGGTCTACGGGCTCGGCGGACGAAGTGCCCCGTACCACGCCACCTGGTTCGATCGTTCCGGGCGCTCGCTCGGGATCCTGGGCGAGCCTGCCAATCACATCGGGATCGGGCTGTCCGCGGACGGCAGCCGGGCCGTGGTCGAAACCCAGTCCACGCCGAATGCGGACCTGTGGGTTCATCAACTGGCGAGCGGACTGAAGACCCGCATCACGACCGATCCACTCGACGAGACGAATCCCGTCTGGTCGCCGGATGGGCGGCGCATCGCGATCGCGCACCAGAGTGGTGCGTTCGATTCGTCCGGATCCCGCTTCTATACGCTCGAGACGGTCCCCGCCGACGGTCTCGGAGACCGGGTGAGTCTGCGTTCCGAACCCGGGCACGATCTGATCCCCTTCGCGTGGTGGCCGGATCAGTCGGCGCTGCTGTTCGGCCGGGGCGACTATCGAGGCCTGCCCCAGGGGCAACTGTGGAGGATCAAGCTCGCCGATCGCGCGGTCGAGCTCCTGCTGCCGTCCCACCAGACGATCGGAAATGCCTCCCTCTCACCGGACGGCCGCTGGATCGCATTCGGATCGCTCACCAGTGGACGTACCGAGATCGTGGTGATCGCGGCGGCGCCACCGACCGTGAAGCCGGACCCGAACACCCGGCAGTGGCCGGTCACCAGCACCGGAGGCGACAAGCCGGTCTGGAGCCATGATTCCCGACGCCTCTACTATATGCGGCCGGATGGAACCCTGACCGAGGTGGCGGTGGATGGCGCCGGCGGCGACTTCCATGTGCGATCGGAGACGACGCTGTTCCAGGCGTTTCAGCGCGACTACGTCCATTCCTACGACGTGTCGCCGGATGGACGATTCCTGATCATCGTCGCCGGCACCGACGGGGGCGCGCCGCTTGCCGTGGTCACGAACTGGACCCGGACCCTGCGCCGCCGATGACGCTCGCGCCCGGCTCGAGGCTCGGCCCCTACGAGATCGTCGCGCCGCTCGGCGCCGGCGGAATGGGCGAGGTGTGGCGCGCCCGCGATCCGCGGCTTGGGCGCGAGGTCGCGATCAAGGTGGTGCCGGCTGCGTTCACGAACGACGCCGACCGGATCGCACGGTTCGAACGCGAGGCGCGTGCGCTCGCCGCCCTCAATCATCCCGGGATCGCGGCGATCTATGGTTTCGAGGAGATCGACGGCACGCGCGCGATCGTCCAGGAGCTGGTGCCGGGGGCGACGCTCGCGGAGCGTTTGAGCGCCGGTGCCCTGCCGGTCGACGAGGCGATCGCGGTCGCACGGTCGATCGCCGAGGCGCTCGAAGCGGCGCACGAGCGCGGCATCGTCCATCGCGACCTCAAGCCCGGCAACGTGAAGATCACGCCGGACGGTGCGGTGAAGGTGCTCGACTTCGGTCTCGCCCGCGCGTTCGACGACGCCGCCGATTCATCGCCCGGGCTCACCCATTCACCGACCTTGTCGATGCGGATGACCGAGGCCGGCATGATTCTCGGCACCGCTGCCTACATGTCGCCCGAGCAGGCGAAGGGCAAAGCCGCCGACCGGCGCGCCGACATCTGGTCGTTCGGCGTGGTGCTGTTCGAGATGCTGGCGGGCCGCCAGCTGTTCGAAGGCGAGACCGCGAGCGAGACGATGGCGGCGGTGATGAAGGACGAGGTGCGGTGGAATCTGCTTCCGGCCGCGACGCCGCCGGCGGTCCGCATGCTGCTCGGGCGCTGCCTCACGCGCGATCCGCGCGCCCGCCTCCAGTCGATCGGCGAGGCGCGCATCGTGCTCGAGAATCCCGGCGCAATGCGCGCCGCGGAGCCGACGGCGGCCGTGCGATCGGGTCCGAATCGGGTCGCGTTGGCCGCGCTGCTGCTGGGATTGGCGCTGGTCGCGGGCGGGATCGGAGCCTGGCTCGAATTGCGATCGCGGCCGCCGAAGCTGGTGCGCAAGTACCCGGTGTCCCTCGCGGACCGGCGGCAGGAGGTGGCAGATGCCATCCTGTCTCCCGACGGTCGGTGGGTCGCGTTCTTCGTCGAGGATTCGCTGTGGGTCCGCGACCTGCAGTCGCTGCGGACGAGCGCGGTCGCCCGCGGTCGATCCTCGATGCGTCCGGTGTGGTCTCCCGATTCGCGGCAGGTCGGATTCAGCGACGGGCTCCGCATGTGGCGGATGACCGCCGAGGACGGTGCCGTGATGCCGATCGGGGCGATCCCGGGCGGCACTCGCGGAACCGGGGCGAGCTGGCGGGAGGATGGGAGGATCTTTCTCGCGTTCGGGGCGGGCGGGCTGTTCGAGCTGGTGATCCGCACCGGATCCGTACGCGAAGTGCTTCCGATCGACAGCACGTCGTCCGACTTCCACGAGCCGCTGGTTCTGCCGGGCGGTGGAGTGGCGTTCATCCGCCACCGGCGCGAGAGCGGATTGCCGGATCGCATCGCGGTGTGGAACGGGCGCGACTGGCACGACCTCTATTCCAGCGAGGACTACCTGTCCCACATGTGCTGGTCACCGAGCGGTCACCTGGTCTTTCAGCAGATGGGAGCGGCCCCGGGCGTGTGGGCGCTGCCGGTGTCGCCCCGGACCCTGCGAGCCACCGGCGAGGCATTTCTGATCGCGTCCGGCGGGGCGTACCCGAGCGTGTCCCAGGCCGGCACTCTGATCTATGCCGAGGGACTGAGCGCACCGCGGGCGATTCCCTCGTGGTGGGACTCCACCCATGGCCTGACTCGGATCCTGGGCGAGGACATGGGTCTCGTCCAGAACGTCTCGCTGTCACCCGATGAACGCCTCGCCGCGTTCAACACTCCGAATGAACGCGGATTCCTGAACGTGTGGGTGCTCGACGTGCGAACCGGCGCACGCACGCGAAAAACGTTCGCCAACGAGAATCAGTTCAATCCGGTGTGGTCGCCGGATGGCCGCGAGATCCTGTTCGGGACGGCAACCAGTTCCTATGCATTCACCGTCTCGGGCGGAGAAGATGCAACCCGCATCGTCTCGGGGAATTACCCCGCTCTGGCTCCGGACGGCCGCCACCTGTGTGTCAGTCGCGACGGCTCGAATGGCAGGGACCTCCATGTCATCGAACGGGGAGTCGACACGGTGGGCGTTCCGCTCGCGAACGGCCGGGGCGACCAGATCCGTGCCGAGATCCGCCCCGATGGACGTCTGGTCGCCTACATGAGCGAAGAAACCGGAAGATTCGAGATCTTCCTCAGTCGCTTCCCGTCCGGACAGGGGCGCTGGCAGGTCTCGACCATCGGCGCGCGGCGCCAGCGCTGGAGCCGGGATGGTCGGCGGCTCTACTTTCAGAGCGGCGATGGGGGGCAGCTGTGGGTGTGCGAGATCGGCGACAGTGACAATCCCACTCCGGGAACTCCGCGGCGGGTCGTCGACATGACCCGGTTCGGCATCCAGACCTGGCAGGGACGCAACTTCGACATCGCGGCCGGTGACCGGCTCCTGATGTTCTCGGCTCCGACCTCGACGAACGGCCCCGGCGACGTGGTCATGGTCGAGAACTGGTTCGAGGAGTTCCGAAAGTGAGCCTCACATCCACGTCGCTGACCCCGGGCAGGAAGCTCGGTCCCTACGAGATCGTCGCCCCGCTCGGCGCTGGCGGCATGGGCGAGGTGTACCGCGCGCGCGACCCGCGCCTCGGACGCGAGGTTGCGATCAAGGTGCTGCCGTCGCACCTGATCAACAACGCCGAGGCGCGTGCGCGGTTCGAACGCGAGGCGCGCAGCGTGTCGTCGCTCAATCATCCGCATATCTGCGTGCTCCACGACGTCGGGCGCGAGGGCGACACCGACTTCCTGGTGATGGAACTGGTCGAGGGCGGCACGCTCGCCGACCGGATCGCGCGCGGGCCGCTGCCGATCGATGACGTGGTGCGGATCGGTGCGCAGATCGCCGACGCGCTCGACAAGGCGCACCGCGCCGGCGTCGTGCATCGCGACCTCAAGCCCGCGAACGTGATGCTGACGAAGGCGGGCGCCAAGCTGATGGACTTCGGCCTCGCGCGCGCGGCGGGCCCGGTTGCAGTCGGTGGCCTGACCCAGGCGCCGACCGCGGTCGAGCCGGTCACCGCGCAGGGCACGATCCTCGGCACCTTCCAGTACATGTCGCCCGAGCAGCTCGAGGCCCGGGAGGCGGATGCGCGCACCGATGTCTGGGCGCTCGGCTGCGTGCTCTACGAGATGGCGACCGGCGCGCGTCCGTTCGCGGGCGGGACGTCGGCGAGCCTGATCAGCGCGATCCTGCGCGACACGCCGCGACCGATGATGGAGATGGCGCCGCTCAGCCCGCCGGCGTTCGAGCGCGCCGTGAAACAGTGCCTGGCCAAGGATCCGGACGATCGCTGGCAGTCGGCGGGCGATCTCAAGCGCGAGCTGGAATGGATCGCGGGCGGGCCGGGCGCGACGGCAGGGGTCCCCGTGGCGCCGCGTCGCGGCAATCGCACGCCCGCGGTCGCAGGCATCATCGCCGCAACCCTCGCGCTTGCGTCGATCGCGTGGCTGCTTGCACGCCGTGGCCCGGAACCCCCGATCGATGCCGCCCTGTCCCTGCCGACCGGGATCCAGGTCTCGTCCCCGGTGTCGCGGCCGCTGCCGATCGCGATCTCGCGCGATGGAACCCGGATCGCATTCGCCGGGCACGAGATCGAGGGGGTGGACCGACTGTGGGTGCGCACGCTCTCCAGCAGCGATGCCCGGGCGCTGCCCGGGACCGAGCGGGCCGAAGGCCCGTTCTTCTCGCCCGACGGCCGTTCGATCGGCTTCTTCGCCGATGGCAAGCTTCGACGCGTCGATTTCGCCGGCGGTCCGGTCACCCTGCTCGCCGACAGTCCGGATCCACGCGGAGGCACCTGGGCGCCCGACGGCACGATCCTTTACGCACCCACCGGCACCGGGCCGATCTACCGCATTCCCGCCGACGGCGGCACCGCGGCCGCCTTCACCTCCGTCGACACATCTCTGGGCGAGTCCACGCATCGGTATCCGCACCTGCTGCCGGACGGCAAGCACTTCCTCTATCTCGCGCGCAAGGCCGGAACCGGAAGCGGGCGCAACCCGACCATCTACGCCGCCGATCTGGGTGGAGGGAAGCGTGTCCCCGTGCTCGAGGTGGCATCGAACGTCGCCTACGCCTCGGGCCACCTGCTGTACGTGCGTCAGGGTGCGCTGGTCGCACAGCGCTACGACCTGCGCCGGAACGCGGTCCACGGTCCGGTCGAGACCGTGATCGCCGACGTCACCATGGACGAGCGCTTCAGCCGTGCATCGTTCGCGGTGTCGCACAATGGGGTGATGCTCGCACTGACCGGCCGCACCGACACGCGGTCCCAGCTGCGCTGGAGACAGCGCGACGGGCGGCCGGGCGAGCCGGTCGGGGAGCCCGCGGACTACGCGTTCGGCGGTACGCCGTGCATCTCACCCGACGGCCGCAACACCGCCATGACGGTGGTCAACCCGGAACGGGGCAACGCCGACATCTGGATCGTGGACCTGGCGAGCGGCCGGTCCCGGCGGCTGACCGCCGACAGTGAAGACCACTATGCGTGCATCTGGACCCGGGACGGACAATCGCTCGTCATGACCGGTGGGAATCCACCGTATCCCCGGTACCTCGCGATCCGCCCGGCGCAGGGGCTGGGCGGAGCGCGGAAGATCGTGGAAGTGTCCGCGATCGGCGGACTCACTCCGCTGTCCCAGTCGCCCGATGGCGCGGTGCTGTATTCCGTCAACGCGCTCGACGCCCGGCTGTGGATCGCGACCCGGCTGGAGGAGCCGCCGATGCGGCTGCTGCCGGAGACGGTGGGCGGCCATCAGTCCAACGGCGAGTTCTCGCGCGACGGCCGGTTCGTCGTGTACGACAGCAACGAGACCGGTCGCTACGAAGTGTTCGTGACCCCCTATCCATGGACGGGGGAACGCTGGCAGGTTTCGCGGGACGGCGGCTGGACTCCGCGCTGGAGCCGGAACGGGCGCGAGCTTCTGTACCTGGATCTGCAGAACCGGCTGACCGCGGTGGACGTGACGCGGACCGGTGATGCGCTCGAGTTCGGATCGGCCCGGCGGCTGTTTTCGCTGTCGACGAGCCTCACCACTGCGGGCTGGATCTATGACGAAGCGCCGGATGGCCGGTTCCTGCTGGTCGAGATGCCGACCGGCTCGGCGGGGCCGCCGGTCCGTCTGCTGACCCGGTGGACGGCGAATCTGGAATCGAAGTGACCGAAGGGTTCGAGCCGCCGGTCGGCGATCCGCCGGTTCCGCCGCACCTGCCCGAGCCGCCGCGCCGCGCGACGGTCGCGTTCATCTTCGTCACCATCCTGATCGACGTGCTGGCGATGGGGCTGATCATCCCGGTCCTGCCGCCGCTGGTGCAGCGGTTCGCCGGCGGCGACACCGCGCGGGCCGCCGAGTGGATCGGCATCTTCGGCACGGCGTGGTCGCTGATGCAGTTCATCTGCTCGCCGATCCTCGGCTCGCTGTCGGACCATTTCGGCCGCCGCCCGGTGATCCTCGCCGCGAACTTCGGCCTCGGCCTCGACTTCATCCTGATGGCGCTGGCGCCCAGCATCCCGTGGTTGTTCGCCGGCCGCATCATCTCGGGCATCACCGGCGCCAGCTTCACCACCGCCTGGGCGTACATCGCGGACGTTACGCCGCCCGAGAAGCGTGCGGCCGGCTTCGGCGTGGTGGGCGCCGCGTGGGGCACCGGATTCATCATGGGTCCGGCGCTCGGCGGCCTGCTCGGGTCGATCTCGCCGCGCCTGCCGTTCTGGATCGCGGCCGCGCTCGCGCTGGCGAACGTGTGCTACGGGTACTTCGTCCTGCCCGAGTCGCTGCCGCCGGCGAAACGAACCGCGTTCTCGTGGCGGCGCGCCAATCCGGTCGGATCGCTCGAACTGCTGCGCCGCCACCGCGAGCTGCTCGGTCTGGCGAGCGTGTTCTTCCTCTACTACTTCTCGCTGCAGGCGATGCAGAACACGCTGGTGCTGTCGTCGATCCACCGCTACGGCTGGAGCGAGCGCTCGGTCGGGCTGATGCTGAGCTCGATGGGCGTCGCCGCGCTGGTGGTGCAGGGGCTGATCGTGGGCCGTGCGGTCGCGCGGTTCGGCGAGCGCAAGGCGATGCTGATCGGTCTCACGTTCGGGATCCTCGGCGAGGCGGCGTTCGGTCTCGCGCCGACCGGGCTGTGGTTCTGCGCGGCGATTCCGATTCTCGCGATGCAGGGACTCACCAATCCGTCGATCCAGGGGCTGATGACGCGCCGGGTCTCGGAGGGGGAGCAGGGCAAGCTCCAGGGCGCCAACACCAGCCTGATGGGACTGACCGGGCTGATCGGACCGAGCGTGTTCTCGGTCACGTTCGCCCACTTCATCCGGCCCCACCGCGGCTGGACGCTGCCGGGGGCGTCGTTCCTGCTCGCCTCCCTGGTGCTGGTGGCGGCGTGGATCATCGCCGAGCGCGTGACGCGGGCCCCGGATGCTTCCAGGGCGGCCGCCGGTTAGGGTTTACCGGTCCGCCGGTTCCGGGTGTCACCAGCCACCCTCTTCGCGACATGAGGAGATAGCGCTGGTGGGGCCGCGGGGTCCGGGAGTGCCGGACCGGCGGCCGCAGGCGATCCAAGGAGCATCCCGATGAGCACCATGGAGCAGAGCGCCGCCCCGATCCCTGGCCTGGTGGCGGTGGACGGCAGGCAGTACCCGCTGGAATCGGCACGCATCGACGCCCGCACCGAGGGCGGCATGGCGTTCTCGACGCTGACCCAGATCTTCGCCAACCCTCACGACCAGCCGCTCGAGGTGGTCTACACGCTGTCCCTGCCGGCGGACGGGGCAATCCTGGGTTTTCGCGCGGTGATCGGCGAGAAGGTGATCGAGTCCAGGGTCATGCCGCGCGACGAGGCGAGCGAGGAGTATCGCGAAGCGCTGTATACCGGAAAGATCGCCGGACTCATGGAGCAGCTGCGCGACGACACGTTCCGGCAGCAGCTCGGCAACGTGCCGCCGCACACGCGGGTGCAGGTCGCGATCGAGGTGCTGCACCCGCTCGCATTCCTGACCGGCGCCACCGCGGAGGCCCCGGCGCGGAGCGCGCCCGAATGGGAATACCGCTTTCCCACCGTTGCTGGCGTGCGCTACCTGGGAGAACCGGGCCGGGTGGTGGATGCGGGCGACCTGAGCCCGGACCGCGGGACGCACGGCGCCATTCCGACGCGCATGGAGTTGTCGCTCACGATCGGCGGAGCGCCGGCGACCTCGGTACGTTCGTCGAGCCATGTGATCACGCAGCAGCCCGGGGAAGGCGGAACCGTGATCGGTTTCGTCGACGCCCGGCTCGATCGCGACGTGGTGGTGTACTGGGATGCCGCGGGCGCAGAGCTCGGCGTCACGCTGATCGAGGGTCGCGGCCTGCCGGGTGACGACGGTCGCTACGCGCTCATCACGCTGGTGCCGCCGGTCGTTCCGGCAGCGACGTTCCACCGGGATCTGACCGTCCTGATCGACGCCAGCGGATCGATGTCCGGCGAGCCGCTCGAGCTTGCGAAGCGCGTGGTGGGGGAACTGCTCGGCAGCCTGGACGAGCACGATCGGTTCGAGCTGCTCGCGTTCTCGAGCTCGGTCGAGCGTCTCACGAGCGGGCGCGGGCTGGTGCCGGGCGACTCGAAGGCGGTCGGCCGCGCACAGCACGCACTGGCCGCACTCCAGGCGGGCGGCGGTACCGAAATGGTCACGGCCATGAAGGAAGCGCTTGCGCCGATTCGCGGCGGCGCCCAGCGCCAGGTGGTGCTGGTGACCGACGGCTACGTCGGATTCGAGAATGAAGTGTTGTACGCGATCCAGGGTCGCGAGGGGTCCCGCGTCCATGTGGTGGGAATCGGCAGTGCGCCCAATCGCACCCTCACCCGCAGCGTCGCGAACGCCGGGCACGGTCTCGAGCTGCTGGTCGGCGACGACGCCGGTGGGCGCCGCGCCGCCCAGCGCCTGATCGCCGGTACCGCCCGGCCGGTGCTCGTCAATCTGGTGGCGCGCGGGAGCGCGTGTGTCGACGACTCGGCGATGACGGGCGACGTGTTCGCCGGGCGTCCGCTCGTGTTCACCGCCGAGCTGTGGCCCGAGGGCGGCGACCTCGAGCTGGTGGCGGATCTGGCCGGCACCAACGAGCGCTGGGTGTGGCGCGTGCATGTGCCGTCCGCCGCCCGGTCGCAGACGACCCTGCCGATCGGAGCGCTGCACGGGCGGCAGATGCTCACGCGGCTGGAGCTGCATCCTTCGATGGATGAAGAGATCGAGCGGGTTGCCATGCGGCATCGGATTGCGAGCCGCCTCACGAGCCTGGTCGCGATCGCCGACGAGCCGTCGGTCGATCCTCGGGCACCGCGCCGGCGCACGCGACTGGCCATCGAAGTACCGGCGGGCGTTTCGGGGCGAAGCGTGGGGCTGGACAGCTCGCTGTTCTTCGCCGGTTCGGGGAGCATGATGCACAGGGCGGTGACCGAATTCCATGCGCCGAGGCTGCGGGGCAATTGGCCGCTCCGGAGTGCGGCGATCGCCGCCGCCTACGCGCCAGCCGACGTACCGGCACAGGCGGCGTGGCGTCCGGAACCGGATGTGGTCGTGATCGAGCTCGAAGTCCGCGACCCGGGCTTGCCGCTGCCCACCGGATCCATGACCGTCGAACTCGAACAATCCGGCCAAACGCTTCGGGCGGACGCCGAGGTGGTGGGTGGCCTGAGTTCGGACTCCGGCCCCCATCCCCAGGGCACGATCGTGAAGCTCGCCCTGCGCATCGTCTCGCCTGGCGAGTGGCCGGCGGGTGCCGCGGCGCGGATCTCGTGGGGCAGCCTCCGGATCCGGTTCACGGTGCCGGGCTGGAGCGCGCCCGGCCATCCCGCAACCTGATCACGCGGCCGTCCGTGAGTCCTGTCGACGATCTGTGGGCCAGAGCGAGCGCCGGCGACGTCGACGCATTCGGCGACTGGATGGGGCGCGTGGAGCGCCCCATCCGTCGCGGTCTGGCGAGATACGCCTCGCTGGTGGACGCCGAAGGAATCGTGCAGGAGACGCTTCTCCGGATGTGGCATCTCGCCCGGGATCGCAATCGTACGCTCGCGGGCGAGAACGCATCGCTGCGCTGGGCACTGGCACTTGCGCGCAATCTCGCACGAAACGAGGCGCGGAAGGCGAAGCGGCACGCGGAGCTTGCGAACCTGCCGGTCGGCGATGAACCGGTGCTCGATCCCGATTCCGATCCCCTGCTCATGAAGCGGATCCGCGAGTGCGTCGAGAAGCTGGCCGGCCAGCTCGGGCGCGTGTTCGATCTGCGTCTCCGACTCGGCCCGCAGATTCCGGATGCCGACCTGGCGCAGATGTCGAACATGAGGCGCAACACGTTTCTTCAGAACGTCACGCGTGCCCGCCGACAGGTGGTGAAATGCCTCGAGGCGGCGGGCGTGACCCGCGAGGAGCTGGCCCGATGAGTCCCGGCGCCGCCGACGACCTCCTGATCGAGGCGACTCTCACCGCCCGCCGTTCGCTCGATGCCGAGGGGCTTCCCCTCGCGCCACCCGAATGGTGGGATCTGTCCGCGGAGGCGCGGGTCCGCGCGTTCGAGGCGCAGATGCAGGCGCGCCGGATCGAAAGCGCGGTCGACAAGCGAGGGTGGAGCACGACCGTGCGCGCCGTCATGGCGAGAATCCGAGGTTCCTAGCGCGCGGTCGCGGGTCGTCCGCGGCAGCGATCAGAGCGCCGCCAGCTCCTCGGGCAGCGAGCGCTCGCGCGCGGTCTGCGCGACTTCCGACAAGCCGAGCACCGCGTCCTCGACCACCACGCCGCGCAGCAGCTCGAGCGGCACCAGCTCGTAGTAGACGTTGCGCGGCTTCACGTCGTGGGTGGGTTCGTCCCACACCTCGCTGCCCGGCATCTCGAGGATCTGGAGCGCGGGGGTCAGGGCCGGGATGAACTTGCGGCGCCCGGCCAGCGCGTAGACCGGCACCGAATGCTCGCGCGCGGCGAGCGCGAGCGCGTAGGAGCCGACCTTGTTGATCACGCCACGGTCGGTGACCGCATCGGCGCCGATCCACACCGCCTTCGCGTGCGATACCAGCATCGGCAGCGCCGCGTCCACCACCAGCCACACCGGGATCCCGGCCTGACCGAGCGCGGTCGCCAGTGCGCGCCCTTCGCGGCGCGGGCGGCCTTCACCGACCAGCGCGTGGGGAGCGAGATTGCGCTGCCGCACCTCGATCAACGCGTCGCGCACCATGCCGGACGCCGACAGGGTCGCGATCCAGCTGTCCTTGGCGGTGACCAGCTCGGCCGCGGTGCGTGCGACTCCGGTCTGGACCGCGTCGAGATCCGACCGCTCGGCATCGCACGACGCGATCAGGTGGCGCCGCAGCTCCGGCAGCGAATCGCCGCGCGTGAGCCCGGTCGCGGTCACGTCGAGCGCGCGGGCCGCGAGCTGATGGAACAGCGCCATCGACGGCTGCGACGCCTGCCCGCGGCGCAGCCACAGGAGCAGAGTGGTGCGGAACGTGTCGGCATCGGGGGAGCGGTCCATCTGCGCCCACCGCGCCAGTTCTTCGAGGAACGAGCGCGCGACGTCGGTCGATCCGCTCGAGCGATCCTCGGCGAACGCGGGCATCAGCGACCGAACAGGCGCTTGAGCCACAGCACCGTGGTCTGACGGCCGAGCTCGCCGAACGCTTCGGTGAGCGGGATGTCCTTCGGGCACACCTCGATGCAGTTCTGGGCGTTGCCGCAGTCGCCGATGCCGCCGCGGCCCATGATCGTGTCGAGCCGCTCGGACGCGTTCATCTTCCCGGTCGGGTGGGTGTTGAACAGCCGCACCTGGGCGAGCGGAGCGGGGCCGATGAAGTCGGAATGATCGTTGTACTGCGGGCATGCCTCCATGCAGCAGCCGCACGTCATGCAGCGCGAAAACGCATACGCCACCTCACGCTCGGCCTCCGCCATCTTCGGTCCGAAGCCCAGATCGTAGGTGCCGTCGATCGGGATCCACGCCTTCACCTTCTGGAGCGCGTCGAACATCGGCGAGCGGTCGACCTGCAGGTCGCGCACCACCGGGAACTTGGTGAGCGGCGCGAGCGTGATCGGTCCCGGATCCAGCCGGTCGACCAGCTGGCTGCACGCCTGGCACGGCCGGCCGTTCACCAGCATCGTGCACGAGCCGCACACCTCCTCGAGGCACGCGGCGTCCCACGCGATCGGCGAGGTCCTGGCGCCCTGCTTCGTCACCGGCCGCTTGCGGATCTCCATCAGGCAC
>Ga0111539_10007549_pt1 | contig 13904 bp, 7 predicted proteins | sample RhiMethybrSRZTD1_FD_79667 | JGI IMG/M metagenome (GOLD analysis project Ga0111539, IMG submission 79667) | Populus rhizosphere microbial communities from Tennessee, USA - Rhizosphere MetaG P. TD hybrid SRZTD1 (version 2) (version 2) | ecosystem: Host-associated > Plants > Roots > Rhizosphere >...
ACCGCCACCTGCTTGCCGTCCTGGACCGCCTTGAACGCGGCGCGCATCGCGACCTCGGTCTTGCCGTAGCCGACGTCGCCGCAGATCAGGCGATCCATCGGCCGCGCCGATTCCATGTCGGCCTTCACCTCTTCGATCGCGCGCAGCTGGTCGGGTGTTTCCTCGTACGGGAACGCCGCCTCCATCTCGCGCTGCCACACCGTCTCGGGCTTGAACGCGAAGCCGGGCAGCGCCTGGCGCGCGGCGTACGCCTTGATCAGCGCGTCGGCCATGTCCTGGATCGCCTTCTTCGCCCGCGCCTTGGTCTTCTGCCACGCGGTCGAGCCGAGCCGATGGACCTGTGGCTTCGCGCCCTCCTCGGCCGCGTAGCGCGAGACCAGCGAGAGCTGCGCGACCGGGACGTAGAGCCGGTCGGCCGACGCGTAGGCGATCTCGAGGCAGTCGGTCTCCTGCCCGTTGAGCGTGAGCCGCTTCATGCCGCGATAGGTGCCGACGCCGTGGTCCTCGTGAACCACGAAGTCGCCGACCTTGAGCGCGGACAGCTCGGCGATCGAGAGCCCGCCGGTCTTGCGCAGCCGGCGGCGGCGGCGCTTGTAGCGCGAGAACACCTCGTGATCGGTGAGGATCGCGAGCGACGCGCCCGGCAGCGTGAAGCCGGCGGTCATGATTCCGACTCCGAGTGCGGCGTGGGTCTCGCCCAGCAGCTCGGCGAGCCGGTCGCGCTGGCCCTGGTTGTCGCACAGCACCGCCGCATCGACGCCGCGCGCATGCAGGTCGGCGAGATGGTCCTGCAGACGCTCCATCGAACGCTGGACCGGCTCGGCCGGCCGGCAGTCGATGAAGAGGATCTCGGAGTGCCGCTCCGGATCGCCCGCCTCGACCACCGGGCCCATCCAGTCGACGCCCGGGTGCTCGTTCAGCGCGCGCTCGAACGCGTCGCCGGACAGGAACAGCGCCCCCGGCTCGCGCACGCCCGGATAGTGCTCGAGCGCTTCGCGGTGCCCGCGCGCAATCAGATCCTGAAGCTCGTCGACCCGCTCGCGCAGCTTGCCGGGGTCGTCGGTGAGGATCGGGGTGCCGGCCGGCAGGTGGTCGAGCAGCGCGCCGAGCGATGCCGCGCCGTCGTCATCACCCGCGACTTCGAAGGTCGGGAGCACGGTGGCTTCGGGGAGTTGTTCGAGCGAGCGCTGCGTGCCGGCGTCGAACCGGCGCAGCGACGCGATCGTGTCGCCGTCGAACTCGATGCGGATCGGATCGGGCAGTCCGACCGGATAGACGTCGAGGATGCCGCCGCGCCGCGCGAAGTGACCCATCGCCTCCACCTCGGGCAGTCGCTCGTAGCCGAGCGCCACCAGGCGCGCCATCAGATCCGACGGGTCGACCTCCGCTCCGACCCGCAGATCGATGACCGATCCGGCGAGGCCCGCCGGAGCCGGCACGCGCTGGAGGACGCCGCGGGTGGTGGCGAGCACCACACCGTGCTCCCCGTGCGCGAGCCGCGCCAGCGTCTCGAGTCGTTGCGCCGTGATTCCCGGGTGCGGAGCGGACGCGTCGTAGGGCAGCGTGTCGGGCTCGGGGAACGCGAGCACCTGGACCGGTCCGAGGAAGTACTCGAGGTCGTCGCGCGCCTCGTCGAACGCGTCGCCGTGCGGAACCACGTAGAGCACGCTCCGGCCCGCGGCGCGGAACAGACACGCGGTCAGCAGCCCCCGCGACGACCCGGTGAGGCCCCGCACGCCGAGCCTGCCAGGAGCGGACAGCGCGGCCTGCAGACGCGCCATCTCGGGCAGCCGGGCGGCGCGCCGCAGCAGCGATTCGGCGAGTTCGTCCTTGAGCCAGGTTTCGGGCATGGAATCCGCGGGCAAAGCACGAACAGCCGCCGCGGGATTTCCCGCGCCGGCGCGTTCATGAAGAAGTCGGTGCCCTGCCGGATGGCCAGAGCACTCGCAGACTAACAGAAAGACGGAGGGCTTCCGTCTCTCCTCGGAAGCCCTCCGCGTGTTTCGCGACCTCGCTCGGCCGCTGTTACTTCTCGTCCCTGTCCTGGTTCCCCTTGCCGCCCTTGTTGCCGCCGCGGCGTTCCGTGGATTCACGCGAACGTCCGTGTTCCTGCGAGCGCAACTCCTGGCTGCGCCCGCGTTCCGAGCGCACCTCGTGCTGACGTTCCTGAGGCGGCGCCTCACGACGCTCGACACGACGCGCCTGCGGCGACTCCAGGCGCTGGACCTCGCGCGGTTCACGCTCGGTGCGAATCCGCGACCGACGCTCGACGTTGCGGGCCGGGCTTTGTTCGAACGAGCGGCTCCGTCCGGTCTCACGCGAACGCTCGATCTGGCCGCTCTGGCCGCGCGAACGCTCGACCCGCTGCCGCTCGGTGGCACGGCCACGCGCACGCTCCGTACGATCGATGACTTCCCGCTGGAGGTTGCGGCCGCGCTCGATCTGGCCGCTCTGACCACGCGCACGCTCGGTCCGCTGCTGCACGTCGCCACGCCCCCGACCCGGGGTGACTCGCTCGATCTGGCCGCCACGCCGTTCGATCTGAGTCGTCAGATCGCGCCGCGAGCCGCGAATCGACGGGCGGAAGAATCCGACCGTGTTGCCGCTGACCTGCCGGCCCGTTCCACGATTGGGCGAGTCCACCGCCGCGACCCGCATGCGCGGGACCCGCCGGCCGGTCGACCGTTCCACGTTCGCGACCGCGATGCCTTCGTTGTACGGCGAGCCGTTGCGCGAGCGGAACCGGGTCACGTCACGGGTACTGCGGAACACGTCGTCGTTGCGGTCCGCCCGGTACACGACCGTGCGCACGTCACGCGAGTCGAAGCGGTTGCGATCGACGAAGCTCCAGTTGCTGTACGCAATCTGCGAGCTGCTGTAGCCGCCGAACGACAGGCCGACCGACACGCTCCAGCCCACTTCCGGTCCGAGCGGCGCCCAGCCGATGTAGTCCGGGCTCTCGCGCCATGCGACCCACGCCGGCGCCCACACCGTGCCCGGCACCCACACCCAGCCGTAGTACGGGTCGAAGACCCAGCGGCCGTAGTGATACGTGGCCCAGCCGTACGGCTCGTACGACGCCCACGTCCAGCCGTAGTCGGTGTACATCCAGTGGCCGTAGGTATACGGACGCCAGCCACGGTCCACGTTCGCCGGCACCCAGCACGCGCCATAGTTGCCGTAGTCGACCCAGCGACCGTAATCGTCGAGTTCGTCGTAGAAGAACGAAATGCTGAACGACCCGCTCGAAGCGGAGCCGTAGAACGACGTCTGCGCCTGCGCATTCCTCGCACCGCTCGCCACCATCAGGGCGGTCGCGGCGGTCACAGCCAGCAGCCAGCGTTTGATCTGGAACATGGGAAACCCTCCGTCTCGATGGAGAGCCCGAACCAGGGTCAGGCCTCCGTCCGGTGAGGATTCACGCACGGTCCGTGCCGCCGGATATGGCATTTTCGTGGCAGCGCAAATGATTCGCCCCCAGCGATCTACGCCAAGAAACCAGCCATGTCCGAACCAGGGGAATTGGAGGTTCTACAGGCGGATCGGCCACACGCGTCGAGCCTGTGCAACAGGCGGGCGGGCCCCGAACCCATTGCGGGTCTAGGGAGCGGGCGCGGGCTCGGCAAGCGCGGCGGACAGCGCGCGCTCCAGCTCGTGGAATTGGATGTCGCAGCGCTGGTGACGCGGATCGTCGTTCGGATGGTATTCGCCGCCGCCGTGGACCCAGCGGATCGTGCCGTCGCGTCCGATCAGGAACGAGACCGAGGTCCAGTTGCGCTCATCGTGACCGTCGAGCCAGTAGCGGCCGAGCGTCGTCCAGTTGCGGTCGAACGAGAGCGGTCCGTGGAAGCCGCGCTCCTCGGCCGCCGCGATGATCGACCGGTCACTCTCGTCGCGCGGATCCGGCTTGGGGTGGAACACACCGATCACGACCAGACCCTGCTTCTCGTGCGCGACGCGCAGCTTCTCGATCACCGGCAGCGTGCTCTCGCAGAAATGGCAGCCGGTGGTCCACCAGCGGAGCAACACCACCTTCCCGCGCAGCGAACCGATGGTCGCCGGCTTGCCGCGCACCCAGCGCGTGAACTCCCAGCCGGGCGCCGGGGTTCCCAGCAGCTCGACTCCCGAATCAGGATCGTCGGCCGCCGACGAGGAGTCCGCGTTTCCCCGTACGTACCCGAGGCATCCGAGCGCCAGAACCAGCGCGAATGCACGAGCTGCGAGGAATGGCCGGAGACCGATCTGCATGCGGGAACGCTATCGCAGATGCGGTCGTGCGCGAAACCTTGTATCAATTCGCCATTCCCAAGGGTGAAATCCCCGCCCGGCTTCCTGTCCCCGGAGGTGCCGCATGCGCAGTCGCCTGACTGTTGCCCTGGTTTCCGCCTCGCTTCTCTGTGCCGTTGCGGCGCACGCATCGCCGCCGGCATCGGCCGCGTTCGTCGATCGCGACGCCCCGTGCTTCCGCTGGCCGGCGCTCGACTACGACGGCGATGGCGTGTTCGACCGCATCGACCGCTGCAACAACACCCCGAAGGGGTGCACGGTGGATCAGTTCGGATGCTCGTCGGATTCCGATGGCGACGGTGTGTGTGACGGCGTCGATCGGTGCCGGGACACGCCGATGGGGACCGCGGTCGACGAACATGGTTGTCCGCCGGGGGCCCGGACCGAGCGCATGACCCCACCGCCCACCCGCGAGCCGGAACGCACGCCGCCGCCGCCGGTGCCGACGCCGACGCGTGTGATGGGCGAAGGCGAGCGCCAGCTGATGGAGACGGGCGAGCTGCGGTTGGAGCGGGTCTATTTCGAATCCGGGAGCGCGCGGATCCTCGACGAATCGAAGGATGCGCTCGACCAGGTCGGCCGCGGACTCGAGAACTATCCCGATCTCCGGCTCGAGATCCAGGGCCACACCGACACGCGCGGCAGCGCCGAACTCAATCGGAAGCTCAGCCAGCAGCGCGCCGAAGCGGTGCGCGCGTATCTCATCCACAGCTTCCGCGTGAATCCCGACCATGTGACTGCGAAGGGCTACGGCGAGTCGCAGCCGGAGACCCGCGAGCGCAATGAAGAGGAGCTGCTGCGCAATCGCCGGGTGGTGCTGAAGAAGCTCAACTAGAGGCGGTCTTCCGGCCGGACGACGGTCAGGAAAAACGAAGCGCCCCGGATCACCACGATCCGGGGCGCTCGTGCGTACGGGATTACGGCGTCAGCAGCATCTTGCGCTGGCTCCGGAACGTACCGGCCGTCATCCGGTACAGGTAGACCCCGGGACGCGCCGGGTTTCCCCGATCGTCCCGTTGATCCCACTGCACCGAATGCAGACCGACGGGGAACGCGCCATCGGCCAGCGTGCGGATCCGGCGCCCGAGCAGATCGAACACCTCGATCCGGATCGGTTCGACTCGCGGCACCGCAAACTGGATTGCAGTCGATCCCTTGAATGGATTGGGCTCGTTCTGCTCCAGCGAAAACACGGTCGGTGCGTCCGTATCGCCGCCGCCCACCTCGCGGGCTCGAGCCGGGAGGCAGTTGGGATGGTTGGGCGGACAGGGCGGGTAGTTGCAGTAGTCGTTGACGTTGGTGACCGAGTACTTCGTCACCACGTTGGCGACTCCGCCCGACGGATCCTTGGCGCGGAAGACGATGTACCAGTCCCCGACCTGCTCCGCGGAGGGCGTCCAGCGGAACTTGTTGCCGGTGATGATGGCGGCGCCGGACGGCAGATTGACGCCCTGGTAGGTGATCGTCTCGCCGTCGGCATCGGTGGCGACCAGCGTGCGCTGGATCTGGATGCAGGCGTCGAGCGGCATGTCACTCACCCCGGCCGTGAACACCGGCGCGTGATTGCCGCTCAGACTCCCATAGAAGATGTCGATGTCCCCGAGGCCGATCAGCGCCTGGCCGAACACGACCTTGGTTCCGTCGAACGAATAGCGCGGCGCGATCTGTAACCGGTCGGGACGGAAGAACGGATAGTCGTTTCGCTGCAGAGCCAGGTCCCGCAGAGCCAGCTTGCTCAGAGACGGCGGAACGCTGAAGTTGCATGCGATCGAAGTGCTGTATTCCTCGACCAGAGGACGTGAGTTTCCGCGCGCCGGGTCGAGTGAGTAAATGGACCCGTACTCGGGTTTCGCGGTCACGCTGCCGCCCGCGGCAGGAACTGAATACGCCCCGTAATTGTTGACGTACAGCAGACTCGCCCCGTCCGCCGACCACCGCACCGGGCCCCAGGGCCCGTATCCGGGTGCCACCACCAGGGCGTCGCCGGTGCCGTCGATCGAGACGACGCGGAGCTCCCAGGTCGTGCTGTTCCGGTAGTACCAGTAGGCGACCTTCTGACCATTGGGCGAGAACGAAGGATACGCGTCCATCTCGGTGTGGCTCGTGAGCTGGCGCTGCTCTGCCGTGTTGACGTTGTACGCCCAGATGTCGAACGGCGTGTACAGGTTCGGGCTCCGGTCGTACACCACCCAGTCGCCACGCGGCGACCACTCGCAGTTGTAGATCCGGATGTCCGCCGGCGGGACGAACAGCGGCGCGCGCCCCGAACCGTCGGTGTGCTGGCGGTAGATTCGCTGCGAGCTGCTGCTGATCTGGTGGACGTAGGCCACTTCGTTGCCGGACGGGGACCACACCGGATTCCGGTCGACCGTGTCGGGGTGCGCCTCGATCGCGGTCGCGACCTGCGGGGCCGTGAAGCCGACCGTCAGCTGGTAGGGAAGCTTGGGCTGACCGTCGGTGATCCCGTTGTTCAGATTCGCCCCGCTCTCCTCCAGGGTCATCACCACCACTGCCGCGTTGTTGGTCAGCCCGAAATTCGCGATCGAAACATCGGCCGTCCCGCGGATGCTGTCGACGTCGAGCGCGACCGGCCCGTAGACCGAGGTCACGTAGGACGGGTTCCGCCACAGCACGTCGAGCGACTCGGCGGGCGCGGCGTAGGACACCACCGTCACCATCAGCCGTCCGTTGAACCCGCAGTACTGGGATGCCACCCGCCCGAGCGGCAGCGCGCGCACCAGCAGCGTGCGGTTGGCGTCCCGGATGCTGCCGTCGGCCTTGGCGATCCAGTAGTCGGATCCATAGGCGCGCAGCGCGACCGGCGCGCAGTCGGTGGCGCTGCCGGGTCGGCAGCGGGTCCCGGACATCACGGTATCGCGGGTCAGCGTCGAACGGCCCAGCGGAATGTCCTGGGGGAGCGCGACCACGTCGTTGCTCGGCACGAAATGGTCGATGTCCTTCCAGTTGCCGACGTCGCGGGACGGGACGAAGCCGTTCGCGGCGGGGTATCCGTACTGCCCCTCGGCGAGCGAGCTGTTGTTGACGAAGTTGGCGACCCGCCAGTTGTGGATGATCGCCTGCAACCGGGCGCGCCCGGTCGACCAGGCGCTGAGCCACGTCCTGGTCGTGCACTCCGCGCACTCGGCGGTGTCCAGCCGGCTGGCGAGCCCGGCGAACGTGTGGTCGGTGCCGTGCGCCCACCGCCACACCAGGTCGTCCGTGCGGCCCGCGAAGCTGAGGTCGGTGCCCCGCAGGTTGTAGACCAGGTAGGCGGTGAACTCACGCCACGCCTGGTAGTTCGACTCCAGCAGGCCGAATGTGTACGGCACGTCCCATTTGATCCGGCCGCCCGCTTCGCCTCCGATCGCCTCGGCCGCGCTCGAGAAGATCTCGGTCATGATGGTGAACGAGGGCTGCGCGGAGTTCAGGTTGTGCTGGAATTCGTGGTTCCACACCCCGCTCTGCGTTCCGCTCGCACGCGACCAGCGAGTCGCGCTGGTGTCGCCGACCTGGGACGGAACCGGTCCGGCGACCATCTGGGAATTGAAATGCTGGACATCGGAGGTCGAGTGACCGGTGCTCACGTCCTCGGAATCCGAGACGAAGAACGACGTCCAACGGCCATCGTTCACGCAGCAGACATTGCCGCGGCAGTAGGTCTCCACGTCGTAACAGCCCGCGGGATAGCCGGTGTCCGGCTCGTAGGTGTCGTCGGACGGGCTGTGGCTGAAACGCGGTGCATAGAGATACGTGTCGACGTGCGCCCGGTCCGCGGGGCGGGCGAAGGTCGCCCCGATCCCGACCATGAAGCCGATCGAGTCGGCGGCCGTGGTCGAGGCGTTGTAGGTCGGACTGCGGGTCGCGTCGGGGAAGTTCAGATAGTCATAGACGATCTGAACATCCGTCATCGGAAACCCGAACGGATTGGCGTACTCCTCGGCGATCGTCTTGCTGAACAGGTCGAGGTCGTTCAGGCCGAACGCCCCGGCGTCGAGGGGTTTGTTGAACGCCGATCGGTAGGTGTCGCTCCACAGGAACTCGAGGTCGCGGTTGGCGTGGGGGAACAAGGTGGCCGGAGAGCGATACGGATGGAAGATGACGGGTGCGGCGGTGGTCTGCGATTCCTCCGGAACGGCTTCCTCGGATGTGACTCCGACGCCGCCGCCTGCGGCGTATGCAACGGGAGCCAGCGACAACAGTGCGGCGATGCAAGGGACATGAACCAGCCAGCGTGGAGCCGCCATACAACCTCCGTGGTCTCGGTCCGGAGACCTCAGCGGGTTGGATGTGTGCGAGACGGATTTTCGGGGGGATGCCGGATGTGGAGCGGGGAGGCAGGAGCACTTCTCGCCGGAACGTGATTGACCGGCAACGCGCATCCGTGCTTGATGGCCGGCGATTCGCACGTTCGTCGATGCAGCGGGATCCTTTCAAACAATTTCGTGATGGTTCGCCGGTTGTGGAGCCTCGGGAATGCGCGGGAGACCGTACGTGTCTAAAGAAACTCGAAGACGTGTCTTCAGAATTCTGAAGACGCTGCGGTCGGCATACGGGATCGCGATCGCAGGGTCGTGCATCACGGTGGCTCCAGCGCACGCGTTGCCATCGGGACGCACGTGGAGCACACCGGTGCGTCTCGTTTCCGGATCGCTCGATCAGATCGTTGCGCTCGATCTCCTGCCGGACGCGAGCGGCGCCCCTTCGGTGCTCGCACTCGGTCGCAGCCGCAACGATCCGCCCGGACGTCCGCGCTGGTGGCGGCTCGCCTGGGCGGAATCGGCGTGGTCGACGCCGGAATCGATTCCGGGTGCATTCGGCGAAGGTCCCGCGCCGGTGGTGGCACGCACCGCAGACCAATTTCGGCTGTGGATCGAGCCGCGCGACCAGGATCCGCTCGCGAGTCCGCTGCTGATCGCGCGCTGGCCCGGAATCGCGCCGCCCGAGACGGTCGCGCACACCAGCCCGCAGGCGTCCGGCTTCGCCGGCGCTGCGGTCTCGGGACGCCGCTGGGTGATCCGCAGTCAGCAGCGCGACGCGCGAACGCCGGGATTCGCCGTCCGCACCTGGACGTCGGATCGAACGAATCGGTGGGCCGAGCTGCCGGCGCTCGGGCGCGACGAGTTCACGTGCGCCATCGCCCCGCTCAGCACGCGCAGCGCGATCGCTGCGTTTGCCGGCCAGTCGGGTCTCGGCTGGGCGATCGCCGACGGAGCGGCGTGGGCGCGGCAGGGCGTGCTCGACCCGCGCCCGTGGGTCGCGCAGCATCCCCGCTTCGCGCAGCGTCAGGGCGGTGGCGCATGGCTGGCATGGACGGACAAGGGCAGCGTGCACGTCGCGGCATTCGACGGATCGGCGTGGCAGCCCCCCGACAGTTTCACCTGTGTGCATCCGGCCGGGCAGACGTTCTGGCCGAGCTGGTGCGACGTGAGTCCCGGCGATCTGCCGCCGGTGGTTGCGTGGGGCGATCGCGGCCACGACCGCACCCGGCGCGACTGCCTGTGCGTCGCGATCCCGGATTCGGCGACCTGGGGCTCGGGCGAGGAGGTCCCGGGGTCGGACGGTGCGTACGTTCCAGCCGTCATGCGCGATGGATTCGGCGAAACCTGGGTGGCGTGGGTCCGCGACCGGAGTGCCGATGCGTGGATCGTCCACACGCGCGTCGTCGCGACCGCGGAATCGCTGGTCGCCACAGTCCCCGAGACCGGACGTCCGTGTCTTTCGTGGCGCTGGACCGTGGCCGCTCCCGGCAGCGTGTGGAGCGTCTGGCGCGCGATCGGTGCCACATGGACGAAGGCGGGCGAAGTGGTGGCCGGCCAGGATCCGCACGGAAGCTGGTGCGACTTCCGCGCCCGGGACGTCGCCGAATCCGTTCGCTATCGTCTGCAGCGGGAGGCGGTCGACGAGCGCGAGCGCTGGCGGAGTCCGGAAGTGAGCGCGCGCTAGGCCGAACGGGCGGACGCAGGGGCCGGGCGGGCCGGAGCCGACATGCCCCAGCGTCCGAGAATGCTCTCGGCGATCAGCAGCACCAGCGCGAGGATCAGGAACTCGGCCCACAACTCGCGCCCGTAGCGCGCTTCGCGCACGCGCCGCGCGAGGTCGGCGCCCGGCCGCAGGATCTGCACGCGCCCATCGGGGAACGCGCCGGTCAGGGCCGCGTCGGGCAGCGGCTCGAGGTCGCCCTCGCGCGCGTCGGGGTTGACCGCGAACGAGGTGCGCGGCCGGCCGTCGAGCGTGACGCGGTAGAGACCGGTTCGCTCGATCGGATCCGACACCAGGCGCGGCGAGCCGGAGCGCGCCTCGAGCCGCGACGGGATCTCGCGTCCGCTCTCGTCGACGATCCGCCACGCGCCGGTGGTGGCCGGGGCCGAGTAGCGCTCGCCCGGCGTCAGCGATGGCGCGGCGGTGCCGCGTCCCAGCACCTTCACCGCCTGGTGGAGGAGCGGCAGGAACGCGCCGCTGACCGCGAAGTCGGAGGTCCCGGGATCGAGCGGCGCGGCGAACACCAGCGTGTGCGGCGCCTCGATCAGCGCCGGGTGCGCGCGGTCGAACGCGAGCAGCACGCGCGCATCGGCCGCCGGCGTGAACTCGCGCACCGCTCGGAACCGCGCCGACGAGAGCGGTTCGCCGGGTCGCGACGGGAACCCCGCCAGCACCGCGTGACCGACCACCGCGCGCATCAGCCGCCACGCCGCCGTACCGGTCGCGTTCTGGAGCGCGCCGGCGCGACCCACGCCGAGCGACGGCAGGAACGTCCCGTTCCACCACCCGGCATCCGAACGGCTGCCGAGCACCAGCAGGACCGATCCGCCGGCGCGGTGGAAGTCGATCGCCGCCTGCGCCTCGACCGCGAGCAGGCGGTCCACGTCGTTGATCACCAGCACGTCGGCCTGCGGAAGCCGGCTCGCGAGCGCCTGGCCCGACACCGCTTCGATCTCGAGTCCCGAGTTCGGCGATCCCGCTTCGAGCGCCAGACGCAGCGCCGACGGCGACGCGGCGTCTTCGCGCAGCAGCACCCGCAGCGTGCCGCCCGGTCCGGCGGCGAACACGCGGCGGTTGTCGAGCGGCAGCGCGTCGTCGGGCAGCTGGGCGACCCCCCCTTCCTGCGGCACGGTCGCGAGCGGCAGCAGCGTGCTCGCCTCGCCGCGCGCGGGCATCGGCAGGAAGCCGCGTCCCAGCGAGTTGCTGCCTTCGCGCACCTCGACCGCCAGATCACCCTCGGTAATGCCGTACCCCATCGCGGTGACCGACAGCGCGGCGCCATCCTCGGCCGGCGCCAGCGACACCTCGGTGAGTCCCGCGTTCGCGCGGGATGCCGGCGCGAACGGAATCAGGTAGACGCGCGCGCGGTCCCACGGTCCTGCGGGGATCCGCAGCGGCGAGCGGGCATTCGCGGTGGTCGGAACGCCGGCGCCCGAGTCGACCGCGCCGGCCGCCTGGAAGTCGGACAGCCAGAACAGCTCGCGGTTGAGTGCGTGGCTCGCAGTGAGCGCGTGTCCCGCCTGCGCGAGCGCCGCGGTGTGATCGGTGGTCCGCGCGCCGACCGTCAACGACTGGAGCGCTCCGCGCAGCCGCGCCAGGTCCGACACCGGCCGGGGCGTGAAGGCCTGCGGATGATCGTCGTACGGGATCAGCAGCAGCTCGTCGCCGGGTCCGAGCGTGGTGAGCAGGTCTTCGACCGTCCGGCGCGCCTCGGCGAACAGCGATCCGCCGCGGGTGCCCGCCGACATGCTGCCGCTCCGGTCGAGCAGCACCACCACCGTGGTCGCGGCCTCGCCGCGCGGACCCGCGCTTCCGCGCAGCGCGGGACGGCTCATCGCGAGCGCGAGTGCCGCGATCGCGAGCGTGCGGAGCAGCAGCAGGAGCCACTGCTTGATCTTGAGCCGGCGGATCTCGCTCTGGTTGACCTCGCTCAGGAACTCGAGCGAGGGAAAGCGCACCTCGCGCGGCCGGCGCCGGGTGAACAGGTGGATGACGACCGGGATCGACGCGGCCGCGAGCGAGAACAGGAACAGCGGGTTGAGAAAGTTCACGACCCGAGCCTGCGGAAGCGGCCGGACCCGGCGTCCCACACCTCGATGGTGGTGACGGGATGGATCTCCCAGCCGGTGAGACGCGGCCAGATCGAGTGCGCGCGCTGCGCCGGCCGCGTGCGCTTGTGGACCGGACGGATCCGGTTCCACAGCTCACGCATCGGATCGGTGGTCGGACGTCCGTCGTACTGCCAGTCATAGAGCAGCCAGCCCGCGATCCGGACGCGCGCGGGCACGCGATCGAACGACGGACCGCCGGTGACGGGACGGAACGCCTGGCGCAGCGATTCGTAGCTCCAGCCGCCGCTGCGCTGGAACGCGGGCGTGACCTCGCCGGTTACGTACACCCGCTCGGGGCCGCCCGGCCGGCGCGGTGCGGCCGTGATCTCGAGATGGATGTCGCCGTCGCTCGAGCGGATCATTCCGCTCACGTAGCCGTCGAGCGACACCGCCTGGCGTTCGAGCTTCGCGTACGAAGCGAGCGGGGCGGCGTGTGGCAGCGCGCCGAAGCGGGCGAACCGCAGCGGCGCGACCGCTGCGGGCGGCAGGGTCCGCTCCTTCATCGTGCGCAGGTGGCGGGCCGCCGGCGCGGCGAACGGCCCGCGTCCGACCACGTGCAGGTAGGCGGCGACGGTCGCGAGCGAGAGCACCAGCGCGCCGAGCGCAGCCAGCCGCAGGATCACAGGAGCCTCGCGCGTTTCTCGAGGTAGGCGAGCAGCGCGCGATCGAACGGCGTCCGCGTGTCGAGTCGCACGTAGTCGATTAGCTGCTCGCGGCACATCCGGGCGTAGTGGCTGCTGCGCTCCTCGAGCTGCTCGCGGTAGCGGCGCGCGATCTCCCACGGCTCGGTGGTGATGCGGTCACCGGTCTCCATGTCGACGAACGTCGCGGTGTCGGTGTACGGGAACTCGATCTCGTCGGGATCGAGGATGTGGAACACCACCACCTCGTGATGGCGGTGGCGGAAGTGCTGGAGCGCGTGGAGCACCTCGGCCGGCGAACCGGTCAGGTCCGACAGCAGCACCACCAGGCCGCGCCGCTTGATGCGCTCGGCCAGCTGGTGGAGGACCGGCGGCAGATTGGTGAGCCCCTGCGGCGTCAGCTCGCCGAGCGTGCGCAGGACCACGTCGAGGTGCGAGCGGACCGAGCGGGCCGGCACGAAGCGCTCCGGCTTGTCGCCGAACAGCAGCAGTCCGACCGCGTCCTGCTGGCCGATCATCAGGTAGGCGAGCGCCGCCGCCAGCGATTGCGCGTACTCGAACTTGCTCATCGCGGCGCGCGCCGACTTGAACGCCATCGAATTCGAGAGGTCGACGAGCAGGTGGGCCCGGAGGTTCGTCTCCTCGGTGTACTGCTTCACCAGCAGCTTGTCGCTGCGCGCCCACACCTTCCAGTCGAGATTCTTGAGCGGGTCGCCGGGCATGTAGGGACGGTGTTCGGCGAACTCGACGCTGAAGCCGTGGAACGGCGAGCGGTGCATGCCGGCGATGAAGCCTTCGACCACCAGCCGCGCGCGCACGTCGAGATGGCCGAGCCGGGCGACCACGCCCGGGTCGAGGTACGCACGGCCTTCGCGCGCGCGGCGCG
>Ga0111539_10007554_pt1 | contig 13898 bp, 10 predicted proteins | sample RhiMethybrSRZTD1_FD_79667 | JGI IMG/M metagenome (GOLD analysis project Ga0111539, IMG submission 79667) | Populus rhizosphere microbial communities from Tennessee, USA - Rhizosphere MetaG P. TD hybrid SRZTD1 (version 2) (version 2) | ecosystem: Host-associated > Plants > Roots > Rhizosphere >...
CGCCGCCCCCCCGGATTGTTTCACGTGGAACAGCTTCACGTGGGGACGACCTCGATGAGCGCGCGCCGGCCGTCGAAGTAGAGCTCCCGGTTGGACTCATCGGGCAAGCCGTCGGCGGTCGTCAGCGCGAAGACCCGTCCACCCGGACGGACCAGCTTCGCGCCCAGGACCAACCACTTCGCGGGCGCCAGCGTCGCCCGCGAAACCGCCGCGTCGAATGCGCGCGGCGTCTCCTTGGCGACGGCCTCGCCGCGCCCGACCTGGACCAACACCCGGTCGCCGAGCGAGAGCTCCCTGATCGCCGTGCGGAGAAACGCCGCCTTCTTGGCGATCGGTTCGACCAGCGTGATGGCGAGGCCCGGCCGCAGCAGCGCCAGCGGGATCGCGGGCAGACCGCCTCCGCTGCCGACGTCGATCACCCGCGCCGGCTGCTCGAGCTTGCGCGCCAGCGCAAACGCGTCGGGAAAATGGTCGCCGACCAGCACGTCGATCGATCGCGCCGCCGTCAGGTTGATACGCGCGTTCCAGCGCAGCAGCGATTCGGCGTAGTGCAACAGCGCCGCGATCTGGTTGTCGTCGCAGGGCGCGTTCCACGCCTGAGCCAGCGCGCGAACCAGCGCGGCCGTCGCGGCGGCGGGTCCGGCGCGTTGTGCCTCTGTCGCGAACATCGCGTCGCACGTATTATCACGCGAGCGGCACCACGCGCGCGTCCAGAACAAAATCGCACAAGCACTTTGCTACCCCAAAACCGCCTATACTCACGGACCTTGGCATGCAGCAGCAGCAGATAGAGGGGCAGCGGGCGCAGACGATCCTGGTGGTCGAGAGCGATGAAGCGACGCGCCGAATCCTCGATCTGAGCCTCCGTCACGCGGGCTTCGCGGTGCGCGTGGCGAGCAACGCCGAAGAGGGCGGGCGCCGCCTGGCCGATCGCCCCGATCTGATCATCGTCGGCGCCGATAATGACGACGGCCTCGATTTCTGCCGGCGCGCGAAGCAGGCGGCCACGCTGGCGCCCGCCGTCGTGTTGATGCTCGATCCCGGCGTCGACAGCAAGCGCCGCGGATTGGAGGCGGGCGCGGACGATTTCGTCGCGCGTCCGATCTACGTACAGGAAGTCGTCGCGCGGTCGCGCGCGCTGCTACAGCGACGCGATCGCGAGCGCCTCGAGCTGTCGGCGCACGACAACGAACGCTTCGTCAGCAGCGTCGTGGACGTGCCGCTCGTCGATCTGCTGCGCGCGATCGCAGCCAACCAGAAATCGGGCGTCGCGCTGGTGATGGGCGGCGAGGGCGCGCGCGGCGAGCTCTACTTCCGTCAGGGCCGCGTCGTCGACGCCGAGGTGGGCCGGCTGTCGGGCCGCGACGCCGTCTATCGACTGTTCTGCTGGTCATCGGGCAGCCTCGCCGTCGAGTGGAAGAGCATTCGGCGCAAGGATACGATCGAGATGGCGACGCACGACCTCCTGATGGAGGCGCTGCGACGCGTGGACGAGTGGCGGCGCCTGCTCGCGGGCGTGCCCGCGCTCGACACCATCTTCGAGGTCGATTACCGGTTGCTCGCCGAACGGCTCGCGGACATTCCCGACGAGGTGAACCGCATCCTGCGCCTGTTCGACGGCGTGCGGACCTTCCTGCAGGTGATCGACGACTGCGGTCTGCCCGATCTCGACGGCGTGGCGGCGATCGGCAAGCTTTACCGCGAACGGATCATCCACGACATCCGCGTGTCCGCCGAAGACGACGAGACGGTGACAGCGGACATGGAAGGCTGGCTTTCGGACGCCGCGGGGCCGTTCCGCTCGCCGTCGCGGCCCGAACGCGATCTGTTCGGCGGCGGGCCCGACGCGGGCGTCGGCGTGCATGGCCGCCGCACGGCGCCGATCGATCCGCTGGGCGAGGGCTCGCGCGAGGCGCTCGACGACGACATGCGCGTGCGCTTCACCGATCGCCTGCAGGCTGAAGGGGCGACCGCGGCGACGGGGGCGGCGACGGAGGCGGAGGTGGCGGCGAGCCCGACCGACGGCATCCCGGAGCTGCCGCTGGAGGCGTTGATCGATTCCGCGCCGGCCGGCAACGGCACCGGCACGCGCCCGAGCACGCTGCCCGGCATGGGCGCGGCGAAAGAAGAGGCATCGCGTTCGGCGGCGGCGATTGCGGTGGCTGAAACACCGCCCGCGCTCGAGGCGTCGGGTGTTCCCGACGACGTGTCGCCGGTGACGACGCTGCAGGGGAGCCCCCCGCCGCCACCACCGCCCGCGACCTCGCCGCTCGAGCGCCCCTACGGCTGGACGTCGACTGATCCGGGCCAGCCGCGCAGCGCTTCGGGTGAGATCCTCGTGCAGAAGTTGTCCGCCAGCCGGAAGCCGCAGCTGGACGTGCCGCGCGTGGCCGTGCGCGAGGATTCCGCCAAGGCGTACGTGCGCAAGTCGACGGCGACGCCGCCTGGCAGCGCGCGAGCGCTCGACGAACCGCCGCCGGTCCCGGCGCAGGCGGAAGCCCTGGCGCGTCCCATCACCCGCGAGATGGCGAAGCCGGTCGCCAGCAAGACCATCAAGGTCGACGACGGCCGCGACGCCAAGTTCTCCAAGGCCGACGCCGAGGACGAGCTGGGGGTGTCGTCGACCAGCAAGAAGGTGATGGCCGTCGTCGGCGGGGCCCTCGCGCTGGTGGTCGTCATCGTCGCGATCAAGGTGCGGACCAGCCACAAGCGAGCGCTCGTCGAGGAACCGGAGGCGAAGGAGGTGGCGTCGGCGCCCGCGCCCGCGCGGCCGGCGCAGCCCGTGATCGTACCGATCGCCGACACGCGCGGCACCTCGTCTGCCGGCGCCAAGACGGTGGCGGCGTCGATGGACGCGACCGGTGCGGCCGGGCGCAAGCAGGTCGCGCCGCTCGGCGCCGTGCGCGACGAGCTGGACGAGCGGACCGCCGATCCGCGGATGGTGCGCGATCGGGTGAGCGAGGCGCGTCCGCTGCTGTACGTGTGCCGGATGGCGTTCGATCAGAAGCGGATGCGTGACGCCGAGGGCGCGTGCGTCGCGGCGCGCGACGCCAACCCGGACTCGGCGGAGGCGAACGGCCTGCTCGCTCATTCCCTGTTCAACCGCAACAAGCGCCGCGAGGCGCTCGCCTCCGCGGAGCGCGCGGTGAAGCTGAACCCGAAGCTGGCCGACGCGTATGTGATCATCGGCGGCGTTCTCCAGGAGGACGGCGAGGTCGACGAGGCCCGCCGCGCCTACCAGCGGTACCTCGAGCTCGAGCCCAAGGGATCGTACGCGGCGGATCTGCGGGCGATCATCGCGCGGCTTCCCGCGAAGCTGTGATCGCGCCGGCGTGTTAGTTCTGGGCGTCGAGACGTCGTGCGACGAGACGGCCGCCGCCGTCGTCGAGGACGGCTGTCGCGTGCGCGCCAACGTCGTCGCGTCGCAGATCGCGACGCACGCGCAATACGGCGGGGTCGTCCCCGAGGTCGCCTCGCGCCAGCACGTTGCGACGATCGTCCCCGTCATCGAACGTGCGATCGCCGACGCGGGCGTGCAGTTCCGCGACCTGGACGCGATCGCGGTCACCGCCGGGCCGGGCCTGGTGGGCGCGCTGCTGGTGGGCGTCGAGACCGCGAAGGCGCTGGCGTTCGCGCTCGGCAAGCCGCTGATCGCCGTCAATCACCTCGGGGGCCACCTGGCGGCCGCGTTCCTGGAGCACGCGCCGCCGCACGCGCCGCCGACGTATCCCCATCTTGCGTTGCTGGTGTCGGGCGGGCACACGGCGCTGATCCGCATCGACGCGCCGGGCGCGACGCGGCTGCTGGGCGCGACGCGCGACGACGCCGCGGGGGAGGCGTTCGACAAGGTCGGGAAGATGCTGGGGCTCGGCTATCCGGGCGGCGTCGCGATCGACAAGCTGGCGGCGACCGGCGACCCGCGGGCCGTGGCGCTGCCGCGCGCGTTGGCTGGGCGCGACGATCTCGACTTCAGCTTCTCGGGGCTCAAGACCGCGGTGGCGACGCTGCTCGCGCGCCGCGAGCTGCCGCGCGACCAGGAGCTGAACGATTTTTGCGCGAGCTTTCAGGCGGCCGTCGTCGACGTCCTGGTGCGCAAGTCGCGGCGGGCGAGAGCGAGAGAGGGGCTGTCCGCGCTGGTCGTGTGTGGCGGCGTCGCCGCGAATCGCGGCCTGCGCGCGGCGCTGGCGGTGGCGGCCGCCGAAGACGGCTTCGCGCTCCACATCCCGCCGCCCAAATATTGCACCGACAACGCCGCGATGATCGCGGCCGCCGGGACGCAGCTCCTGGCGCGCGGCGCGCTGGCCGGGCTCGACCTGTCCGTGGATCCGGGTTTGCCGCTTTAGAAAGAAGTTCGAAACGCCATGACGCCAATCGAGACCGTCGATCCGCGGCGGGTGCTGGCGCGGCATGGGCTGGCCGCCAAGAAATCCTGGGGGCAGAACTTCCTGCACGACCGCTCGGTGCTGGCGCGCATCGTCGCGGCCGTCGGCGCGACGGCCGATGACGTCGTCGTCGAGATCGGCGCCGGCCTCGGGACACTGACCGCGGCGCTCGCGCAGGCGGCGCCCGCGCCCCGGCGCGTCCTCGCCGTCGAGCGCGATCCGGACATGCAGCGCGTGCTCGCCGCGGAGCTCGCGGGTGACGCGCGCGTCGAGGTTGTCGGCGCCGACGCGCTCGCGTTCGATTACCTGGAGGCCAGCCGCGCTGCCGGGCGCCCCGTCATCGTCGTCGGGAACCTGCCGTACCAGATCTCGAGTGCGCTGGTGCTGGCGCTCGTCGGCGCGGGCGCGCGTGGCGGCGTCGCGCGCGCGATCGTGATGGTGCAGCGCGAGATGGCGCAGCGGATCGTCGCGCCGCCCGGCAGCCGCACCTACGGCCGGCTGACCGTCGCCATCGCGCAGCACGCCGAGGCCCGCATCCTGTTCCACGTGCGCCCTGGATCGTTTCACCCGGCCCCCGCCGTGACGTCGTCGGTGGTCAGCCTGGTCCCGCGCGCGGGGCCGCTGGCGCCCGTTCGCGACCCGGTGCTGTTCGAGGCGGTGGTCAAGCAGGCGTTCGCGACCCGCCGCAAGATGCTGCGCGGCGCGCTCTCCGGGCAATTCGGCGACGACGCGGTCGCCGCCGCCTTCGCCGCGAGCGGCATCGCGGGCACGGAACGCGCCGAGCAGCTGTCGGTCGCCGACTTCGCGCGCCTCGCAAACGCCCTTGCCGATAACGCCGCCCCGCGGTAGGCGACGGGGGCCCACGAAAGCGACGACGATGCCGGAGCTGCCCGAGGTCGAAACCATCGTGCGCGGGCTGGCGCCCCGCCTGCGCGGCCGGCGCATCGAGTCGGTCTGGTGGAGCGGCAAGGCGCTGCACCTGCGCCGCAAGGTCGACGTGCGGGGCTTGCGCGCCGTCGCGATCGGACGCGCGATCGCTGGCGTCCGCCGGATCGGCAAGTTCATCCTCGTCGCCGTCGCGGCCCCGCCAGATTCCGGCGTGCTGATCCACCTCGGCATGACCGGGCAGCTGCGCGTCGAGCCGGCCGGCGCCGCGCGCGCGCCGCACACACACGTCGCGTTCGGGCTCGCGGGCGGCGACGAGTTGCGCTTCGCTGATGCTCGTCGCTTCGGCTGGGTTGCGCCCGGACAGCCGTTCGCGGCGTCGCCGGCGCTCGCGCGCGTCGGACCGGATCCGCTGACGGGCCTGGACGCGCCCGCGCTGGCCGCGGCGCTCGCCGGCGTGCGCGCGCCGATCAAGGCGTTCCTGATGGATCAGCGGCGCATCGCCGGACTCGGAAACATCTACGTCGCCGAGGCGCTGTTTCGCGCCGGCATCCACCCGGCCGCGCCGGCGCGGCGCGTTCGCAAGCGCGCGCCGGAGCTGCTCGCTGCGATCCGCGCGGTCCTGGAGGGCGGCATCGCGCGGCGCGGGACGACGCTGCGCGACTACGTCGACGCGGACGGTCGCAGCGGCGACAACGCCCCGGCGTTGCTGGTCTACGGGCGCGCCGGCGAGGCCTGCGGCCGCTGCGGCACGGCCATTGAGCGGCGCGTCGACGGCGGACGCGCGACGTTTTTCTGTCCCGGCTGCCAGAGCCGCTAGCGCAATGTAGGCAGTCGGGCAGTCGGGGCAATCCGCCCCGCGACGGAATGCCCATATCAGGCGTACAATGCCGACTCCGCGCTCATGCCCCTTAGACTACGAGTGCTTCCAGCGCCCTCGCGCAGCCGCAAGGGCGGCAAGGCGACCCCCGCCGCTGCCGAGCGCTCCATCGACTTCGACGACGGCGTCGGACAGATCCGGATCGGCCGCCGCGCCGACCTCGAGCTGTCGCTGCCGTTTTCGCCGCTGTCAGGGGTCCACGCCCGCCTGCTGCGGGCGAGCGACAGCGATCAGAAGACCGAGCACTGGGTGCTGGAGGATCTCGGCAGCACCAACGGCACGTACGTGGGCGGCGAGCGGCTCAAGCCCGGCATCAAGCGGCCCCTGACGGCGGGCGAGCGGATCAAGCTCGCCGAGATCCAGCTGATCTTCGATGGCGAGGTTCCGGGTGACGAGCGGACGCAGACGTTCGTTCACCGCCAGATCAGCGATATCTTCTCGCCCGGTCCGGCGACCGAGTCGGTTCCGTTCCTGACCGCGGTGGCGGGCATCAGCGAGGGCGCCACCACGTTCCGCATCGAGGAGCGCGACCACGTCTACATGTTCGGCCGCACCCGCCGCTGCGAGTTCCGCGTCAAGACCGCCGAGGTGTCGCGCGAGCACGCCTCGTTCGTCCGCCACACCGACGGGATCTACGTGCACGATCTCGGGTCGGTGAACGGCGTGCTGGTGAACAACACGAAGGTGCAGGAGTTCAAGCTGTTCGACGGGGATCTGATCCAGATCGGCCACGTCAAGCTGCGGCTGTTCGATCCGAGCGACCCGTCGCCGCGCAGCGCCGACGCCTCCACCGCGACCGCGACCGCCCTTGGCGCGGCCCGCGGCGAGGTGCGCGCGACGCCGCCCCACCCGCACGGCGTGCGCGACGACGCTCTGCCGCCTCGGGCGCGCGACGAGAAGTCGGCGACGTTCCGCTCCGAGCTGCACCCGGCGATCGCCGGGGCGCTGAACGAGGAGGGCGTCGGCTACCGGCGGCGGCCGTCCGTGAGCGTCCGGCTGGTGGAGACGTGGGAGTCGTCCAGCCGCTTCCGCTACGGCATCGTGATCGTCGCCGCGTCGCTGCTCGCGATCTGCGCGGTCATCGTCGGCTTCTCGCTCGCCGGCTGACAAAGTCGGACCCCTCTCCCTAGCCCTCTCCTCGCTCCGCGGGGCGAGGGGATCTGATCCGATCTCCCTCTCCCGCTTGCGGGAGAGGGTCGGGGAGAGGGCAAGCCGCTCAGGATCGCTTGCGCCGCTACGGGCTTCGTTCGAGGTCGTCGAGCATCTGGGCCAGCGCGTCGAGCGGGCGGGTCAGACGGGCGGCGTGCAGCGCTGCGCGCGTGCCGGTGTCGGTCTCGGCGGCGGCCAGATCGCGCTCCATCCCGTCGAACAGCGCGTCCAGCTCGCGGCGCAGCGGCGCGAACAGCGCCTCCTCCGGATCGGGGGCGCGACGGACGAGCGCGTCGCGGATGGCGCCCACCTCGAGGCGCAGGCGCGGCAGCTGGTGGCGGAAGAAGTCGGGCACCGCGCCGCCGTCGATCACGCCGCGCGCGTAGGCCGCGAAGCGATCGATCGCGCGATCGATCTCCGCGAGGATCGCCTTGCCGCCGCCGTCCGGGGCCGCCTCGCCGATCGCCCCCAGCAGCGCCTCGCGCGTGCGGGCCAGCGCGCCTGCCACCGAATCCTCGAGCAGCTCGGCCAGGAACGCCTCGTCGGCCGTGGTGGCGCGGTGCTCGCCGAACAGCCACGAGCGCGGGCGGACGAACTCGCGCACCTCGAGCGCCGCGCGCCGGTAGGTCTCGTCCAGGCGCGCGCGGAACGCGATCCGCTCGCTGTCGAGCGCGCCGCGCACCGCCTGCTCCAACCGAGCCAGCGCGGTCCTGGCGGCGGCGAAGTCCTGGGCGGCGGGCGTCCCCGCGTCGGCGACGCCCCGCGCCGCCCCCAGCAACCGGCGCAGCGCCGAGATCGCGGTGGCGCGCTTGAGCGCGCGGGCCTGGGTGAAGAAGCGTTCGTCCAGCGCGGTGGACAGCGCGGCCAGCGCCGGATCGTTCTTGCCGGCGGCGAGCGCGGCCGTCGCGCGCGTGGCCGAGAACGGCACGATGGCCTCGACCAGATCGCCGAGCGAGCGCGCGACGTGGTCCACCACCGCTTCGATCTCGGAAGCGTCCGCGCGATCGACCTTGTTGAGCACGCCCAGCACCCGCTTGCCCGCGCCGTGCGCCAGCTCCAGCGCCGCCCGCTCGGTCGCCTTCGCTGCCTGCCCGATGCCGAACACCCAGACGATCGCGTCCGCCTCTTGCAGGAAGTCGCGCGTCACGCGCTCGTGTTCGGCGAGGATCGAGTTCAACCCGGGCGTGTCGACGATCTCGACGCGGCGAAGGGTCTCCACGGGAAGAAATATCTCCACGATGCGGATCGAGCGCGCCTCGTCGGCGCGCAGCGCGGTCAGGAAACGCGCGACGTCGGCGGCGGGCAGCGGGCGGGTGCCACCGTCGTGGGCGACGACGCGCGCGGCGGGCTCGGCACCGTAGCGGAGCACGTTCACGGTCGCGGTCGTCGGCGTGACGCCCGTCGGTGCCACGTCGGCGCCGCACAGCGCGTTGACGAACGACGACTTGCCGGCGTTGAACTCGCCCATCACCGCGACAAGCAACGGCCGATCGAGCGCTTCGGCCGCGTGCGCGGCGGCGGCGGCCAGGCCGACGAGGGGCGGCGTGGTCGTGAACAGGTCGTACGTCCAGGTGAGCAGCCCGGCGAGCTGGCCCGCCGGCGGCGGTGGCGTCGGGCCGCGCACCAGAAAGTCGCGCGCCGCCGCCCCGGGCGCCAGGCGGCCGAGCCGCAGGATCTCCGCCTCGCCGGCGTGCCCCGCGGCGAACGCGGCGAGGGCTTGGAGCAAGGGCGCGTCGGGATCGGGGGAGCCCCTCTCCCTAACCCTCTCCCCGCTTCGCGGGGCGAGGGGATCGGAATCGGACGCCAGCGCGGCGAGGGCGGCGCGATCTTCGGCGCCGAGGGCGAGCCGGACGCGAACCTCGAGCGGCGCTGGCGTGCCCAGGCGGGCCTCGTCGGCGGCCACCCGCAGGGCGTCGTTCCAGCGCGCGGCGGCGGCGAAGCTGTCGCGCAGCGCGCCCAGCCCGTCGATCTCCTCGGGCGCCTCCGCCACGCACGCCTCGGCGAGCGCGATCGCGTCGTCGGTGCGGCCCACGCGGGCGAGCCGCCGCGCCAGCGCCGCGCGCAGCGATCGATCGCCGGGCAGGCGCGCGAGACCCTCGCGCAGCAGCGCCTCGGCCTTTTCGTGATCGACGGTCGCCGCCGCCGCCTCGACGATCACCGGTCCCCGCGCATCGGGCGCCCGCGCTGCGCGCGTCAGCCATTCGGTCGCCCCGCGATCGCCGAGCCTGCCCAGCACGCGTCCGTAGTCGAGCGCGATGCCGCGATCGTCGTCGCCGGGCCCGAGCAGGTCGAGCGCCTTGCGCAGCGAGCGCGCGGCCGCCGTCCACTCGCCCGCGCCCGCGTGCACCCGCCCGAGCGCGGCGTAGACGCGGGCGTTGAACCAGGGCTCGATGCCCAGCGCCAGCGCGCGCCGGAGCGCGTCCCGCGCCGGCTCGCTGCGCCCGAGCCGCGCCAGCGCGTCGCCCAGCGCGTACCAGGAGTCGGCCCGGTCGCCGTCGATGTCGACCGCGCGTCCATACGCGGTCACCGCCGCCTCCAGATTCCCGCGCCGTTCGTCGAGCGCGCCGATCGCGACAAACGCGGGCGCGTAACGCGGGAACTGCTGCGCGGCGGCCCGCAGCGCCGCCTCGGCGCCGTCGAGATCGCCGCCGTCCGCGAGCGCCTGCGCGCGCGTCACCTCCGCGGCGGCGTCCGCGTCCGCGTCCCCGGTCAGCTCCTCGAGCGTGCCGGTGATCCGATCCAGAATCCCCATCAGGCGTCCCAGACGCGCTGCCGGATATCCGCGATGCGCTCCTCGATCACGCGCAGGTTCGCGATCGACGCGTCGAGCTGTTTCACGTCGACGGTGGCCGCCTGCTTCTCATCGGACGCCTTGCGCTCGCGCAGCGCCTGATCGAGCACCTCCGCGATGCCGCGCGCCAGCGCGTCACCGGCCTGCGACACGAACTCCAGCAGGCGCGCGCCGAACCCGTCGATGATCTCGTCGAGCTTGGGGCCGATCAGCGTCGCCACGCGGTCGATCGCCAGGGGCCCCTGCTCCTTCGCCTCCGCCTTCACCTCGGTGGCGACGCGCCCGCGCAGCACCAGCGCCAGCACCGGCGCCGCCAGCGTCAACACGCCGCCCACCAGCGTGTTGACGAACAGGAACACCGTCGTGCCCAGCGCGCCCAGCGCGAACACCGACGCGTCGTACTTGAGCGTGTCGACCCTGATCTCGACCTTCGTCTCCGACGGACCGAGATCCTTCGCCACCCCGCCCGCGACCTCGCGGATGTTCTCGTTGGCCACCTGGATCACCTGCTCGGCCAGCCGCTCCAGCTCGGCGGCGATCCGCTCCCCCTCCCCCTCGGTCCACTCTTTCCAGGTGTCCTGCACGAAGAACGACAGGTAGCGGCGGATGTCGCCCGCGTCGGCCGTCTCCAGGTCGGCCGCCAGCGCCTCGCGCAGCTCCGCGGTGAAGTCGGCCAGGTCCTGGCGCACGCGCGCCTTCAGCGCCGCGGTCTCGGCGCGCACGGTCTCCGCGGCGCTCTCCAGCACCTTCTTGCCGGAGTGCAGCCGCTCCTGCGCGCGCGCGATGCGGTCCTCCAGCTCGCCCACGGGCAGCTCCAGCGATCGCCGGTGGATCGCCAGGCTCTGGCGGATGAAGGCCGACAGGCGCGTCGCGTCCGCCAGCGCGTTGTCCAGCAGCAGCCGCCGCCGCTCGTGCGCGACCGTGGCGCCCAGCGCGGCGACGAACGGGTCCAGCCCGGAGCCGGCGCGATCGCCCGCCAGCGCGCGCTTGGCCGATACCGGGAAGATCGCGGGCTCGGGCACGATCGCCGCGAGGTGGTGGCGCGCGAAGCGCAGCGTCTCGGCCAGCTCGGCCTCGTCCAGGAGGTCGGCCTTCGCCACCACGAAGATCAGGCGGTCGCGCGTCGAACGCAGGATGCGCTCCTCCAGGAACTGCCGCTCCGATGCGGTCAGGATCTGCGTCGCGTCCAGCAGGAACACGGCCGCGTCCGCGCGCGGCAGGTAGCCGTAGGTGATGTCGGCGCGCTGCTCGTTGATGTCGTTGACGCCCGGCGTGTCGACGATCGTCAGCCGGTTCTCCAGCAGCGGCGACGGGTGGGTGATCTCGATGTGGTGGACGGCGGCGGGCGGCTTCTTGCCCGCCTTGCCGCCGCCCTTCCCTTTTCCTTCCGGCTTGCTCTCGGCCTTTGCCAGACCGTCCACCGTCACGTGATCGGCGAGCGCCGCCATGTCGATCGGCAGCCGGTCGCCGTTTTCGGTGACCGCCGTCGCCCCCGCGCGCGCCCCGTGGGTGACGTGTGCCAGCAGCGCGGTCGTGGGCGTGATGCCGGTGGGCAGCAGCGGCGTTCCGAGCAGCGCGTTGATGAACGTCGACTTGCCGTGATTGAACTCGCCCAGGACCACGACCGAAAAGCGCTCGTCGTCCAGCTTGGGCAGGCGGGTGTCGCGCACGTCGCGCGCGACCCACGGCAATCCGGCCGCCTCCGCCGCGCCCGCCAGATCGGCCAGCACCGCCCGGATGGCGGTCTTCTTCTCGTCCAGCGTCGCCAGGGGATCGCCCATCACAGCACCGAGATCAGCTGGGCGACCCGCGCGTCGCATTCGTCCTTCGACATCCCCGCCGGCAGCGCGTTCACCGCGCCGCCGGCTTCCCGGCCGGTTCCGACCAGGCTCCTGAAATACGTCGTCTCCGCGAACAGCCGCAGCGCCGCGACGCGCTTGGGGAGATAAGGATGCGTGCGCGTCAGCTCGTCGAAGCGCCCCAGCCCCGCCTGCGCCTCGTCCAGCTGCTGCAGGTACTCGGGGATGTTGACCTCGGCGTAAAGCTTCTGCGAGCCGAGCGCCAGCTTGACCAGGCAGCCGATCGACACGTCGAGATCGCGCGTGCAGATCATGCCGGCGCGATCGCAGGTGATCTCCGCGCGCCGCGCCCAGCCGTTCAGCGCCAGCACCGCGGGCTTGACGCTCCAGCGCAGGAACATGTTTGCCGCGTGCTTGAGGAAGTGCAGCGTCGTCATGTAGACCACGTGGCTGTTCTGGATATGGCCACATTCGTGGCCGATGACGTCCAGCAGCTCGGGCTCGGACAGGTGGTCGATCAGCGCCGCGTTGATGACGATGTACGGATCCTCGGCGGTCCCGAAGGTGTGCGCGTTCAGCGATCCGATGTTGGGCGACACGTAGACGGTCGGCACGGGAATGCGCAACGTCTCCGCGCAGGTCTCGGTCAGCTTGGCGATGCGCGGGAACTGCTTGCCCGTCACCTTGACCGACGTGCCCAGCATCCGGGCCTTTTCCACCGACTGCCAGAGCCGGACCGACGCCTCGACCGCGAGCGTGACCGGGCGGACGCGATCCAGCGCCGCGCGCACCTTGATGTCGCCCCCGTAGGCGTAGGCGGCGCCCTCACGGGTTCTCGCGGCTACTTCGCCCTTCCGCGCCGCGACATAACGGGCAAACGACAGGTCGATATCGGGTTTGGGCACGTAATGATCTCCGGGGTTGGCTAGATGATACGGTAATTTAGAATAGACCCTCCCGATGACCACCGCCGCCGCTGCCTCATTATCTGCCGCCGAGGGCGGAAACCAGGTCGGAGAGCGCGAGCTCGCTTTCATGCGGCGCGCGCTGGCTGCCGCGGAGCTGGCCGGGGGCCGGGGCGAGGTGCCGGTCGGTGCGGTGGTCGTGGTCGGCGGCGAGGTGGTCGCGGTCGCGCACAACGAGCGCGAGACCGGCGGCGATCCGACCGCGCACGCGGAGATCCTGGCACTGCGGCGGGCGGCGGCGGCGCTCGGGCGCTGGCGCCTCACCGACGCGGACCTGTACGTCACGATGGAGCCGTGCCCGATGTGCGCGGGCGCGCTGGTGAACGCGCGCCTCCGGCGCCTCTACTTCGGCTGCGACGATCCGAAGGCGGGCGCGGTGCGGACGCTTTACAACCTGGTCGAGGATTCGCGGCTGAACCACCGGGTCGAGGTGATCCCGGGGGTGCTGGCGGCGGAGGGGGCGGCGTTGCTGCGGGGCTTCTTCTCGCGCCTGCGCCAGCCGGCTGGAGGGACGTGAGCGATGAGGGCGACGTTCTTGTTGAGGGTGACGGGGGTGATGTTGCCGCTGGCGGTGGTGATGGGCGCCTGCGGAAACATCAGCGAGGTCAAGCCGGACGCCTCATCGGGCGGCGGCGGCGCGGCCGGCTCGGGCCACGGCGGTGACGGTTCGGGCGGCGCGGCCGGCGCGAGCGGCGGCGGCACCAGCGGCGCCGCGGGTATGGGCGGCAGCGACCGAGGCGGCAGCGGGCCTGGCGGCAGCGGCCCTGGCGGCAGCGGCGCCGCAGGCGGCGCGGCGGGATCGAGCGCGGGCCGCGGCGGGAGTGACGGCTCCGGCTCCGGCGGGCGCGGCGGGACCGGCGGCGCGCCGCTGGCGGGTCGCGGCGGCAGCACCGGCGGCAGCTCCGGGGGCGCATCGCTGGCAGGTCGGGGCGGGTCCAGCAACAGCGGCGCCGGCGGTAGCGCGGGTGGCGCGGCGGGCTCCAGCGCCGGTCGCGGCGGCAGCGTTGGATCGGGTGGCGGCGCCGGCACCGGGCCCGTGGCGGGCCG
>Ga0111539_10007555_pt1 | contig 13898 bp, 10 predicted proteins | sample RhiMethybrSRZTD1_FD_79667 | JGI IMG/M metagenome (GOLD analysis project Ga0111539, IMG submission 79667) | Populus rhizosphere microbial communities from Tennessee, USA - Rhizosphere MetaG P. TD hybrid SRZTD1 (version 2) (version 2) | ecosystem: Host-associated > Plants > Roots > Rhizosphere >...
ATCTGGGCGAAGGCCGCGTCGGCTGGATTCACCCTGACTGCGGATTCTGGATGCTCAAGCGTTCTGTGGCTGATCGCAAGATGGAAGCGCTGGTGAGGGGACGAAACAAATATTTGGGGATTTGATTTCATCCAGACTAGGCAAGGCGGTTTCGCCCTGCATGTTTCCATTTGTCCCCCTTGGCAAGGGGGACCACAGGGGGTCTTGGGTAAACAATCATAAGTACCCCCTGCCGCAAGAAGCGCGGGGAAGCTTTCTCAAAGCTTCCATTCCCTTGAAAACAGGGGGACAAAAGTCTTGACCCAACGTTTTAGTGGGAGTGACGCAGATTTTGTCAACCTGGATTGTCTGATTCGAAGTTTTGAAGTCCGAAAGGCTTACTCAAGGAGACTCTTATGAAACATCCAATCAATCGTCGGCACTTCCTGCAAAGTGCGACTTCAACAGCAGTCGCCGCGGGGTTGATGAGTGCCCGCAAGGCGTTCGCGGCAAGCGACACAGTGAGGATAGGCGTCGTGGGCGTTGGCGGTCGCGGAAAAGACCACATCAAAGGCTTTGGTCAGCAAGCGGGCGTCGAAGTTGTCGCGCTGTGCGACGTGGACGAGGGCATTCTGCAGGAGCGCTCCAGCCAGCTTGAGAAGGTTTCCGGTAAACCAGTCCACTGCTACAGCGACATGCGAAAACTGTTTGAAGCCAAGGATATCGATGCCGTCAGCTTTGCCACGCCCAATCACTGGCATTCCCTGGGAGGCATCTGGGCGATGGAAGCCGGCAAGCACACTTACGTCGAGAAACCGTGCTCGCACAATGTTTGGGAGGGCCGCCAGCTCGTGAATGCCGCCCGCAAATATAACCGCCTGTGTCAGCACGGCACGCAAGGGCGCAGTTCCGCGGTGCTGCGCGAAGCAATTCAGAAACTCCGTGAAGGAGCCATTGGTGACGTCTACATGGCACGCGGCCTTTGTTACAAGTGGCGACCGACCATCGGCAAGGCCGGTGGCCCACAGGCAACGCCGCCTGGTGTTGACTACAACCTGTGGTGTGGCCCGGCGCCTAACAAGCCTCTACAACGCAAGAAGCTTCACTATGATTGGCACTGGCAGTGGGACTGCGGCAACGGGGACATGGGAAACCAGGGCGTTCACGAAATGGACATGGCGCGCTGGGGTTTGGGAGTCGGCCTGCCTACGCGAATCACCGGCACTGGCGGCCACTACATGTTCGAGGACGATCAACAGACACCGAACACGTTGATTTGCACCTTCGACTATCCCGAACAGAAGAAGATGCTGCAGTTCGAAACTCGCCATTGGGTTTCAAACTACGAAGGCGGATTTGGAGCCAGCGGCGAAAACAACGTGGGAGTGCTGTTCTTCGGGTCGGAAGGCTACATGGAGATGGAATACTTCGGCTATCGCATCTTCCTGGGAAAGAAGCGCGAGCCCGGCCCCAAGGGCACCGGGAACGCCGATCCCTGGGCGACGTTTGTGGCCGCCATCCGGAGCGGCAAGCGAGAAGACCTAGGCGTAGACATCGAAGAAGGTCATCTCACGAGCGCACTGTGTCACCTGGGCAACATCGCGTATCGGGTGCGACGCAGCATTCAATTCGATCCCGCCAAGGAGAAAATCCTAGGTGACTCCGAAGCCAGCACGCTGCTGACACGCGACTACCGAAAGCCGTTTGTGGTTCCAGGCATCGCTTAGGCGAAGCCTTCAGACCTGCCCGGGTTGAGGTGCGTTGCGTTTTTTCAACGCACCAACGCATCTGCAGGAGAGGGTGCATCAAAAGGCGCGACGCACCCTACACAGCTTCCCCTCGGACAGCACCACGCGCAGCCCGATGCTTGAAAACCCCGCCGGAATCCAATAAGATCAACGCCGTCGCCGCAAGCCACAGCAAGGCTCCAGCCCCGAAGGAACCCGCGTGGGGCGTTTCTTCCGTCAACAGATTCCGCCCCGATGCCCAAAGAGATCATCCTCAGCCCTGAAGTTCTGCAGAAGCTCGAGAAGATCAAAGAGGCCGACATCGTCATCGGAATTCCCAGCTACAACAACGCTCGGACGATTGGAAACGTCATTCGCACCGTCAACGACGGACTGGCAAAGTATTTCCCGTCCAGTCGGGCTCTGATCGTCAATTCCGACGGCGGCTCCAAAGACGAAACCCTAGCAGTTGCCAGCGACTGTCTTGCGGACGACCCTCGCCTGCTTGCTCTCGCTCATTCGTTGCATCCCGTTCACAAGATCATCTCGCCCTATCACGGAATGCCAGGCAAGGGCACAGCATTCCGGACGATTTTCCAGATTGCGGAGTCGCTTGGCGCGAAAGCCTGTGCCGTGGTCGACGCCAGCCTCACCAGTATCAAGCCCGAATGGATTGAAAAGCTGGTCAAGCCCGTGATTTCCGAAGGATTCGACTATGTGTCACCTTCCTATTTCCGCCACAAGTATGATGGCACCATCACGAACAGCATCGTCTATCCACTGATGCGGGCGCTGTATGGAAAAAGAATCCGCCAACCCATCGGAAGCGACTGCGGGTTTTCTGGAAGGCTCGTCTCGTTCTATCTGGCGGAAGATGTGTGGCACACCAGCGCAGCGCGCTATGGGATCGAGATTTGGATGGCGACAGCGGCCGTTACCAGCGACTTCAAAATCTGCCAATCATTTCTCGGCACTAAGGTACACGACGGCGCGGAACCGGCCCAAGACCTGAGCGCCATGCTGACTCAAGTCGTGGGAACCGTATTCCATCTAATGGAATCCCACCAGAGCGTCTGGCTGCCGGTAAACGGATCCGAAGCGGTCCCCGTCTTTGGTCAGACGCTTGAAGTGGGAATTGAACCCGTAAATGTCCGTCTGGAGCGGCTGCTCAGCGCTTATCGTCAGGGCGTGCGGGATTTGTCCGACATATGGAAGAATTTTTTGCCTGCGCCGGTGCTCGATGGACTCCACCGGCTTTCCAAAGCCAACCTTCCCGAATTCCGATTTCAAGACGCTCTCTGGGCCAAGGTGGTTTACGAGTTCGCCGCCGCTCACTATGCGAAGCGGATGGATCGCGAGCATTTGCTGAAATCGATGACGCCACTCTACCTGGGGCGCACGGCGTCGTTCGTTTTGGAGACTCGAGAGAGTACCGCGGCTGATGTGGAAAACCGCGTCGAGTTGCTCTGTCTGGAGTATGAGAACTTAAAGCCGTATTTGATGGAGAAGTGGAGAAGTTAACACATTGGCGATTGCCGATTTACGATTGGGCACAAGCTGGCCCTTTTCGTTTAGTCGGCAATCAGAAATGCAATCGCCAATCCACAGAAGAGGTTGCTATGCGCGATTTTCTTGAGATTGCTGTCCTCGATCCCATGCGGCGATTGTACGAGCAGTTGGTACTGTTCGTTCCCAAGCTGCTGAGTCTGTGCGTCCTGTTTTTTCTAGGCCTGTTCCTCGGATGGGTGGCCTACCGTATCGTGCGTCGCAGCCTGGTGGCTGTGAATTTCGACAAATTTTGCTCCCAGCTTGGCTTCGCGACGGTGCTGGAAAAAGGGAATATTCGCAAACCTGCCTCGGAGCTGGTGGCCTCCGGAATCTACTGGCTCATTGTCATCAGCTTTTTCATGATCGGGTTGAGAACGCTCGACGAAAGCATCATGGCTGGCGTCCTTTCGCGTTTCTTTTCTTACGTGCCGAACCTGGTTGTCGCCATTTTCATTTTCATCATAGGCTTCATGTTCAGCAAGTTCATTGCGCGCAGTGTTCTGATCGGCGCCGTCAACGCACAGATCCGGTCGGCCAAGCTCCTGAGCATCTCAGTCGAGTTGCTCGTCATGATCTTCACACTCTCACTGGCGCTCGAGCAGTTGGGCATCGGCAAAGCAACGATCGTCGCCACGTTCTCGATCCTGTTTGGTGGCATTGTTCTCGGGTTGGCCATCGCCTTTGGCCTTGGCGGCAGGCATCTAGCCCGCCAGTTTCTCGAGCGGCGCATCGGGCGCAAGACCGAGAAGGATCAGGAAGAGGAAGAACGGTTTCTGCACTTGTAAACCTGACGTGTAGTTGAGTATTTGCAATTTGCGATGACACCTGGTTTCACAGACGCTTAAATCGGCACCCCTCGCCCCAGCGCGGGAGAGGGGCAGGGGGATACCCCTCTGCTGATTTAACTCCCGCAACCAGCTCTGAATGAGAGGGTGTCGAGACACTCGCGAGGACATCCAGCACTGTGCTCGCCCCTTCACCCCTAACCCCTCTCCCGCCCCGGGGCGAGGGGAACCGAGTACTAACAAGGCCATGTCCCGTCGCCGACAGTCACTCAAGATCCTGGTTGCTCCCAACGCGTTCAAGGAGAGCCTTTCCGCCATCGAAGCCGCGCGAGCAATTTCCAAAGGCGTTCGGAGAGGCCTGCCCAACGCTCGTGTTACCGAAATTCCTATCGCTGACGGGGGCGACGGCACGCTGGAGGCCGTCATCTCTGGAACCGGAGGACGCATTCGGAAGGCAAGGGTTATGGGGCCTCTCGGAAATAGGATCACCGCAGAATATGGGATCACGGGCGACGGCAAGACCGCGGTCATTGAAATGTCCCGTGCTTCAGGCTTGGCATTGGTTCCGCCAGTCCGGCGGAATCCCATGCGAACGACGAGCTTCGGCACTGGTCAGTTGATTCAGGCTGCGCTAGATCTTGGCGTCAACCGCATCCTGCTTGGCATCGGCGGCAGTGCGACGGTGGATGGCGGCATTGGGGCGCTCCAGGCACTGGGTGTTTCCTTTATGGATCTGCAGGGCAAGCCGGTTGGGCACGGGGGTACAGGACTGCTGGCGATCGAGAAAATTGACTTGAGCCGTCTGCATCCCGGACTGAATCGAGTTGAAGTCCTCGTTGCTTGCGATGTGGATAACCCTCTCATCGGCCCGAAAGGCGCCGCAGCCGTATTCGGACCGCAGAAGGGTGCGACGCCGGCCATGGTGAAGCAACTGGACCGCGGTCTGGCGCGGTTGGCAATCTTGATCGCTCAGGCAGCCGGAAGGCGGTTCGAACGGATCCCTGGCACAGGCGCAGCCGGAGGCATTGCGGGCAGCTTCCTGGGATTGCTGGGTGCCAGACTGCGCCCTGGAAGTGAGCTGGTCTTTGACCTGCTGAAGTTGGACGAGATCGTTCCGAAAATGGACTGGATAATCACCGGCGAAGGCCAGATCGACTTTCAAACCCAGTTTGGCAAAGGACCTGGAATGCTGGCGAAACTGGCTGCCCGGCATGGCGTGCCCGTGGTCGGCATAGCCGGATCCATAGCTGACAATGCAGGCAAACTCGCGAGCAAAGGCTTCACCGCTTTGTTCAGCATCACGAATCAGCCGATGGATCTCGCTGCTGCAATGCAGAGAGCTCCTCGACTCATGGAACGGATTGGAGAACAGGTGGCGCGGTTGATCAATGCATGCCGCAAGGCCGAGGTTTAGGGTTAGAATATCTAGCCGCCCAATGGAAATGTCCTAAGCCCAACCGCTCTCGTTGGCGGTGTTCCGCTTTGCCTGCGAGGCCCAAGGGAGACTCGATCATGATTCATCTCATCACCATCTCCCGTGAACGGGGCAGTGGCGGCCGCTCGGTCGGCAGCCAACTAGCCAAGGAACTCGGCATGGAATGCTTCGGGAAGGAAATCGTTTATGACATTGCACAGAGTGCCGGTGTTGCCAAGGAATCGGTGGAGAAATACGACCAGGAGAACTACAACAAGTGGAACTTGATCGTGGACTCGTTGCGTATCAGCAGTCACTTCTCCCCCGACTACGGCTTCAATTTCAGCTTGGCCAACATTGAACCGGAAATTTTCTTCACGGAAGACAAATACCTGAAAACGACGCAGGAGATTCTCACCAAACTGGGCAGCCGGCCCGGGGTGATCCTACTGGGCCGCGGCAGTCAGATGATCTTCAAGGACCGCAAGGATGCGCTCCACATTCGCTTGGTGGCACCCCTTCCAATCCGTATCGCCCGGATTGCAGAGATGTTGCATGTGTCAGAGAAAGAGGCCGCCAAGAATGTAGCGGAACTGGACAGGTCCAGGGCTGCATATCTGCGAAACTTCTATGGAACGGATGTCAACGACGCCCAGTTCTACCACCTGACCATTAACACCGGTCAGTTTGACTATGACCAGACTTGCCAGATCATCAAACATGCGATGAAATTCTTCTGATCAATTGCTTCTGGCCACATAGGGTCATTTGCCTTGCCTGGGCGAGGAGCAAAGTGCGAGTGTGAACCAGGCCATAAGCAATGTTCTTCATAGAGGATCCCATGAGCACACGCGATTTGTTGCTAGGAATGGCAGCCGCAACCCTGTTCACCCAGTTTGGCTGTAGTTTCCATTCGAAAGAATCGTCAGCCGACAGCGGACCGAGGAAAGCCAGGGTGGTCAGTGTCGCCCAATCGGCACCGGCCGATTTCGTCGGCACAGACAATTCTGTCTTGCAGAAAGCGGCTGATTCATTGCACCGTGGCGACACTCTGGAGATTGGCGCGGGCACCTACACAATGGACAACAGCCTGTTCATCCCCTCGGGCGTCACCGTTCGCGGGAAGGCTGGACAAACGATTCTGCGAAAAAGTGCCGGCGTAGAGAGTTTCTTGGCCGAGGATGGCGACTACGGAGAAAGCCAGCTTCGGGTAGCCGAACCCCAGAAGTTTCGGCCTGGAATGGGAATCAGCGTCACGGACAAGTTGCTGAATAGTGGCTGGGACCTCTCGATATCCACGGTCAAGTCAATTGAAGGCAATCTCCTGCACATCGATCCCATGACGTTGAGAGACTACAATGCCGAGGAACAGCAGGCTGTGGTTCGCAACAGCTTCCCCATCCTTTGTGCGATTGAGACAGACGGCGTTATCTTTGAAGACCTCATCGTCGATGGCAACAAAGCAGAAAATGCTTACATTGACGGCTGCCGTGGCGGAGCCATCTATCTTTATCGCTCGAAGAACGCCGTCGTCCGCAACTGTGTAGCTCGAAACTACAACGGCGATGGCATCTCGTTTCAGATCACCGATAACGTGCAGGTGCTCAACAGCGAGTCTCACGGTCACACGGGGTACGGGGTTCATCCGGGAACAGGCAGCCCGCACGCCGCGGTGAAAGGCTGCCGTATTCACGATAACGGCCAGGTTGGGCTCTTCCTGTGCTGGCGCGTGCGCGACGGTCGCTTTGAGGACAACCGGATTGAGAACAACGGCAAATACGGCATCTCCATCGGCCACAAAGACACCGACAACGTCTTCGTGAACAACACCGTTGCGAGCAACGGCTTCTCAGGTGTCTATTTCCGGAAAGAGACTTTCAAAAACAGCGGGCATCGGAATGGTTTTAGCGGCAACAAGATACTGAACAACGGTAGCGCGAAAGAAGGATACGGCTTCTATATTGAGCCGTTGGCCGGCGACCTGGTGATCTCCAAGAATCAAATTACTGACACACGCCCGGGCAAGGAACGAACACAACGCTATGGAGTTTACAAGGCCGCAGGCGCGGGCAACGTGAAGGTTGAAGACAATCGAATGGAAGGACACGTTGAGAAGGATGTCTTCGAAGTAAGCCAAAAGCAGTGACGGCATGGCATACTCTGGAAATGCTCCTCAATCGAACTACACCGCATGATGTGCGATGTGTCAGAACGAAGATGGAATCCCCTCCTGTGAGGGGCAAAGGTAGCCCGGCCCTGGGATGGATGGCAGTTTCAAATCAATAACCCAGTAAGGAACGTTTAAGATAAGAAAGGTAACCAAGGAAGCAACCCACATGGAACGACGAACCTTTTTGCAGATGTTGGCCGCAGCACCATTGGCATTTGACAATCCTCCACTGGCTCTACCGCAGTATCGTGTGGTCAGCCCCTACAAAGCCGCTCGCATACCCGGCATGCCGGGCCCGTACCCGGGTAAGGTTATCTCCGCCCGTTCACCCAAATGCATCAATGAATCCACGGGTAAGGTCGATGCGGGGGTGATACGCGACATGATGTCTCGCGGGATGTGTGAGCTCACGGGTCGCTCTCAGTCGCTGGACGCCTGGAAGAGTTTTTTCGTGCCGGAGGACATTGTCGGTATCAAGGTGAATTGCGGCGGACGTCCGGATGTCGTGTCGTCGCCGGAAATCGTCGTCGAGATTATTCGGAACCTGCAAGCCGTGGGCGTGAAGCCGGAGCAGATCGTCATTTACGAGCGTTTTCAGTCTCAGCTTAACGACGTTAACTACACGCCATACCTTCCGAAAGGGGTTGAGATTGCGGCTGCTGAGAAAGGACGCGGCGACAACCAAGGCTACGATCCTGCAGTCTACGTCGAAGCAGAGTTCTTTGGCGAAGAGGATACGCGTTCGAACCTGATGAAATTGGTTTCGCAACGCGTCACCAAAATCATCAATGTCCCGAACATGAAGGATCATGGCGCTTCGGGAGTGACCGGCTGCCTGAAAAACATTGCCTACGGCAGCTTTTCGAATGTGGCTCGCTCGCATCTTGGCGCGGGGGATGGTGGCCCGGCGGCCCTTAGCAATCCGGAAGCCGGCAAGTCGCACACTCTGTCTTTCATCGGCACGCTGGCCGCGGCGGAACCTCTGCGTTCGCGGACGGTGTTGCAGATCATGGATGGGTTGCGTGGGGTGTGGCACGGCGGCCCGTTTGTCACCGATCCCCGCTTCCGCTTCTATCCGAAGCAGATGTTATTCGGGACCGATCCGGTGGCAATTGACCGGCTGCTGCTGGATATTATCGAGGCCAAGCGAAAGGCAGAGGGAGCCATGTCCATCTGGGATCGCTCTCGGAAATCGCTGGGCTCGCAGCGGACCCGCAATCACGATCCAAACGTCAACATCCTGATTCGAGAACCCGGCCACGTGGAGTTTGCATCAACCCTCGGGCTTGGGGTTCACGACCTGAAGAAGATTAAGGTTAAGGAATTCGAGATCTGACAGATCCTCGTGGCGCATCCAGACGCCAAAGCCGCCGCGGAGACGCTGAGTCGCGAGGAGGCTCAGCAAAAAGCTTGCTGGACCATCAGCCACTCTGTCAACCAGGTTAGTTTCTCTTGAAGCAGCACCATCACCTCTCCGTCTTGACCCTCTCTCTCTGCGGTTAGTTTTCTTTGCTGCCCTCGCTCTGAATTTAGAATCACCCTTGTCCCCCTTGACTGAAGGCTTATCTCTGGACAGAATTTCCCTGTCGGTTGAAAGCAATAATTCGCAGCCGCTCACAGCTAGACGGACGGCAGGAGGACGTTCATGAGGTTTCAGAGTTACATGCTCGATAAAGTCGCACTAGCTTTGCTGCTTGACTTCGGTATCGGGCTCAGCTTGCTCTCAGCCCAGCACGGACCCCATAGTCCTGAAAACGGTCTGAACACACCGCCAAACGCGCAAGGCCAGATTGCACCCCGACTGCAGAATCTCGGCAGTCATACTTTTCGAATCAGGACACGCTCGAAGCGCGCGCAGGAGTTCTTCAACCAGGGAATCAACCTTTCTTACGGTTTCAACCATGCCGAAGCGATGCGTGCTTTTCGTGAGGTCGCTCGATTGGATCCCAATTGTGCCATCGCCTTTTGGGGCCAGGCTCTGGTACTCGGTCCCAACATCAACATGCCCATGCCTCCCGAGGCAGAACCAGACGCCTACAAACTGATTCAGAAAGCGATTGAACTGAAACCGCATGCCAGCCCAAAGGAACGGGATTACATCGATGCGCTGGCAAAGCGCTACTCGGGTGATGCCAAGCCCGACCGCAAAGCACTCGACCAGGCCTATGCGAATGCGATGAAGACCGTTGCCAAAAAGTATCCGGATGATCTGGATGCAGCGACGCTCTATGTCGAATCGCTGATGGACTTGCGCCCGTGGAACTACTGGACCCGCGACGGTGTGCCCTATGCTGACACCCCCGAGATCATTTCGCTGCTGGAATCAGTCATGAAGCGCAATCCCAACCATCCCGGCGCCTGCCATTTTTATATTCATGCTGTTGAAGCCACCAAGAATCCTGAAAGAGCAGAAGCAGCGGCGGACCGCCTCTTCAAGCTAATGCCGGGAGCCGGCCACATGGTTCACATGCCGTCTCACATTTACTTTCGGGTTGGCCGGTATGCCGACGCTTCCAAGGCTAATTCCCAGGCTTCGGCCGTGGATGAGGAGTACATCGCACAGTGCCGGACTCAAGGCATCTACCCGCTGGCCTACTATCCTCACAATCTGCACTTCTTGTATTCAGCCGCCAGCTTTGAGGGAAACAGCGAGCTGACAATCCTGGCAGCGGAGAAAGTGGCCGCGGCTATTCCTCATCAGGTCTTGAAGGATTTTCCGATGCTGCAGGGATTCCTGGCGATTCCGGAACTGGCTCTTGCGCGGTTTGGGCGCTGGGAACAAGTCTTGAAGCGGCCCGCTCCAGCCCACGACACGCTTTTCCTCAAGGGCATCCACCACTATGTTCGCGGAACTGCGCTGGCAGCTACCGGGCGGCTGGAAGAAGCCACGACGGAGTTGGAGGCACTGAAGAACATTTTGGCTGACAAAGCTCTGGATGAAATGCCGGCATCATTCTCCAACAACACAGCGCGCGCGATTCTTAGTATTGCTCCCGAGGTTTTGACCGGTGAACTGTTGGCTCGGCAAGGCAAGTTTCCCGAAGCCATTACCCATCTGGAAATGGCCACACGGCTTGAGGACGCGCTGGTCTATATCGAGCCGCCTGATTGGTACCTTCCCACACGCCAGGTCCTGGGCGCCGTGCTGCTGCAAGCCGGACGAGCGTCTGAAGCCGAAGCTGTTTATTGGGAAGATCTGCGACGCTACCCTCACAACGGCTGGTCGCTTTTCGGCCTAGCTCAGAGTCTGCGGAAGGAGGGGAAGAACGAAGAAGCTGCCTTGGCCGAACAGCGCTTTCAGAAGGCCTGGGCTCAAGCAGACGTGAAACTGACGGCGTCTCGGTTTTAGCCACTTCGATGAATGTGTCCCTGCCTTGGAGCGCGATGGCAATGACTCAACCAAGAACAACCACCGTTCGTTCCCTCCGAGCGAAGACTCGACAAATATCGATGCTTGTCCTTCTCATTTCGGCGATCAGTGTTCTCACGTGTCAGCTTGCCCTAGCACAACAGCCTCGAGAAGTGTTTGACCAAGCCGTGTCGGATTTTCAAAGCGGCCGAATCGAAGAATCGGTTGCAGGCTTCGATCGGTTGGTCAAGTTAGCGCCGGAGGCGCTGCCCCAACTTTGGCAGCGTGGGATTGCCCTATACTACGCCGGCCGCTTCAAGGATTGTCGAGAGCAGTTTGAGTCCCATCGCACCGTGAACCCAAACGATGTCGAAAACGCTGCGTGGCATTTTCTTTGCGTGGCACGCGGCGAATCGCCCGCCAAGGCGAAAGCCGCCCTGCTGCCTGTCGGGCCCGATTCACGGATTCCCATGAGCCAGATCTACGAAATGCTTCGCGGGGCCCTCACTGTCGATCAGGTTCTTAGAGCGGGTGGAACCCAACCCGATGGTCAGTTCTATGCGGAACTGTACTCGGGTCTCTACCTGGAGGCACTGGGCAACGCCGAGGGAGCGCTGAAGCACATTCGCAACGCTGCTACCGATCGCTACTCCGGCTCGGGCTACATGCACGCTGTGGCCCGGGTGCACCGCAACCGCCTGGTCCAACGGCAAAGTCCGGCCAAACCATGATGCTCCAGCTCCAACAGTTTCCTTCGCACACCTGAAGACAGCCACGCTTCTATTCTCTTGCCGGCAGGAGACGCGGGCAGGAGCGCCCGCTCCACTCAGTCGGAACGCGCGCTCAGGTGTCGCTGGAGTTTCTGCATTTGTCCCCCTCGGCAAGGGAATCGAAGCTTTGAGAGAGCTTCGGCTTGCACTTTGCGGCAGGGGTGTGAGACCCCCTGTGGTCCCCCTTCGTAAGGGGGACAAAGAAGGGCTGACCTTCGGCCTGGCTAGAGAGCGACTGGAGGCCACCCTTGAACGCGCGCGGAGATCGCGTTCCACCTGGGTGGAGTGGGCGCGTGTGACCGCTGTCCCCTGCGCACGCCTAGTGCCGGAAGGAATCGATTTTCATTTTTTTTCACAGCTCCCCTTGCCAGCGAGACAACGCGTTTGGTCGTCAACTACGGTTCGGCGTAGAAGCAAGTGCCGCCAGCAACGAGCTATTGTTTGTCGTAGACACTCACGTTGTTGATCTTCTCCCCCTTCGCATTCGTGCCCGTTATCGTGATCGTCATCACCTTTCCGTCTTTCGATACGTTCCGTTTCGCATTGACCGCGACTTTCCCAGCCCGTTTCATACTCGCCTCGGTGTTGTTATCGTCTATCTTCTTGATAGAGATCTCATCGTAGAGATCTGACCCAGTGAGGGGATAGAACTTGCCGTCCATTTTCGCGGTGTAGGAGAGACTGCTCTTCTTCCCGTCGGCGGCAACTTGTTCGCCAGTGCGCTTCACTGCATCGCCGGATGCCTCAAAGGTTAGGTTGCCACTCTTTGGCGCTGGGCCGGGCGAATACTTGGACTTGGCGACATTCAACTTCCAGGTTCCCAGAGCCGGATCGGCCGCATGCAAGAACGATGCGGCAGCAAGCCATAGGACGGCAGCAGAGATCGGCACGAGAGTCTTACTCTTCATGGGACAGCCTCCTTGAGGTGTATTTGGGATTTGAGGGATGCCGGGATCTTCCGGCTGCGAGAGCATATCACAGGAGGGCGGCGTTTGGCGGAAGGCAGAGCCCGCTACAGCGCGCCAAAGCACGTTCGCCGGCCAGGAAACGCTGATGACCGAGCGCAAAGAAGCACTCGCCTACTCCGCGCGTAGCGCTTCGGTTGGGTCCACATTAGAAGCACGACGCGCGGGCAGGTAGCTAGCGATCGCCGCCGCCGCAACCAGTCCGATTGAGACCGCTGTGTAAGTGACGGGATCAACCGAGTCGACCTTGAACAACAGCGCCGACATGAGCCGCATGAGCGCTGTCGCGGCAGCAAGCCCGAAAATTGCACCCGCTGAAGCGAGCGCCACGCCTTGCCGGACCACCATGGCCCTCAAGGCGCCGAGCGGCGCTCCCAGTGCAATGCGGATACCTAATTCGCGCGTGCGCTGTGATACGGAATACGAGATTACGCCGTAAATTCCGACCAGGGCAAGGAGCAGCGCCATGCCACCCGCAATCGCCAGCATCACCAAGGCAAACGAGCTGCGCGCCATCGACGCGCGATAAATCTCGTCCATCGTGCGAACGGGGGCGAGTGGGACATCGCTGCTGACCGACCAGACGGCTTCCCGCACCTGGTTCATCAAGCTCTCTGACCCGGCTCGGTCAGTTCGCAGCGCAAACACGACACCGCGCTGAACGAAGGTCGAATCACCCGAAAAATTGTTCATCAAGACCGGCCAGTAGACAGTGGTCGGCGGCTTCTGATCGGCTCCGTCGTGCCATACGTCGCCGACGACTCCAACGATCTCTCGCCAATCATCTTTCATCCCTTCCCGAATGCGCCTGCCAATCGCCGCGGACGGGCTGCCCCACATTTCTCGCGCCATGTTCTCAGAAATGATGGTGACTTCCCTAAGCCCATAGAGATCGTTCCAGTTGAAATCGCGGCCGGAGATGAGCCGGATACCCATGGCTTGGAAAAAACCCGGAGCGACGAATATGAAGCGCCGCAGCGGCGGTAGCTCTCCTTCTCGATACGCGCGGTCCTCGGCATAGAGAACGTCGGTGCTATTGTTGCCGTCGGTGGGAACAGAGTTGCCGAATGCGGCCATGACCACGCCGGGAATCTCGGAAAGCTTGCGCTGAACCCCCTCGAAACTGCGAATGACACGCTCGGGTTCCTTCACCGCAGTCGCGGAACGGAACATGCGGAATGTCTGGAGGCC
>Ga0111539_10007556_pt1 | contig 13897 bp, 14 predicted proteins | sample RhiMethybrSRZTD1_FD_79667 | JGI IMG/M metagenome (GOLD analysis project Ga0111539, IMG submission 79667) | Populus rhizosphere microbial communities from Tennessee, USA - Rhizosphere MetaG P. TD hybrid SRZTD1 (version 2) (version 2) | ecosystem: Host-associated > Plants > Roots > Rhizosphere >...
AATCGCTTCGCGATATCCGCATCGCCGCGTTTCATGTGATGGCGACCGAGGGCGCCGTGCACACGGACAAGGATCACGTGTGGCACATGACCACGATCAGCAGCTTCGTCGATCCCGACGGTGGTCTGTTGATGGCCACTCCGTATCAGATCGTCGACCTGGCCGATCCCGCGAGCGAGGCCGCTGCAACGGGGTGGTGGACCGCATTGACCGAGAGCGGCGGAGAGGGCGCGGTCGTCAAGCCGTTGTCGTTCGTCGCGACCGGCTCACGTGGCCTATTGCAGCCGGCGGTCAAGTGCCGCGGGGCGAGTATCTGCGGATCATCTACGGGCCCGAGTACACCCTGCCCGAGCACCTCGAGAGTCTGCGGGAGCGGGGTCTGTCGGGTAAACGATCGCTGGCCCTGCGTGAGTTCGCGCTGGGGCTCGAAGGCCTCGAGCGCTTCGTCCAGAGAGAACCTCTCAGGCGCGTTCACGAGTGCGTATTCGGCGTACTCGCCCTGGAGAGCGAGCCGGTCGATCCTCGGCTATAGACGCGAGGTCGTCATCGCCGCGTCCGGAGTCGCGGCGCCGTCGTTGCCGAAGCCACAGCCTGCAAGGGGGGGAACGGTGGGGGGAACAGGGCCCCGCGCGAGGTGTTCCCCCCTCCCGAGCATCCGTTCGATGCGTGTCAGGTTGACGCGGTTGCAGCTTCGCGTGCGGATGCTTCGCGCCAACTTCAATCTTCGCTGGGACTTGCTAACTGTGGGCTTCGGGCGGCGCTCTTTGCCGCCCGGACCAATTCGATCCCGCCGGCGAGGCGGTCAATGACGGTACCGTGGCGTGAGCGACCACTCGATTTGGCCGCTTGGTCTGTCAAGCCCGCGGCCACGGAGGTGGTCGCTCACGCCACGCTGTCTCTGCCTCAGCCGGAGCGGCGCTCGTCGGACGCGTGCGTCCGGGCGGCATTCGAACGCGCGCGGATCCGCGTCGTGAACAGCGGCCGTCGATCAGCGATTGTGCGGCTCGCAACTCGCGCGCTCAAGGCGCTCCGCGCTTCCTCAGTTCCGCTCCGCCCGCGCAGTGCGCGGCTTACGGCCTTGACCGCCCGAGTCGCGACCCGTTCTCGGGCAATTATCGACGGCCAGCAGGAAGTGCTTGACGACGGCCGGCGGCGGCGCTACATTCCAATCATCTTCGCCGGCTGGCAGTTCGCAGCCCCCTCCACATCGCCCGATGTGGAGCACGTTCGAATCGGCGGTCTCAGGCCACGGTCCGTTCCCTACTTCTAAAGCCACCCCCTTGGTTGTCTGTTCGTGCGACGTCACGTCCGCGAAACCCGATAAGCCGAATCGGACTGCGCTTCGGTCCCAGGCCAGGCGCAGATCCGGCCGTTCCACACACGTTGGAATCATCACGCTGCCACGGCGACACGCCTGTCAGAAGTCGATGCGTCGGGAGCCGCACCCAGTGCGCCCATTTCACTGCGGAAGAACCACGACATCGACGCTCAGAATGGGCAGGCGTATCATGGCCGAAGGACGACGAACGCGAATGGGGCGCGGGCGGCGGTACGGGGCTCGCGCCCGTGCGAAAGACAGCGAACTCTGTGGCACTGGCGCGGACGCGTCGCTTCGCGCGTTCGTTCGCGCGCTCGCGCGGCAGGCCGCACGTGAGTGCTTCGAGCGAGAACTGAAGCAGCGATCGCCTGGGATTCAATGAGGTGCAGGACGTGAAAGTCGCCATCTACGCACGCTACTCCTCGGACAACCAGCGGGACGCGTCGATCGGTGATCAACTGCGCGTGTGCCGCTCGTTTGCCGAGCGCCACGGTTGGGCGATCTGCGACGAGTACACTGACCACGCCGTGTCTGGCGCAACGCTGCTGCGCGCCGGGTTTCAGGCGTTGATGCGCGACGCGCTGAACCGCCAATTCGACGTTGTGCTCGCCGAGTCGCTGGACCGCTTCAGCCGCGACCAGGAAGACACGGCGGCCTGTTCAAACGCCTGACCTTCGCCAGTGTGAATATCGTCACGCTCGCCGAAGGCGACATCACGCACCTGCACATCGGGTTCAAGGGCACGATGAACGCCCTGTACCTGAAGGATCTCGCCGAGAAGACACACCGCGGATTGCGTGGCCGAGTCGAGGCCGGAAAGTCCGGTGGTGGTTTGTGCTACGGCTACCGAGTCGTGCGGGCGCTCACAGGCACAGCCATCACGACGGGCGAGCGAGAAATTGAGCCGATCGAAGCAGCGGTCGTCCAGCGCATATTTCGCGAGTTCGTGGGCGGAGCGTCGCCAAGACAGATCGCGAAACGGCTGAACCATGAACGCATCAAGGGTCCCTCCGGTGCCCAGTGGAATCCGAGCACAATCCATGGGAATGGCTCACGCGGCACCGGGATCCTGAACAACGAGCTGTACGTCGGGAAGTTGCTTTGGAATCGCCTTCGCTACATCAAGAACCCCGACACCGGCCGGCGGGTGTCGCGGCTGAATCCACGCTCGGAATGGATCACCAAGGAAGTACCTGAGCTCCGAGTCATTTCCAGCGAGCTGTGGGAGAACACCAAACGACGGCAGGATGCCACTCGACGAGTTCTTGCTTCCGCAACAAGCATCGTGAAGGCGCGCAGGCCTCAGTACCTGTTTCCGGGCTCACAAAATGCGGCGTCTGCGGAAGTGGTTTCGTCCTCAAGTCGCGACATCGGCTTTCTTGTTTTGGGGCTTGCGACAAAGGGACTTGTACGAATCATCTGACGATCCGACGAGACGAAATCGAGGCTCGAGTCCTGCACGCACTGCAAGAGAAGCTGCTGCGGCGCGACCTGTTCGAAGAGTTCTGCCACGAATTCACTCGCGAGGTGAATCGGCTCCGGATGGCCGCGAGTGCCAGCGTCACGGCCACAGAGCGTGAGTTGGCCCGAGTGCAGGCAGAGATCGGGAAGCTGATTCAAGCCCTCAAGGACGGCGTGCCAGCCAGCATCGTAAAGGACCCCTTGATTGCCTTGGAGGCGCAGCAAACAGAGCTCCGCGGCCGCCTGGAGCGGTCAGCTCAACCGCCGCCCTTGCTACATCCCAACATGGCGGACCTCTACCGTGAGAAGGTAACGCAGCTGGCGCGAGGGCTGGAAGACGCAGAGAGCCGTACGGCCGCCGCTGACGCGCTGCGCGGCCTTATCGACGCCATCGTCCTCACCCCGCACGGGGGAGAGCTCAAGATCGAGCTGCAGGGCAACCTGGCGGCCATGCTCAGGGCCGCGCACGCGCAGAGTAGCGGTGCGTCGCTGACGCATCTTGGATTTTGGGGAGATGGGAGGTCGCCAGACGATGACGACCTCGTGCAGATAATGATGGTTGCGGGGGCAGGATTTGAACCTGCGACCTTTGGGTTATGAGCCCAACGAGCTACCGGACTGCTCCACCCCGCGACACTGTGAGGAAACACAATGCTAGCATAGATGCCGCATAGCGTGCCTCTCGCCTTACCTCTGCCGACATACGCCGACGTCGAACGCGCAGCTCAACAAATCGCCGGCGTCGCCCTCCGGACGCCAGTGGCCACGTCGCGCACCATCAACGATCGAGTCGGTGCGCACGTGTTCTTCAAATGCGAAAACTTTCAGCGCGGCGGTGCCTTCAAGTTTCGCGGCGCCTATAACGCACTGTCACGCTTGTCCGCCGACGAGCGCCGACGCGGGGTGGTCGCCTTCTCGTCGGGCAATCACGCACAAGCGGTCGCCCTCGCCGGCCGGCTCCTCGAAATTCCGCGCGTGATCGTCATGCCCGCAGATGCCCCCGCCGTTAAACGCGCAGCCACGCTGGACTACGGCGCAGAGGTCGTCACCTACGATCCGCAACGCGAGGATCGCGAAGTGATCGGCCGCCGGCTCGCCAACGATCGAGGGCTCACGCTGATCCCGCCCTTCGATCATCCCCACATCATCGCCGGCCAGGGAACGGCGGCCCGCGAGCTCCTGGAAGAAGTGGGCGCACTCGATCTACTGCTCGTTCCCTGCGGCGGCGGCGGACTCGTGTCGGGTTCCGCTTTGTCAGCTCACGCGCTCGCACCCGCATGCCGGGTCATCGGCGTCGAGCCCGCCGCCGGTGACGACGCCACGCGCTCGTTCAGATCGCGAACGCTGGAAACCGTGAAGAATCCGGAGACGGTTGCCGACGGTGCCCGCACGCCATCACTCGGACATCTCACCTTTCCGCTCGTCCTCGAGCACGTCGCCGACATGACAACCGTCGATGACCGCATGCTGCTGCGAACGATGTTCTACTTGTGGGAGCGGATGAAGCTGATCGTCGAACCGACCGGTGCCCTGGGAGCCGCAGCGTTGCTCGAAACCGACATCGCCAACGGCGCTGCGCGCATCGGCGTGATTCTCAGCGGCGGCAACGTGGACTTGTCACAGGTCGACGTGTGGCGACGGATGATCGGATCACGGCAGGATTAAAGTCCTGCACTACGAGTACGACCCAAAACGGTTTCGTGTTTTCGTGTTTTCGTGGCAGTGTTTTCGTGGCGGTGTTTTCGTGGCCTGTTTTCGTGGCTACGAACTGGGCGTGACGGCCGGAGCGTGAACCGGTGAAGCCTTTCGCGCACGGCGGCGCGCCCAGACCACGCGAAACAGCAGCAGCACACCGACAATGACCGCGTAGTTCCTCGGACGGCTGATGTCGGCCTTCACGAGCCACCAGTAGTGCACGACGCCAGCGATCGCGGAGGCATACACGAGGCGGTGAAGCGCCTGCCACCGCTTGCCGCCCAGCCGACGGATCATCCCGGCCGTCGACGTCAACGCCAGCGGCAGCATCAGCATCAGCGCAGTAAAACCCACCGTAATGAACGGCCGTTTGTAGATGTCTTCACCGATCGCCGCAGCCCATCGGCGCGCCGTGTCAGACGACAACACACCGTCTGGAAAGTCGATCAGGCTCAACAGCCGATCAGCAATCGAATAGATGAGGAAGTGCAGCGAACCATAGAAGAACGCGAACAGCCCCGTCATCCGGCGAAAACGGATGACCGCATTCCAGCCGGTGAGACGCCGGAGAGGCGTGACGAAAAGCGTGAGGCACAGGAAGCGCAGCGTCCAGACGCCGGTCTCGTTCGTAATATCAGACAGCGGGTTGGGGCTGAGGCCTGACGGGGGTTCCCAGTAGCCGAACATGCCGCCGAGGGCCCAGACCAGCCACGCGGCGGGTCCTAGACTCGCGAGGAAGATCGCCGGCTTCAGAATCCAGCGGATGACTTGATTCGAAGACAAGGGACGCTATCAGCCCGATAGCTGCTCAGTAGTTCTTGTTCAAGTCCATACCGGTGTACAGGGAACTCACCTGGTCCGCATAGCCGTTGAACAGCAGGGTCCGCCGCTGAATGAACTCGCCGATGCGGCGCTCCACAGACTGGCTCCAGCGCGGATGGTCCTTCTGCGGATTGACGTTGGAATAGAAGCCGTATTCCTGCGGCGCCGACTTGTTCCACGCCGTTTCGGGCTGCCTCTCGGTGAAACGGATCTTCACGATCGACTTGATGCTCTTGAAGCCGTATTTCCACGGCACCACCAGGCGGATGGGCGCCCCGTTCTGATTCGGCAGCACCTCGCCGTAGAGCCCGACCGCCAGAATCGCGAGGGGATGCATCGCTTCGTCCATCCGGAGGCCTTCGGTATACGGCCAATCGAGCACCGGGCTGCGCACACCGACCATCTGCCCCGCGTCGGCCAACGTCGTGAATTCCACGAACTTCGCCTTCGACGTGGGCTCACAGCGCTTGATGAAATCCGAGAGCGGAAAGCCCACCCACGGGATCACCATCGACCACCGCTCGACGCACCGGAGCCGGTAGATGCGCTCCTCGAGCGCTTGTCCCTTGAGAATGTCCTCGAGGTGGTAGCTCGCCTTCTTGGCGCACTCCCCGTCAACGAGGACGTTCCACGGCGAGGGCTTCAGGCCTTTGGCGAGCATCGAAGGCGAGTCTTTGTCCGTGCCGAACTCGTAGTAATTGTTGTACGTGGTGATGTCCTGCCACGAATTCAGCTTCTCGGTCGTGCTCAAGGGGCTCTTCTTCACGCCCTCGAGTTTCCGGCCATGAGGGGCGGGCTGTGCCGCCTCGATGAGCTGGTTCGACCCCGCAAGGACGCCGAAGCCTGCCGCAGCCGCGGCCGCGGTCGCCACGAACTCGCGGCGATTGAGGTAGACCTTCTTTTCAGTGATTTCCGAGCTGCGGATGTCGGACGGGCGTTTAATGAGCATAGGGCACCGCAGGTGATCATGCCGGGGCGGCCGGCTTCGGTTACCGGGCGATTATTCCTCATTATAGGGCCGCGGACCGACAATCCAGGAACGGGAGTGATTTCGCACGGTGCCGACGCTCGAGAGCGAGGCAGTTCCGAACGCCATACAATGAAAGCTCACATCGCGTGTGCTAGTCTCCAGATGTGGCGGATTCAGACAGCAGCCCAACTATTCAGGAGGACCGCGGGGACTATGTTCAGCTCCTGTCGTTAGCGGCCCACGAACTCCGGACTCCGGTGTCGGTCGTCGGCGGATACCTTCGGATGCTGCAACGCGATGTGGATACACCGCTCGCCGCGCGTCACAAGAAAATGGTCGATGAGGCGGAGCGATCGTGCGCAAGAATCGTGGCGCTGATCGCCGAGCTCAGCGAAGTCTCCAAGCTCGATGCCGGGGTGGCTGCCGTTTCAGTGGAGCGCTTCGATCTCTTCGAGACACTCTCGACGGTGGCCGCGAGTGTCGATGAAGCCAAGGACCGAGATGTGCATCTCGAGCTGCGCGGCCCCTCCGAGGGCGCACCGATGAAGGGCGATCTCTCACGCCTTCGATCCGCGTTCACGGCGGTCTTCCGTGCCGTGCTGCGGGAGCAGCCGGCGGCGTGCACGGTCGTCGGCGAACGCCGGATCGAGCAGCGCGGCGGCCGGACGACGGCGCTGACCATCGTCGCTGAAGCCGGCGCGGTGCAGCGCGCGCTCGACGCTCCGCCCGCCTCGTTCGAAGAGAAGCGCGGAGGCCTCGGTCTTCTCTTGCCGATTGCCCGTCGCGTCCTGGAGCGACACGGCGGGCGCATCTGGTCTCCGGCGCCGCCGGGACCCACTTCGGCCATCCTTGTCGAGCTGCCAGTCGATCGAAACCGCACCTTGTCCCCGTCGGAGCCACAGCCGTGAAAAAGCCCTACGTTGCGATTGTCGACGATGATTCCGGTTTCGCGAATTACCTTCGCACATTTCTCTCGTTGCGCGGCTATGAGACGCGCGCCTATTCACGCGGCGAGGAGATGGTCATGGCGGTCAAACAGGGCGACCCGCCTGACGTGGTGCTGCTCGACGTGATGATGCCGGGCATGAACGGCCTCGAGACGCTGCGTGCGCTCCGCGCCGCCAAGGGCGATTTGCAGGTCATCATGCTGTCGGGCCGGGAACAGGCAGCGACCATCGTCGAAGCCGTTCGCCTCGGCGCCGCGGACTACGTCGTCAAGCCGGACGACCCTGAAGGCCTGGGCGAGATCGCGCTGGATACGGCGATCAAAAGCGCGATCGAGAAAACTCAGCTCGTGTCGGAGCTCACCGAGCTCCGTCAGCAGCTCACCGACGACCAGGATCTCGCGTTTCTCTTGTGGGGCGACAATCCGGAAATGCGCACGATCGCCACCGTCATCGAACAGGTCGCCGACAGCGACGTGACCGTCCTGATCCGCGGCGAGAGCGGTGTGGGAAAGGAGCTCGTCGCGCGGGCGATTCATCAGCGCTCCTCACGGAAGAAGCTGCCGTTCGTGAAGGTGAACTGCGCCGCTCTGCCGGCCGAGCTGCTCGAGAGCGAGCTGTTCGGCCACGAAAAGGGCGCCTTTACCGGCGCGGCGGCGACGCGCGTCGGAAAATTCGAGCAGGCCGACAGCGGCACGATCTTCATGGATGAAATTGCCGAAATGAAAGCCGCGCTGCAGGCCAAGCTGCTCCATGTCCTTCAGGATGCGCAGTTCACGAAACTCGGCAGCAACAAGACCGTCGACATTGACGTGCGGGTGGTCGCCGCCACCAATCGTGATCTCGAGGCCATGCTGATCAGCGGCGACTTTCGTGAAGATCTGTACTACCGCTTGAAGGTGATCGAGGTCACCGTGCCGCCGCTGCGCGAACGACGATCGGAAATCCCGCACCTCACCGAGTTTTTCATCGATCGATACGCGCGCCGCTACAACCGGCCGGTTCGTCAGCTGTCCGAAGAGCTGCAGGAGCTATTCCGCACGCATGAATGGCCGGGGAACATCCGGGAACTCGAGAACATGATCAAGCGGATTGTGATTCTCCAGGATGAACAGCTCGCAATTCGCGAGATGTCGCGGGCACCGCGGCACGCGCCGGCGTATGCGATGGCCGGAGCAGCAGCCGCCAGTCTCGCGTCGCCCGCTCCGGCCGACGATCTGGACGCCGTCGACGACGACGTCGAGCCCGACACTCCGGCGGACGCGGAGCCGCCGAGCTCTCGGCTTGCCGATGTGGCCAAAGCGGCCGCCACGAAGGCCGAGCGCGTCGTCATCGAGGAAACCCTTCGCCAGGTGCACTGGAACCGTCGCCGGGCCGCGGAGCAGCTTGGCGTCAGCTACAAGACGCTTCTCAACAAGATCAAGGAATGCGGGATCAGCAGAAGCGATGGCGTGAGGGATAAGGCCCGGGTCTAGAACGCCGGGTCCGGACTCGACGGCGCTCGTTGGCTCGCCGACTGACGCTGCGGCAGCAGGCTGACGGCGATGATGTCCGGCATGATCCGGGCAACCTCCATCCACGACAACGGGCGGCTTTCCACTCGAACACATCCGGCGGCGATCGCCGCGCAAATCGCGTCGGGATTGGCCTCGGCGTCGACGAGCGAATAGGTCGTCCCGAGTTGTCGGAGCCGGTGCACGTCGCCGTTGCCCACCAGCGGCTTGCCGTGGTGAACCGCCCAGTGTTCCGCGCGCCGGTTGAAATTCACCTGGCTGGTGTACATCGCGTTGATTTCGACGGCGTCGAACAGATCGGCGTGCAGGTCGAGCCGGCCAAGAAGACTGGTGTCCGAAGGAAAGTACGGGTGCGGCGCGACAACCAACCCGTTGCCCCGCTGCTTCAGTCTCGCCAGTCCCTCGAACGTCGTCACATCCTCTGTCTCACGACCAAAGTTGAGCAGAAGGACGTGGCATCCCTCGATCGTCTGCTCAACGCCGGGAATGAGCACGAGCCCGCGCTCCGCTGCGTACGGCATGAGACGACGGAGGTCCAGCTGGCGTTCGTGGAGCGTAATGGCGAGGGCGTTGTAGCCCAGCTCCACCGCGCGATCGATCAGGTCGGTCGTCGAGTAAGGAATGCGATCAAGGGGGTCGTCAGCTGTGTGAGTGTGGAGTTCGACCTTCAACATTCGGATAAATAGCCTTCAGGATCCCTGCCGGACCGGGAAACCCACCCGCCTTCGGGCCGTCGATTCAAGCAAGCAGCGAATCGCTTTATTTGCAGATACTTACAGAGCACGTCAACCATTATAGCCTCACGTGGGTCGCGGATTGGTGAGGATGGTCGAGTCGGAAAATCCTCCGATCCTCAGACCTTCTGTCCTATCGGTAATTATCGGACGTCACGCCAGCTGCGGCCTGACGCGATCTGTCGCTCAAAACAGGCACGCGCGTCCGCGAACGCGTTACCCAGAGAGCCAGGCGACACTGGCTTCAGCAGTTCAAGATCCGTGGGACACGACGAGCGGCTGAGTGTGCCCGGAGCGGACGGCCCATCCGCGAAAAACAACGCCGCTCCTTCCCGCACCCACGCGGGCCGCCGGCTGAGCTCGACGTCGATCATCAGATGAACGACCTGCCGTCTGAGCATCCGCTCGAGGACACCCCGTTCGCGTAGCGCAGCCAAGGGCGGAAGATGAATCTCGGAGCCAAGGACGGCGCCCGAGGTGAACCAGGCCCGGCCGGTTGCGCGCGCATACTCGTCGGCGGTGGCGTGGAAGCGCAGGGTCAGGCTGGGTGGAGTGGCGACGCCAAGTGTCTTTGCCAACGAGTCTCGCTCGCGGACAGCGAGTTTCAGCATCGCGTCGCGCTCACCTTCGTCACCTTCGGGCAGCGACACGACGACGCCGTCAACGCCGGCTGCAACCGCCGCCGGGGCTGCGGCCACCGCTCCGGATGATGCTGAGGGAGCCGTGCGCGGAGCCGGCGGCACTGGCGTGGGCGCCATTGGTGCAGCTGTCAGACGAGGCTCGAATGAGCCGAGCTCGAGACCAGGGTAGTAGTGGTCGAGAATCGTCGCCGCACTCTGACCCGCCGAGGCGAGTTTCGCGGATCCGATGACGCACATGCCGACGCCGTGACCCGATCCCCGGCCGTCCATCCGGTAGACATTACCGAGACGCCTCAACTCGAACGCAGTGCTCCGGATGTGCTGCCACCCCAGGGTCCGCCCGACCGCGGCCCGCAAGTCCTGACCGGAGATCTCGGATGGCGTAAGCCCTTCGAGACTCAGCTTCGCGACCCGACCTGATGCGTTGCGCGAGGCCACTGCCAGGCTCTGCAGGCGACCGCGGAAACCCGCCTCCGTAAAAGCCCGCTGCAGGTCGGGCAACGCCAGTTCGGCCGTCCAAACCGGATCGCCGTCACAGCCGTTGTCGGGTCGGGATGGGAGGTACGGTGGGTCGTCAGCGCCGGGCCAGACGGCCGACGGCAGTTCAGTTCGACCTCCGCACGACGCGCTGTAGAAGATCGTCGCGGCGGTGCCGCGGTAGAGCAGCACCTTGCCGCTGGTCGATTGCGCAGCGCGCTCGGTCACCGGACTCGCCGTCCGCATCACCTGACAATGCGTCTGATCGCACAAGTCGAATCCATCGGCGCGGTGCCGGCCGAAATTCGCCTGCGTGTAGGTCCTGATCACAATCGCGAGCGCCTCCATGGCGGCTGGCGCACTGCCAGGAAGCGCTTCTCCCGTAAGGACCCTGGCCACGTACTCCTCGAGTGGTACGGTGACGATTTCGTAGGTTCCGTTTCGCAGAACGCCAATCCGAACGGAGGAAGCGGTGGCAGCACGGGCAGGACTCAAGTCCTGCGCTACGAGTACGTCCCCACCCGGCCCACCTGCCCTACCTGCCCCAACGTCAGGCCCTGCCGTAAAGATCAGCGCGAAACCAAGCGTGAAGGCAACCGACCTCACTCGACCAGCCCCAGAAAGGCTTCCATGTCGTTCCAGATTCGCGGGAGGCTCGCGATCAGCTGATGATCGTCGTCCAATAGTGACAGGGTAACATTCGGACGCGCGTGCGCGAAGGCCTCAACCGTCCGGTAATCGACTGACGCATCGCGCAACCCTTGAAAAATCAGTGTCGGCTGGTGGAACGCGGCGCCAAAGGCGTCGTGCTGGAGGCTGTCCTCATAGAACGAATAACTGAGCTGTCGCTCCTCATTGTGACCGTAGTGGAAGAACGACATCTCTCCACGCCGTTTCCACGCGTCAATCCGGTCAGGCGGAAGCAAGTGGTGACCCTCCTTGGCAAACATGACCGCCGGCGCGAATAGTACCAGTCGCTCGACGCGCGCTCTCATTCGAGCCGCGGCGAGAACCGCCAGCGTTCCACCCAGACTCGATCCCACGAGCGTCATCGGTGCCTGCGCGGTGTTGCCCACCTCGGTGGAGAGCTGATCCAGCATCCGCGTCATCGTCAGCGTCGCGAAGTCCGGTTGATTGAAGTCGGGGGCCCGCAGTGTAATCCCATGCTCGCGCAGTCGCCCGGCCAGATAGCCGGCTTTCGTTGATTGAGACGACGAGGCGAAGCCGTGCAGGTAGAGAACGTCGCTCACAGGAGCGTCTGACAGTCGGCGCGACACTGACACCGGATCAGACCTTCACCATCGGTATTGTAGTGGTAGGTCAGCTCTTCGCCTCTCTTGATTGTCCGGGCCGCACGAATCCAGATAGTGCCGTCCTTGATGTCGATGTAGCAGTTTGGCCGACAGGAGTGGTTGATAAAGCGCGCGTCATTGCCGCCGACGCCGGCATCGATGACGGTGCGGTTGGTCAGCTTGAAACACCAGATGTGCCCCTGTCTGATGTACCGGCGTTCGCGTTTGAGGCTCTCTTGATTCGAAATCTTCTCGCCAGCGTAGTGAATGATGCGCGTGTTCTTCGAGATCTGTCGGGTAGCGTACACTCCCCACCCGTGAATGCGCGATCGTCGCTTCTTGATCATTGACTCTAAGATACACGCGGTGCTCTGATAGGACCATGCCCGCAGCCACAGAGATTGTTTCTGCGTGGGGTCGCATCCTCGCCGGGTTCGCGCCGTCCATGTCGATCGAAATCACGCGCGAGTGCCCGCTCCACTGTCCAGGTTGCTATGCGTACGGCGACGATCATTTGGGCGGTGACCTGACGCTCCGGCAGGTTCGCGACTTCAAAGGCCAGGAACTAATCGACGGCGTGCTCGGCCTCGTCGAGAGGCACCGGCCGCTTCACCTGTCGATCGTCGGAGGGGAGCCGCTCGTGCGTTACCGCGAGCTGGATACGCTGCTGCCACTGCTGTCGGCGCGAGGGGTCCATACTCAGGTCGTCACCAGCGCGGTGCGCGAGATTCCAGCGGCGTGGGCAAAAATCCCTCATGTGTCGATCGTGGTTTCAGTGGATGGCCTCCAGCCCGAGCACGACGTCCGCCGTACGCCAGCCACCTACGATCGGATCCTGAAGCACATTGTCGGACATCGCATCACGGTCCATTGCACGGTGACGCGACAACAGATCAATCGAGCGGGTTATCTCGAGGAATTTCTGCGCCTCTGGTCCGACCAACCGGAGACACGAAAGATCTGGATCAGCCTCTACACACCACAGGTCGGTGAGATCTCCGCGGAGCGGTTGACGCCAGCGGATCGGCAACGGGTGGTGGCCGACCTGATGGCGCTGAGGCTCCGCTATCCCAAACTGGAGGCGCCACGCGGGTTGATCGCCGTCTACGCCAATCCACCAGAGTCGCCGGAGGAGTGCGTGTTTGCGCGGACCACGACGACCATCTCGGCGGATCTGACGACCCGAATCACGCCGTGTCAGTTCGGTGGAAACCCCGACTGCTCCAATTGCGGCTGCGTGGCTTCGGCGGGCCTGGCAGCGGTCGCACGACACCACCTCTGGGGATTCGTTCCCGTGGGTTCGATCTTCGAGGGCTCACTCAAGATCGGCGAACAAATGAAACGCCTTCGCCCCCTCGAGGCCTGAGAATCGCTATCGCCCGCTCCACCGAATCCGCAGTCCGCCGGTGACGAGCCTCGGCGCTCCAATCGTCGTCGGCGCCGTCTGAACGATGTATTCCGTGTCAGTCAGATTCTGGACGCCAAAAAACACATCAAAATTCGGAGTGATGCGGCGCGATGCCGTGAAGTCTAGCGTGGCAAAGCCCGGCAGGCCGGGTTCGGTCTCTCCAGGCACCGTCGCGACATTCGCTTCGTCGTCAAACTGGCGGCCAATAAACTGAACCGCTAGCCCGAGATTGACGTACTTCGGGTCGGTGTAGGCCACCTGAAACGATCCGCGGTTCTTGGGCACCTGGGCCAAGTACTTGCCCACCAGGGTTGGATCGGTCGAATTCTCCGTCACCTTGGCCTGGTTGAAGAGATAGGCCCCCGAGACCGTCAACCATTCCCCGACTCGTGATTCCGCGTCCAGCTGGATACCCTGGATCTTCGTGCGTCCAAGGTTTGTCCGCTGGAGCGTGATGAGAGCTGCGGTTGAGGATTGGACGACGCTCGACACCGGATCCTTCATGCGATTGTCGAACCACGTCGCGCGCGCAATGACGTTGCCGGGAAGTGTCGAACTGAATCCCGCCTCTCCGCCCGTCAGTCGCTCCGGCCCTAGATTACTGTTGGCGAGCGTCAAGCG
>Ga0111539_10007557_pt1 | contig 13896 bp, 8 predicted proteins | sample RhiMethybrSRZTD1_FD_79667 | JGI IMG/M metagenome (GOLD analysis project Ga0111539, IMG submission 79667) | Populus rhizosphere microbial communities from Tennessee, USA - Rhizosphere MetaG P. TD hybrid SRZTD1 (version 2) (version 2) | ecosystem: Host-associated > Plants > Roots > Rhizosphere >...
CGCCGCCGGCACCTGCCCCGACTTCGCGGGCGGATCGCGGTCGGGCCTGATCACCGGGTACAACATCCACTCGATCGTCGGGCCGTGCGCGGCCGAGCCGACCACCAGCGTCGCCGCCGCCTGGGGCCCGCCGATCGCCACGTTCGGCGGGCTTTCCGGCAGCGTCATCGTTCCGTTCGACGCCGGCGGCCTGAACTGCACCTACCTCGCCCTCGGCCTGCAGGTCGGCGGGGCGGGGAGCGGCCACGTTTCGCAGCACGCCAGCGTCAGCGTGGTGGACACCGACGGTGACGGCGTCGCCGACTCCGTGGACAACTGCCCGTTCGTGCCGAACGCCAACCAGGCGGACGCCGACGGCGACAACGCCGGCAATGCCTGCGACAACTGCCCGACCACGGCGAACGCCGGCCAGGACGACACCGACAACGACGGCGACGGCGATGTCTGCGACAATTGCCCGACGACGCCGAACTCCGACCAGGCCAACAGCGACGGCGACGGTCTGGGCAACGCCTGCGACTCCTGCCCGCTCGTTGCGGACAGCGGCGTGGACAGCGACGGCGACGGCTTCGGCGATGCCTGCGACAACTGCGCCGGGATCGTCAACTCCGGCCAGGAGGATGCGGACGGGGACAATGTCGGCAATGTCTGCGACAACTGCCCGGCCACCGCGAACACGAACCAGGCGGACGGCGATGGCGACAGCGTGGGCAATGCGTGCGACAACTGCGCCGCCACGGCCAACACCGGCCAGGAGGACGCGGATGGCGACGGCGTCGGCAACGCCTGCGACAACTGCGCCACCATCCCGAACCCCGACCAGAACCCGGCCGCCTGCACCCAGCAGGTGGTGAACGCCACCCTCAACAACCACAGCCCGGCGGGCCGGGGTTCCGGTCTGGTGACCTGGCAGACGACCACCGAGGTGGACGTCGTCGGGTTCAACGTCGTCCGCTACGTGAAGGGCCAGCGGATCCAGCTCAACACCGCGGTCATCGCGTGCCAGCACTGCATCGATGCCCGGCCCGGGTCCTACTCGTTCATCGTTCCGAAGCACAAGAGCGGACAGAGCTTCTTCATCGAGCTGCTCCGCTCCACGGGCACCGAGTCGTACCCGGTTTCCCGGTAGACGTTCGAAGTCCTTGAATGGGACCCCGGTTCCATTCGGCCCGCAAGGCCGGGTGGAACCGGGGTTCGGTTCTAAAGTCGGTTCTCAAAACAGATTGGCCCGGTTCTTCGCTCTGACTCGTTCGTTCGCCGCGCATGAAGTCTAAGAAGCCCGGGAAGACTGGTTCGTTCCGATGGGGTCACGCCGCGATCCTCGCGGCCCTCCTGTCCCCGCCGCTCTCCATCTCCGCGTTCGCCCAGTACGAGATGAAGGCCCGCCGCGACTACTACGTCGGCGAGCACCCGGTCGCGCTGCTCTCCGTCGATTTCGACGGCGACGGCGTTTCCGACCTGATGACCGCGGACGAGATCTCCGACTACCTCAGCCTGCTGAAGGGATTCGGGGACGGGACCTTCCGGCGGACGCAGACGATCGTGGCCGGCACGCGGCCCACCGGGCTGGCTTTCGTGGACGTCAACCACGACGGGTTCCCGGACATCGTCGCCTCCAATTTCCTGACCCAGAACGTGACCGTGAACCTGGGCAACGGACAGGGGACCTTCGGCGCCCGCATCTCATCGCTCGTGTCGGCGACGCCGTTCGGCGTCGCGGTGGGCGATTGGAACGGCGACACGCACATCGATGTCGCGACGGTGAACACCTCGCAGAACAACATCTCCATCCTGCGCGGCACCGGCACCGGCACCTTCAACAACCTGACCCAGATCACCGTCGGCCAGGCGCCGTCGGCCATCCTGGCGGCCGATTTCAACGCCGACACCATCCTCGATCTCGCGGTGGTGAACACCAATTCGAGCAACGTGCAGATCTGGCGCGGCAACGGTTCGGGCGGGTTCACCCTGAACCTGACGCTGGCGACCGGCGCCGCGAGCGCACCGGAATCTGCCACGGCGGTGGACCTGAACGGCGACACGCGTCCCGACCTCGTCGTCTGCGCCCGCGGCATCGACACGGTGAAGGTGTACATCGCCAACGGCGCCGGTGGGTTCAACAACCCGGTCAACCTCTCGACCGGTCTCGGGCCGCGGGTGGCGCGCGCCGACGACATCAACAAGGACGGGTTCCAGGACCTGCTGGTGGGACAGTCGTACATCTCCGGCACCGGCGAGCTGGCGGTGCTGACCGGCAACGGCGGCGGCACGGCCTGGTCGGCCCCGACGATCGTTTCGACCGGCCCGCTGCCGACGAGCCTCGCGACGGGCGACTTCAACAAGGACGGCAACCTCGACGTGGTCACCGGGAACACGACCGGGAATTCCCTGTCGATCCTCGAGACGACCGCCTCGGGCGCCTTCATCGTCGCCGACAAGATCGCCCTGGGGGCCGGCTCGTTCCCCACCTCGATCGTCGTGGCGGACTTCAACAAGGACGGCAAGCCGGACATCGCCACGACCGACGAGGCCAACGATCGCGTCGTCACCGCGCGCGGGAACGGCACCGGAGGATTCCTCGCGCCGGTGAACATCAGCACCGGCAACCTGAGCGCGCCGGAGGCGCTGACGGTCATCGACACCAACAACGATACCTGGCCCGACCTCGTCGTCGTGACCGGGACCAACACCATGTCGGTGCTGCAGAACAACGGCGCAGGGACCCTGACCGCGAGCAACGGTCTGGCGATCTCCCCCTGCAACAGCCCGGTGGCGGTGGCCACCGGCGACATCAACGGCGACGGGCGGCCCGACATCGCCTTCGTCTGCGAGGTCACTTACCACCTCTGCACGAAGCGCGGGACCGGCAGCGGCGGCGCCAGCGCCTTCGGCCCAACCGTCTGCACGCTCGTCGATCCCGACCCGCAGGGGGTGGTGATCGGTCACTTCAACTTCGATGCCCTGCAGGATTTCGCGTTCACCTCCAACACCTCGAACTGGGTGGCCGCCGCGATGTCGGACGGCTTCGGAGGGATCGCGGACATTCCGACGTCGTTCCCGACCGGGCAGGGGCCGCGCGGGATGACGCGAGGGGATCTGAACAACGACGGCTACCAGGATCTGGTGGTGGCGAACGCGCTGTCCGGAAACATCAGTGCGCTCCTCGGCGACGGCGGCGGGATCTTCTCCTACCCGTCGATCGACAGCCCGGCGGGCGAGTCGCCGAACGGGGTGGCGCTCACCGATTTCAACCTCGACGGCAAGCTCGACGTGGCGGTGGTCAACGCCAACGGCAACGACATCTCCTTCATGCTCGGGGACGGCTTCGGTAATTTCTCGAAGGCGGGGGATTTCGGGACGCGCGACCTGCCGCTCTCGGTCGCGGCGGGGGACTTCAACGCCGACGGCAAGCCGGACCTGGCGGTCGCCGACAACTACACCGAGTCGGTCACCATCCTGCTGAACCAGTCGATTCTCGGCGACCCGATGCAGAGCGCCATCGTCATCGGGCAGGGGACCGTCTACCTGCGTTGGGGACTCGTACCCGGGGCGGTCTACGACGTCATCCGCGGCAACATCGCCAGCATCGTCTCGGGACCGGCGACGACCAATCTCGGACCGGTGACCTGCCTCGCCGACGACATTCCCGACCAGGACACCGCCAACTTCCCGGACCCGGCGGTGCCACCGGTCGGGCAGGCCTTCTTTTACATGATCCGTCCGGTGATCGCCGGGGCGCCGGGACAATACACGGTCTCCACCACCGGCAAGCCCGGGGTTCCGGGCTCCGGCGGGTGCCTGTAGACCTTCCGGTCATAAGTGGCGCCGGATCCTCGGCGGGGGATTGAACGCGATCGGGGCGGGGTCGATATAGCCAGCATGACCGACTGTGCCGCTTACAAACAGACGCTTCCGTTGTTCGGCTCCGACGATCTGGAGGAGTCCCGGCGGGCAGCCCTCGAGACGCACCTGCGCACCTGCGTCAAGTGCGCCTCGGAAGTGGCTGACTACGAAAGACTTGTATCGGATCTAAAGACCGCGCTGGCCATTGAGGCGACCCTCCCATTGGGAGCCGTCACCCGCATCGCCAGCCAGGCGGCCGAGAACGCCCTGCGACCGCCGTTCTGGTCGCGGCTGCTTCCCCCCATTCCGGTGCATGGCTGGGGGGCGGCGGTCCCGGCGATGCTCCTGGCCGCAGTGATTTCGGTTCCGTTCCTCCTCAGCCATGAGACGGCCCGTCCGGTGGCCCAGGCCCCGGTCCGGCTGGACATGCAGGTGGATGGGAACGGGGTCAAGGTCGCCTGGAGCAATGGGCACAATAGGACCTACAGGGTTTACAAGACCACCGACCCCAGGCGGCTCGGATCGGGCTCGGGACAGGTGGTCCGGGGGCATGAGTGGGTGGACCGTGACCCCGGGAACGCCGCCATTGTCTATTACAGGGTTGAATGACGCCGTCGCTCTTTCGTGCTTGACAAGGTGGAGTTTGGGCGTACATACCGGCAGGTTGCCGACAACCTCGCCGGCCTCGTAGGGTGCGTGTAGTTACGAAAACTCAAGGGGATACAGGGAGGCCATGAAAATGCTCAAGCAGAAATCGCACTTCACACTGGCGGTGGTCCTCGTCGCTGCCGTGATGCTCGTCGCCGGCGGGGTGGTGACGGCCTCGAACACCGGGTTCAAGCTGAACAAGCCGCTGTCTCCGAACCCCGGCGCCGGCCAGACCGGCAACAACTGGACGTCCATCCCGTACTTCAACCCCTACGGCAACCTCGGCGCCTTCTGCACCCAGACCGGCCTGATCACGAGCGGCGGGCTGCGCGACACGATCGCCGACATCGACCCGGTCACCGGCGTCACCTCGACGGTCACCTGCGGCACCGCCCAGGCCACCGCCCGCGCGATCTTCACCGGCCGCGGCGTCCGCATCCGCCGTCCGACCAGCGTGGTCGGGACGACCTCGATCATCATCGTTGGCTCGCACAACCCGTCCCAGTCGATCACCGTGCCGGACGCCGGCACCGGCTCCATCGGGACGCTGTGGTTCGCGGTTCCGTACCACACGACGGCCGTGACCGCCGCCGACCTGTGCCTTTCGTCCGGGCTGTCCTCGGCGGGCGGGCTTCGTGCTACCATCCAGCGCCTCAACAGTTCGAACGGCGTGTTCACCACAGTGACCTGCGGGACGGCCGCGGCCGGCACCCTCAATCTGGTGCTGGGCGAGGCGGTCGCGATTCGTGAGCCGAACGGGCCGCTGTCGTTCATTCCGGCCCACTTCTAGTCGTCGTCATTACCATCGGTGCAAGGCGAGCAAAACTGAGGAGGAGGGAGAGCAAATCATGAAGAAGGTCAGCAGGATTCTGACGCTGGGCGCCCTGGCGGTGATCGCCATGGCGCTGCCGCAGCCGGCGAGCGCGACGTGTCCCAACTCGCTTCCGGTGCAGCATGGGCTCGGTTCGTTCTTCGAACATTGCCCGGACCTGGCGCCGGTCGATGGGTATCTGTACGTGCTCGGGCAGGACGCCACGATGAACAGCAACAGCACGACCGCGGCCGCGGGTGCGGACCAGAAGATCGATTTCGTCTGCGAAGCGACCGGCGCCACGACCGAGCAGCTCATCGATTGTCAGCCGGAAGCCGGTATCCCCGGCGATGGAAACGTCACGATCTCGTTTGACTGGGGGGGAATCAACCTCAGCAACGGCAGCGTGTGCCCGAACCCTGGCGGGGCGCCCGGTATCGCCCGGAACGTCATCCAGGTCGTGGCGAACGACGGGTCGTCGCTCATCGCGACGGTCGGCTTCTCGGGGGACTTCGGGTACTACCTCGTCGAATCGGCCGGCTCGGCCGACTTCGCGCCGATTTCCTGCTCCCAGACCAACGGCCTGACGCTCGTTTCGAACACCGCCGGGCTGCAGGCGAACACCGTGTGCGTTCAGCAGGCGGGGGCTCCGGTTCACGATGACTGCGATCCCAATTCGGCGGGAACGCAGTTCTACAACACCTGCCAGGGCGGCACCGGCACGGCGCTCGTGTCCGGACCGGGCAACCTGTACACCCGCACCGGCCCCTGCGTCGTGACGCCGGATCTCCGGCGCTCCGCGTGGCAGCTGGCGACCTCGACCCCCGGGCCGGGCGGCAGCAAGTGTGTGGCGGTCACCGTTCCCCCCGCGGTTCCTGCTGGCCAGTGCGCCTTCGTCGGCGCCAGCACGAACTTCAACGACGGGGCGACGGCGTCCACCGAGTCTTCGGCGCTCACCGGCTGGCTCCGGATCACCGGCGACGCCGCGGCGTCGGACAAGGTCGCGATCAAGAAGGCGGAGCTCCTCCAGGGCAAGCTGCGGGTGGACTTCGGAACCGAGAACGAGGCGGCGATCGTTGGTTTCAACGTCTACGCCGGCTCGAGCAAGCTCAACTCCGGTCTCATCCAGGCGAAGGGTATCGGCACCAACGACTACTCCTTCGAGGTGGGCCGTGGCGCATTGAAGAATGAGCGCTCGATCACGGTCGAGGCCGTCAAGAACGACGGTACGACGGTCCGCAGCGGCTCCGTTTCGGTGAAGTAGTCCAACCTCCAGGAGGGAGAGTCGAGTCATGAAGAAGAGCTACGAGAAGCCGGCCATCATCCACACGGAGAAGATCGAGGCGCGTGCCGCGGCCTGCTCCAAGGCGGATGAGACGTGCCGACAGAACGGCGGCCCGATCACCAGCTAGTCGGGCGCGCGTCTTAAAGCAATCGCCTTACCCAGCCACCAGGCTCCAACGAGCCTGGTGGCTTTTTTATCGCCCCGCGGTCCCCGCGCGCGGGTAAGATGCGCCGGCGAGGCATGGAGAGCGGATTGAGCGCAGAGAACGAAGTAGCGCACGCGGCCAACGCAGCACCGGCGTCACCGCCGCGTTCCGACGGAGGTCGGCTCGCGCCGGCCCTCCTCGCGCTCCTGGGCTTCGCCGCTCTCATCCCGCCCGCTCTCCGGGTCGCCGCCGACCATGCCGGCACGCTGCTGCAGCCGGTGGCCGTGGCCGTCATCCTGGCCGGCGCCGCGGCCGGGCTTTTGGCGCCAGCGGGGCGCCGCCAGGAGGAACGGCTCGCACCGCTCCTGCTCGCTGCGGCGGTCGTCCTGGCGCCGCTCCTGCTGCTCGTCGCCCGGTTCGTCTACCTCCTGGCGTGGCCGCTCCTCGGGGGGAACGACCTCGGCGTCTTCGTCCTGAGGCTGGCGCTGCTCCTGGGGTTCCTGCTGCCGGCGTGCTGCGCGGCCGGCCTCGTTCTGCGCGGTGTCACCGGCAGGGAGGGGGAGGACGGTGTCTCCCCCTACCGCCTCGGCATGGCCGCGGCCGCGGCGAGCGTGGGACTGGCGCTGGGCGGGGCGGTCCTGCTTCCCATGCTCGGGACCCGGGGCGCGGCCGCGGTCGGGATCGGCCTGTGCGGCGCCGCAGCGGCCGTGACGGCCCTTCGGAGGCAGGGAAGGGGGTCGGGGCAGGAGGCATCGTCGGGCCACCTGCCTGCCGTGGCCGGGGATCTCGTGCTGGCCGCGGCGGTGGCCGGCCTGTCCCTCGGGGTCGCGGCGATCTGCTGGCAGCGGACCCTGGCTCTCCTGGCAGGACCGACCGGGGCGGCCACGCTGATCGGCGCGGCCATCGTCCTGATGGGGCTGGCCGCGGGCGCGATCTTGATGCCGGCCGCGGGAGCCCGCGGTCGGGTGGTGTGGGGGATGGCCGCCCTCGCGGCGACGGCGCTGCTCATCGATACCTCGATGTTCCTCGTCCCGCCGCTGTCGTCGTGGTGCGCCGGTCTCGTGGCCGGGAACGACGGTTCGATGACCGGAGTCCTGGCAATCGTCGCGGCGCTGGTGCTGATGCTCCCGCCCTCGCTGGCGCTGGGGGCTGCGGCCGCCGGCCTGGCCGGAGCGGGATCGGGCGAAGGCTCTCCGCGGCCGGCACGCGCCCTCGGGTCTTTCGTCGCCGGCACCGCGGCCGGGCTCGTCCTCGGCGCGGCGATTCTCGTCCCGGTCCTCGGCCTGCGGCGAGGACTGGCGCTCGCCTCGGCGCTGGGGCTCTTCGCACTCCTGCCGCTCCTCGGGCGCCTGCCGTTCGGGCGGCCCGCGATGAAGAGCTCCGCGTCCCTGGCGGTCCTCGTCGCCATGGTGGTCGTCGGCGGCTTCCCGGCCGCCTGGGATCCTCGGGTGACCGCGGGCGGCGTGTACCGCTATGCCGTCGGGTCGGCTTCCCGCTTCGAGGGTCGGGACGGCTGGCTCGCGTCGCGCCTGCGCGGGGCGCCGCCGGAGTTCTACCGCGAGGGGAGGACGGCCACCGTCACGGTCGAGCACACCGTGCAGCGGGCCACCAACCCGCCGATCGAGGCCGAGTCGCTCCTGATCGACGGCCGTTCGATCGGCAACACCGGCATCGACTCCCGCAGCCAGATCCTGGCCGGCGAGATCCCGCTCCTGCTGCACGGGCCGGCGGAGAACGCCCTCGTCATCGACTTCTCGCTCGGCCTGACCACCGGATCGGTGCTGCGCCACCCGGTGCGATCGGTCACGGCGATCGAGCGCGAGCCGGCGGTCGTCGAAGCGGCGCCGATCTTCGCGGCGCTGGCCAACAACCCGACCGGCGACTCGCGCCTGCGCATGGTCCACGACGATCCGCGCGCGCGCCTCCTTGCCGACCCGCAGCAGTACGACGTGATCGTGATGACCGGCACCGACCCCTGGATGCCGCACCTGGAGGGGTTGATCACCGACGAGGGGTACGCCCTGGTGCGATCACGGCTCAAGGAGAAGGGCATCGCCGCGCAGCGGTTCTCGCTCGGCGCGGCCTCCGATCCCCTGATCACCGCCTGGATGCGCTCGTTCCTGAAGGCGTTCCCGGCGGCGCTGCTGTTCCAGACCTCGCCGGACGACCTGCTCCTGGTCGGGTCCGCCGCCGACCTCAAGGCCAGCCCGGAGACGATCCAGAAGACCGTCGCCGCCCACGCCGCGATCGCCGACGACCTGTCGCGCGCCACCGTGATCGGTGCGGACGAGGTGGTCCTGACGCTGCGCCTGGGCTCGGACGGGCTCCGCAAGATGCTCGGCGACGGCCCGTCCAATCCGGACGACCGCCGCGCGGTGACGGTGGCGGCGGCACGCGACCTGGCGGTGCAGCGCGACAGTCGCCTCGGCGGACGGATCGACGGGGCCTGGGAAGGGCTGGCCGTGATGCTCGACCCGGCCGGGGCGAAGGAGGACGCGCGCGCGGCGCTGCTGTACCGGCTGGCGAAGTCGTACCTGGGGCTGGCCTCCGACCAGGAGCGGGCCCTGAGCCTGGCGCGCGACCTGGAAGGGATGGGGGCGACCTCCAAGGCCCGCTGGGTGAGCGGGGAGGCGCGCCTGCAGCAGCGCGACGTGGACGGTGCGCTGAAGGAGTGGGAGTCGATCCTGGAGACCGACCCGGACAACCTCGACGCCCTGTTCAGCCTCGGGATGTTCCACTTCGACTCGCGCAGCTACTTCGACGCCGAGCGCTACCTCGGCCGGGCGGCGAAGGCCCACCCCGACACGGCGGTCGTCCTCTACAACCACGGACGCGCGCTGTACCAGACCGGACGGTACCAGCCGGCGATCGAGACGCTGAAGCAGGCGCGCACCGTCGGCGCCGGCCGCGAGGCGTACCCGCTGGTGGACTACTTCGTCGGGCTGTCGGCGGCGCGCCTGCAGCGGAACGCCGAGGCGGAGAAATCGCTGAAGGACTATCTCACCTGGGCCTACGCGCAGGACGTCCTGACCCGTGTCGAGGTGGACGCCCATCTCAAGCTGGCCGAGGTCCTGGAGCGGCGCGGGGCGCGTCTCGAGGGATTCCAAGAGCGCCAGAAGGCGACCCGGCTCCAGGAGAGGATCCAGGCCTATGCGCAGTCGCGCGGCCAGGCCGCCGGGGCCGGCGCGGCCCAGGAGCCGGCGGCCGACGCGACCGGCGCCGCCGGGACCATCGCGCCGGAGCCGCCCGCCCCCGGCGCCACGAACCCCCCGGAGGGGGGCACGCCGCCCCCCGCGACCGCGCCTCCGGGCAGCGCGCCGCCGACCGCACCGCCGGACCCTCCCGCCCTTCCCTCCGGCGGACGGTGACCCCCCGCCGCGCCGGGGACGTCGCCGACGGCCGGCTCGCGGATCTCGAGGCCAGGCTGGGCCACGCCTTCCGCGACCGGAACCTCCTGCAACGGGCCCTGACCCATTCGTCGCGCGCCCAGGAGCAGGCGGGGGCGGACGACAACGAGGGGATGGAGTTCCTCGGGGATGCTCTCCTGGGGTTCCTGGTCGCCGAGGCCCTGTTCGCCCGGCACAAGGAGATGGACGAGGGGGGCCTTTCCAAGATGAAGGCGTACCTCGTCAGCCGGCCGAGCCTCGCCGCCGCCGCCCGCGATCTCGGCCTGGAGCAGGTGGTGCAGGTCGGCAAATCGGGCGCGCGCACGGCGCTGCAATCCAGCGACTCGGTCCTCGCCGACGCCTTCGAGGCGGTCCTGGCGGCGGTGCACCTCGACGCCGGCGAGTCGGCGGCGCGCCGCGTCGTCGAGCGCGTGCTGGGCCGGCGTCTCGACGACACCGACCGTGAGGAGGTGGAGCGGCGCGACCACAAGACGCTTCTGCAGGAGCGTCTGCAGGCGGCCGGCCGGCCGACACCGCTCTACCGCGTGGGGAAGACCGAGGGGCCGCCGCACCGCCCGGTGTTCCACGTCGATCTCCTGGTGGACGGCGAGGTCCTGTCCCACGGCCGCGGCGGAACCAAGAAAGAGGCGGAGCAGCGGGCCGCGCAGCAGGCGCTGCGGTCGCTCAGCCCTGCGGCGGGGAAGTAGGGGGCGTCGCGGCGCCCGGCCCGGCCGCCGGGGCGCCGGGGTGGTCCGCCGGCCCGCCCGGCTGCTGCGCCGGAGCCGGGGAGGTTGGGGCGCGCGACGGGGCGGTCATCCCCTCGTCCTGAACCGGCTCGACGCCGCGCGCGCGCAACCCCTCGACCTCGCGGCGGATCGCCGGCCCCTGGGAGTTCTCCGGCGCCAGCGCCAGCGCCTGCTCCAGGTTCCACAGCGCCCGCCCCGGATCGTCCAGGCCGCGCAGCTGCACGAGCCCGCGATTCAGGTGGATCTGCGCCAGCACCTGCGGCTCCAGCGAGGCGTTGTAGTGGCGCGCCGCGTCGAGCTGCCGCAGCGCGCTGCGGTAGTCGCCGGTCGAGTAGAGCAGCTCCGCCAGCTCGAGGCGCGCCAGCACGTCGTCCGGCCAGAGGTCGATCCCCTTCTGCAGCCACTCGATGGCGCGCGGCGAGTCCCCCTTGAGGAGCCAGGCGCGGGCCATCTTGCGGTGCGACAGCATGTACGACGGCGCGATGCGCAGCGCTTCATCGAACTGCGCGATCGCGTCGTCCAGGAGTCCCATCGCCTCGACGCGGCGCCCCTCGTCGAGCAGGCCCTGCGCCTCCTGAACCAGGGCGATGCCGAGGCCGTGGTGGATGCCGAGGTGGATCCCCTTGAACTGCGGGCCGCGCGCCACCGACTCGACCTCGAGCTCGCGCTGCAGCGCCTCCACCGTCACGCCCGGACCGAAGCGCTCGCGCAGGAGCGCGTCACCGGCGGCGCCCGACGGTCCCTCGCCGAGGAGCACGAGCCCGCCCGCGTAGCTGTCGCGCGCCTGGCGCGACTTCCCCTGGGCGTAGTAGGCATTGCCGACGAGCAGCGACTGCTCGATCGCCGGCACCACGCCCCGGGGCATCTCGAGGTTGACGAGCAGGATCGCGGCGACGCCGAACGCACCGGCCGCCGCGCCCGCCCCGCCTGTGACGAGGGCGCGGGCCCGCTCGGCGAGGTCCCCGCCGCGGCGCGCCAGCGCGGCGAGGAACGTCCCGAGCCGGCGCAGGAAGTCTACGAGCGCCAGGATCCCCGCGGCCGCGAAGATCGCCAGGATCGGCACCACCGGAACGCGGAAGCGGGCGAAGTTGAAGAACAGCAGGACCGTCGCCATGTAGCCGAAGAGCAGCACGTACAGGGTCTTCAGCTGCGCGCGGCGCCGCAGCGACAGCACGAGGCCGAGGAGTCCCAGCGGCGCCACCGTGCCGAAGGTGCCGTAGAGGTGCAGGCGGGACGGCGCCCACGCCCCCGGCGCGATGGGCAGCGCCGGCGCCGGCATCCCCGCGGGCGGCACGGCGACGTTGAGCCGTCGCAGGATCGGCGAGAAGTACTGCATCACGCCGTAGTCGAGGTTGTCCGGCAGCTCGTACCAGTTCCAGAAGAAGAAGAGCTTCTTCGCCTCGAGCCGGATCCACGCCAGCGGCTCCCCGGCGATGAACTTCATCCCCTCGCTGAACCAGAACCACGAGGACTGCATCGGCGTCAGCGGATGCCCGGCGATCTCGCTGCCCCTCTCGACGAAGTCGGCATGCTCGTAGAGCGGATCGGGGCGGACGAACGGCGGCGGCAGGTACAGCCCGTTCGCGTCGGTGTTGTTGCCGATGAAGAAGACCTCGCCGCCGCCGGTGGTCAGCAGGACCAATTCCTTCGCGACCACCCAGTTGTGGAGCGTCGCCGGGGCGATCAGCAGCGCGGCGCCGAGCGCGAACGCGGCGGCGGCCTTCAGGCCGGTGCGCCGCGCGAACGCGTCGGCCCCCGCCGTGAACCCCTCGGCCGTGGCGCCGTCGCGCTTCGGGCCGCGCCCGAGGAAGTACGCCAGCACCGCCAGCGCCGGCGCCAGCAGGATGAAATTGTCGCGATCGAGGGTCAGGAGACCGAACAGCGCGCCGGCCAGGGCGAAGCGTCCCGGCGCCGCCGCGCCGCGCTCCGCCCCGTCCGCCGCCCGCTCCAACGCCAGGGCCAATAGGAGCGTCAGGAACGGCGACAGGAAGGTCTTCATGACCATCCCTTCGAAGAAGACGAAGGGACCGTAGAACGCCATGAGCGTCGCGGCGATGAGACCGTGCGTCGGGCCGAAGAAACGCTTCCCGGCGATGTAGGTCAGGAGGACCGTGCCGACGCCGATGATTGACTGCGCCACCAGGATCGGCGTCAGCCCCGTGCCGAAGACCTTCATGAAGACGCCGAGCAGGTAGGCGTACAGGGGGCTCTGGACGAACGGGTCCTTCCCCAGCCAGTCCCCGGCGGCGATCCGCTTCGCCCAGTTGAAGTAAAAGCCGGGGTCGAGGTCGGTCGGCGTCACCAGGCTCGAGCCGACGACCTGGAAGACGTACGCGAGCCGCAGCGCCAGCGCCGCCGCGAGGATCGCGGCGAGCGCGAGGACGATCGTAAGTCTCTTGGGCTGTTGGGTTTCCGGCACCGGGGCTCCGCCCCCGTCAGGGGCGGCGGATTATATCAGGCCTCTCCCCGGCCGCCTTCCGGCGTCACCCTTGGTGGCCTGCGTACGATCGCAGGGCCTCAAGGGCACGGGTTGCTGTTCGGCCTTGGGTGCCCCTGGCTGTCGAGCCCCAGCCCCGATTCTCCAGCGGGACCGTTCCCACTGACGTGGAAAACGACCGCCTGCCCCGGAGCGAGCGACACGGCGTCGGACAGGGTGTCTCCGGTCACTCCGCATGCCCGCGCGGCGAGCGGATCCACCGCCGGATCCTGGGTGTACTGCCCCGTTCGACGGAGCTCCGTCAGGTCCCCACGATAGACGTTGTAAGAGGAGAACGCCTGCGGTTGCTGCCATTCGACCACGGCCGAGCCGGGCATCGTGATGCGGATCGCTCCATCATTGGGATCGCAACCGCTCTCCCCGCAATCATCGGGCGGGATCCGCAGAGAGCCGGCGATGACCGGGATCTCCTGGCCGCTCATACGATACGTTCCGCCGACGTAGACGCACTGCCCCTCGGCCGGGGCGGGGAACGAGAGTGACACGTGCCCCTGCGCGTCGGGATCGGCGACGAACGCCCATCCCGTCGTGCGCA
>Ga0111539_10007560_pt1 | contig 13895 bp, 11 predicted proteins | sample RhiMethybrSRZTD1_FD_79667 | JGI IMG/M metagenome (GOLD analysis project Ga0111539, IMG submission 79667) | Populus rhizosphere microbial communities from Tennessee, USA - Rhizosphere MetaG P. TD hybrid SRZTD1 (version 2) (version 2) | ecosystem: Host-associated > Plants > Roots > Rhizosphere >...
CGACTATGCGTTGTTCCTGACGGCCCGCTACCGGGAGGAGCTGCGCCGCCATGCCGACCGCCACCAGGCCATGGCGGTGGCGCTGGGCCGGGCGGCGCCGGCGATCGTCGCCAGCGGGGCCACGGTGATCTTGAGCCTGCTCACGCTGCTGGTGGCCGAGCTGAATTCGACCAAGAGCCTGGGCCCGGTGATGGCGGTCGGGATCGCGGTCGGGCTGTTGGCCATGCTCACGCTGTTGCCGGCGTTGCTGGTCATCGTCGGCCGCTGGGTGTTCTGGCCCCGCCGACCCACCCTGGGCTCGCCCGAGCCGACCGAGCACGGCGTGTGGGCGCGGGTCGGGGCCCGCATGGCCCGCCGGCCCCGGCTGGTCTGGCTGGTGACCGCGGTGGTGCTCGGGGTGATGGCGCTGGGCCTGACCGGGCTGAAGGCGGAGGGATTGCAGAACAAGGACGGCTTCCGCACCGCGCAGGACTCGGTGGCGGGTGAGAAGGCGCTGGACCGCCACTTCCCTGCCGGCGCGGGCAACCCGGTGCAGGCCATCGGCAACGCGGACGCCTCGCGGGAGCTGCAGGCTGCCGTGGCCACCACCCCGGGGATCACCCAGGTCACCCGTCCGCTGGTCAAGGACGGCTACGCCTACGTCGAGGGCACGCTGACCAGCGGCGCCGACAGCCCGGCCTCGTACGACACCGTCGACCGGCTGCGCTCGAGGGTGCACGCGATCCCGGGGGCGGACGCCAAGGTCGGCGGGGGCAGCGCGGTCAACCTCGACATCCAGCGGGCCACCCGCCACGACCGCAACCTGGTGGTGCCCCTGGTGCTGTTGGTGGTGCTGGTCATCCTGGCCCTGGTGCTGCGCGCGCTGGTCGCGCCGCTGCTGCTGGTGGCCACCGTGGTGCTGTCGTTCGGGGCCGCCATGGGGGTCAGCGCGCTGGTCTTCGACCACCTCTTCGGGTTCGCCGGCGCCGACCCCTCGTTCCCCCTCTGGACGTTCGTGTTCCTGGTCGCCCTCGGCACCGACTACAACATCTTCCTCATGACCCGGGTGCATGAGGAGAGCAGGCGCCACGGGACCCGGCGGGGCGCGCTGATCGGCCTGGCCGCCACCGGCGGGGTGATCACCTCCGCGGGTCTGGTGCTGGCCGGCACCTTCGCCGCCCTGGGTACGCTGCCGCTGGTGTTCATCACCGAGATCGGCTTCGCGGTCGCCTTCGGGGTGCTGCTGGACACCTTCGTGGTCCGTTCGGTGCTGGTCACCTCGCTGAACCTCGACGTCGGCCGGCGGATCTGGTGGCCGAGCAGCCTGTCCCGCAACCCGGACGTCGCGCTCGACGAGCTGGCGCAGGAGGAGCCGGCGGCGCTGACCCAGTGACGGTCTAGGGTCGGGGGCGCCGATCCAGTCCTGGAGCTCGGGGGCGTCGAGGCGATGGAAGAGATCATGGGGCGCCCCCAGCCCGTGGGTGGGCAGGCCCGGAAGGAGGCCGGGAGGGTGGCTCGCCGGCGGCTGCCGAGAAGCCTCCATGCGGGGTGGGAACCGCCGCCCGACCGGCCGGACCCGATCGAGATCCTCCAGGCACAGGCGGCGGCCCGGGAGCCGGACCTGGTCCCGATCCGCTACGCCGGATGCTGCCCTCGCCGTTCGCGTTCTTCCGCGGCGGTCCCGCGATCATGGCCAGCGACCCCGCCGCCACGCCGACCACCGGGATCACCGTGCAGGCGTGCGGCGACGCCCATCTGCTCAACTTCGGCCTGTTCGGCTCGCCAGAGCGGCACCTGGTGTTCAGCGTCAACGACTTCGACGAGACGCTCTCCGGCCCCTGGGAATGGGATGTGAAGCGGCTGGCCGCCAGCGTCGCCGTCGCGGCCCGGCAGAACGGCTGCTCCCGCAGACAGCAGCTCGAGGCGGCCCGGACGACGGTCCGGGCCTACCGCGAGGCCATGCTCTCCTTCGCCGCGATGCCCACCCTCGACCTGTGGTACCTGCACCTGCCGGCCGACCAGCTGCTCGAGATCGCCATCCAACTGGAGGCCGAGGTCGGTGTGAGGGCGCCGAAGCTGGCCCCCACCGGCTGGAACGGATCTTCGCCAAGGCTCGGACCCGCGACGACCTGGCCGCGCTGGCCAAGCTGACCGAGACCGACGGCACGACGCTCCGCCTGGCCAGCCGGCCGCCGCTGCTGGTCCCGGTCCGCGAGCTCTGGACCGCCGACGACGCAGAGCAGGTGGCCGAGGGCATCCACCTGGCGCTGGGCAGCTACCGCGCGAGCCTGCGGGACGACCTTCGGGACCTGGTGGAGCAGTACGAGGTGGTCGACATGGCGCGCAAGGTGGTGGGGGTCGGCAGTGTCGGCACCCGCTGCTATGTCGCCCTGCTGCAGGGCAAGGACCACGACGACGTGCTGTTCCTCCAGATCAAGCAGGCAGAGGCCTCCGTGCTGGAACCGCACCTGCAACCGAGCGGCTATGACAACCACGGCGAGCGGGTCGTGACCGGGCAGCGGCTGCTGCAGACGGTGCCCGACATCTTCCTCGGCTGATCCAGGGGCCCGGACGGCGACGACTACTACGTCCGTCAGCTCTGGGACATGAAGGGCGGTATCGACCCGGCCAAGCTCACGCCCGGCGGGGTGGGCGTCTACGGTGGCCTGTGCGGTTGGACCCTGGCCCGCGCCCACTGCCGGGGTGGGGACGAGGTCGCCATCGCCGCCTACCTGGGGTCCTCCGAGGCCTTCGACGACGCCGTCGCCACCTTCGCCGTCACCTACGCCGACGTCAACGACCACGACCACAGGATGCTGGCGGCGGCGGTGGAAGCCGGCAGGCTCAAGGCGGTCAACGACCTCTGAGGCCGACCGCCGGCGTGGCGAGCCCGCCGGACGGTCACTCCTCGGCCGTGATGATGTCCCCCAGCCGCTCGGCCTTGGTGGTGGTCCAACCGGCCGGGTGCAGAACCGCCGCCCAGCCGTCGACGAACTCGCGGTGGTAGTTGTGGCCGTGGCCGTCGGGGACGCCGGTGGCCAGCGGGAGGTCGGCGGCCACCTGCCAGAAGGTCACCAGCGGGATCCAGACCATCGCGTCGAGCACGTCGCGGCCGTGCGGCTCGCCCAGCCAGTCCGGCCGGTCCCAGATCAGGCGTGGGCTCCACCAGACGATCGGGTCGGAGGGATGCTGGAGGTAAAGCACCCGCGTCCCGTCCCAGGCGGCCGAGGTCGGCGGCACCTCGGCGGCCACGTCGTTGGTGAACCGCACCGTCCGACCGTCCTTGTAGACCGGCTCCACCTCGAGGGTGCCCGCATCGCGGTGGTCGGTGAACTCGCGGTAGAGGGTGTTGAAGTTGGGCGGGCCGGCGAACAGCGTCCCGGCGGTCCGGTTGCGCAGGTCGTGCTCGCCGCTGAAGGCGGTCTCGCCCCCGAACGATCCCAGGCTGAGGCCGAACACGAACAGCCTCGGCCGGTGGGCAGGCGGCAGCTTGGACCAACGGTCATAGACCTCGTCGAACAGTTGGCGCCCGGCCTCGCGGGCCTTCTGCTGGTCGACCAGGTATGAGATCCAGGATGGGAGGTAGGAGTACTGCATGGCCACGATGGCCGAGTCGCCGCCGGTCAGGTACTCGAAGCTGTCGACCGCGCCCGAGTCCAGCCAGCCGCTGCCGGTGGTCGTGGCCACCAGCAGATTCGGGCGGTCGAACCCGCCGGCCCGCTCCAGGTCGGCCACGGCCAGCTCGGCCCGGGCCTCCACGTCGCCGGCGGAGGCGGTGCCGGCGTAGGCCCGGATCGGCTCCTTGGCCGGTGACCCGGTGAACGCGGCGATCTCCGCGGCCGAGGGGCCGGTGCCGGTGATGGTGCGCCCCTGGCGGCCGAGCGACTCCCACGACACCAGCGATCCCGGGCCACCCGACCGCAGCCCGCTGCTGGGCTGCTCGACGCCCTCGGCGGTGGTGGTGTTGCGGACCGAGAAGCCGCGGTCGGCCAGGGTGGCCAGCCCGTTCAGCAGCAGGCCGCTGACCACCAGCCAGGTCCCGACGACCACGGCCACCCAGCCGAGGGCGCCCGCGGCCCGCGGTCCCATCCACCGCCGCAGCCGCCGGGCGACCCGGTGGTAGAACCCACGCAGCGACCGGGCCAGGGCGACCAAGCCGGTGAACAGGGCCACCGCGACCAGTGGCAGCAGCAGCAGGAGCAGGGGGTTGGGGGTGGGGGCGCCCATGAGGTCGCGCAGTTGCGCCTGCCACCACTGCCCCAGGACCAGGGCCAGGACCAGCGCGGCGGCGCCCGAGATGGTGAAGACCCGCCAGGCCCCCGGCCGGGGCGGGCGTGGGTCGCGGTCGGCGAACGCCCGCCAGGTCCAGGCCCCGGCCACCCCGACCCCGTAGCCGATGGCGGCGGTGATGCCGCACACGACGCCCTGGAGCAGCGCGCTGCGGGGCAGCAGCGAGGGGGTGAAGGCCAGGCACGCGAAGGCCAGCGCCACCCAGGCCCCGGGGAGCGTGTACCGGAACCGGCGCCGCTCCCCGGCCGCCGGTGACGGGGACGCCTCCGGCTGCGTGGCCCCGTCGTCCGCCTTCGGACCGGCCGCGTCGACGACGCTGGCCGTCCTGGTCGAGGACTCCTCCCGCTCTGCGGTCACCGTCACCTCACAGCGTCTGGCAGCTAGGCAAGGAGCATCACGATGACACCGAGGGCGTTCACCGTCCAATGGGCCAGCATGGGAGCGAGCAGGCTGCCGCTGCGCAGCCGCAGCCAGCAGAGGACGACCCCGGCCAGCGACGTGAAGCACACGGTGGCGACCACCCGGATCCCCATCCCGGCGGCGTCACCTCCCACCGCCGAGGCGATCGCGGCGTTGGCCGCGCCGCCGCCGAGCGACGGCAGGACATGCCACAGGCCGAACAGGCCCGAGGACAGCAGGGTCGCGGCCGGGACACTCCACCGCCGCCCCAGCAGCGACAGCAGCAGGCCCCGGAAGGCGAGCTCCTCGGGGAGCACGGTCCCGAGCGGGATGACCACCAGGACCGTCAGCGCCGTGTGCCCGAGGTCGCCTCCCGCTTCCGGGAGCACCGCTCGAACCGGCTCGATCAGGGAGGCCAGGGCGTAGACCGCGACCACGGACGCCGCCGCGGCCGCTCCCCAGCGAAGGCCCGCCCGCCAGGTCGACCAGGCCAACCCGAGATCGGCCGCGGTGAGCCCGCAGGCCCGGGCGATCGCGACCAGGCACGCGGCCAGCGCCAGCCCGACGGCGACGTGGGCACCGGCCACCGCCTGGTCGACGGCCAGGCCCACGGCCAGCACGGCCAGGGCGGACCCCAGGGCCCAGCCCCTTCGAGGCCTCGCGCCCGCTGAACTCGCCATCGCTCACCGGCCCTTCCCCCGCCACCTTACTTCGCCCCGGACGGTCGGACCCGCCGGAAGCCATCCCGATCGGGTGATGCGTGCCCGCCTGCAGACACGAGAGGATGCCCGGCAACCGAGCGATGCGCGAGACCTCTGCGTCACCGGAAGACGGGGTGCATGTCCGCTCCACTCCGTGATCCCATGGCCATCCTCCGGAGCCGCAGCTATGTCGGGCTGCTGGTGTTCGCGTCGATCCTCGGGGTGCCGATCTCGGCGGTCGCCTACAGGTTCCTCGCCCTGGTTGACAAGCTGCAGGAGTGGGTCTTCACCGACCTTCCCCAGGCGTTGGGCTTCTCGGGCACGCCGCGGTGGTGGCCGCTGCCGCTGCTCGCCCTGGCCGGCGTCCTGGTCGCGCTGGCCATCCGCTACCTGCCCGGCAACGGTGGCCACTCCCCCGCCGACGGGTTCAAGGCGGCCGGTGCCCCGCCGCCCGGCGAGCTCCCCGGCATCGCGGCCGCGGCCGGCAGCTTCGCCGCCATCTGCACCCTGCTGGGAGCGTTCCCGCTGATGGAGACGTCGGGGCTGGGCGGCCCGACCCTGGGCCTGGTGCTGATCCCCGGCCTGGTCGCCGCCGGGATCGGGTCGCTGATCTTCATCGGCCTGGACAACTGGACCGGGCTGGGCACCTTCTCGCTGGCCTGCCGGACCTGCCCTCGTTTCGGGCGGTGCTGCTGGCCACCCTGCTGCTGGGATCGGACGGGCTGGCCGTGATGCCGCTGGTGATCGTGGCCGTCGCGGTGGCCTACGTGGCCTCGGCCAGGCTCACCCGGCCCCCGCTCCCGACACCGCCCCGGCAACGGCAGGTCCCGCCGAGGCGCCGGCCCGACCCTTCCGAACACCGGGGCCGTGACCGGTCCCATGCCTGGGTGACCTCGAGCACGCCGCCCGCGCGGGCTCCGGCAGCAAGGCCCGCGCGGGTGTGTACGGGGTCAGGCGGCGTCCACCTCGATGGTGACGGGCACCCCGTTGGTGACGACGTCGTAGACGGCCGAGCGGGCTCGGGACTGCTCGACGATCTCGCGCAGCTTCTCGGCCGGCGCATCACCCTTGACGGTGAAGCGCACGGTGATCTGCTGGTAGCCGTTGCGGACGTCGGGGTTGAGCCCGAGGATGCCGTTGAGGTCGATGTCACCGGTGACCGTCGAGCGGACCTCGGTGAGCTTCACGTTCCGGGCGGCGGCGATGTTGGCCAGGCCGGCGGTGAGGCAGGCGGCCAGGGCGTGGAGCACGAACTCCACCGGGGTCGGTCCGTGGTCCTGGCCGACCAGGACGGCCGGGTGGTCGGCGTCGAAGACGAAGCTCCGCTCGTGCGAGCGCTCCTCCCCGACCCCGTAGAAGTCGGCGATGGTGCCGCGGTTGTGGGTGCCGCTGACCCACTGGTTGTGGGCGCGGAACTGGAAGCTGGCCGCCTCGGGGGCCTGCTTGACGGCGTCGATGGTGGCGAACAGGGTCGCGGTGTCCACGCCGTTGCGGATCGGATCCTGGACCTCGGCGGGGCTGTCGGTGGTGGTCATGGTGGCACGCCTCCCTGGCTGTGCGTTTGACTGGTGATGACGGTGGTTGGGTCGGTCCTGGATCCGGGTGCTGGCCTCCTTCCGGTCGGCGGTGGTCGGTCAGGCGGTCGCGAGCAGGCGCTCGCCTGGGATCGGTCGCGCGGCCAGGGCCGCCGCCTCGTCGTCGATGGCCGCGCTGAGCTGCTTTTGGAGCGCGATGAAGGCTGGCACCGGGGGGAAGGCGCCCAGGCGGCAGGTGAGCTGGAAGATCTCCTGGAGCGCGCGGTCGCGCTGCCGTTGGTAGGCGGCCAGGGCGCTGGCCTCCTCGGCCCTTCCGGCCAGGGCCTGGTCCAGGGCCACGGCCAGCAGCTCGGCGTCGCGCAAGGCGTCGCTCATGCCGTAGGCGGTGATGGCGTCGCGGTAGTAGCCGGCGTCCCCGACCAGGGCCCAGCCGGGCCCGAAGGCCTGGCGGACCTGGTTGGGCTGACGCAGCATGCCCTGGATCGGCGAGCTGCGGCGGGCCTGGCCCAGCCGCTCGGCCAGCTCGGGGTGGGAGCGCTGGAGCAGGGCCTCGAACGCCTCCACGCGCGACCCGGCCCGGCGGCGGGCCGCCCTGGCGTCGGCGGCGGGGTCGCAGACCCAGATGCACGCCTGCCCGTGGTGGGTCGGGAACACCCCGGCGAAGGACCGCTCGGCGACGAAGAACTCAAAGCCGGCCCACCGGCTGCCATCGTAGTAGGCGTACTGGGCGGCGCCGCCCACCGGCCCGGCCTGGTCGACCCGGGCGCCGGCCAGCTCGGCGACCCGCGACCGGAGCCCGTCGGCGCCGACGACGTGGCGGGCCCCGATCTCGACCGGGGCACCGGCGCGGTCCCGCCCGGACACCCCCACCACCCGGCCGTGCCCGTCCCGCTGCAGGCCAGTCACGGTGACGCCGGGGCGCAGCCGGGCGCCGGCGCGCTGGGCGGCGGCGGCGAGGATCGTGTCCAGCACATACCGGCGGGGCGCGACCAGGAAGTCGACCCCGGCCTTGTGCTTGACCGTCCGGCTGGTCGACTCGCCGCCGGCGTTGAAGGTGACCTGCCTGATGGCCGGAGTCCCGCTGTCGAGGACCTCGTCGAGCAGGCCCCAGCGGTGGAGCTGGACGACGCCGCTGCGAGCCAGCGAATGGGTGGACACGGTGTCGCTGGGGAACGACGCCTGGTCCACGACGACCACGTCGTGGCCGACACGGGCGAGCAGCATGGCCGTGGCCGATCCGGCGACCCGCCCACCCACGACGACGACATCATGACGGTCACGGTCCCCGGTCCCCATGGCCATCCGCCTCCCTGCCGGTGCGGCGCTCGGGCCTCGCTCCTCGTGTCGGTCGGTCGACCGAACTTGACGCAGTATGCCGATGTGGTGGAGTCTTGTCAAGAAATCGATCGACCGACCAACCCGCTGGGAACGCTGGAGAGGCAACTCGAGGACGGGAGGCGCGCCGCGCCGGCATGGCCGCCGCCCTGTGACCGCGCCCCGGTGGCGCGGCCCCGGTTCAGCTCAGGCCCGGCCGCCGACGTCCGCCGGCTCGGCGGCGTCCGGGAGCAGGACCTGGAACGACGCGCCGCCGCCGGGCCGGTCCTGCACCCACGCCCGCCCGCCATGCAACTCGGCGAACCGGGCCACCAGGGAGAGGCCGATCCCGACCCCGGGCGCGTGGGCGGCCGCCCCCGGCCCCCGGCGGAACGGCTCGAACAGGGTGGCCCGCAGCTCCCGCGGCACCCCGCCGCCGGCGTCCTCGACGGCCAGCAGGACGTCCCCGTCACGGCGGGCGACCCTGACCCAGACCGGCGTGTCCGGCGTGGTGTGCCGGCCGGCGTTGGCGAGCAGGTTCTCGACGACGCGCTCCACCTTGGCCGAGTCCACCCAGGCCACCACCGGCTCGGCCAGCACCTCCAGCTGGCGCCCGCTGCGCTGGCGCCACTCCTGGGCGACCCGGCCGACGAGCGCGACCAGGTCGGTGCGGCTGCGCTGGGGCTCCAGGATCCCCTTGCTCAACCGGTCCAGGTCCAGCAGGTCGGCCAGCAGCCGGTCCAGCTTGCCGGCGTTGGCCACCAGCCGGTCGACCAGGTCGACGGTGTCCTCCTCGGTCAGGCTCGACCCGGCCCGCTGGAGGGTGAGGGCGATGCCGATGACCGTCGCCAGCGGGGTGCGCAGCTCATGCGAGACGGCGTCCAGGAAGGTGTTCTTCATCTCGTCGAGCGCCCGCAGCTGGCGGGCGGCCTGCCGCTCGCGCTCCAGCGCCTGGTGTTCGCGCTCCAGCGCCTGGCGCAGCGCCTCCTCGGCCTGCTTCTGCTCGGTGATGTCGATGTAGTAGCCCTGCCAGTAGTCCGGCTCGCCGTGCTCGCCGCGGACCATAACGGCATGGTCGCGGAGCCAGACCACGCGGCCGTCCTTGGCGATGGTCCGGTACTCCACGTTCCAGGGATCCCCGGTGCGGTCGACGCGTTCGTTCTCGGCCAGCACCCACTCGCGGTCGTCCGGGTGGACCAGCGTCTTCCAGAAGTCCGGCTGCATGGCGTCCTCGACCGTGTAGCCGAACCACTGCTGGTACTGCGGGCTCTCGTAGACGACGGCGCCGCCGGGAGTGTGCATCTCGGAGTAGAGCACCGCCGGGATCTGCTCGGACAGCGTTCGGTAGCGCTCCGCCGTCCCGGGCAGCCAGCCCTGGCCCAGGGGCCGTCCGGCGCGGTCGATCACGGTGCCGGCCAGCTCGCCCCAGCCGGCCAGCAGCTGGGACTCGGCGTCGCCAGCCAGGCGGCCCGGCTCGCTCCAGGCCACCCCCAGCACCCCGACCACCGACGCGCCGGCGACCAGGGGCACGCACAGTCCGGTCCCCACGCCCTGGAGGCCGGTCGCGGCCAGGGGCCCGCCGGCCTGCCAGACCTCGCCGGCCAGCCCTTCCCCCTTGCCCAGGGTCCGCCCGGCGGCCGAGGCGAAGCGGCCGATCCCACGGCGCACCACCAGCCGGGAGTCGTCGTCGACCAGCCAGAGGAGCGCGTCCCCGATGCCGGCCAGCCGCGCCGCCCGGGTCACGACCAGGTCGTAGAGGCCGTCGAGGTCGCCGGGGCCGGCCGCGGCCGGCGGCACCCCGGGCGGAGCCTGGGGCTCGCTCCCCGCCCACTCCGACCAGGCGTCGACCTCCATGGCCGGTACGGTATCGCGAGCTTGCTTCGTCCGTCATTCCTCCTTAGGGCGGTCACTGTCGGCCCGTGACCGGATGCCAGGGCGGCTGTCACGCCGGCGTTGCGATAACGATTGGCCAAATCGGCCTCTAGCCGAGTCGGTATTCGATAGGGTTTGCTCCGGATGTCCAGCTGACGGCGTCCAGGCGGGGGGAGGCGATGGCGGAGAGACTGGACCCGAGCCCGGTGGCGGCTGGGAAGGATGCCGCTCCCGCGCTCGACAGGGGCACGCCGGCTCGTCCGGCGGGGCGGGTGCCGTGGCGTCCGCGTTGGCCGGCGCGCAGGCGACGGCGGCCTCCATGGTGGGAGGTGCCGCCCCAGGGCTATCTCGAGGTCGAGTCGCGCTACAGCCCCACCAGCCCCCGGGCGCTCCGCTCGATCGCCAGGGCGACGGTCAGGGCGGGCCTGTCCTGGGATCCCGGCAGCCCGCTGCCGGTGCAGCGCTTCGTCAGCTCGCAGGAGCGGGCCCGGCTGGTCTTCCAGGCTCGACGGGAGCTGCCGAGGGTGACGGCGGTGGCCAGCCAGGTCATGCTGGTCGACCGCCGCCTGGCCCAGGCCGAGGAGACGCTGCGCCAGGCGGTCGACCAGCGCCTGGCCGCGGCGGCCGCCGCCGAGACCGCGGCCCAGGTGGACGCCCGCCCCGAGCGGCCGGCCCGGACGGCCCTGCTCGGCCCCTGGTCGGAGGTGGCCATCCTGGCCGCGACCGCCGGCGGCCAGGCGGCGCTGGCCGCCACGGCGGCCCGCGACGCGCGGCTCGGGCCGCTGGCGCTGGGGCTGTTCGCGGTGGCGGCGGCGGCCGGCTCTGTGGTCGCCGCCCAGCTCACCGCCCGCGGCATCGACCAGCTCGGGGCCGCCGCCCAGGGGTCCGTCGGTCAGCGCCGGCGGCGCCAGCTGGACGTCGGCGTCGCCGGCGGGGCGCTCGTCTGTGGGGTGATCCTGACCACCACCGTCGGCCAGCTCGGGCGCGGGGCCGGCCCGCCGGTCCTGGCCCTGGCGCTGCTGGGCCTGGCGACGGCGGCGTCCTATGCGGCGACCCCGCATGGGGCCGACGCCGTCGACGCCTCCCGCTGGCGGTCACTGACGAGCTGGCTGCAGCGACAGCGGCAGCGGCGCCGCAGCCGCCGGCAGCTGCGGGCGGCGGTGGACCGCGAGGCGGCCGTCCGGGCGGCCGTCCACCAGCTGGGCGAGGAGCTGGCCGTGCTCGTCCCCCAGCTGTTCGCGGCCGAGCAGTCGGCGCTGCTGTTCTGGCGCTATCAGGTCGCCATCGGCGACGCCACCCAGCGCGGCTTCGAGCAGCATCTGGCCGCCTACAGCATGCGGCGGACCCGGGGCTTCTGGCGGCCGGTCACCGACTGGTGGCGCGGGTCACCGCCGGCGCCGGCCGACGCCGGGGAGGGAGTCGCCTCGATCGGGGAGGAGCAGCCCGACTGGGGCGACCAGCTGGCGCGGGTCACCACGGCGGCCAAGCGGGTGCTGGTCCGCCGGGGGCTGCTCGACATCACCCATGGCCTGCGCCTGGCGCCCTCGGTGCCCGGAGCCCCACCCGCCGGCCGCAACGGCGGGCCGGCACGGACCCAGCCGGGGGACGCGATTGAGTCTACGTAGAACTGTTGATTGCGTCTGGCCTCCTTGAGGCGATAGGCCGGTCTCGCATGTCCCTCAGCCTGAGCAGTCTGCTGGTCGATCCGGGCCGGCTTGCCGTCCTGCGGCAGACGAACCTGCTCGACTCCCCCGCCGACGAAGCCTTCGACCGGATCGCCCGGCTGGCCGCCCGCCTGCTGGAGCTGCCCATCGTCCTGGTGTCCCTGGTCGACCAGGACCGCCTGTTCCTCAAGGCCTGCCTGGGCCTGCCCGAGCCGTGGGCGTCGGCCAGGCAGCTGCCGCTGTCCCACTCGCTGTGCCAGCAGCTGCTCGTCACCCGGCGGCCCCTGGTGATCCCCGACACCGGCCGCGACCCGCCCGGCCGCGACCACCAGGTGGTCTCCGAGCTCGGCGTGGGCGCCTACCTCGGGGTCCCGCTGATCGTCTCGGGCCAGGTGCTGGGAGCGGTCTGCGCCGCCGACCGGCGGCCGCGGGACTGGGCCGAAGACGACCTGGCGACGCTCGCCGACCTGGCCGCCATGCTGGTCACCCAGATCCAGCTGCGGGCCGACCTGAAGGCCAGCTCCCGGGAGCTGCTGGAGCGCCTGCCCGGGGTGGTGTACACGCTCGGCCCGGAGTCGCCCAACCCGGTCCTGTACATCAGCCCGCAGCTCGAGGCCGTGCTGGGCGAACGGGCCGAGGACTGGATCGGCAACGCCGACATCTGGAAGCGCCTGGTACATCCCGCCGACTGCGACCGGGTGGTGGAGGCGTGCGAGCGCACCAACCAGACCGGCGAGCCGTTCTCGGCCGAGTACCGGATGTGCACCCGTGACGGTGAGGTCCGCTGGGTCCGTGACGAGGCGGTCCTGGTCCGGGGCGGCGACGGCCATCCGCTGTTCTGGCAGGGCATCCTGACCGACCTCACGGCCACGCGGATGACGGCGGTCCGGCTGGCCGAGGCGCTGGACCGTGAGCAGGACGCCGCCCACCAGATGGCCGCCGCCCTGGAGCGCGAGCGGGCCGCGGCCGAGCACCTGCGGGCGGTGGACGAGATGAAGACCGCCTTCCTGCATGCCGTCTCCCACGACCTGCGCACCCCGCTGACCACGGTCCTCGGCATCGCGCTCACCCTGGAGCGGCGCGGGGCCGGCCTGCCCGCCCACGACCTCGCCGACCTGCTGCACCGGCTGTCCAGCAACGCCCGCAAGCTGGACGGGCTGCTCGCCGACCTGCTCGACCTGGACCGGCTCGCCCGGGGTACCCTGACCCCGCGGCGCCAGGTGGTCGACGTCGGCGCGCTCGTCCGCCGCGTGGTCGACGAGGCCCAACTGCACGAGGAGCATGCCGTGGTGGTGGCCGCGCCGGCCGTGCACGTGGCGGTCGACGCCCCGAAGGTGGAGCGGATCGTGGAGAACCTGGTCGTCAACGCGGCCCGGCACACCGAGACCGGCACCGCCATCTGGGTCCGCGTCGAGCCCCGCGCCGGGGGCGTCCTGCTGATGGTCGAGGACGAGGGGCCAGGGGTCCCGGTCGAGCTCCGCGAGCAGATCTTCCAGCCCTTCCACCAGGGCCGCAACGTGGCCGACCATGCGCCCGGGTCGGGCATCGGCCTGGCCCTGGTCGCCCGGTTCGCCAGCCTCCACGGCGGCCGCGCCTGGATCGAGGACCGCCCGGGCGGTGGCGCCTCCTTCCGGGTGTTCCTGCCCGACCCCGGCGCCGACCCCTAGCCGCGACCCGGCCGGGGGGTCGGGAGGCGGCGCCGGACGCGGCCGAGGAGGCCACCCGCGCTCTGGGCCCAGGTGCGCTCGCCCATGACCCACAGCCAGAGCTCGCGGCGGTAGCCGGCGACGACCCCACCGAAGCGGTCCCGGTCCATGCCGGCGGCCTCCAGCGCAGGGCCCCAGCGCTCCCAGAGGGGGTCGGCGACGAAGGACCCGGCGTCGACCACCGCGGCGCCCTGCCCGGGGTCCTGCTCGACCAGGGCCCGGGTGCGCGTGCGCAGCGCGACCGGCTCCTCCGGCAGCGACAGGTCGGCCGCCCCGGTCACCGGTCGCGCACCACCGGGGCCCGCTCGGTGCCGGCGTAGCGCTCGACGTGCTCGGCGAAGTCGATGAACAGCGGCGCCGAGGGGTCGAAGGGCCGCTCGAGGCTGCGGGTGGCGATCCTGCGGTCGAGCGCGTCGAGCTTGTGCAGCGCCTCCA
>Ga0111539_10007561_pt1 | contig 13894 bp, 14 predicted proteins | sample RhiMethybrSRZTD1_FD_79667 | JGI IMG/M metagenome (GOLD analysis project Ga0111539, IMG submission 79667) | Populus rhizosphere microbial communities from Tennessee, USA - Rhizosphere MetaG P. TD hybrid SRZTD1 (version 2) (version 2) | ecosystem: Host-associated > Plants > Roots > Rhizosphere >...
ACGAAGTAGGGCATACCACTTCGACGCGCGGCAACGACAGCGTTTGCGAGATCGTCAGCGGATGTGGCATCGTAGAACAGGTCCGCCGGACCTCCAATGCGAAACGTCGTGTATGACGCGAGTGGTTCATTCGGCTTGAGTCGCGCCGCTTCGAGCCGGTTGCCGAGTTCCATCATCGGGCCGGCCAAATTAGTGAGAGGCATTGATGTGGAAAGAAATCCGGGCACGCTCGAGCCGCCAGCTATGACGAACCGATCAACCGCGCAGCTCCACGACTGCGCCGGCAGGGCAGACGATAAACCGACCCCGCGAAACCGCCCATCCAGGCTGAGCGTCGCGTGGCTTCACGTGGCAATGCTAGCCGCCGTGGCACTGACGGCCACGCCGGCCTACGGGCAACGAGCCGAACTGGACAAGATCATCAAGCGGCGAGTTCTCTCGAATGGTCTCGAAGTCATTGTGGTCGAGAATCACGGCGTCCCGCTCGCGACCGTTGAGATCGACGTCAAGAACGGCTCGTTCACGCAGGCGCCGGAATATGCCGGGCTCGCGCACATGTACGAGCACATGTTCTTCAAGGCGAACGAGCATCTGCCGGAACCGGACCAGTTCATCGACCGAGCTGCCGAACTTGGTGCCGTGTTCAATGGACGTACGGACGAAGAACGCGTCGCGTACTACATGACGCTCCCGGCCGACAGTCTGGCGGGCGGAATGGAGGCGATGGCCGATGCACTGCGCGATCCGCTCTTTCTCAAGGAAGAGATCGAGCGGGAGCGTCAGGTCGTGATCGGGGAGTACGACCGCAACGAGTCGAATCCGTTCTTTCGGCTGCAGGAGGCGATGGGGAAGCAACTGTATCCTGGCCAATGGAGTCGCAAGAACGTGATCGGCGATCGCAATGTGATCCTGACCGTCACGCCGGCAAAAATGCGCGAGATCCAGCACAAGTACTACGTGCCTAACAACTCGGTGTTGATCGTAACCGGCGATGTCTCGCCGGACAGCGTGTTCGGGCTCGCGGAGAAGACGTACGGAGACTGGGCCCAGGGAGCAGACCCATTCGCCACCGACCCGATTCCCTCGATCCCTCCGCTGCAGAAGAGCGAGGCACTGATTATCGAGCAGCCGGTGGGCGCCGTCACGGTACAGATCCAATGGCAAGGACCGAGCGTGCGCAGAGATCCAAACGCCACTTATGCCGCCGACGTGTTCTCAGATGTGCTGAACCAGCCCAACTCGACGCTTCAGAAAAAGCTCGTAGACACCGGCCTCTGGCAGTCGATAGGGGTTAACTACTACACGCTCGATCACGTCGGGCCGATCACGATTAGCGGTCAGACGACGCCTGACAAATTGAAGAGCGCTCTCGCCGCCCTCGACGCGGAAATTCAACGGTTCACCGATGCGGGCTACATCTCGAAGCCCGAGCTGGAGGCGGTGCAAGCGCAGCGCGCGGTGAGCTCCGCGTTCGGTCGGGAGCGAGCGTCGAGCTTCAGCCAGACGATCGGCTTCTGGTGGAGCGTTGCTGACCTCGAGTACTACATGGGTTACGTGGACAACATGGCGAAGCAGAGCCTCGCGGATCTCCGGAGTTATGCTGCGAAATACATCGTCGGCAAGGCGCGTGTGACCGGCGTGGTGATACCGGCCGACGCCCGACAGTCGATCGCGCTCACGACGGCGGATCTGTTGCCGCGGAGCATCGCCCAGTGAAAAACACCGTCGTGACAACGCTGTGGCGCGGCGGCCTCGTTCTCGGAACACTATCCATCCTGGCCACCGGCGGTGTCGTGCAAGCCCAGGTGTCGGGAAGCGCAATACCGGGGACGTCGCGCATGAAGGCGCCGCTCCACGACAGCCTAACAACGACCTACGAGATTGGTGGCGTACGGGTCATTCATCGTTTGACGCCCGCGAATGATATCGTGGCCGCGAACGTGTACCTGCTGGGCGGTGTCCGTCAGATCAACGACGACAACGCGGGCATCGAGCCACTCCTCCTCGAGGCCTCGGATCGGGGCACCCGGGAATATGCCGGCGAGAAAGTCCGCACAATGCTCTCCCGTCTCGGCAGCACCATTGTGGTCGATCCCGAGACTGATTGGACGATGTTCGGCCTGCGCGCCACGCGAGACGGCTTCGATTCCACGTGGTCGGTGCTGGCCAGCCGGCTGATGCACCCCACGCTCGATTCCGGGCAGGTCAAACTGGTTCGTGAGCAGCTACTTGCCGCGGTACGACAACGCGGCGACAACCCTGACGCTCTCGTTTCGTTCATCGCCGACAGCTTCGCGTTCTCGGGACATCCGTACGCGCGCAGCACGTTAGGCACCGAACACTCCCTGGCCCGACTGACGGTCGCTGCGCTGCGGCGATATCGCGACGCACAGGTCGTGAAGTCGCGCATGCTCGTGGTCATCGTCGGAAACATTTCCCGGTCGCAGGTCGAAAAAGCCATCACGCGGACACTGGCCAAGCTCCCAACCGGGAATTACCGGTGGACGCTTCCGGATACGCTTCCGGTGCGAGGCACCGGCTTTGCGATCGAGTCGCGCTCGCTGCCTACGAACTACATCCTTGGCTACTACCTCGGCCCGCCAGCCGGGAATAAGGACTATCAGGCACTGCGGGTCGCGGCCGCGGTGCTTTCGGGCCAACTGTTCGCCGAGATCCGTTCGCGCAGGAACCTCACGTACGCCGTTGATGCTCCGTTCGTCGAGCGTGCGATTGCATCGGGAGGCCTGTACGTCACCACTGTTTCGCCGGACACGACGCTGGCGCTCATGCGACAGCAGATCATGGCGCTGCAACAGGGTACGATCGACCGCGAGGCACTCGAGCGCCTGGTGCAGCAGTTCATCACAGAATACTTCCTCAACAACGAAACGAACGCCGAGCAGGCGAACTTTCTAACGCGCGCGCAATTGTACCGGGGTGACTTTCGGGTCGCTAATCTGTTCGTGGATGAGCTGCGCGAAGTGAGCCCCGAAGATGTCCAACGTGTGGCGCGACAGTACATGAGGGGTGTGCGGTTCGCCTACGTCGGTGACTCGCTCCGTCTTTCGTCTCGCGCACTGAAGGGGTTCTGACTTTCCGCCTTGTTCGGGCGTCAGTCGCGACGGCGCGAGGCGAGCACCCGGCGCACGTCGTCGAGCGACGCCCCGACTGAGTGGAGAGCCACCAGTGTGTGGTACAACATATCGGCCGCCTCTTCGATCGCCCGGGCGCGATCGCCATCCGCACAGGCGACGACGAGCTCGGTGCACTCCTCGCCGAGCTTCTTGAGCCGAAGATTGCGGTCGGTGCCAAGACGCCGCGTGTAGCTGGGCCGCTCGCCACCAACAGGCAACGGTACCGTCGGCGTTAGGCGAGCTGCGATCGTCGCATCGAGCTCCGCGATGGCGTCCCCGCGAAGCGCCGTCGTCCGGAAGCACGACACCGCACCTGTGTGACATGCTGGCCCGGCAGGGATCACGCGTGCGAGCACGGCGTCGCCATCACAGTCGGCCTCGAGCGAGACGACGCGCTGGGTGTTCCCGCTTGTGGCGCCCTTGTGCCAGAGGCCGCGGGAGCGAGACCGAAAATGCATTTCCCCGGTCTCGATCGTTTTCTCGAGCGCTTCGCGGTCGGCAAACGCAGTCATGAGCACGACTGCCGACGTCGCGTCCTGCACGACGACGGAGACGAGTCCCCCGCCCTTCTCGAAGTCGAGCGTTCCGAGATCGAGCGTTGTCACGTTAGGCCTGCTCGCCGTTCGCCGGCGCCGTTTGGGTCATTCGCCGGCGGCCAGGGGACACCGAGCCTCGCGCGCAGCCGGGCGGCCATGGCACCGTTGCTCGCCATCGCACCGCTTCCAAACGCTGTAATGCGACCATCCCAATCACTGAACTCCCCACCAGCTTCGCGCACCACCGGGATGAGCGCGGCGGAATCCCACGGCGACATGAGATTGTCCACCATTAACTCGGCTCGTCCGGTCGCGACCAGGAGATAACCGTAGCAATCACCCCATGTCCGCGCGACCGCCGCCTCGTTTGCCAGTGCCGACCATCGTGCTGCCCTGTCCGGATATCCGACGAACCTGATATCCGTCGTGAGCAGCGTCGAGCCGACGATCTCGGTGTGGTCCGAAACGTGACATCGTGCGTCGTTCCACCAGCAGCCTTCGCCGACGGCAGCGACAACGATCTCGTCAACAGCCGGGCAGTAGACCGCCCCTGCGAGGACGGTATCTCGGCTAACGACACCAATCAGCGTGCCCCAGAGCGGAACGCCACGAACGAAGGTCTTCGTCCCATCGATCGGGTCGATCAACCAGCGGCGCTCTCCCTCGTCACCTTCGGGGCCAAATTCCTCGCCGAGAATCGCATCGTGCGGGAACCGAGCGGCGATCCATTCGCGGGCTGTTTGCTCAGCGGCGCGATCGGCGATCGTCACCGGGCTCCCGTCGCGTTTTGTCTCGATGTCGAGGCGTGTACGAAAGTGCGTGAGCGCGACTCTACCACTCAGTCGAGCGACCTCGGACACCGCCTGCAGCAGCGTGTCGTTTCCGACGGCGCTCATGCTGCGCGCACCGGTATGCCGTGACGGGCCATCTCTCCCTTGATGTTTTGCACTGTTGTCACCCCCTCGTGCAGGATACCGGCGACCAAGGCTGCGTCTGCACGGCCGCGCACGAGCGCATCACAAACGTCACTCGCCGAACCTGCACCACCGCTCGCGACCACGGGAACATGGACCGCGTCCGCAATCGCCGCGGTCAGGTCGAGGTCATAACCGGTGCGTGAACCATCGCGGTCGATGCTCGTGATGAGAAGCTCCCCCGCGCCGCGCCGAACGCATTCGCGCGCCCATGTCACCGCGTCGAGGGAGGTCGGCGACCGCCCGCCGCGCGTGTAGACGAGCCAGGTCTCACCGTGCCGCTTTGCATCGATGCTCGCGACGATGCACTGCGAGCCGAATCGAACGGCGCACTCCGTCAGGATCTCCGGCGACTCGACCGCCGCGGTGTTCACACCGACCTTGTCGGCTCCGGCGCGCAATGCGTGCGCGACGTCATTGGCCGAGCGAATCCCTCCCCCAATGGTCAGCGGGATGAATAGACGTTCGGCCGTCCGTCTCGCGAGGTCGAGGAGTGTCGAGCGCTCTTCTGTGCTTGCAGAGATGTCGAGATACACGATCTCATCCGCGCCATCGGCCTCGTAGCGTTGGGCGAGGACCACCGGATCACCAACGTCTCGTAGAGCCTCGAACTGAACGCCTTTGACGACGCGATCGCCCTTCACGTCGAGACAGACGACGAGTCGGCGCGTCACCATTGAACGGTTCCCTTCGTGCTGAATACCGTGCCCGAGTCGATGAGTGCATCGTGTAGCGCAAGGCCGAGCGCCTTGAATGCAGCTTCGATGATGTGATGCCGATCGACGCCGCGAAGCACCCGCACATGAACCGTGGCGTGCGCGTGGTCCGCAAAGGACCGAAACCAGTGATCGTACAGCGAGCTGGGAACCGGGCCGCGGTAGTAGGGCCGCCCTCCGAGATCGACAGCGACGTCCACCAAGGCGTCATCCATCGGGATGGTGCGGTGCCCGTAGCGTGCGCACGTCGCGGGCGTATGGTCGGCGATGGCGGCGCCGAATGCGATTCCGACGTCCTCGATGAGGTGATGCTTCAGATCGCCGGACGCGCGAAGCGAGAGGTCGAGGCGGGAGTATTTCGCGAGCGTCACCATCATGTGATCGAGGAAACGATTGCCGGTCGCGACAGTCGAGCGCCCGCCGCCGTTCGTGATCTCGAGGCGAATGCTCGTCTCGGCTGTCTGCCGTTCAACGACACTCATTCCGCGAACTCCTCGGCTGCCTGCCAGGGATCGATGGGCCCGGTGTAGAGCGCCATACCGATGACCGCCGCCGCCACTCCGCGGTCAGCGAGGGCGCGGAGATCCGCGACGGACGCGATGCCGCCCGATGCGTATACCGGGAAATTTGCCGCTTCGACCACGTCCTCCATGAGAAAGAGGTCCGTGCCCTGCATCCGCCCCTCGCGATGAACAGCTGTGACGAGTAATCCTGCCAGTGGCAGCGTGCTCAACTCTTCCGTCACGTCGATGATCTCCCGCGGTAGCGTCCGCGTCCAGCCGTGCGTCACGACGCGCCGATCCCGCACGTCGGCCGCAACGACGATCTCGTTAGGGTAGGCGTTCGCGACACGCCCGAGCCAGTCGGTGTCCTCGAAAGCGCGGGTACCGAGAACAACGGTGCGCGCTCCAGCAGCGACCAGCTCTTCGATCGCGGTTGTGCTGCGAACTCCGCCGCCAACCTGTATATCGATAGGAATCTCCCGGAGAATCTCGTGCACGACATCGCGATTCGATCCGCGGCCCGTCGCTGCGTCGAGGTCTACCACGTGGAGTTGACGGAATCCATAACGTGCCCACTCGCGGGAGACCGAAACCGGGTCTGCAAGACGAACACGTTCGTCGGCGTAGTCCCCGCCGACGAGCTGGACGCACGCACCCTCCCGTAGGTCCACCGCAGGTATGGCAATCATGGCGTCACGTCGTCGAGGAAGGCGTGCAGAAAGCGCAAGCCGGGGCCCGAGCTTTTCTCGGGATGGAACTGCACGCCGACGGTACGACCCGTGCGCACGACAGCCGCGAATCGGTCATCCTCGTGCGTGCTCCATGCGCGAACGACCGAGTCATCGACCGGCCGGCACACGTAGCTGTTGGCGTAATAGGCGTGGGAGAGGGGCGCACGCACAAACAGTTCATCGTCCGCGGCGTCGATGGTATTCCACCCAATCTGGGGGACGCGCTGCGCCCGAAGTCGTGTAACGCCTCCAGAGAAGACTCCGAGACCTCGGGCGTTAGGCACGCTTTCGTCGCTTTCGTCGCTGGCGGCGAACAGCAGCTGCATCCCGAGACAGATGCCAAGACACGGAAGCCCACCGTGCAGCGCCGCCTGCATGGCGAGTCGGCCGGGCGCCAGACGCTCAGCAGCAAGTCCGAACGCACCCACACCGGGCAGTACCAGCACGTCGGTATCGATCGCCAGGCTGGGGTCCGGCTCGACTTCCACTGTTGCCCCGAAGGCGGCGATTGCCTTCGCGAGAGAGTGGATATTCCCGGCGCCGTAATCGAAGATGGTGACTCTCATCCCGCACGCTCGGGAGTCACGGCAGCAGCCGCACGCGCTGCGAGCAGCGCATCCAGCGCGAGCTCCATGAGGGCCCAGGGCCCTATGGTGATGCGAAGCGCATCGCCGATACCCGGCAACTCCGGATACGGACGAACCGCAATCCCACGCTCCCGCATCCGCTGCGCGACGAACGCGGCGTTTGCGATCGGAACCAGGAGAAAATTCGCCGCTGACGGCATCGGGGCGAGCCCATTGGCTCGGAGTGCGTCTGCGAAACGCTCACGGTTCTCGACTGCCTTAGCCGCCAGCTCGCGCATCCACGAGACGTCCTCGCGAAGAGCGCACGCCGCGGCACGTTCGGCAGGAGTGTTTTCCTTATAGGGCCCCCGTACTTTCTCGATCTCGTGAACGAGCGACGCGGCTCCGGTTCCATAGCCGATGCGAAAACCAGCCATTCCGAATGCCTTCGACAGCGTGCGCGTGACCAGCACGTGGTCATGCTTCGGGGCTTCGCTCACTCTGCCATCGTCGGTGAACTCACCGTACGCCTCGTCGATAACGACAATCCCGGGCGCCCTCTCGATGACGCGATCGACCGACCGACGGGTAGCCAGACTGCCCGTCGGGTTGTTAGGCGAACAGACGTAGATGATGCGCGCGTCGGTCGCGAGCAACGCGTCGGGGTCGATGTCGCCGGAGGAGGCGAACCGGACGGGTGTGGGCACCAGTCCATTCACCTTCGCGAACACCGGGATCATGCTGAACGTCGGGTCGGAGTAGGCGAGACACTCCCCCGGTTCCGCGAAAGCGCGCACCGCCGAGTCGATCACGTCGTCAGATCCACAGCCACTCACGACCTGGTCCGAACCCACGCCAGCGTATTCTGCCAATGCTTCACGGAGACGTCGCGCGTGCAGGCCGGGATATCGCGTAATCTCGTCGCGGCCAGCCGTTGTGAGCTCTCGAAGCGCGGCAGGGGGGGCGCCGAACAGGTTGGTATTGTCACTCAAGTCGGCCGCACACGGCGAACGCTCCGTGGGGTACGGCACGACATCGCGGATAGTCGCGCGTCCGAGCCGAAGTGACTCGCTCGGAGACGATGATGGTGTCGACTGCGTCATGCTGAGTGCTTCCAGGCCCGGGCGGCGGCAGCGTGCGCCGGTAGATGCTCTGCCTCGGCGAACACGGCAACGTCCTGGGCGAGTCGCGCGTCTGCGTCGCGGTCCACACGCTGGTACGTCGTCCAGCGGACGAAGTCCGCCGTGCTCTAGCCGGAGTACGAGCGTGCCAACCCGCCTGTCGGGAGCACATGGTTCGCACCGGTAATGTAGTCGCCGAACGTCACCGAGCTCGTTTGGCCGACGAACACGGTGCCCGCCGAGCGGATGGCGCCGAGCAACTCGTCGGCGTCGCGCGTCGCGAGCAGTAGATGCTCCGGCGCGAATAGATTCGCGAACGCGACTGCCTCGCGGAGCGATGGCGCTGTGAGTATGGCGCCTCGTTCAGCGAGCGCGCGCTCGATGATCGTGCGACGCCCTTGAACGGGCAGGAGCTTCTCGATCGCGTCGACCACGTTGGTGCCTAACGTCTCATCGGTCGCGACGAGCGCGACGACTGCCTCTGGATCGTGCTCCGCCTGAGCCAGCATCTCGGCGGCGAGATGCGCCGGGTCGGCCGAGTCATCGGCAACAATCAGTACCTCGCTCGGGCCGGCAGGAGAGTCGATGCCGACGACGTTCGACACCAGGAGCTTGGCCTGCGCCACGTAGGAGTTTCCTGGCCCGACGATGCGGTCAACGCGAGGAATACTTGCGGTGCCGTACGCCATGGCGGCAATCGCACCTGCGCCGCCCACTGCGAACACTCGATCGGCACCGGACAACTCAGCCGCCGCGAGCGTTGCTGGCTCTGGCTGACCTTTGGAGGTCGGCGGGGCGCAGATGACAACCTCCGCGACGCCCGCGACGCGCGCCGGGATCACCCCCATGAGGACGCTGCTGGGATACGCGGCGCGCCCACCCGGTGCGTATACGCCGACGCGATGCAGCGGATCGGGGCGCCGACCGATGATAACGCCGGGCTCGGGAGCTATCTCGACACGCTGTGGCACCGCGGCGGCGTGCACGGCGCGGATGTTCGCGGCAGCCCGCTCCATTGCCGCACGCAGCGAGGGATCGAGCGCTCGAAGCGCGTCACGCCACGCGTCGCGCGGCACCTCGAGCGACTTGAGCCGAACCTTGTCGTACTCCCTCGCAAGGGAGACCAGCGCAGCATCGCCGTCGCGTCGAACGACGTCGATGATCGCCTCACTCGTGGTGCGCACCATGTCGTCAGCGGCGGGGGCACGATCCAGCAACTGGGCGCGGTCGGCATCGCTCAGGGCGTGCAGTGGCCCGCGGAACCGCATGCGTCCCGCTTTCATGGCATGAGCCTCTCGATCCGGGTCACGAGTATTCCCGCCCCGCCTAACGCCTTGAGCCGGGCGATCGTCCGGAAGATGGCGGTCTCCGGGACGACGGCGTGCACGGCAACGTGCTGGCCGCCATTCAAGATGTCGATGACGGTCGGGCCGTTCAGGCCGGGCAGTACTTCTTTCACCCGGTCGAGCGCCGCGCGTGGGACGTTGGCCATGACGTATCGCTGTCCTCTGGCACGCAACACGCTCGCGAGCGCGTCCGCCAGGTCGTCGAGGGCGCGACGCTTACTCGGGTCGAGACGATCGCGATCAGCTACCCGTGTGACGAGTCTCGCCGTTGACTCGAGAACCGTCGCAACCTCGCGCAGTCCGTTCATTTTGAGCGTGGAGCCCGTTGACGTCAGGTCCACCACGATGTCGGCTATTCCCAGGTGCGGAGCAATTTCCGCGGCACCCGACACGGGGACGACCTCCACGCGACAGCCGCGGCGGTCGAAAAAACTACGTGTCACCCGCGGGAAAACCGTTGCTACGCGCTCGGAGACGATCTGATCGAGTCGTTCAATGCCGCTTTCTTCGCGTGCCGCGACGACGAGCCGGCAGCTGCCGAACCCCAGGTCGAGACGGACGTCGAGATCTCGCTCCGACTCGCAGACGAGGTCCCATCCGGTAATTCCGGCGTCGGCGGCGCCATCCGCAACGAACTCGGGAATGTCCTGGGCCCGCACGAATATCGCCTCGAACTCGCCACCGAGCGATGCGGTAAGTGCGCGGTCGCCGCGTGCGCGGATAGGCAAGCCGGCGTCCTCGAACAGGTCACGAGTCTCTTCAGCGAGGCGCCCCTTGTTCGGCAGCGCGATTCTCAGCATGGCAGTGTGGTTGTGATGGAATCGTCGATTCCAGAAAACAAAACGGCCCGTCGGGAGACGGGCCGCGGCGTTCGGTGTCTGGCGCGAATGTGTCAGTCGCTCATCCGCTCACACGCAAACGGCCCCGACCCGAAGGACGTGGCTCGCGTGCGCATGGTGATGATAAGCGGCGGACAGACGCATGGCCCGCAACGTAATCGGCCGATGAACGGGGCGTCAATGCGCCCGCGGTATGGAGGCTGCAACCAAATTTCCTGCTCAAACCATTTCGAATGCCGCGGCCATTTGCGTTCCCGGAGCCATGTGAATAAATTCACAATGCTCTGAGACCGCGCATTGGGAGGTCTCGGCTTCATTCACACGCAGCTATTTGGTACGGCACTGGAGGCCTCAGGAAAATGCGGTTTCTCGGATTTGTGGTCGTGAGCAGTGCGATTGCGCTTGGTGCATGTGGTGGCGGTGGCGAGAAGGCGCCGGATACGACGGCGACGGCCGCCCCGGCTCCTGCGGCGGATTCGGCAGCGAAGGCCGCCGCGGCGACCCCCGCGCCCGCAGGTGCGGCGGCGCCGATCACGGGTCAGACTGTCGAAGTGAAGATGGTCGGCGACGACAAGGGTTATCGGTTCGAGCCGGCTGACATCAAGATCAAGGCTGGCGACGGTATCAAGTTCGTCATGGTTTCCGGCGGCCCGCACAACATTGCCTTCGATCCGGCGACGATTCCGGCGGACGTCAAGCCGCAGCTCTCGGCGAACATGCCGGACCAGCAGGGCGAGCTCTCGAGCCCGCTCGAAGTGAACCCGAACGCGACGTACACGATTTCGTTCGCCAACATCAAGCCCGGTCAGTATCCGTTCCACTGCACGCCCCATCTCGCGATGGGGATGAAGGGCACGATCACGGTTCAGTAAGTCGAAGTCGGCGCGCATCCCGCGCCGGGTAGTCGAGATGAAGTGAAGCACGCGGAGGCGCGAAAGCGCCTCCGCGTGCTTTTTCTTCCGGACGTTGCCTGCGAAGTGATACAGCCGCGGTCCACGGTCGTCATTGGGGTGCACGAGCGCTTGCGCACTCGACTCGCTGCTTCGATTATCGCGAGCGAATGGTCGACACGATCACTGGAGCAGTTCCGCGCTATACACGACGCCGTCGCGCCGAGATGCGTGCGGCGTGGGTGGCGGCGCGAGCGCGAAACACACTCCGGCGCCCGCTTCGCCTCGCTGCGATCTCCGGCACGGTGTTCACCGTTGCACTGATGCTGTTGGTGCTCACGCCCAGGAGCGCGCGCCGCGCGTCGCAGCAAATCACACCGCTCTCCACACACTGGCGCGATACCGCTACGCTGCTGCTCGCAGTCGACACCGCGACACGACGACTCGGCGTCGCCGAATCCCTGCTTGTCGCTCGTCGTACGCTGGCCTCGAGGCCACCGTACGTTCCTCCGACGGATACGTTCCCCGCAGCAGCGCGCGTGAGGCGTGACTCCCTCGCAGCCGCGGCAAGCGAGCTCGCACGATTGCTCGACCGCGTCGAGAACTCTCCCCTTCCGCAGTCCTACCGCGCTCTTGGAGAAAGTCGGTGGCTGGCCAATGACTCGCGCGTGCGGGCGATGCTCGATTCGCTCGCCGACGTCGAACGTGAACGCGAGGAGTTCGACGCAGGCGGTGGTGTCGATCCCATCTTCGTCGCGCTTACGGCCCGAGCGACGGCGATCGGTCGATCGATCCAGGCGATCGCCGAAGCTCGCCAGGCGACCATACGCGACTCGCTTGCGCTTCTCAGGCTTCCTGCAGTCAGCGCCCGGGTGGTTGTCACCATCGATACCTTGGGTCCTCTGCAACGCCGCGACTCGCTGCAGGCGCGGCGCGACTCGGCACTTGTTGCGCTCGATGCCGCGAGGCGCGCGAACGTCGTCACCGAGCGACAGCTGCGAGAAGCTCGCGCCCAAGCGAACGTACTCGCGCCGCCGATCGCGATTCTCGGTGCCTCATTGGTTGTCGGTCTCACGATCGGGTTTGCAATTGCGCTGATGGTCGAGGTCAGCAGACCTCGAGTCTCGGACTTACAGGAAGCGGAGCGTGTGACCGGAGAGCGGGTTCTCGCCGTCGTTCGTCCACGTGAGATTCCGCCCGAGCGCGCCCGGCGTAAAGCCGATCTTCGGCTTCCACCGCTGATCGATCCGACGTCCGATGCGTATCGCATACTTGCATCGCACGCGAGCGTATCGGGGCCAACGCGCGCAATCGTCACCGTGGCCGGAGACGTCCCTGCGGTCACCGCCACCATCGCCGCCAACATTGCCGCGGTGTCCGCGAACGAGATGCGGAGTACGCTCCTCATTGACGCTGACCTCGAGAACCAACCCGTAGCATCGGTTCTTCGCCTCCCGCCGTCATCGGGTGTGGCCGGCGTTTTGGCAGGCTCCATCGATCTCTCGGCGGCGGCGCTTCAAACGCAGATTGGGCGCGACCGCTGGGTGGACGTGGTGCCAAGCGGAGCGGACCATCGAGGTCCGATATCGAATCGCGAGGCCGAGACGTTACGTGCTGCGATCGTTCGCTCGGCTCGTCATTACGAATTGACGGTCGTCGTCTCGCCCTTCGAACAGGCGAATGACGTTCGTGTCGTACCAGCGGTGCTCGTGTGCGCCCATCTCGCGCATTCGCTCGTGGCCACTCTTCGAACGGGAGTCGCAGCGCTTCGTGACAACGGGGCGCGGGTCATTGGCATTGTGCTCTGGTCGGCCGACGCACCGAGTCTCGAGCCGCCGTGGATCTTCGAGAGCTGGTTTGCCGGCGAACGTCCGGTGAGCGACGCGAAGCTGGCCGAAGCGGATCGCTAGCGCCATGTGGTCAGATACGCTCCTCGCGGCGGAGCGAAGTCACCTCATCCGCGTCGTCATCTGGGCAGTCACGAGTGCCGTGCTCGGTACGACGTTCGTCACGATGATCGCTGGACGTCGAATGAGCGCACCGATCGCCCTGTGGTTCGCAATACAGACGCTCGTGTGGGGTTCGGTCGAGCTCATCATCGCGGCGGCGAGATGGTCGGCATTGTCGATGCGCGATGTATCGGGGGCAACGCGACTCGACCGATTGACCTGGTTCACAATCGGTATCGATGTCGGAATCATTGGCGCGGGTGTAACGGCGGCGTTGATGGCGTGGCGATTCACGCGAAACCTGCGCGCGTTCGGTGGCGGTCTCGGCGTCGTCGTCCAGGGACTCGGGTTGTTGGTGCTCGACCTCACATTCGCGTCGATACTCGCGCGGCTGGTGTAGCAGGATTCCGTCTGCCCAACGCTCCGTGCGCGCGCTATGTTATCGGTCCGCGCGTTCGACGTCGTTCTCTCGCCATTGCGCCGCCGTCATGAGCACCGGCTACTCGGATCGCATCAATCACGCGCTCGCGTTCGCGGCCAAGCACCACGATCAGCAGGTGCGGAAGGGGACCCGCCTTCCCTACCTCAC
>Ga0111539_10007563_pt1 | contig 13891 bp, 19 predicted proteins | sample RhiMethybrSRZTD1_FD_79667 | JGI IMG/M metagenome (GOLD analysis project Ga0111539, IMG submission 79667) | Populus rhizosphere microbial communities from Tennessee, USA - Rhizosphere MetaG P. TD hybrid SRZTD1 (version 2) (version 2) | ecosystem: Host-associated > Plants > Roots > Rhizosphere >...
CACATTCTTCCGTGGTTGCTCGATCGCCACTGGAGAGACTGCAACTCTTGCAGGCGCTACGGGGGACGGCTGGTCCGCCTTGGCGGCGCGCTGGAGCGTGGAAAGAGGCGTCAGCTCACTCGCAGCCGGTCCGATCCCGGTCATTACGGGCTGTCGCGGTCCGGCAGGGAGCGGCGCCGACGTGACGGGCCCTTCCTCCAGTGCTTCGAACCGGAGCGGTGGGGTCGCGACCGTCCTGTTCGGGCCCGGCCCCACCAGGGACGGATCGACTTTCAGTTGTTCTGTCGGCACGCGCGGCGGCGCGTCCTTTACCCCGGCACAACCTGCCGCCAGGGCAAAGAGGAGAATTCCGATAGTCCTCACTGCTGGCATCATTTTGCCGGTACCCGTCATCGGCGCCCCATCGTCATGGCCGGAAATATCATCGGCTGAGCCGCGTAGTGGTCTGTTGGCGCCGGGACCGATATAGGCGTTGATTTCGGATTTCGCGGACTGCGGGCGGGGGAGTCGGGAACAGTCCCTCTGGCAGGCAGATCCACCGGCGGTGCGCTCGCCGCACTGGATGGCGATACCGGCGTTTGGGGGGAGGGCGCCACGGCGGCGCTGAAGGCATCCGATATCCCGCCGCTGGCTGCGATCACCACGACCGATAGCAGGAAAAACCCCACGGTCTTCATTGCACCTCTCCTCACGTCGCCAGGGCTTGTGATTCAGTGCCGCCGCGGCGGGAACTCTTCGACTCGTTCCCGGCGCCGGCTTGCTTCGCAATCGTCCGCTCCCGGGCCGGGATGCGCCGTGCGCTGGCACACATACCATCTCCAGGCGTGCGAAATAAGGCGAACGGATACTCGAGCTCGTGCCGTCTTATCCGATTCATGCCCGCCATGAAAATGGCCCCCGGACATTTGAGCTGCCCGGGGGCCGGATCCCGCCAATCATTCAGGGGGAGGGGGTAATTGGCGGGAGGATGAGCCTGGATTGTGCCTATCCCCTGCGGGGGATTATGTGCGGTGTCGCACATACTGGGAGTGGAGCCGGGGTAGAATGGAATTCATGCGAACCCCGGGCCTCGCATGCATCTGGGACTTGGCGCCCGTGATTTGTCGTTCCGCATGAGGATTCGCGCCCATGCATGACGCCCCCCCCCTTGTGTCCGGTAAACACAGTCCCAGGGAAAATCATCTGCTCGCCGCCCTTCCTGCTGTGGACTACGAGCGCCTGCTGCCCGATCTGGAGCTGGTACCGTTGCCGCTGGGATGGGCGGTCTACGAGGCCGGCGGCAAATTGGGCTACGTGTACTTCCCCACCACCAGCATCGTTTCGCTGCTCTACGTCATGGACGACGGGGCCTCGGCGGAAATCGCGGTCACCGGCAACGACGGCCTGGTCGGCATCGCGCTATTCATGGGCGGGGAAAGCACGCCCAGCCGCGCGGTGGTGCAGAGCGCCGGCTACGGCTACCGGCTCAAGGCAGCGGTCCTGAAACAGGAATTCGAGCAGGGCGGCACGCTGCAGCATCTGGCGCTGCGCTACACGCAGGCGCTGATCACGCAGATGGCACAGACCGCGGTGTGCAACCGGCACCATACGGTCGAGCAGCAACTGTGCCGCTGGCTCCTGTTGAGCCTGGACCGGTTGCCCTCGAACGAGTTGAGCATGACCCAGGAGCTGATCGCGAACATGCTGGGGGTGCGGCGCGAGGGCGTCACGGAGGCGGCCGGACAACTGCAAAAGGCCGGGTTGATTCAATACAGCCGGGGCCACATCACCGTGCTGGATCGTCCGAAGCTGGAGAAGCGGGTGTGCGAGTGCTATGCGGTGGTCAAGAGGGAGACCGATCGCCTGCTTCCCGCCAGGGCGGAGCACTGAGCGCAAAAAAAGATCCCTCCCCCTTTCCAGGCGGGAGGGATGCAGAAGTCGAAGTCAGTCGCTCAGGCCAGTATCAACGCTGGACTGGAACCGGAACAACTACGACGGTGTCGGTGCCCTTCCTGCCACGTTCGCCCTGCATGCCTTCAGCGCCGGTCGCACCGGTGTTCCCTGTGTTCCCTGTGTTCCCTGTGTTCCCGGTTGCGCCGGTGTCGCCGGTGCTCCCGGTTGCGCCGGTGGCACCCTTCTCTGCGGTCGCGCCAGGGGCGCCTGTCGGTCCGGCCGGGCCAGGAACTGCGACTACAGTCGGCGCCGGTGTGACCACGGGCTGGCATGCGCTCAATGCGAGCGCGCTCATCAGTACTGCAAACAATGACGAATATTTCATGGTGGTTCCTCGGTAATGTACGGGGGAAATGAGAGGACTAAGTCGTGTGCGCGCGGTACGAGTCTCAGGCTGCAGGTTGCGCCGAACATCCTGCGGGTTCCGTGCGCCAGCACTCATTGCGCAAAACTTTGTCGTGAGCCGCTGCCGGAGGGGAGACAGTTACGAATGGCTGGCGCGTACGCCACCGCACGGACTTCGAATTGTCGGCGACTTAACTTCCGTGCATGGCAAGTGTTACGCAAGGTTTTTTTCCCAGGCATCCGCCGGACTTTCAGTTGGCGGTCGCCGCCAGACGTGGGCTGACCTATCACCGGTCGAATGTCCTGCTCGCGAAAGCGTGTTTCGATGGCACGCTCGAGCTGCTGACCGCAGCCTGGCAAAGACTGCTGGGCTACGGACACCAGGAGTTCTCGGGGAAGACGCTGCATCAGATCATGGAGCCCGATAGGCCGGTTGCCGCGGTCGTCGCTGCCATATTCGACGAGCGGAATCCGGCGCCGGTGGAGTTGAAGGTGCGCAGCAGCGATGGGCAGTGCAAATGCCTGAAATTGCACCGTCGATTCGATCCGTACGAGCGCACTGTGTTTATCGTGGCGGAAGAAACGCCGGAGTCAGGTAGCGCACCGCGCGCTGAGCCGGCCGGCGACGTCGTGACCGGAGACGCCTGAGAAACGGGCCGGGATCTACGCCGGCAGCACGGGTAACGTGAGTCTGCCGATTGCCTCGGGTCCTTCGACCACGACCCTGGATCCCGGCTTGGTTTCGGCGAGGTCGTTGGCGTAAGTGCAGGCGTCCTCCTCGGTGTCAAACGATGCCAGCGGCTTGTCGAAACCCATCTCGTTTACATCCCACTGGCGGTTTGCCCCGTGACATACGCGAAAAACGCTGGCGCCCTTCTGATCGAGACCCATAGCTAGATCTTGCCCATCAGAAGCAGAACCACAACTATCAGCAGCACCAATCCGAGTCCGCCGCTGGGTCCATAACCCCAACTGCTGCTGTGGCCCCAGGCCGGAATCGCGCCCACCAGCATCAGCACCAGCACAATCACGAGAATCAATCCGATACTCATTTTCAGGCTCCTTGTTTGAATTTCACTCAATAACACTCACATGCTAGCCGGCTTTCCCGAAACGTTCCGTGCGCCGGCGCACGTTGTCGTTGTTCGCTTGTCGAGTGGCGTTGACGACCCGGCCGCAAGACATCGTTTGCTCACAAATCAGGTCACCACGTCGGCAGGGAGCAAGCGGTCAAATTCCTTTTTTACCACCGCGTAACACTCGCAAGCGCGCGCCTCCACCCCCGGTCTGTCGAGTACCGTGATGCGGCCCTCGTCGTAGCCAATCAAGCCCTCATCCTGCAGTTGCTTGGCGACGATCACGACTCCGTCCTGTCGCACCCCCAGCATGTTGGCAATCAAGCCCTGCGTCATGGTCAATTCGTTGGAGGGCAATCGATCGATGCTCAACAGCAGCCAGCGGCAGAATTGCTGCTCCACGGAATGATGTCGGTTGCACGCCGCTGTCTGGACCATCTGTGTAATCAGCGCCTGCATGTAACGCAGGAGCAATCGCTGCACCGCCCCGCCGCGGTCGAATTCCTGCCTCAGCGCGCCCGACTGAATCCTGAATGCCTGGCCCGCGCACTGGACTACCGCGCGGCTTGGCGTCGTTTGGCCACCCATGATCAGTGCAATCCCGACCAGACCTTCGTTGCCTGCGATGGCGATTTCGGCTGACTCGCCGCCCCTCATGACGTAAAGGAGAGAAACAACCGAGGTGGTGGGAAAATAGACGTGCTGCAACTGGCAGCCGGACTCGTACAAGACTTCACCGAGCGGCATCGGCACTTGTTCCAGATCGGGAAGCAGGCGACCGTATTCGACCGTGTGCAGGGCGGCAAGAAGGTGGTTCTGCCTGGGTGAAGGGGACGCGAATATCGGGTGTACGGTCATTTGCAAATGCTCTCCGTGCGGACTGGGCATCGACGATCTTCCGGATCTCATGGACGTCCCGTTTCGCACATAGCTGGTTAGTGGGGCTTCTTTGCTTGCGCTGCACGCTCCTGCTCCCGCTTCAGCCGTTGCTTTGAGATCGTCTGCGCCACGGCCTCCGCCAGACGGGAGAGATTATCTTTCAAGAGATAGTCTGCTGCGCCGAGTTTGATGCATTCGTCCACTTTCTCTTCTCCTGCAGTGCCGGTCACGACGATCACGGGAATATCCAGGTCGAGCTCTTGCAACAAAGCCAGCAGGCGAGTCACGCTGAAAACAGGCAGCGATTGGTCTGACAAAATCACCTCGGGAGCTGCCTCGAGCGATACAAGGAATTCAGCCTCATTTGCTACCACCGCCCACTGGGGGTCGTATCCCCCCCTGCGTAACTCACGAATAATGAGTTCGGCATCAGGTGCATGGTCTTCCACCAGGACAAGTGTTAGGGCGATACTCATGTAGGCCATTACCAGCTGCTGTGATTTACCGGTGTGCACCGGCAAACGTGTCTGGCTCTCCTGTCGCTGATGGATGGAAACAGAATTCCGCGTGCCTGTTAGAGTTCCTCGACGATTCATAAAGATACGCAGAATGCCTGCGAGGGACCGTGCGGTGACGTACGGAGGCGAATTCATGGGTATAAGTGCTTGTCGCCCGACAGGCGGCTGTCGCTGCCGTACTATGGGGTTGCGATGCTCAGTCGGCCAGCGCCAATCCCGGGGAGTCCGGCCTGTTGCCGCCGGTATTCCCGGCGCTTCATGTCGAGGTAGGCGGCCTGTTCCACTTCATGCAACTGGTGCGGATAGCGCTCGCTGGCCGCGAACCAGTCATGGAGACGTTTTTCGAACCGACCCTGCTGCGGCTCGGACAAGGCGCCGAGAAAAGCTTCGATTGCCAGGTAATAGCGCATGGTATTGCGTTCCACCACGCCACGCAGACCGCCTATGTGACGGGGCTGGCCGTCGGGTTGCGTGCCGGCAATCGTGAATCCCACCCTGTCTCTTCCGCTGGTCCCGAGATAGGCCTGCATTGCGAGCCGCCCCGCAAGTCCATAGGTATACGAATACGAGAGGTGGATGAAGGTCTGTCCGTTTCCCGATGGAATCGCTGCGAGCACGATGCGGTAGTTGCGCGTGGAGAGCGGCCCTTCGTCTGCATCCAGCCGTACTTGCAGGTAGTCAGGGGTTCGGGCAGCGACGCGATACGCAAAGACGACCCGGTAGGCATCATCCAGCGGCCGATCGTATTTCCTGCCGATGCTTACGTTGAGGGCATCGCCCTGGCCGGTAGTCGATGCGCGGCAGTACTTGATATTGAGGTGCAGGATCAGAATGTCGCACCAATTGCCTGGACCGTTCAGCGCTGCGCTCACCGTTGCAAACGGGTAGTCTGCGAGCGCGTAGATGTCGCCCCTCAGTGCACCCGGGGTCTCGCTGGAGTCTAGGTAGAGCGGCTTCTGGAACTGGTTGTGGCTCAGCTTATCCTGCAAAGCAGCGTACTTGGCGCCGAGAGATCCGCGTGAATTCGCAACTGCATCGCTCGCATGGGCAATGCCCGTGCCCAGGCAAGCCAGGGCGACCGCTAAGAGCCGCGCCGGGCCCCGCAAAGCCTGCATCCACGCAGATCGATCATGGCCCCCGCCTCCAGCATGCGCGGCGCACTGGAGGCGGTGTCTTCTCTTAACGAGCCTTATCCTGAATCTTCTCGCCGCCCCGCTCAACGTCCTGTCCGAATCCGTGCATCGTGTTGCAGCCAGCGGTCGCGCCCAGCACGCCCAACAGCATCAGTGTCGCCAAGATTTTCTTGAACATGGTGTATCTCCTGGTAAGGTGTTCATTGCAAGCGTCGTGCCACATGAGCGTTACTGTGTCATTGCGCGCGACGGCAGCTTTCTTCAGAAAGCCATCCACGGCAATTGTTCTCCTTTCCGCAAAGGCGAACCATGCGCTGGCGTACATAACGCTTCAGAGCGCTAGAGCCAGTATTCCCACATGCGGGCGACCGTCTCCCTCAGCCGGTCGCTGATCGAACGTCGTTCCCATTGCTCGAGCGTGATGGGATTGGACGAGGCAATATCCTTCTCGAACATGGCCTGCATTTGCGCGCCGAAATCCTGACCGAGGATGACGGCGTTCACCTCGTAGTTGTGCAGGAAACTGCGCCAGTCGAGGTTGGTCGATCCGACGGTCGACCATACACCATCGATGAGCGCGGTCTTGGAGTGGAGCAGGGCGCCGCGCCGCTCGTAGATCTTTACTCCCGCGCCCAGCAACTCGGCGTAGTAGGAACGTCCCGCGTGGAACACCAGCCAGGAATCCGTATTGCCCGGGAGGATGATTCTCACGTCCACGCCGCGCTGCACGGCGTCCTTGAGAGCCGCGAGCAACTGCGGATCGGGGACGAAATAGGCGTTCGTGAGGTGCACCGTGGTTTCGGCGCTGCCGATCGCCGAGATCAGCGTCGCGTAGATCAGGCTGTAGGGCTCGTCGGGCGCGCTGCCGATCGCCCGCACGATTTCCCTGCCCCTGGAGCCGGGTTGCGGGAAATAGTTCCGCGCCGCGAGCGTATCCCCCTTTTGCTTCTCCCACGTCGCGAGAAACAGTTTCTGGAACTCGCCGACTACGGGACCTTCCACTTGCAGGTGGGTGTCGCGCCACGGCGGCGCCCCTTCAGGCCGCTGCGTGGTCCGCGTGCTGAAGGATCCGCCTGAATAGACACTGCTGATGTTGACCCCGCCGAGGAACGCGGTTTCGCCGTCGACTATCAACAGCTTGCGGTGATCGCGCTGATTGACGTCCCAGCCCTTCCTGGCCGTCAGCGGGTTGATCGGATTGAACTCCAGGACGTTGATGCCGCTGTCGGTAAGGCGCTTGAAAAATGCCCTGGGCGCGTCGATTGCCCCCACGCTGTCGTAGATAAAATTGACCTGCACGCCTTGCCCCTGCTTCTCGATGAGCGCATCCGCAAAGCGATTTCCCGTCGCGTCATCCTCGATGACGTAGGTTTCCATGTTGATATGGTCTTTCGCATGGCGGATGGCGGTCAGCATGGGCTCGAACGTAGCCGGACCGTCCTGGAGCAGGACCACCTTGTTCCCCACCATCAACGGGCTCCCGACGATGGCCTCTTCCAGCGCCAGATGCCGGTCGAAGATGCTGGTCTCCTCGCCCCGGCTCTTCAGCCGGTCGAGGATCGCCTTGCTTTGCTGGGAGGTGAGCGGGCCGCGCGCGCCCTCGAGTTGCACCGGCTGGGCCGGCCGCCTCGCCATGTCGGGAACGATGGTCGGGAGAGAGCTGCATCCCGCCCCAAGGGCGACAAGTAACCCTGCCGCCAGGCGTCTCGCGATCCTGAACCGACCGACCGACTGCATCAGGCTGCCTGGGAACGCCGTCACCTCAGCTCGGGCAGTGGGTGTTCGGTGAGGTTGAAGCTGGTCAGGGCCCCGTGGCCCTGCCACCTGCAACCTAAGACTTGCCGAAACGCGCCTTCGCCTCGTCCACGCACCTGCTTTTCGCGCCGCCTGCAAAGGCATCGCACTTTTCCTTCGCCACGGCGTAATCGGCATCGCGTTTCTCCGAAGCCGCGTCCCTGCGCGCATCAGCGCCCTTTTCACTTGCCCTGGCGTTAGCGCTGGCAGACGTCTCGTCGGCTTCCTTGTTCGCGTTCGCGGTTTTCATCCGCGCCTTTGCGTCGGCCCTGGCGGCAACCGCGGCAGCCTTGGCTTCCTTCAGGCAAACGTCCTTCACATTGCCGGCGTTGTCGTCGCACCTCTCCTTTGCCACCGCGTAGTCGGCGTCTGCCCTGGCGACGCGTACCTTGTAACGGGCGTCCGCCGAGGGCTTGTTGCTCGCGTCCAGCTCGGTTTGCGCGACGTTCTTCCTGCCGCTGGCCTCGGCGTTGCATATGTCCTTCGCATTGCCGGACAGGGATTCGCAGGCCGCGTTCGCGGACTTGTATTCGGCAGCAATGCCGTCCTTGCCTGATTTGTATTGATCCTTCGACATGGTTTGCGCGATCGTGCCGGCGCTGAATGTCAGGGCAAACGCGGCCGCGACTGCGGTGATGTTGTTTAGCTTGTTCATGTTCGTTCCTCAGGTTGATAAGGGGCTGCCGGAATCCCGGCGCTCGGAGGCAAGCTTCCTCCACTTCGCCACGTCTCTCTGTGCGCAGGCGCACAGATTTGTCCTGAGGGAAGGCAGATTCTTGCTGCAATGATCCACGAGCCCGGACCGGTTTTCCCACCGGGTACGCAGGATTTCAACGTGACAGGAGATTGAATCGTGAACATGCTAAACCTGTGGTTGTACGCCCTTATCGCCCTGAGCCCGATCGCAATGCCGGCCGCAGCCCAGGTCAACATCAACATTGATATTGGCGTGGCCCCGCCGGCTTCGCGCTACGAAGCCGTCCCGGCGCCACGTCATGGCTACGCCTGGGCGCCGGGATACTGGCGGTGGGAAGGCCAGCGCCATGTCTGGACGCAGGGCCGGTGGCTCGAGGCGCGTCCGGGGTCTTACTGGGTGGCCGACCGCTGGGAAGGCAGAGACGGCCGTCATTACTACGAACGCGGGCACTGGAAGGAGCAAGCCAGGCATGAAAAGGCAGAGCACGGGGGCAAGGGCAACGGGAAGGGGTGGGCGAAGGGGCATGACCGGTAAGGAGCGCCGGTGAATTGACTTTGTACGCGTCCGCACAGACCCCGGCTCTCCGGCGCGCCACATTGAACGTACAGTTGCCCGGCTTACCTGGGGCGCCGGCAGGCGAGGCAAAGATGGGCCCCGTATTCGCAATGTTTCACAGACTTCCCGCTGCGGCTACCTCAGCGCATGCTGAGTCGAGCGGAGCTCATCGTCTCTTCCATCCTTCACGGCGGGCACTTGCTTTCCGGACTCGATCTGGTCTCTGCAGAGCGAGACTATGAAATCCGGCGGGTGCCCGAGTCCTTCGAGCCATCGGGAAACCAGCCATTCCTTGATATCCAGGAGCTCGGCGAGCTTCTGCTCCCCGCCAAGAAGCTGGGCTGCTTCGCGGAGCGCCAGGACGTTCGTGGTGGGAGTTTTTGTCTCCATCACCGCCCACCGGCCCGTCCCATCGTTCTGCGCCCCTTGTTCCTGGGCGGATTCTGCGGCGCGTTGTGCCACGACACCGGCCGCTGCTCGGTGCGCACGTACCTGGGGATCGATTCCTGCGTTCTGGGCGCGCTCAGCGCCTTCACCCTCACGATCTCGAGCTTCAGGGCGTCGACGTTCCCCGGATGCCCGGCATCCGGGCCGTGCAGCGCCAATGCCTGCGACTCATGGTCGAGAAGCCCGTCCAGCCTTTGAAGCGCCGAGCTGCACGACGCAGCAAAACCGGCTTTTTTCTCCGCTTCCCGCCGCTGCAGTTCTATTTCAGCAATCGCGTCGATCACTTCATCGGTCGCCGGTACTTCCGTTGTGGGCAAGATATTCATATGAGTTTCCGGTTCAGCGCGCCGCCTTGTCCTGGATCTTTTCCCCGCCCCGTTCGATGTCCTGCCCGAGTCCGTGCATGGTGTTGCACCCTGCGATCGTACCCAGAAATCCCAGTAACATCAGTCCCGCCAAGATTCTCTTAACCATGGTGTATCTCCTGTAAGTATCCTTTGATTCACGATCGGACCCGGTCGCAATTCCGGCACTCCGCAACCGTGATCATCAATTCCATGATTGTCGCCCGGCGCCAGGACATGTTCTGTGCGTCGGCGCGCATAGGACAAACGAGCGGCCAGACGGTGCCGCGCGGGCTGGCCGCGGCGGCTCAGGAAGAGAGATTCAGTCCGCCGACGTCACCGAGCAGACCTGCTGGCTGGCCGCGTTTGCCGGAAGCGGCAGACTTGCCCTGCCGGTTCTGCACGTCGGACAGCAAGCGGCTCAGTTCCTTCCTGACCACGGCGTAGCACTCGCACGCACGCGCCTCCAGTCCGGACCGCTCGAGCACCGTGATGTGGCCGCGGCGATAGCTGATGAAACCGGCACGCTGCAGCGACCCGGCGGCCTCGGTAATGCCTTCCCGGCGCACGCCGAGCATGCCTGCGACCAGTTCCTGGGTAATGACCAGCGTCCGCGACGAGACGCGATCGAGCGTCAACAGGAGCCAGCGGCAGAGCTGCTGCTCCACCGAATGGTGCCGGTTGCAGGCCGCGGTCTGGGTCATCTGTGCAATCAGCGCCTGGGTGTAGCGCAGCAGCATGTGCTGCAGCGCCCCGGCGCAATTGAACTCCTGCTTGAGTAATCGGCTCTCCAGCCGGTACGCGTGGCCCGCGGTCTGCACCACGGCCGAGCTGGGCGTGGTATCTCCTCCCATGAACAGCGCGATGCCCACGACGCCCTCATTACCGACACCCGCGGATTCGGCCGATGCGCCGGACGCCATCACGTAGTGGAGCGACGCGATGGCGGTGGTGGGGAAATAGGCGTGCCGCAATTGTGCGCCGGGCTCGTAGAGCATTTCACCAAGCGGCAGCGGCGTCAGCTCCAGATAGGGGGTCAGGCGCGCGATCTCCACCGCTGGCAGGGCCGCGAGAAGATGGTTCTGGTGCGGGCTATGCGGTGATGGCATCGGCGGCTCCCGGGAACTGCGTTCCCTACTTCGCCGTGACTTCCACGCCGATTCCGCGGTAACCGATGAAGCGGCAGGCCTGGGTGAACATCGGCTCCCCGCTTACCCGGAATTTCTGTTGCGACCCGTCGGAATTGACGCGGCTGAAGACAAAGTCCAGGAACGGCTGCCGGGAGGTGATGGTCTCCTGCAGCGCAGCCCGCTCCGCCTCGTTCCAGCCCGCCTTCTGAACGCCTCCTCCGTTGCCCACGAGAGCGTCGACCCGGATGCCGAGCATCTCGAGGACCGGGCCGGACACCTTGGTGAAGTTTCCGTTCTCGTCCTGCTCCCAGTACCAGTCGGAGGCCAGCTCGGTCAGGCTGCGGTAGCGGGCCTCGCTTTCGCGCAGTTCTGCCGTGCGCTCCCGCACCGTCTGTTCCAGCGCCTTGCCGTGATCCTGGAGCTTCCGGTAGAGCAACCGCACTTCCAGCATGTTGTGGATGCGCGTCTTGACTTCCACCAGGTCGAACGGCTTGCTGATGAAGTCTCTTGCGCCGGCTTGCAGCGCGCGCAGCTTGTGGCCAGGTTGAGCGGTGATCACGAGGATCGGCAGGTAACCGTCCGTATCGCTGGCCTTCAGGCCCTCCATCACCTGGAACCCGTCCATGCCGGGCATCTGCAGATCGAGCAGGATCAGGTCGTAGCGATTCCTGCGATGCAGCGTGCAGACCTCGTGCGGATTCATGGTCGAGGCGACCGAGGTGTAGCCGGCCTCGTGCAGCAATTGCTCGAGCAGGCTCACGTTGGCCTGCTGATCGTCGACGATCAGGATGCCGGCATTGAGAATGTCCGACTCCGCGACTCTCACATTCTTTCCTTTTCCGCGCGGGCCGGTTGCGTCTGCGAGAACGTCAGCGCCGCGTCGAGGGCATCCATGAACTGATGCACGTTGATGGGTTTGGTCAGGTAGTTGAAGAATCCGGCCTCGAGGCCGCTCTCGATATCATGGCGACCCGCATTGGCGCTCAACGCAATGATCGGAATATGCGCCGTCAACGCGTCCGCATGCAGGATCTGCATGGCTTCGATCCCGCTGATGCCGGGGAGGTTGATGTCCATCAGGATTACCGCCGGCTGATAAGCGCGGGCGAATTCGATGCCGAGATTGCCGTCCGCCGCGCCCAGCATGCGCAGCTCGGGACGGCGCTCGATGATCTGCTCGACCAGCTCCAGGTTGGCAGGATTGTCTTCCACGTAGAGCAGGGTCCGCAGTGGCGTGCCGTCCGGCACCTGTGGGCGCACCAGCGCGGCACGGTCGGCTTCCTGAAACGCGACAGTCGGTGCGCTCGTCAGCCCCAACTCGACCCAGAACACGCTTCCCGTCCCCGGGATGCTTTCTACGCCGATGGCGCCTCCCATCAGCTCGACCAGCTTCTTGGTCACCACCAGGCCGATTCCCGTGCCTTCCTCCGCGCCGGCCTCCTTGCCGAGGCGGTTGAACGGCTGGAAAAGCTGCGCCAGTTGCTCCGTGGCCAGTCCCGCGCCGGTGTCCCGGACGCTGATGCGGATCGCATCCCGGGAGGTCAGCATGCACTCCACGGCAACCGTGCCTCCGGGCCGGTTGTACTTGATCGCGTTGAAAAGCAGGTTGATCAGAACCTGCTTGACCCTGGTCCGATCGGCTTTGACGAACCGCGAAATCTCGAACCGCGGAAACGTCATGCTGATGCTGCGCTTCCGGGACTGCGCCTCGACCATCGCCTGGCACTCGAGCATGACCTCGGCCAGCGAGACCGGTTCCTGCGACAGCGTCACCTTGCCCGACTCGATCAGCGCGAGATCCAGGACTTCGTTGATCAGGTCCAGCAGGTACCAGCCCGCCTTGAGAATCTGGTCGAGGCTGCGCTTCTGGGGGGGCGTCGGCAGTGGAGATCCGGAATCCATGAGCTGGGCGAAACCGAGGATCGCGTTCAACGGTGTGCGCAGCTCGTGGCTCATGCTGGAGAGGAAATCCGTCTTGGCGCGGTTGGCTCTTTCCGCGGCGGCCGTGGCCTCGTTCAATTCCGCTTCGACGCGCTTGCGCAGGGAATTGTCGGTCCCGATCAACAGGTAACCGATGATGCTGCCATCGCCGTCGCGGAGCGCCGTGATCGACACGACGGCGGGAAACCGGCTGCCGTCCTTGCGGATATAGGTCAGTTCATAGATGTCCTCGATCTCCCGCGACGCCTTGAACGCCAGTGCCTCAAAGCCCGGTGCGATGGTCGTTGCAAGCTCCAGGCTCAATGCGTGCGCGCGCGCGACCACTTCCTGCGGATCGTGAATATCGCTCGGGCTTATCCTGTTCACCACTTCGGCGGCCGTGTAGCCCAGCATGCGCTCGGCGCCGACGTTGAAAAGCTGGATGATGCCTTTCTCGTCGGTGGCGATGATCGAGAACTTGTCGCTGGTGAGGATCGCGTTCTGCAAGGCGCCCATATTGAACAATGCCGCGCGGGGGCGCATTTTGGTGGGACCGTCCGCCTTGCCGGCATGGTCGGCAAGCGCGGGACTGTTTCCTGTTTCGATCATGGTCGATTCGCGTGAGGGCGTATGGATGATCGTGGTCTTTACCGCAGACGTCCGTACGCTGCCGCACAGAAGCCGACCCACCGGCGTGGGACGGCGGGAATGCTCGATCTTGAGCTGGCTGCTTGCCGGTGCCACCGGATCGTCAGGTCGAGGACGACACCCACCGCGCCGCAGCAGACGCAGAGCATGGTCTGTCTGCTATCATGCGTGCCTATAGTGCTGCATCGTACAGAGCAGGCGGTTCGCACCCTCGCAGCACCGACTGTTCCGATGCCTTTCAACCCGCACGCTCGCGGCAATGAGGAGCGTTCCTGTCGTGGCGTCACCACATAGCCCGAAGCAAAACCACCTCCTCGCGGCGCTGCCCGCGACCGATTACGCGCGCCTGATGCCCAATCTGGAGCTCGTTCCGATGCCGCTTGGCTGGGCGGTCTACGAGTCCGGCGGACGGATGGGTTATCTGTACTTTCCGACCACCTGCATTGTTTCGCTGCTGTACGTCATGGAAAACG
>Ga0111539_10007564_pt1 | contig 13889 bp, 11 predicted proteins | sample RhiMethybrSRZTD1_FD_79667 | JGI IMG/M metagenome (GOLD analysis project Ga0111539, IMG submission 79667) | Populus rhizosphere microbial communities from Tennessee, USA - Rhizosphere MetaG P. TD hybrid SRZTD1 (version 2) (version 2) | ecosystem: Host-associated > Plants > Roots > Rhizosphere >...
AAGTCGACACGTCGAAGGTCTCGTTCTCCTTGTTTGTGCGCAGGAAATTGTAGGAGAAAGCCAGCTCGTTGGCTTCGGTCAGTTTGTAATCGAGCTTGCCCAGTAACGACGAGGTGTTGATCGGTTTCTTGATCGGCAATCCTTCGTCCTGCTGGCGCGTTGTCTTGAAGAAGTTGAGCAGCGCGAGCCGCTGGCAATCGGAGCTCGAATTGATCAAAGCCTCGTTGGCCTGAATCGTCGGGGCCTGAACGGAGCACGGCGGTCCGAGTGTTTCGCTCAGGTTGGGCCGCGTCAGGTTGCCGGTGATTTGCTCGAAGTTGGCAAAGAAGAAAGCCCTGTCCTTTTTGATCGGCCCGCCGAGGTTGCCGCCGAACTGCTCGCGGTGGAAATCCTTGAGCGGTTTGCCGTCGGAAGTGTTCGAGGTCAGAGCTTCGAGGCGCTGGAAATGGAACACGCTGCCGCTGAGTTTGTTCGTGCCCGATTTGGTGATGACGTTGATGATGCCGCCGCCACTGCGGCCGAATTCCGGGCTCGCGCCGGTGGCGACGACCTGGAACTCCTTGATGGCCTCCATCGAGATGTCGATGGCTGCGCGCTGGCCGCCGGCCTGCTCGCCGAAGAATCCGTTATTGTAATCGCCGCCGTCTAGGCTGACGTTGTTGAAGATGCCGCGCTGCCCGTTGAAATTGATCTCGTCGCCGTCAGGCCCCTGCGTGATACTCACGCCCGGAGTAAGCGTCAAGAGATCTTCAAATTTGCGGCCCAGGACCGGCGTGCGGCTGATGGCGATCTCGTTGATCGTAGAGCTTGATTCCACCCTGACCGTATCAATTGTCGGGGCGGCGGTGATTGTTACGCGCTCCTGCACGGAAGAAACTTTCAGGCTCAGGTTGAGGTTGATCGCCTGGCCGACAGTCAGGCTCAGGTTCTCCTGCGCCAGCGTGGCGTATCCCTGCTTCGAAACCGTCAGAATGTAGCGGCCCGAAGGCAGTTGGAGAAAGACGAACCGCCCGTCGGAATCGGTTGTTAGAATTTTGGTTAGATTGGTGTCCGTGTTTTTGACTTCGACGCTAGCGCCGGCGACGACCGCGCTGGCCTCGTCGAGAATCGTCCCCTGAATGACGCCTGTGGTGATCTGCGTCTGAGCACGCGTGATGATCGGCGCCGCCAACAACGCCATTAGCGCAAGCAGAGACCAACACACGACTCGTCCTGTGTGTTTCTTCATAAGGCTAATCTCCTTGGTTTTGTGTGACTTCGGAACTGGTTAAGATTGCTTAGGGCAGACTGGATTCTATTTTCGACTGGATGAAATGGGCAAGCGAATTGAGTGGCGAGGCGAGGAATATTTTGCGTCGCGCCGAGACAAAATTGTCGAGGATCGAGGAGGAAAGATGGAGGATCGAGGATCGAAGATAGAGGATCGAGGATGGCCTTACTTGCGATAGCGCGATCCTCTATCCTCTACCCTCGACTCTCGTGGCTAATTGCCAGCCGGGCTTTTCTCTTTTTTCACGAATTTATCGGGCGAGAGTTTGGGATTGACCTTGATCTTGCTGATCTCCCACTCTTCGTTCGGCGTGCCGCCTTCGATCTTCGTCATGCGGTGCGGCAGATTGAGGCCGCCGACGCTCTTGTAATCGCTGAACGCCCACCGGAAATCGACTTCGGGAGCTTTCTCGAATCTATCCTGGATTTCTTTCATTATGCGTTCGCGCTCTTCGGGAGTGGGTTCGGGGCGTTGTCCAGGCTGTCCGCCCTGTCCAGGTTGTCCGGGCTGACCGGCTTGCGCGCCTTGAGGTCGCTGTCCACCCTGACCTCCGGGTCCTCCCGGCCCTCCGGGGCCTGCAGGGGCGGCCTGACCACCACCCTGACCTCCGGGTCCTCCCGGCCCTCCGGGTCCGCGCCTGCCAAATCCTCTCATCATCTGTTTGCCCTTATAGCTGAGACCGATCAGTTGATTTGTTTGCTGGTCGAAGTATAGACGCACAGTAAAGCCATTGGCGCCTTTGCCGTCAAGCACATTAAGTTTGCTGCCTTCCGGGCCCGGGGCTTCGCCGACGAAAGCGAATTCAGCCTGAGCCGACGTGGGAGCGGTTAGCAGCCAGCCGAGCATGATCTGGTAAAACTCACGGCGTTGCTGCAATTGGAAATAAGACGCCATAGGCGAATTTGGCCCGAACATACCTCCTGGGCCTCCCTGGCCTCCCTGGCCTCCCTGGCCGCCTGGCCCACCCGGACCTCCCCGCATGAATACCATACCGCCAACGCCGCCCATTCCCACACCGGGAATGAAGTCGTTCCAGACCTGATCACCATTGAGGGTAGTAATTAATGTTCCGAACTGGCCATTAGTCGTCTTCTTGACCTTGTCCGGCATGAGGACTTCTATTTCGAGGTCGCTTTCCATCTGTCTTTCTCCAGCGCCACTGCGAGCCGTGCCGGTGATGGAGAGGCCTTGCAGTTCTTTCAATTTCTTCTCGTCGCCGACGGCGGCGCGGGCCTGTTTGAGTATCTGCTCGGCCTTAGCTTTGGCGTCAGGCGCCTGGGCCAGCGCGAGAGCTGGAATTGTGACGGCGGCGATTATTGCCAGAACTTGTTTGCGCATATCAATTCTCCTCAGAAAAACCGTTCACAAAGAACACGAAGAATCACAAAGGAATAAAAATCTTTGCGCCCCTTCGTGCGCCTTTGTGGACAATTTTTATTCTTTCCCGGGTGTCGCTCATTGCGACATGAAGGCTCCTTAGAAAATCCCTGGGCGCCTGCGCTCCTAGAGGCAAACTAGAGCTTGCCGGGCGCCGACTCTTTATCTATGCTAAAAGACTTTGGGAATGAACGCCCAGTTTCACTACTTTGTAATATGTCGCAAGTCGAAACGCAAAAAGAAACGGAGCATGAAGCGCCGGTCGCGATCCCGGTGGTGGCGATTATCGGCCGACCGAACGTGGGCAAATCCACTCTGTTCAACCGTCTGATCGGCGCGCGGCGCTCGATAGTCGGCGACATTCCCGGAATGACGCGCGACAGAATTTACGGCGAGGCCGAATGGCAGAACCGCGCCTTTCGCGTCGTGGACACCGGAGGCATCGTGCCCGACGACGAGGCGGTGATTCCGGCCAACATCTTCAAACAGGCCCGCGCGGCGATTGACGAGGCCAGCCTGTTGCTGTTCGTGGTCGACGCTCGCGAGGGGATAACTCCGGGCGATGAAGAATTGGCGCGGAGGCTGCGGGCGCTGGACAAGCCGGTCTTCATCGCCGCGAACAAGGTCGACACGGCGCAGATCGTCGATTTCGCCGGCGAATTTCACCGCTTCGGATACGAAGACGTGTTTCCGATTTCCGCCGAACACGGCGTGGGCATCGGCGACCTGCTCGACGCGATGATCGAACTGCTGCCCGCGGTCGAGGTCGCCGAGCGCGAAAAGGGCGAGATCAACGTCGCGGTCATAGGACGCCCGAATGTCGGCAAATCTTCGTTGATCAACAAACTGCTCGGGGAGGAGCGCGTGATCGTTTCGCACATCCCTGGCACGACGCGCGATGCCGTGGACAGCGTGTTTGAGGCGCAGGTCGGGGAAGGCGGCGAGAAGGTCAGGCTCCGGCTGATCGACACCGCGGGCATCCGCCGCAAGGGCAAGACGACCGGGATGGAGGAGAAGCTTTCGGTCGTCATGGCGCGCAAGCATATAGAACGCGCCGACGTCGCGCTGGTCCTGATCGACGCGGTCGAAGGCGTGACCGCGCTCGACGCCAACATCGCAGGGTACGCGCACGAGGCCGGGCGCTCCGTCATCATCGTCGTTAATAAATGGGACGCGGTCGAAAAGGATTCTTACACAGTTTACCAGTACGAAGAGAAGATCCGCGACGCGATGAAGTTCCTCGATTACGCGCCGGTAGTCTTCATCTCCGCCCTGACCGGGCAGCGCGTGATTAAGATGCCCGATCTGATCAAGCGGGCGAATGACGCGCGCAACCTGAGAATCCCCACCGCGCAGTTGAACAAATTTTTCGAAGAGCATCTGGAACAGCCGCGCGCGACGATTTCAGGAAAGGGCAGATTGAAAGTCTTGTACCTCACGCAGGCCGGGATTCGTCCGCCGACCTTCGTCGTCTTCACTTCGGGCGCGAAGACGAAGCTCCATTTTTCTTACGAGCGGTATCTGATCAACCGGCTGCGCGAGACCTTCGATTTTTTCGCGACGCCGATCCGCGTCAAGCAACGCGGACGGCAGCGTTGATGGGAATATAATGAATAGGACTTATGGGACTAATAGGACTTATAGGATTCGTGAATCCTATAAGTCCTATTAGTCCCATAAGTCCTATTCATCGAAAACAGAGTGAATAATCAGTTTTTCAACATCGAGCATAAAGACCCGGGCACGCAGGCGCGCGCCGGAAGGATCAGGACCGCCCACGGCGAGATCGAGACGCCCGTTTTCATGCCGGTCGGGACCGCCGGCACGGTCAAGGCCCTCACGCAGGAGATGCTCGAACGCCTCGACGCGCGAATCATTCTCGGAAACACTTACCATCTTTTTCTTCGGCCCGGCCACGAAACCGTCTTCGATCTGGGCGGGTTGCGCAAGTTCATTTCGTGGGACCGCGCGATTCTGACCGACAGCGGCGGGTTCCAGGTCTTCAGCCTCGGCGAGCTGCGGAAGATCAGGGAAGAGGGCGTGGAATTCCGCTCGCACCTGGACGGCTCGAAGCGGTTCCTCTCGCCGGAAGTGTCGATGCGGGTTCAGAGCGCGCTCGGCGCCGACATCGTGATGTGCTTCGACGAATGCACGCCATATCCGGCCACCCGGGAACAGGCCCGGGATTCTTTGGAATTGACCGCGCGCTGGGCGCGCCGCTCGCGCTCGGAGTTCGACCTGTTGAAGGACACGCCCCAGTCGACCGCCGTTTCGCCGGCGCTCTTCGGAATCAATCAGGGCAGCGTTTATGAAGACATGCGAAGCCGGAGCCTGGAGCAGTTGGTCGAGATCGGGTTTGAGGGCTATGCGATCGGGGGACTAAGCGTCGGAGAGGAGAAGCGGCGGATGTATGACATCACCGAATTCATCGCGCCGCAAATGCCCGCCGATAAGCCGCGCTACCTGATGGGCGTGGGGACGCCGGAGGATTTGATCGAATGCGTGGCGCGCGGCGTAGACATGTTCGATTGCGTGATGCCGACGCGGAACGCGCGCAACGGCCAGGTCTTCACCTCTCGCGGAAAGATGAACGTCCGGAACGCGAAGTTCGTTCGCGACGAGCGCCCGCTCGACGAGGAATGCGAGTGCGCGGTCTGTCGTCGCTATTCGCGCGCATACGTCAGGCACCTGTACAACTGCGGCGAGATGCTGGCCTCGACGCTCTGCTCGTACCACAACCTGGCCTTCTACCTTGACACCATGCGGCGCGTCAGGCAAGCTATTGCGCTTGGCGAGTTCGCCCAATTTCGCGCATGTTATCTGGACCGGATGAGAGTGGGATAAGAGAGGGACAGACATTAAGTTTGTCCGTAGTGTAAAATTGGGCGCCAGACAGACTAAAATCTGCGCCATGTCCCGAGCGATACGATCAATAATTAACAAAAGAGGTTAACCCGCCTGGTGATGTCACAACAAATCGCATTGTTCCTATTCCAGCAAGGCAGTCCATTCGTGACCTTTATCCCGCTGCTACTGGTCTTTGTTATTTTCTATTTTCTGATCATCTTGCCGCAACGCAAACGTCAGCGGGCGCTTGACGCCATGCTCGACAATTTGAAGACGGGCGACAAGGTTGTCACCAGTGGCGGAATCTACGGGACTATAGTCAGCGTTCGAGACGACAAGCGCACCGTGCAGTTGAAAATTTCAGAAAACCCCGTCATCAGAGTCGAAGTCGCCAGGACGGCGATCTCCGGCTTGCAGGACGCGCCGGCTGCGGAGGAGAAGAGGTAGATTATGAGCAAAAATATTCGTATACGCGGCATCGTTATCGCTGTAGTCACCGCGCTGTGCCTGGTCATAATGTTCGGGCCCTGGAACAAGCCCAAAGGGTACATCCGCACTGCGAGCGATTTCTTCAAGGCTTCGAAGCTCAAACAGAACCTCACTGAGAACATCCATCTCGGTCTCGACCTGAAGGGCGGCACGCACCTCGTGATGCAGGTCAAAGTCGACGACGTGATTAAGAAGATGACCTTGGACGACCGGGAGAAGGCCGAAGACGAGTTGAAGAATGCCGGCATCCCGTTCAGCGCCGTGAAAGCGCCCGCCAACGGTGTGGTCGTCATCGAGACTCCCGACACCAGCAAGCATAACGAAATCCGCGAAAAGATCCGGCCCTTCTTCGGCGACTCCTGGAGCGACACGACGAGCTCCAATCCGGCGTCAGTGACCTTCACTCTAGGCAATTCCGCCGCCGATCGGTTCCGCCGCGAGGCTTCCGAGACAGCCAAGATAATCATTGAGCAGCGCGTCGATCAATTCGGCGTCGCCGAGCCGACGATTCAGCGCTACGGCCGTGAGGAGAATCACCAGATCCTGGTGCAGATGCCTGGCGTTGATGATCCTCAGCGAGTGAAGAAATTGATCGGAGACGACGCCAAGCTGGACATCAGGGCCGTCGCTCAGGGGGGGCAGAAGTTCCTTACCAAGGAAGAGGCCGAAATTGCGCTCGCCGGGGCGGCGGACAAAGAGGTTTTGAAAAACAGCGAAAAACGCGGGGACGGGAGTTCGGATGAGGGTTTTTATATAGTCGAGAGAAACCCCGTGATCACCGGGGCCGATCTGCGCACCGCGCGCGGCATTCAATCTCAGGGAGGGTTCGGTTACGAGGTGGCCTTCGACCTCAAGCGCGATGGCTCCGAAAAGTTCGGAAAATGGACCGGAGATAACATCGGCAACTATCTGGCCGTCGTGCTCAATAACGAGATCAAGAGCGTGGCCGTCGTCAGAAATAGGATTGACAACAGCGGGCGCATCGAAGGCAATTTCACCCAGCAACAGGCCGAAGACCTCGGTCTGGTGTTGCGATCGGGCGCCTTGCCCGCCGGGATTGTTTATCTGGAAGAGCGCACGGTCGGACCTTCACTGGGCGCCGAATCCATCAGACAGGGGCTGATCGCCATGATCGCCGGGCTGGTGTTCGTGGCCGGCTTCATGCTCTTTTACTACCGACTGTCCGGCCTTAACGCGGTGATCGCGCTCATCCTCAACCTGGTAATCCTGTTGGCGGGTTTGGCCGTCTTCAACGCCACACTGACTCTGCCCGGGATCGCCGGCGTGATCCTCGGCATCGGCATGGCGGTGGACGCGAACGTGCTGGTCTTCGAGCGAATCCGCGACGAGTTGCGCGCGGGCAGGACCGCTTACGGTTCGATGGAGTCGGGCTTCTCTAAGGCCATCGTGACGATCCTCGACACGCACGTGACGACCGTGGTGTCGGCGGCGATCCTATACCTCTTCGGGACGGGGCCGATTCGCGGCTTCGCCGTCACGCTTATCATCGGGTTGTTGGCCAACCTCTTCACGGCCGTCTACGTCTCGCGATCGATGTTCCTGTGGCTGTTGAATCGCGGCGGACGGAAAGCGGAGACCATCAGCGTTTGATCACTGCAATTAAGTAAATGTGAGCAGCAGATATGATCGAAATTTTCAGAAATACCAATTACGATTTCCTGGGCAAGAAATGGCTCTGCATCGGCTTCTCGTGCGTGTTGCTTCTGCTCGGCGTGGCTTCGATCCTGTGGCGCGCAGCGGACGGCAATCCGAACTCTCATCCTTTCAACCTGGGAGTCGACTTCACGGGCGGGACCATCGTGAACGCGAAGTTCAATCAGAAGCCCGACCCTGGCGTCATTCGCGCCGCGATCGAGAAGCAGGGCATTGACGGCTCGAAGGTCACCATCCAGCCTGTGAGTGAAGAGATCGGCCAGGCGCCGAAGAATGAAGTGCTCATCCGGTTGCCTAACATACCGATCACCGAAGGCCAGGGCGGACAACCGGGAGAGGCGAAACCCGCTGGAAGCCCGTGCGGACAACTCAAAGCTGCGAAAACCGCTGAAGGTCAAGGCGGGCAATCGGGGGAGGCGAAGAGCAGCCCCAGCGTTGATCTGGGGCAAAAGAAGATTCGTGACGCGCTTTGCGCACTCAACGACCCGGCCGTCGCCCTGAACAAGGCCGACCTCAACAACATTGGCCGCGACGCGCTGAGAGATGAACTCCAGTTCCTGAATCCACTCAAAATCTCCGGCTCCGATCCGCGGTACGGTGAAATCGCCGCCCGCATCATCGACTACCGCGAGAAGGATCGCGCCGGTTTGATCGGAAGCATAGACGAGATCAAGAACCTCGGCGGCATCGAACCGCAACTCGGGCAATCGCTCGAACAAAATTTCTTCGCCGGAGTGGCCTCCATCAAGAAAACCGACGAAGTTAGCCCGCAGGTCGGTTCCGAACTGCGCAACCGCGCGATCTACGCGACGCTCCTGGCCTGCCTCGGAATGCTGCTTTACGTCGCCTTCCGCTTCAAATCTTGGGGCTTCGGCTTCGGCGGCGTGGTGGCGGTCTTTCACGACGTGGTGATAACGCTCGGGATTTTCTCGGTCATGCAGTGGGAGATCAATCTGACGGTCATCGCTGCGCTCCTTACGCTGGTCGGCTTTTCGATGAACGACACGATCGTGATCTTCGACCGCGTCCGCGAGCTGTTGCGCCTCAAGCGGCGTGAGAATCTCGTAAAACTGACCAACGACGCGGTGAACGAAACGATGTCGCGTACGGTGATCACCAACGGCACCGCGTTCCTAACGATTCTAGCCCTCGTACTTTTCGGCGGCGAGGTGCTCAGGAGCTTCTCCTGGGCGCTCCTCATCGGCGTCGTCGTCGGCACCTACTCAACCATTTACATCGCGAGCCCGGTGATGTTGTGGTGGGAAGCCTGGAAGGCCAAGACGCGCACGGCGCTGGTCGGCGCGCCGGTAAGTTCTGAGGCGGTCGCCTCTTCCGAGACAGCCGGCGTCGGATCTGCGGGCGTCACGTCGCAGATGCTGGCCGCCGCCGGTGTCTCTACAAAGCCCCGTAAAAAAGGAAGATAAAACTCCTTCATGTTGCGTCGCTACGCCCGGAAACAATGAGGACGCCTATCCTTGCCTGTATATTTTGATCAGTCGGCCCTCCCCGTGAGCATGCAGGCAAGAATGGGCGGCGCTCCCGGAGATTTTCCGATGGGTCGCTAAATCGACGATAAACGGCTTGTTATTGTGGCAATCTGATGATACAAAATTTGCAAAACGTCTTGACTCGCGGATGAGCCGAATAGTAGACTCACCGTCGTTGCTGACCAGTCAAGGATCGTTGTATTCAATAGGCTCCAAGTAGTCACACACAGAATAATAAAATTTAGGTGTTAAAGCTCGCGCTCTTAGGGCGAGGTTCTCTGAACATGACGTTGTTTTTTTCAGGAATGACTCCTGTTCGTCTCGGCCCCCCCAAAGTAGATCAAAGTCTATCCAACAATTGGCTGGACACCTGATTGAGCAAGCGCTTGGGCAATTGGTTGGGCGCGTGAAGCTTGGGTTTTGACGGTTTCAAGGCCGCAGGCTATTCGCCTAAATCGAAATCACACATTTAAAATCATAACTGTTAGCGGAGTTGTTAGCCAGATCCATCGGCGTTGAACTCAAGGGAGGGCTATAAGCCATGTTCGATACCTTAGTTGAGTCGTCTAAACACACTAAAGAGAGCAGCAAAACGGGCATATACATGCTCGTCACGGGCAGCATATACGCCGTGGGATTGTTAGTGATAGGCGTGGGGACGATCATTTACATGAATCCTGGGCTCGCGGACGCCTTTGACGTTGCGGCCATGATTGCGCCGCCGCCCCCGCCCAGCGCGCCGCCACCGCCCGCTCCGGCGGTGGTTACCAAGATCATCCCTGTAGTAACTACCTTCACGCCTCCTACAAAACCACCCGAAAAGATTCCGGATCCGACAACGGTCGCGCCCAAACAGGTCACCCCCGTTTCGCATGGCGTGCCGGGAGGCGTGCCGGGAGGCGTAATCGGAGGCGTGCCTGGTGGAACCAAGGGGGGCGATGACCCGCCGCCGCCGCCGCCGCCTCCTCCTCCGAAACCTGAACCGACGGCGACGCCAGTGCCTAAGAAACTCACCGTATCAGGTGGCGTATTGCAGGGTAAGGCCATCACCAAAGTTCAACCGCCTTATCCGCCGATCGCGAAAGCGGCGCGCGCTGCGGGAGCCGTACAAGTACAGGTCACCATTTCTGAAGACGGCAGGGTCATCGAAGCCGCGGTGATGAACGGCCATCCGTTGTTGCGGGACGCCGCGTTACAGGCCGCCAGGCGATGGACTTTCCAACCGACGGAACTGTCGGGCGTTCCTGTGAAGGTGCAGGGAATTCTGACGTTCAATTTTACACTGCAATAAAAGAGCCGGACTCCGTTCGGAACTTATCTCCCCATTCGGTGTCTACAGCAAACGATGAATATTGCGCGCCGCCACGCCGCTGCTATTGACTGGCGGATGGCGGCGTGGCATCTGGGGATTTTCACGATCATTTTTAACAATCCGAGCCGCCTGTAATGTATGGGCGGCCGGCAATGCAAATTCAGTAACCACTATTGGAGGGTTTTGAAATCATGATGATCTTGCTTAGCCTAATCTGGTTAAAAGTAATGCCTTTCGCTTTCGCCCTGGCCGAAGGGGCAGAGGCGGCGCAAGCGTTCGACTTCACGCCAATGGGCGTGTGGCGAAGCATGGGTTGGGTTGCGCGCGTCGTGTTAGTCATTCTGTTGGTCATGTCGATCTGGTCAATCGCTATCATGGTCGAGCGCTATTTGACTTTCGGCGCGGCCAGGAACCAGTCGCGCGAATTCGCCCCTAAAGTCGCGACGTCGCTTAAGGGCCAGAAAATTGACGAGGCGATCAGCCTCTCCGACAAGTACAAGAAGAGCCACCTGGCGATGGTGGTCAACGCCGGCTTGCAAGAGTTTCGCGCTCACCAGCTTTCAACCGAAATCTCCGGTGATGTTGTAGACGCGTCGAAGCGCGCGCTGCAACGCGCCACGGCGATCAAGATCGCCGAATTCAGGCGCGGCCTCTCTGGCCTGGCGACGATCGGTTCGACCGCTCCGTTCGTGGGACTGTTCGGCACTGTGTTCGGAATCATCAACGCCTTCGTGGGAATGGGCGAATCGGCTAATGCTGGTATCTCGGCGGTGGCCGGCGGTATCGCGGAAGCTCTCGTCACCACGGCGGTCGGTCTCGCAGTGGCCGTGCCCGCAGTCTGGTTGTTCAACTACTTCACCAGCAAGGTGGACAACTTCATAGTTGAAATGGACAACTCTTCGGCCGAGTTGATTGACTTCTTCCTCAAACAACGCGGTAAGAAATAGAATTATTCGACGAAGTCTCCCTTCAATAGCAGGTTCCGCTAACTCGGCCCTGAGGCCATTTATGGCAGATCTCAGGGCCGGGTTAGGAGTGTCCTGGTAAGTGAATAAGGAAGATATTCGCCGAATGTTGTGAAGAACATCTTGGAGGAATAAGTCATGGCTATGAGCGAGCGGGGTAGTTCAGGGGGCGGAAGCGATTTGAATTCGGATATCAACGTCACGCCCATGGTGGACATTATGTTGGTGCTGTTGATCATCTTCATGGTCGTCACGCCTCTGCTTCAATCCGGCGTCAGCGTTGCCATTCCCAAGGGACTTAACCCCGACGAGGAAGGGGACATTACAAATGAGCGGGCGGTGGTTGTTTCAATCCCGTTTCCCGGAGCCTATTACATCGGGCGCGATCCGGTTAACAAGGACGATCTGGTCGAGACCATCAAAAACCGGATGAAACTGCGCAGGCCGGATGAGCCGCAGGCGGTCTACATCAGGGGAGGAATCGGCGTGCCTTACGGCGACGTTGTGGACGTCATTGAGGCCGTCCGGGGCGCCAACTTCCAGCAGATTGGGCTGGTGGCCGATAAACTGAAGCCGAACGAGCAATAGGGCCGAAATCAACGAGCTTGTTGAAAAGGAGATAGAAAAGTATGGCAATGGGTGGTGGCGCCAGCACTAAGGAAGCGGTGCCGTATATCAACATGACGCCAATGATCGATATTTTGCTGGTGCTGTTGATCATCTTCATGGTCATCAGTCCGAAGAAACCTCATCGCTTCGAATCGCGAATTCCTGAAAGACCGCCGGAGAATATGCCGGAACAGCCACCGGATCCGTTGGCCTTGCTGGTTACGGTCCCGATGGACGGCGAGTCTTTCAAGTTGAACCAGGATGAACTCAGCGGGTTGAAAGCGCTGGGAGAACGTCTATTCAAGGCGCTCGATGGGCGCCCTGCGGATCGCAAGGCCGTATTCATCAAAGCCCCTCGGGCGCTCAATTATGGCCAGGTCGTAAAGGTCATTGACGTCGTCAAACAGGTAGGCGGAGAGCCCATCGGTCTTCAGATCGAAGGCCTTGATGAACGGTGATAATCGGACAATATAAAATCACAATTATTAATGGGAGAGTCCCTGAGGCTGTTATGAAAGTCTTCCGAAATTCGACTACCGCGCTGACGATCGCCCTGATCGCAGCTTTGGCGACGCTGGGGTCGGGGTGCGAGTACGCCAGAAAAGTTATTGCCAAGGACAAGCTCAACCAGGGCGCGATTGAATACAACAAGGGTAACATAAAAAACGCCCAGGTGTTTTTCAAGGACGCGACCGAAACCGATCCAAACAGTGCGAGCGCCTGGCTTTATTTGGGGGCCACTATAGTCAGAGACTACAGAAAAGAGATCGATGAAGCCAAGAAGAAAGATCTCGCCCACCAGGCGCTGGATGTTTACCAAAAGGCCTTGTCGCTTGCCAACGAGAACTGTATCGTCGTAGACAACGCCCTCAGCTACATTGCGGTCATCCACGATGATACGAGGAACACCGATGAATGGCGCAAGACAATGGTGGAGCGCGCGACACACAAGTGCATGACGAAAGAGTCTCGGGCTCAATCCTTCTACGGCTTAGGCGTTAATTATTGGCAATGCTCTTACGATCAAACCACTCGTTACCAGGACAAGGCCCTCTTCAACACTGATCAATTCCATTACCGTAAAATGGATTACTCTCCTGAGGCTCTGGCCGACAGGGCGAAGGCCCAAGCGTGCGTGACTAAGGGGTTTGAATACTTCGAAAAGGCGCTGGAGATCGATCCGGAATACACTCAGGCCATGTTTTATAAAGGTCTGCTTTACCGCGAACTCCAGAAACTGATCAAGGAAGAGCCTAAGCGCAAAGAGTACGAACAGATGGCGCTCAAAACCGCCGCCGAAGCGACCGCCTTACAGAAGAAGAGAGAAGCCGCCGCGCAAAAGGCGCGTGATCAAGCGGCGCCGACCAGTTGAGATTGCGGATTAACCCCGCCACCCGTCCGCCAAATCACAACTCTGAAAGAATAATGGCCGGAAGGTTTCCAAACCTCACGGCCATTCAATTTTGCTGTTGCTGATTTGGTCGTTGATCATCGTTTCAGCCATAGTATATAGATTTCCCAAAGAGCCTTTGCGAACTTTGCGCCTTAGCGCCTTTGCGTGAAACTCGTCAACGCAGGCTGGTTTCACTCAAAGGCGCTAAGGCGCAAAGTTCGCGTAGATTCTGCTCAAGGCTGCCCAGTTTCCGTCAGTTGGCCGAAGCGGCAATCAAGGCTTTGAGTCGGGTCATTTTGCAATCTCCGCAATCCGCAATCCGCGCATCTTCTGTTATACTTTAACCTGATCATTGCGGAGCAGACCGGGTGACCGCTCGCGCCTCGGTGATTTCAAATTTCTATTGAGGCTTGAAATCGTGCGAGATGCGGGAGGAAAGTCCGAACACCACAGGACAGCAGGCTGG
>Ga0111539_10007566_pt1 | contig 13888 bp, 8 predicted proteins | sample RhiMethybrSRZTD1_FD_79667 | JGI IMG/M metagenome (GOLD analysis project Ga0111539, IMG submission 79667) | Populus rhizosphere microbial communities from Tennessee, USA - Rhizosphere MetaG P. TD hybrid SRZTD1 (version 2) (version 2) | ecosystem: Host-associated > Plants > Roots > Rhizosphere >...
GGCTTCGCGCAGGACGGCTTCTACCCGGAGATGCTGCCGATGCAGGCGCAGGTCGGCGCCGCGATGGCGCCGATGATGAAGGACACACCGATGTACAAGTCCTACCTGGCAGTCGCACCCAACCCGGACGAGTTCCCCATCCTCCTCGATCGCATGGGCGCGCTCATGCGCCAGCCCTACGACTGGCGGGCGGACGTGGCGAAGCTGCGCATGCCGGTCATCCTGGTCTACGGCGACAGCGACATGTTCCGCCTCGAGCACGCCGTGGAGTTCTACCACCTGCTGGGCGGCGGCCTGAAGGACGCCGGCTGGCAGCGCGAGCACATGTCGCAGAACCGGCTGGCGATCCTTCCCGACGTGACCCACTACGACATGTTCCTGTCGCCGGCGCTGGTGCCGACGGTGCTGCCGTTCCTCGACGGCAAGCGCGGCGCGACCAGCTGGGCCGATCAGGTGGCGCAGGACTGAGCCAGCCACTCGAGGATGTGGCGGTTCACCTCGTCCGGCCGTTCCCGGTGGAGGAAGTGGCCGGCGCCGTCGACCAGGTGCCACTCGTAGGGGCCGCGGTGCAGTGCGCGCTGGTCCTCGAGCATGCGGCCGCGCATGTCCTTCGAGCCGCACAGGACGCGGGTCGGGACCTCGATCGGTCGATCGAGCTCGGCGCGCAGATCGACCAGCGCCGGGTCCTGATACGAGGACTGCAGCGCGGCGCGGTAATACGCCAGCGTCGCCTCGGCGACCCGCGGGTCGGACATGGTCCGGCGGATCGCCGCGACGTGCTCGCGGTCGCGATAGACCGGCGACCACAGCCACCAGAGGAACTCGAGGAAGGCGGCGTTGCGGGCACGCACCAGGCGCTCCGGTAGCCACGGCAGCTGGAACAGGAACCAGTGGAAGGAGCGGATGACCTGCGCCGGCGATCGTCTGAGCGTGCGCCGGATGACGACCGGGTGAGGCACCGCCAGGATGACGGCGCGCCGCACCCGATCGCCGAAGGCGCCGAGCACGCCGTAGCTCACCGCCGCGCCCCAGTCCTGGCCGACCAGGTAGCAGGGCTCGCCGCCGCCCAGTGCGTCGATGAGACCCGCGACGTCGCGCGCCAGGGTCGCCCGGTCATAGAAACCGCCGGCCGGCACCTCGGTCGGCGGGTAGCCGCGCATGAACGGGGCGACCGCGCGATAGCCGGCGGCGGCCAGAGCGCCCATTTGATGGTCCCAGCTGTGGGCGTTGTCGGGGTAGCCGTGGAGCAGGAGCACCAGCGGCCCCGAACCCTCCGCGAGATACGCGTAGCGGACCCCGTTGGCCACCACCTCACCCCGCTGCATCGGGCGACGTTACACCGCGCGGCGGGCGCCTTGATGACCGGTCGGTCAACCCGTGGTTCTTCCAGCCGGAGCTTCCAAACCCGGCCAGTCGACCTGCCATTCGCCGGCGAACTGCGGACTCAAGGTTGCGAAACGATGGATCCGCCGGATCGGCGCGGGCCTTGCTGTCCCAGCCAGCAGCGCTCCAGACCTGCCACCTCCAGCGAGGCCTCCGATATGCAGACGATCACTGAAACCCCGCAACCACTCGACACCGACCTGGTAGACCGGCGCTGTCGCGAGGCCGACAAGCTCCTCGAGCAGGGCGCGATCGATCGCGCGATCGAGGTGCTCGAGGGGACCCGGCGGACGGGCAAGGTGCATGCCCTCCTGGGAATCGCCCGGTTCCGCAAGGAGCAGTACGACCTGGCCGAGTCGGAGCTCCAGCAGGCGATCGACATGGGGGTCGCCGACGGCCAGATCGCGGAGCTTCACGCCATCGCCTCGGCCAACGCCTTCACCGCCATCGCCGAGCCAGTACCGGAGCGCTACGAGTTCGAGCGCGACAAGCTCCTGGCCGGACCGGCCCCGGTCGAGCCCTACGCGCCGGGCACCCGCCTCCTGCGCAAGCGCAAGGGCACCGTGCTCGAGCGAGGCCTCGGGCTGGCGGCGCGCACCACCGGCGTGGTGCTGGGCCGGACGCTCGGCTCGCTGGCGCGCGTGGCGGGCAGCGACTCGAAGCGCGAGGTGTGGACCACCTGGTCGCGGCACAACGGCGCGCGCGCCATCCTGATGCTCGCGCGGCGCCGCGAGCGGCTCAACCACGAGAACCTCTACAGCGCCTATCCCGAGGGCAAGCTGGTCGGTTTCGTCAAGCCGGGGCAGGCGCCGCCGGCCCGCGCGCTCACCGCCCGCACCGCCGACGGCTCGTGGAACGATCTCGGCGACCCGATGGCGGGCGCCGCCGGCACTCGCTTCGGCTACAACACCGACCCCACGAAGACGGCCAAGGAGACCGAGAGCGGGACGCTCCTGGTGCCGAACCCGCGCACCGTGAGCCGCGTCCTCTTCACCCGTGCCGAGGGGCCCGACGGGTACAAGCGGGTTCCCTTCCTCAACCTCCTGGCCGGCGCGTGGATCCAGTTCATGAACCACGACTGGGTCAGCTACGGCGATCCGTCGACCGACAAGCTCTATCAGATCCCGCTGGCGCCCGATGATCCGGCGCGCAAGCGGCTGCACCAGTCGCACATGTTCGTCGGCGCGACCCAGGCGGATCCCACCGCCGACCCGGGCGATCCGACGGTCGGCCACATCAACGAGGTCACCAGCTGGTGGGACGGCTCGCAGATCTACGGCAGCGACGAGCCGACCCAGCGGCGCGTCCGCTCCGGCATCGACGGCAAGCTCCGGCTCGACCCGAAGACCGGCAACCTGCCGCTCGCCCGGGACGGCCAGGAAGAGACCGGCTTCCGCCGCAACTGGTGGCTCGGGCTGAGCATCCTCCACACCCTGTTCAGCAAGGAGCACAACGCGATCTGCGACATGCTGAAGGTCAAGTACCCGTCGTGGAGCGACCAGCAGCTGTTCGACACCGCTCGCCTCATCAACGCCGCGGCGATGGCGAAGATCCACACGGTCGAGTGGACGCCGGCCATCCTGCCGAACCGCGTCCTCAACACCGCGATGCACTCGAACTGGTTCGGCGCCCTCACCAAGCTGTTCCGCAGCAAGGACCACCGCCGCGCGGTCGCCACCTTCGACGTCGCCGATCCCATCCTCGGCGGCGTGGTGGGGAGCGCGACCGAGAACTTCGGCGTCCCCTACTCGCTGTCGCGCGAGTTCCTCTCGGTCTACCGGCTGCACTCGCTCCTGCCCGACGAGATCACCGTCGAGTCGATCGACGGCGCGCGCCCGGCGAAGACCTTCCGGCTGGCCAAGCTGCGCCAGCAGGGCTCGCACAAGGTGAGCGACGCCATCCCGATGGGCGACCTCCTCTACTCGTTCGGCATCGAGAACCCCGGGCAGCTGGTGCTCAACAACTACCCGCGCACCCTGCAGAACCTCAGCATCCCGGGCTTCGGCTTCTACGACCTCGGCGCGGTCGACATCCTGCGCGACCGCGAGCGCGGCACGCCGCGCTACAACCAGTTCCGCCGGCTCATCGGCCTCAACCCGATCAAGCGGTTCGAGGATCTGACCGACAACCCGGACGAGGTCGCCAAGCTGCGCGAGGTCTATAACGACGACATCGAGCAGATCGACCTCCTGGTCGGCAACCTGGCCGAGGCGACCCGGCCGGCCTACTTCGGCTTCGGCGAGACCATGTTCCAGGTCTTCATCCTGAACGCGACCCGCCGCCTGCAGGCCGATCGCTTCTTCACCGACGACTACCGCGAGGAGATCTACACGCCGGCCGGGCTGGCCTACCTCGACACCGTCGACTTCAAGCAGGTCCTCCTGCGCCACCACCCGGAGCTCGCCCGGACCGGGCTGGCCAACGTCGAGAACGCGTTCGAACCGTGGGACGTCGGCGCCCTGACCCCCGAGCGCCACCCGCTGCGCCAGTACGAGAAGGTGCTGCAGGACGAGGGCCAGCTCGACGACGCGGTGAGCTAGGAGCACGCCATGGCGAGACGACAGATCCAGTCGCTGCAAGAAGTCCGGGACGAGCTCGCGGTGCTCGACCCGACCCTGTACTCGGTGGACGGGCCGTGGTCGGTCGCCCAGGTGTTCTCCCACTGCGCGCAGAGCATCGAGTACTCGCTCATCGGCTTCCCGCTGCCAAAGCCGGCCTGGTTCCAGGCCACGATCGGCAAGCTGGTGCTGCGCAAGTTCCTCCGCCAGGGCTTCATGAGCCACGACGTGACGGCGTCGATCCCGGGCGCGCCGCCGCCCCACGACGCCGACGCGCGCGCGGCGCTCGACCGGCTGCTCGCCGCGATCGGCAAGTTCGAGGCGCGCGAGGAGCCGATGGCCCCCCACTTCGCCTACGGCCCGGTCGACAAGGCGCGCTACGGCCGCGTCCAGGCCATGCACATCGCACAGCACCTCGAGAGCTTCCGGCCGGTCGCGAGGCAGGAGCCGCGCGTGGCAACGAAAGGCAAGGCGTCATGATGAACGGGACCACCAACGGCACGACGACGACAACGACGACGGCGGCGACGGCGGCGACGGCGGCGCCCGGCGCTCCGCGGGCAACCCGGACGGTGAGCCGGGACAACGACCTCCGCTCGCTGGCGACGATGAACGTCGCCGAGCTCGGCGAGCTCTACGCCGCCGGCACCGTGCCGCCGGGGCTCGAGGCGCTCGAGGGGCACCCGCGCGGACGCATGCTCGCCATCCGCGGCCTCGACCGGGGCGCGCGCAGCCGCTCGCTGCGCCGCTTCTCGGGCGCGGGCTCGTTTCCCTGGGAGGGCAAGTCGTTCTCCGGCCGCGGCGCGACCGGCACCGGCATCAACCGCATCAGCCTGCTGGGCCGCCGCAACTGGTTTCCCTTCCAGACCTCCATCCGGGACTCGGTGATCGACGGCGCGCCCTGCATCGTCCTCGACTACGACCTGCCGGCCAATCCGGCCGCCATCCGGGCGATCCACGACGAGCTGCGGCAGATCGAGCCGCAGCTGTTCCTCGGCCCGGCGATGTTGAAGGCGCGGAAGGGCCCCAGGTTCGTGCTGTGGTTCGCCCTCGACACGCGCGAGCAGTCGCGGCCGATCGACTGACGCGCGCGCCGGAGGGCGCCGACACCGGCTCAGTATTCGCTGGTCTGGACTGCCAGCGACTCGACCCGGAGGAACGCGACGTCCTTCCACCACAGGCGGGCCTCCATGCGGTGGCCGTCGCGGCCGGCGAGGTCGGCGTCGAGGGCGAAGCGCTCGGACTCGAGCGGGCGGCGGAAGTCGCGCCGGCGCAGCTCGCGCGCGGCCAGCACGCGATCGGCCGTGGCGTCGTTGATTTCGATGGTGGCGACCACCCGGTCGTCGGCGCCGACGTCGTCGATCTGCAGCGCGAAGACGGCCTGGGCGGAGCCGCCGCCCCAGTCGGTGGCGTAGGGCCCGTAGACCAGCGCGCCGGCCTGATCGTCCGCCGTGCTGGCCGACCAGCCGTCGCCGTCGGCCCGGCCGATCGCGTGGGAGAGATCGCCGGACATCGAATAGACCCGACCGGTCGGGCGCGGGGCGGCCACCGCCGACGGCAGGCTGAGGCGGCGGCGCGCCTCGATCGTCGTGGCCCCGCCGTCGATCGGCAGCGAGATGCCGCCGTGCAGGAGGCCTCCGCCCATCTCGATCGCCCCGTGGACCGCGCACAGGCAGGCGCCGACGTCGCGGTTGTCGCTCGGCCCGACGTGGGAGAGCGTGGCGGACCGCCCCTCCGCGTAACCGTCGGTGGCGCTCAGCGTGATCGGCTGGTCGATCCACGCCACCAGGACGTCCCGGGTGGAGGGCGACATGCTCGAGAGATCGTTCCAGCTGCCGGCCGCCAGCGTCACCTCCTGGCCGTCCCAGTCGAGCGCGACGTCGGCCGACTCGGGCCGCCAGGTGCGGTGGAGCCGCTTGAGGTAGTGCGCGTCGGGCCAGGCGGTCATCACGAACCCGCCGATGAGGCTCATGGTTCCGGTGAAGCTCGGGTTGCCGGCCGGATTCCGGATCTGCATCGTCCGATCGAAGTGATCCCCGTCCGCCAGGAGCTCGTAGCCGAGCCGGAGGAAGACCGGCCGCCTGACGCCGTCGGGGAACAGCTCGTCGGCGTGGCAGGCGTCGCCGTCGTAGGTGCCGTCGCCGTCGGCCTGCTTGACGAGCGGCGCCTCGTAGACCAGCTTCAGGCCGGCTCGGTCCGGTAGCTCCTCGACGGTGAGCGGCTCGTTGGCGTCGGCGAAGTCGGGCGAGCCGGGGTTGCACGACGACCACCACGGGATCTTCGGATTCCGGATCGGCGGCGCCTCGTTGACGCCGTACCAGTTGCACACCTCGCCGTCGCAGCCGGTCGGATCGCCGGGCTCCGGCACCCCGCTGGGGAACTCGATGTGCTCGGCGCCCTTGTAGCCGCCGGCCCAGCGTCCGTCGCCGTCCTCCCCCGGGATGAAGAAGTTCACCGGGCGGCCGTCCGGATCGGCCAGCGAGAAGTCGAGCTCGTCGCCGGCGGCGCCGTCGAGGAGCCACAGGCCGTTCATCTTGCCGGCGAACCCGGTCTGGTCGATCCAGGCCAGGTAACGCCGGCCGGCGAAGAAGCGATCGCCCGGGTTGGGCCCCTCGCCGGACGCCGGGTCGAAGCCGAGGCCGTCGATGGCCCGCTCGACCAGCGCCACCACGCGCTCGGCGGGCGCGCCGCTGTAGTTGTGGATGTGCGGCAAGCCGGGCGGATCGAGCTCGAGGCCGGCGTCGTCGGCGCCGCCGCCGTGCGCGTCGTCGAGCGCCCCGCTGTCCTCCGATCCGGTCGGGCCGCCGTGGCCGCAGCCGGCCGCCAGCGCGGCCATCGCTGCGGGTCCCAGCAGGCGCCCGAGGGCGCTGCCCGCGCGATCGGCGCGCCGTGGCGTGGGACGCACGCCGCCGATGCGGTGCAGCTGTCGTGCCCTGCCCGGCCGGCGCACAAGCGGCGGAAAAGGCGCGCGCAGGGCGAGGTGGTGCCGGCGGCCGCGTGCTCCGCTGCCCACGACAGTTGGCGCCCGATTGAGCCGGCGCGCCGCGCCGGGCGTCATCGACTGCGGCCGACCGAGCTTCGGCCGACCAGCGTCCGCCCCTCGCCGCCCAGCTGGGTGCCGAGGCCGACGATGGAGAAGCCGTAGCGCTCGCGGAGGTGGTCGACGACGGCGCCGATCCGGTCGTGATCGTCGAACAAGGGCAGCTGCTGGAACACGCCCAGGTTCGACAGCTGGACGCCGAGCAGGCGCACCGCGAGAGCGCGGGTCCGCGCCAGGGCCAGCATCTCCAGCAGGACGGGATAGAGCTCCAGCTCCGAGCTGGTGGGGGCCAGCGTGCGCGAGCGGGTGAGCGTGTGGAAGTCGGCGTAGCGCAGCTTCAGCGTCACGGTGCGCGCCTTGACCCCGCGCTTGCGGGCGCGCCAGCAGACCCGCTCGCACAGCCCGCACAGGACCGACGCGATCGAGGCCGGGTCGGAGACGTCCTTGCGGAACGTCCGCTCGTTGGAGATGCTGCCGGCGGTCTCGCCCTCCGGGTCGTGCTCGGAGAACGCCGGGCGCTCGCGGCCGAGCGCGCCCGAGCCGCGGCCCTGGACGCCGCGCGCGATCGACGGCGCCCAGGCGCCGAAGATCGCCTCGAGCTCGCCGAGCGGCGCATCGGCGACCGCCCCGAGGGTGGCGTAGCCGGCGGCCAGGAGCTTCTGCTCCGCGACCGGGCCGATCCCGGGAAAGCTCCGCACCGGCAGCGGGGCCAGGACGGCGCGCTCGACTCCGGCGGGGACCAGCATCACGCCGCGCGGCTTGGCCAGGCCGGATGCCACCTTCGCCATGACGATGCTGGTGGCCAGGCCGGCGCTCGCGGGCAGACCGAGCTCGTCGTCGATGGCGCAGGTCAGCTCGAGGACGGCGCGCTCGATGGCGACGTCGCCGCTCTCGTCGCCGGGCCGGCCGTACAGGCGCTCGCAGCCGGACAGATCGAGGAACATCTCGTCGATGCTGGCCACCACCACGGTCGGCGCGTAGCGCCGCGCGATCGCGCGGACCCGCTCGGCGTAGTCGCCGTAGGTGTCGCCGCGGGTCGGCAGATAGATCGCGTCGGGCGCGAGCCGCCCGGCCTCGACCAGCGACATCCCCGACTTCACGCCGAGCCGGCGCACCTCGTAGCTCGCGGCGGTCACCACACCGCGGCTGCCCGGGCGGCCGCCGACCACGACCGGTTTGCCCTCGAGGGAAGGATCGAGAACGCGCTCGACCGACACGAAGAAGGTGTCGAGATCGAGGCAGCAGATCCGCGGCCGCGGCAGCGGCCCGACGGCGGCGAGCTCCGACGTGGTCGTCATGCGACCTGGTCAGCATATCTGAACGTATGTTCAGCTACAAGCGAGCCGAACGCGTGCGGGAGATCTCACGGCCAGCGGTGCGCAGGCGGGCAAAAAGTCTCACGGGCGGGCCGCGATACGCGGGTGATACGATGAGTTCCGTTGGCGCGGGACGGGCGGAGTGGGCGCGATCGAGATCCCGAGCGCAGCGTCCACCCGGAGGTCGCTGACCGCCCCGCACCCGGCAAGGTGACCTCGACCTCGCGGGTGGCGAACCCCGACCGGCTGTCCTACGCGGTCTCGCCCGGCAAGCGCACGCTCACCATGGCGCTGCCGAGCGGAGCGGGGCAGGCTCTGCCCGACGCCGACAGCTGGTCGTCGCGCATGGGCGCCGACGTCTCGGGGGCGCGGGTGGTGACCGGCGGGGCTGCCGAGTCGGCCGCCGCCGACATCGGCGCGCGCGCGTTCACCGTCGGCAAGACGATCTACTTCGGCCAGGGTGCCTACGACCCGTCGAGCGCGTCCGGGCAGCACCTCATGGCCCACGAGCTGGCCCACACGCTGCAGCAGCCGAGCTCGGTGCCGACCGGCGGCGCGCTGCCGGCCAGCCAGCCGGGCGATGGGGCGGAACGGGCGGCGCACGCGGCCGCCGACGCCGTCGCCGCCGGGCGGCGGGCCCCGGCGATCAGCGCAGGCGGGCCGATGGTCGCCGGCGACTGGCTCCCCGATTTCCCCTTCCGCCGCGCCGGCGGCATCATCGTGAGCCCGAGCGGTCCGGTGCAGGTGCCCAGCATGGGTCCGCACCCGCGGACGAACGCCGGCGGCTACCTGCAGACCCACGGCCGCCGGCACGGCGAGGAGCTGCCGCCCAACATGGGGCGGGTCAGCTTCTCGCTGCCGAGCCCCTACGTGACCTGGAAGAGCGGCGACTCGAGCACGTTCGCCCGCGCGGTGGGCGAGGAGTTGATGCAGAAGATCCTCGCGGCCAAGGCGGAGGAGGTCCTCACCCCGGCGGTGGCGCCGGCCAACCTGTGGGAGATCGTCAACACCGCGCGCGAGGACGACGCGCTCGATCACCCGGAGCAGGCCGACGAATACCACCTGTCGGTCACCATGAGCATCGTCAACACGCTGCGCGAGCGGGTCATCGAATCGCTGGCCCGCATGGTGCCGCGCTACGTGAACGAGTGGAACCGCCGCACCATCGAGGATCGCCAGCGCCGGTCGACCAGCGGGCGGCGCAGCGCGGCGGAGAACCCGGAGGACAACAACCCCGGCACCGCGGTGCGCCAGAGTCACCCGATCGACTGGTACGTGCTGCAGGCGTTGAGCGGCCCCAACAGCGGGAAGCTGATCGCCAACTTCCTGCGCTACCGGAAAGACTTCCCCGCCGAGGCGCAGGTCACCGACCGGCAGGAGCCGAAGCCCATCCGCGCCTTCACCTGGCTCAACCAGCAGGGCGCGGCCAACTGGATCCGGGTGACCGATCCGGCCGACGCCGCCGTCGAGGACGTCGCCCTCGAGATGTACGGCGCCGAGACGATGTCGTGGAAGATCACGCCGGCCGCGCCGCTGTTCGGACTGGAGCCGATGGGGCTCAAGCCCGAGCACTACCGGGTGCTCAGCGCCAACGGCGGCGGCACCAGCAGCGACCGGCCGGGCGGTGGCCCGCAGACGCTGCCGCAGCAGCTCCTGAGCGGCCCCCTGGCCGACGAGGCGGCCCTCGCCCAGGCCAAGGGCTTCTCGCCCGGCGCCGCCGACGCCTCCGCCCTGACCCAGCAGTTCGATCAGATCGTCGTCCACTTCGGCAACCTGCAGGGCAAGGTCGGCCGCATCGGCGAGGAGACCGACAAGCTCGAGGCGGCCAAGCAGCGGGTGGTCGAGCGCAAGCGCCGCATCACCGGCGGCCAGCCCAGCGAGATCCAGGCCTGGAGCGGCCAGGCGCGCGAGCAGCTCGACGTCCTGGTCAAGTGCATCGACGGGGTCGATCTCGCCGACCGGGTCCACGCCTCGGTCAAGGACCAGCCACAGGGGCAGTTCGAGGCCACACTGCTCCACGACCACATCGCCCGCCGCTACTCGCGCGCCGCCAGCATCTCGGACATGGTGTCGACCGCCCGCGCGATGATGGTCGAGTGCGAGCGGGACATCAAGACGTTCGTGGTCGACTGGCTCGACGACGTGTTCCGCTGGCTGCGCGGCGCCATCATCAACTCGCGGGTCAATCGGCGCACCGGCGGCGCGCAGGATCCGTCGCTGGCGGTGCCCGAGCTCGACCGGCGCGAGACCGAGATCCGCAACGAGCTGCAAGCGCTGCGCGAGATCCTCTTGACCAACCCGGAGGCCGCCCAGGCCCGCATCGACGCCATCTACCAGAAGCTCAACGACCTGTCGGTCGAGGTGGCGCTGGTCCGCAACATCGACGCCTGCGACGAGGCCTGGTCCAACCTCAAGGGCGGCAGGTCGACGATGGGCTGGATCCGCGGCCTGGCCCCCGGCGACCATGGCAACGAGCGGCTGGAGAACCTGCAGGGCGAGGCCAACGAGTTCGACGCCGCCTGGGCCAAGATGCTGGCCGACTGGCGGGCCGGCAAGCGCAAGGAGGCGACCGACGCGCTGGCGGCGCTGTCGACCTCGCCGAAGTGGAAGTCGTTCTTCGAGCGGGTGTCGCAGGAGATCAAGGACCAGGCGGAGTGGGACCGCCTGATGATCTTCATGGCGATGATCGGCATCGCCATCGTCTCGATGGGTGCCGGCACCTTCGCCGCCGGTCTGGTGGGCGGCGGTGTGCTCGGCTTCGTGGTCGGGCTGGCCACCGAGGTGACGGTCTTCACCGCGCTGTCACACGGCCTCATCGAGAAGGAACACTCGCTCAGCGGCTTCTGGAGCCAGTGGAAGAAGAACCTCGGCATCTTCCTGGTCCTGCGCGGCATCGCGGGCGCCTTCAAGCTGGCCGGCGCCGCGGGCGGCATGGCCGAGATCACCGCGCAGTACGCCGCCATCAACGGCATCGCGCTCTACGACGCCAACCAGGCCAAGGTGCGGGCCGGCCGCGGCGCCCTGTCGGCCGGCGAGATCCTCGACATCAGCCTCGAGAACCTCATGTTCATGGTCGGGGTCTCGATCGCCGGCTCGCTGGTCCAGCCCTGGATGAGCCGGCTCGCCCTGCGCGGCGAGATCGGCCGGCGCGTCACGGCGGTCGAGACCCTGGGCCGCAACGTGAGCCGGCTGGCCGACCGGGTGCAGTCGAGTCACGGCAAGGACAGGGCCGCCGCCCAGCAGCTGCTCGACAGGCAGGCCGAGCTGCTCGAGAAGGAAGGCACCCTGCTCGACGAGCTCATCCGCATCGCCGACAACCCGGCGGCGGCCAACGAGCACCACCTGACCGGCGACCAGATCGCCAAGATCCAGGAGGCGCGCGGCCGGCTGGCCGACAGCCGGCGGCAGGTCGCGCTGGCGCGGCTGTTCGCCAGCCTCGAGCCGGTCAGCAACACCTCGTTCCTGATCGCGCGGGACGGCGCCATCACGCGGGCACGCGCCGACTTCGAGGCGCAGATCGGCCACGAGGACGCCGAGTCGCAGGCGGCCGGCGAGGGGGTCAAGTCGGTGAGCGAGATCTCGACCGACAACCAGACCCAGTCGCGCAGCTTCACGGTCGAGATGAAGGACGGCAGCTCGTTCCGCATCAGCGAGAAGCTCGGCGATGCGCGGATGGAGCAGGGCAGCCGGCCCAACGCGCCGGGCGCCTCCGACGCTGCGCCGCTCGGTTCCGAGTGCTTCGTCGCCGGCACGCTGGTGGCGACCCCGGGCGGACCGGTCGCCATCGAGAGCGTGCGGCCCGGCCAGGAGATCCTCACCCGCGACCTCGACGGCGGGCGAGTGGTCAGCGCGACCGTGCTCGGCTGCATGGCGAGCGCCGCCCAGCGGGTGCTCGAGCTCGAGGTGGCCGGCGAGACCATCCGCTGCACCGGGGGCCACCCGTTCTGGGTTCCCGGCGCCGGCTGGTCGACCGCGAGCGATCTCCGGCCCGGCACGCCGCTGATGACCGCGAGCGGCGCGGCGGTGGAGGTCGCGGCCATCCGGCGGATCGCGGGCGGCGCCACCGTCTACAACATGGAGGTCGGCGGGCTCCACACCTACCTGGTCTCGGCCGCGCAGATCCTGGTCCACAACAAGGCGATGCGCTGGATGCTGACCGACCGGGCGGCGTCCCTGCGCCCGCGCGCCCAGGCGCTGCTCGCCGAGGTCCAGGGGCTGCCGGCCAACGCGCCGGGCCGCGTCGACCTCCTGCGCGACGTCCAGGCCCTGCAACCGGACGCGAGCGATCTCACCGGACGCGCCGAGGCGCGCGGCGCCACCGAGGCGACCCTGCAGCCGCACGAGGGGCGCATCGCCGATCTCGAGGAGAACCTGATCCGCCTCGAGGAGGCGGTCGACGTCGCCAGCCTGCCGGGCCGCTCGTTCGATCTCCCGCAGCGCATCTTCGACCTGCGCGCCCAGATCGACAACCTTCCCGACAGCGAGCCGAGCAAGTGGGAGCTGCGGCAGAAGGCGCAGGAGCTGGGAGAGGAGGCCCAGACCGCCCGCGACCTGATGGAGGACGCCGAGAACCCGGCCGACCTGCAGAACGAGATCGAGTCGATCGAGCGGCGCGCGCGCGACCTCGAGGAGAGCGTCAGGCAGCTGCAGCCCGAGGCGGCCGAAGGGGCCACGGAGCCGCGCCCGCATCTGCGCTACCCGCGCAACCACCTGCCGACCGGCGGTACCCATCCCTACGAGCCGCCGGCCCAGGCCGGCAGCCCCGAGGTGGTGGCGCACCCGGAGGGCAATGGCTTCCTCGATCGCTTCGGCAACCGGTGGGAGTGGGCACGCGACCAGCACGCCGGCCCGCACTGGGACGTCCAGCACCCTGACGGCACGCACACCAACGTCTATCCTGATGGCATGGTGCATCAGGGCGCGGACAACTTCTGACCGGGGACGGCGCGATGGAGACAGCGCAGGAAGTCCTGGAACTGATCGCGCGGCGCGAGCCCGGCCTGCAGCGCCAGCTCGAGGCGGTGGCGGGTGCCACCTTGCTCGAGGCGCTGCGCGCCGCCGAGCAGGAGCGCGCGCGGATGATCCTGTGCGACGCGCTCGGCTTCCGCCACGAAGCGGGCGCGGTCGCCGACCTCGTCGCCTGTCTCGAGGACGAGTCGCCGCGCGTGCGCTCGGCGGCGGCGGACGCGCTCGCCAAGATCGCCGACCCGAGCGCCGGCGAGGCGCTGATGGCGCGCTTCGAGCTCCCCGATCCGGATCTCGGCGTCCGCCGCATGCTGCTCTCCGCGCTGGGGGCGGTCGGCCATCGGCCGGCCATCCCGATGCTCATCCGCTGGCTCGGCAACCCCGATCCCAGCCAGCGCGGCGCCGCCGCCTGGTCGCTGGGCGCGCTGCGCGCGACCGAGGCGGAGAGCGCGCTCGAGGAAGCGCTCCGCGTCGAGCGCATCCCGTATCCGAAGGAGCGCATCAGCGAGGCGCTGCGCGCGCTCCGCCGCGCGACCTGAGGCTCCTGCTCGATCGGTCGGTCGGTCGAAGCTAGACTGAGGCGATGACGAGGCGCGCCGGGCCGGCGATCTCTCTCGCGATGGCGA
>Ga0111539_10007573_pt1 | contig 13879 bp, 14 predicted proteins | sample RhiMethybrSRZTD1_FD_79667 | JGI IMG/M metagenome (GOLD analysis project Ga0111539, IMG submission 79667) | Populus rhizosphere microbial communities from Tennessee, USA - Rhizosphere MetaG P. TD hybrid SRZTD1 (version 2) (version 2) | ecosystem: Host-associated > Plants > Roots > Rhizosphere >...
ACGAGGGCCGGCCCGCCGACACGGTCTACTTCTCGACCTCGAACGGCCATACCTACGGCAACGACGAGGTCTTCGGCAGCGCGCCGCTCCCGTACCTGCGCCCCGTGGTCGAACGCGACGACGCCGCATCGCCGCTGTCGCACTGGCGCGTGCGGATCCCGTTCGACGACGTCGCGACGTTCCTGCACGAGGCCGGCGAGTGGCCGGCGCACCGGCCGGTCACCGGCGCTCGGCTGGACGGCTCCACCGTCACCGTCCAGGGCGGCGGCCGGCAGCGCTCGATGGACCTGACCACCTTCCGGGACGCGGTCAACACCTGGGGTCCGTGTCTCGAACCCGGCCGTTACCCGCCGTCCCCGCTCCCGGTCACCTTGCCTTCGGGATGGATGACGATGACCTCCGGACCCGACGCGGCGCTCGCGGTGGGTCGCGGCTGGGGACACGGGGTCGGGATGGTGCAGTGGGGCGCCTACGGGAAGGCCCGTCGCGGCCTGACGGCGTCGCAGATCCTCGCGTTCTACTACGGCGGCCTGCGGCCCGAGTCCTTTCCCGAACCCGGCCTGATCCATGTCCAGGTCGCGAGCGGTCTGACCGGGCTCCGGGTCGTGCCGTCGGGAGGCGGCGCGACGGTCGACGGCGAACCGCTGAACGGGCGCAGCGTGAGGATCGCCGGCGGCGACCACCTGAGCGTGACGCCCGGCACGTGACCGCGCGAACACTCTTCCTCGCCGGCGTCACGGCGGCCGTCGCGATCGCGTTCGCCGACTCATCCATCGTGGTCCTCGCGCTGCCCGATCTCTACGGGCGGTTCGACACCTCGATCGAGGGCGTGGCATGGGTCATCACGTCCTACAACCTCGTGCTCGCCGTCACCGCGCTGGCGCTCGTGTTCGTCGTGCATCGGGTGCGGGCCGGCCTCCTGCTCGCGGCCGGCGCTCTCGTGTTCCTCGGCGCCTCGATCGCGTGCGCGCTCTCGAACTCGATCGGGTTCCTGGTCGCCGCGCGCTCCGTTCAGGGGCTTGGCGGCGCGCTCCTGCTCGCCGGCTCCCTGCCGGTGCTCGGGGCGCTCGCGGGCTCGACCGCGCAGGGCGTCGCGGTCTGGACGACGGCGGGGACGCTCGGGGCTGCGCTCGGGCCGGCGCTCGGCGGCGTCCTGACGCAGGTGTTCGACTGGCGGGCGATCTTCGTCTTCCAGGCCCCACTGGCCGGCCTGGCCCTGCTCGGAGCCGTGGGCGCGCGCGTGCCGGCGATGCTCGAGGAGGGCTGGACGTCGCGGCTCGGCCGGACGATGCCGGCGAACGCGGGCCTCGCGCTCGTGTCGGGCGCGCTCGTGGGAGCGCTGTTCCTCGGCGTGATCTTGGTCATCGACGTGTTCGGGCTCACGCCGCTGCAGGGGGCCGCCGTCGTGAGCGCGATCCCGATCTCGACGCTGCTCGCGCGGCCGATCGCGTCGTCGCTGCCGGTGCCGATCGCCGTGGCGTCCGGCGCGGGGCTGCTCGCGGGCGGCCTGGTCGGGCTCGCGTTCCTGCCCTCGAGCGCGCTCGGCTACACGATCGCGTCCTTCGGGCTGTGCGGGTTCGGCCTGGGGCTGTCGGTGCCCGGGCTCACGCACGCCGTGCTCGGCACCGGGACCGGCATCGGGCGCGAGGGGACGCTCACGGTCGGCGTCCGGCATCTCGGGCTGGTCCTCGCGCTCGCGATCGTGGCGCCGCTGCTCACCGGCGACCTGTTCGCGGCCGAGGACGTGGCGCGGCTGAACGGCACCGCGGTGGTCATCGACGGCCGGATCCGGGCCACGACCAAGGTGCCGCTCGCGCTGGACATCCGTGACTCGATCGACGCGGCACCCCGGGGCGAGATCCCGGATCTCGCTGCGGTGTTCGACCAGCACGGGGCTCGGGACGACCCGGCGGTCCGAGCGGTGCAGGACGACCTCATGGCGGCGGTCGAGGCCGCGGTCACCCGCGCCTTCCGTTCCTCGTTCCTGTTCTGCGCGTTGTTGGCGTTGCTGGCGCTCGTCCCGGTGCTGGCGTTCCGGCGAAGGCTGTTGCCGTGAACCGCCGCCCCGGGGCGATCGCCACGCTCGTGGCGCTGTTCACCGGCACCGCGCTGCTGATCGCGCTCGAGTTCGCGAACGGCGCCGCCGACGCCGGCTCGCTCGCCGTCCGAGATCCGTGCGTGGCCCGCCCCGCCTTCCCGGGGCAGGGGTTGGACGCGGTCCTGCAGCGCATCGTCCTCGACGGGCTGGACGGGGCGGCCTGCGAGCTCGGAGCGAGCCGGGAGGAGCTCGTGCTCTCCCTGTCCCCCAGTTCGAAGGCCGACATCCGCTGGGACGACGAGACCATCGAGCGCGCGGTGCGCGCCGGCCTGCTCGGGGCGATCGACGACGCCGAACAGCGGGGATCGCTCAACGGGATCGTCGCGGCCCTGTTGCGCCAGCTCGTCCAGCACGCGCCCGTGCAGTGGCTGATCGATGGCGGCCAGGGGCTGGCGGGCCTGTTCGGCTAGGGTGGCGTTCGAGGGATCGAGCGAGGAGGCGACGATGGCGGCCGACCGATCGTACGTGGACACGAACCGGCTGGCGCTGGATCGGCTACGCGCGCTGGTCGAACGCGCGAGCGACCAGGACCTATCGCGCCCGATGGACGACGGGTGGACCGTGGCCAGCGTGCTCGGTCACATGGCCTTCTGGGACCTGCGGATCGTCACGGCGCTCGAGCGGTGGGGACCCGACGGCTCGGGGCCGTTTCCCACGTACCACGACGACGCCGTGGACTGGATCAACGACGCGGCCAAGCCGATCATCACGGCGCTCGAGCCGCGCGCCGCCGCCCGCGTGGCGATCCGGGCCGCCGAGTCGGCGGACGGCGCGGTCGCCGCGATGTCGGACGAGCTGCTCGAGAAGAACGCGGCCGCCGGGGGCTACATCAACACCGACCGGGCCGATCACCGGGGCGAGCACCTGGACGAGATCGAGAAGCTGCTGCCGCCGGCCTAGCGTCCCCCGCCGACGAACGTCCGCGCTTCCTCGACGAGCCCGCGCCACCGGCGGGACGCACCGTGGCCGACCGACGCCCACTCCTTCATGGGCCGGCCCTTGCCGGCGTCGAACCGCACGGCCACGCCGTCGTCCACGAGCTCGTCGACCCGCTCCCTCGGCAGCTTCACGACGAGCTCGCCGCGAACGAGCATCGCGAAGATCTTCCCGCCCACCCGCAGGCCCTCGTTCCGACCGAACCCGGTCCCCGAGCTCACGCCCCGTCTCGCGAGCTCGGCCTTCGCGATCGGTCCCCAGATCTGCTCGGGCGTCCTCCGCATGCCTCAGGCGACCGGGAAGTCGTCGGCGAAGTCCCACACCCGGATCTCGCCGGGCGCGACGCGCACGAGCAGGTCGTTGCCCGTGAGCGAGCGTACGTAGGCGCGTCCGCGTTCGGCGCCGACGTAGCGGGACGCGATCTCGATGGCCGAGCCCTCGACCGCATCCTCGACGAACGTTGCGCGACCCCGGGCCTCGACACCGCGGTACGGCGGGTCGGTCTCGGCGACCAGGACGGTGGCCCTGGGGTCGCGGCGGAGGTGCCGAACCTTCACATCGTTCGCCCCGATCCAGAACTCGAAGCCGCCGTCACGCCACCGATGCCACACCGGCGAGAGCAGGACCGTACCGTCCCGCCGGTAGGTGGCAAGCACGGCGACGACGGGCAGGTCGAGGAAGCCGTCCAGGTCGTCGAGCGTGAGCTCGGTACGCACGTCCCACAGCCTAGCCGCGCTTACCGGCGCCGGACGACGAAGGCCAACTGCGGCGCAGTACCTCGGCCGTCGCGTCCAGCTCCGATCGCGCTCGGATCGCGTAGGTCGGAGGCAGCCGAAGGCCAAACCCGTCGCCGGTCGAGCGGGGAAATACGTGCAGATGAACGTGATCCACCTCCTGCCCGGCTGCTTCCCCGTCCGCGAGAAACAGGTTCACGCCCTCACACGGCAGGCCCGATGCTCGCAGACTCGCAGCCGCCGCATGAAGCGATTCGGAACATCTGCGCGCCGTCCTCCCGATCCAGATCGGCGAGTCGAGGCACGTGGGCTCGCGGCAGCACGAGCACGTGTCCGGTCTGAACGGGTTGGATGTCCATGATCGTGGTCGTGCGCTCGTCTTCGTGGACGACGCTCACATCGCCATCTCGGCCGATCAACCGGCGGAACAGACACTCCGGGTCCGACGTCACCCCGGTGGCCTCGATCGCGCGAACACGATGAGGTTGACCGTGCTCCCCGCGACCGCGCCGAGGGCGGCCCCGCCGATCACATCGAGCGGCAGATGAGCGCCGACGTAGAGACGGCCGAGGATCACCACGGCGCCGAGTGCGAGCACCACAACCAGCCACCTCCGCGACAGGTGTGCGGCCACCACCGCCGTGAGGGCCGCCGCCACCGCCGCGTGTCCCGACGGGAACCCGAGGCTTCCCTCCCCGAACGTCTCACGCTCCTGCACGCCGGAGAGCAGGGCGCCGGGTCGTCCCCGCTCGACGATCTGCTTGATGACGAGGGCCAGCAGGTAGACGCCGACCCCGGCGAGGAGGACGGCGATGGCGAGACGGAAGCGGCGGAACGCCAGCGCCACCACGGCGAGCACCGGGATGGTTATGAACGTCCCGTACTGCATGAACACCCACAGCACGCCGCTCAGCTGGTCCGGCAGCTCGTTCACCGCGCGGAAGACCCCGACCTCCGCCGAGGTCAGGTCCGCCGTGGCTGCCCACGTCGCCACGATCAGCACGATCACCGCCACGCAGAGCACCACGACGTCCTCGCGACGATCCATCACCCCGGTGGGAAGCCACCCCGCCGATGGGCCTGCCCGCGTCATGGCTCGATCCTTCCCAGCATCGAGCGCCGAGTATGCGCCGGGCGCCCAGGCCGGCGCGAACCGTGACTAGAACATCGGGTGCGGGTTCGCGCTCTCCTCCGGCCACGGCTGCAGGACGTCCCAGTGCTCGACGACTTTGCCGTCCTCGAGCCGGAAGATGTCGACCGCGACGGTCCCGCGGTCGTCTGCGGTGAACTTCACCACGCCGTGCGTCACGACGAGGTCGTCCTCGGCGATCACCCTGCGGATGTCCACGTTCATCTCGGGGAACGCATTCACGAACGCGATGAACGCCTCGGGTCCATCGGGTGCCTGCGGGTTGTGCTGGATGTACTCGGGGCCGACGTACCGCTCCACAGCCTCCTCCGGCCGGTGGTCGTTGAACGCGAGCTCGTAGTACTCGACCACGGTCCGCTTGTTCTGCTCGAGGTCCGCCACGGAAAAAGCCTCCTCCGGTTAGGGGATGTCGCAAAGCGACAACCGGGAGCGTGCCGGAGCCATTCCCGGGCTACAGGTGGACCGCCGTACGTTCGTCCGGCCGCTTCAGCGGGTCGAGCACCCAGTGCTCGGACACGGTCGCCCGGTACAGCCGCAGCGCGGCCGGCGCCTGCGCATCCTCGAGGGTCCACGCTCGCCCGCCGTGGCCCTGCGAGACGCGCGAGAAGATCTCGATCCCGCGCTCCAGCGCCTCGCCCGTCAGCTCGGCCGCCGTGGCCGACATGTACACCGCCTGCCCCTCGCCGATCGGCACCTGCGAGTTGAACACCACGATCGACACCTCGGGCCGGCCGGCCACGTTGCGCGAGTGCCGGCGTTCGGGGGACGAGAGCCAGTAAAGGGTGTGGTAGCCCTCGGGCGCGAAGTACACGGGCGTGACCCAGGGCCGTCCCGACTCGTCGGCCGTGCCGAGCGCCATGTACCGGTTGTCGTCGATGATCCCGCGGGCCACCGCGTTCAGATCGTCCATGACGATCAGCGGGAGAAGAACTCGACCAGCACCGGCGCCAGGACGGCCGGGTCGACCTCGTGCGTCTGTCCGGCCAGGGTCCGGCGCTCGGCGTTCGGGAGCGCCTCGGTGACCGCCTGCACGGCGTTGCGCGACCAGTCTGGGCTCGCGTCGCCGTCCATCACCAGCGCCGGAGCGGTGATCGCCTTCCAGCGTTCGACCGGCAACGAGCGATCCTGCTGGTCGTAGCCCATCACCCGGCCGTCGTAGGCGATCGTGTGGGCGACGGCCTCCAGGGACGGCCAGAACGGCGCCCCCCGCATCTGGGCCGCGGCCTCCGGCGGCAGGCCCACGCCCGTGACCATGAAGTACTCGACCGCGTCGCCTCGACGATCTTCGGCGACGAGCCGGTCGAGGTGCGCGACGTAGTCCGGCGGGATGGGTTCGCGCGTGTCGTCCACGTTGTACGGCGGCTCGTACAGCGCGATCCTGTCGACGCCGCCGATCCCGGCGGCCGTCTCGAGCACCAGCGCCGCCCCCGAAGAATGACCCATCAGGAACGCGGATCCGCCTGCCTCCGCGAGGAGCGCCTGGAGGTCCTCGACCTCGCGTTCGACCGCATAGGGCTGGGTGTCGCCGCTGTCGCCCCTGCCCCGTCGGTCGTAGGCGTACACCGTGAAGCTCGGCGCGAGCAGCCCGGCCAGCGCCGCCGCGGAGCCGCGGTTGTTGAGGGCTCCGCCCACCAAGACCAGGGGCGGGCCGTCGCCCGTCCGGTCGAACACGATCTTCGTGCCGTCCTTCGACGTGGCCTGGCCGGTCGTGACCCCGCTCATGCCGCCCGATCCTCGGCCGGCGGGATGTTCTGGTTCAAGCGGAAGAGGTTCGTGGGATCGTAACGGGCCTTGATCTCGCGCAGGCGGTCCCACGTGGCGCCCGGGTACGCCGCGCGGATCCGCCCCCGACCCTCGTCGGCGAGGAAGTTGACGTACGCCGCGTCATCCTGCCGCAAGGCGTCGACGAATCCACGGAGCCAGGGCAGGTGCGTCTCGGCCTCCTCTGGCTCTGCGTACAACGCCGCCAGGTTCACCATGATCGAGCGGTCGCGGTGCGCGTAGGCGGTGGCGTCGTTCGGCACGCGTGCCACGGCGCCACCGAGCACCCGGAACTGTGCCACACCCATCATCGCGGTCGAGCTCTGGACGTGTTCCAGGGTGGTTTCGGCCTCGGGAACGCCGATCGCTTCCACGAACATGTTGTGCGCGATCGCGGTCGGGTGGTAGCCCTCCTCCTCGGGAGGATAGATCTCGGGGTACGGGATCGGGCGGACCATGTCGGCGATCGGCTGCGCCAGCGCCCGGAACGGCGCGAGCACGCGTTCGCCCTCCTCCGCGTCGCCGGCGAAGCACACGAGCGCCATGATCACGAGCTTCCCGTGCGCCTCCTCGGGCAGGAACGGCATCGGCGGCGCCTTGGTCACGTTGGCGATCGTCGAGAACTCCTCCGGTGCCGCCTCCGCCTGCGCCACGAACCCGGCGATCGTCTGCGCCGTCGCGGGAAGCAGCAGCATGCCGCCGACGACCGAGGGGAGGTCGTGCAGTCGGAAGTGGAAGCGCGTCGCCACGCCGAAGTTCCCGCCCCCGCCACGGATCGCCCAGAACAGGTCCGGCTCGTTCTCGGCGTCCACGCGCCGAACCTCGCCGTCCGCGGTCACGACGTCGGCGGCCAGCATGTCGTCGATCGTCAGGCCGTACTTGCGCGCCAGGTATCCGACGCCCCCGCCGGTGGTGATCCCGCCGATGCCGACGGACCCAGTGTCTCCGAACCCGAGCGCCAGACCGTGCTCGTGCGCCGCGTTCGCGAACTCGACCGCGGTGAGCCCGGTTTCGGCCCAGGCGGTACGCCCATCGGCGTCGATGTCGATCGCCCGCATGTCGGCGAGGTCGAGGACGATCCCGCCGTCGGACACGCTGTAGCCCGGGATGCTGTGCCCGCCGCTGCGGACGGCGAGCTCGAGCCCGGTCTCACGCGCGATCGCGATCACGCGCGCCACGTCCGCGTCGTCCGCGACCCGCACGATCACGGCGGGCCGTCGGTCGATCCCCCCGTAGAACGGAGTCCGGGCCTCGTCGTACCCGGGGTCGTCGGGGCCGATCACTCGCCCCCGGACGTCCGTGCGCAGCTTGTCGATCGAGATGGTCTCGGGCATGTCGTCTCCTCCCGTTGGCATCAACTCGGACCCGGAACCGAGACGAAACTCATCGGTCCGCCGTGACAGCCGCTACCTTGGCGAACCCGAACCCGGCTCCCGGCCTTGCCCCCGACCCCTATCAAACCGGGCGGGAAATGGCCGTCAGTGGACACGCCGTTCCGGTCGACGAACGGACGGATCTGGAAGATGGTCCTGGATCCCGACAACCCGAAGCAGGTGGACTCCTTCGGCGTGTTCATCGAGGGCGACGACAATGCCGTCAAGACGCTCGCCGAGATCCACCAGCCGGACAACGTCGAAACGACGCCGACCGGGCTCCTGGTGACCGAGGATCCGGGCAGCAGCCAGCAGTTCCCCCGGGACTCGCAGGACGCGGCGGCAACGCCGGCGCGGCCGATGTTCGTGCCGTTCGTGAGTGAAGGTTCGGGAACGCCGCAATCCATCGCGAAGGTCGATCACACCGCCGACGGCGGCCCGACCGACGTCCACCCTGTGCCCCCGAACCCCGACATCGGCAACTGGGGCGCATGGGAGTCGAGCGGCATCGTCGACGCGTCGGCCGCGTTCGGTGAGGGGCACTACCTGATCGACGTCCAGGCCCATACGCTCTGGGTGGAGAAGGAAACGGGCCCGGATACGTTCATTGGTACCGATACGAGGCCGGACGACGCCGACTTCACCTACAAGCGCGAGGGTGGCCAGCTCCTACTGCTCTACATCCCGGAGACGATCCCCGACTAGCCGATCCGGGCGGCTGTCGGAGGAGGGGCGCCCTTCGGGGCGCCCCTCGTTCGTTCACTAGTCCAGCATCGCGTCGAACGTGCGAAGCGTGTCACCCAGCCGGTCGGCCAGCGTCGAGGCCAGCCATCGGTGGAGCCGTGATGCGAGCTCTGGCTCGGTGGCCTCGATCCGGGCGATCGCGTCGGCGGACAGGCGAAGGACCACCGCGGGGGTCTCGGTGACCACGTCGGCGGTGCGCGGCACGCCCGTGTAGAGCGCGACCTCGCCCACCACCACGCCCGGGCGAAGCGTGCGAAGGCGCATGCGCACCCCTTCGGCCGTCAGGGTCTCGACGCGCAGCCGCCCCGACTCGAGCACGAACACGTCGCCTGGCGCCTCGTCTTGATGGATCAGCGTGGTATCGGCGGCGAGCTCGACCCGCCGCAGGAAGGGCTCGAGCCCGGACGGCATCCCCGCAACCCCGTCGCCGTCGGGTGAAGAGGTAGCGGCCACATCGGCCAGCAGCCCGTCCTCGCATCGCTGGAGCCCGCGGTCCAGGTCCGGCTCGAACCAGACGATCTCGGACCCGACCACGCCGCCCCGGGCGAGCTGGCGACGCACGACTTCGGTCGCTCCGGTGATCACCAGGTCGAAATCGTTGGCCTCGGCCTCGTGCACCACCTTGATGAACGAGACCACCGCCGATGAGTCCACGCCGGTGACGCGGCGAAGGTCGATCACCACATATCGGGGTGGTGAGGCCTCGATGCGCTTCCGGATCCGCTCGAGCAGGCCGTTGCTCGACCCGAAGAACACGAACCCGTTCATGCGCAGGATCTGCACGCGATCCCCCATCGTGCGAAGCAGAGCCCGCTGAGCGGCCGGACGGTCCACGTTGGAGCGATAGGTCTCCCCGAACGCCACCTCGCGCACGAGCTCGATCCGCCCGTAGCTGACCGCGAACAGCACGACCGCCAGCACCAGACCGAGGACCACACCGGGCAGGTACCCCCGACCGATGATCACCGCCAGGATGACCAGCACCACCCCGTACTCGAGCGGCGGAAGCACCTTGCGCTTGTCCCAGACCCACTCGACCATGAAGGCGAGACCGAGGAACACGAGCACGCCTCCCACGATCATCCGCGGGATCAGCTCGATCACCGAGGCGCCGAAGATCACCCCGGCGAGCGGCACCGTCGCCGCGATCAGCCCGGCGACGCGGGCATTGACGCTCATGCGATCGGCGAGGGCGGTCAGGCTGAGGGCGTGGTAGCCGGGGATACCGCCGAGCGCGCCCGAGACCACGTTGAGCAGTCCGGTGTCGCGGAGCTCTCGATTCGTGTCCAGGTCCCGACGCAGCACAACCTCGGTGCCCGAGACGTTGAACAGGATCGCGATCGTGGCCACGAACACCGCCGTGGCGATCCCGGCCCACTCTCGCAGCACGGAGGACCAGTCGGCCCCGCTGAGGGCCCGAAGCGTCCAGGGTTGCCATAAGCGAGTCGACTCGAACGGCCCCAGCAACCATCGCCCCTGCTTGGCGGCATCGAGCGAGGAGCCCGTCACGACCATGCCGATCGCGAACGCCGCCAGTCCGAGCGCGATCGCGATCGGGATGACCAGCGGTTTCTTGATCACCCGTACAGCGAGGAGCAGGATCGCGCCGAAGACGAACGCCGGCGCCCAGTGTTTGAGGGTCGGGACGCTCACCAGGAGCTCGCCAGTGCGGAAGCGCACCTCCACGCCCGAGGCGACGAAGATGCCGCCCTTGAACAGCAGCCACCCGGTGCCGGCAAGGAACCCGCCGACGACCGGATACGGCACGAACCGAACCAGATTGCCGGCCCGGAACCGGCCGAGCGTGTAGAAGACCACGCCGCACAGCAGCGTGACGACCAGCGTCGTGGCGATGACGGTCAGGAAGATGTCGGGTCGCTCGTAGTCGGTCACGCCCGACGCCTGCGCCTGGCGCGCGAGCTCGAGCACCCTGGAGGCCATCGTCGCCGCCACGCCCGCGAGCACGGCCGTCGCGGCGTCCTGGACGCTACCGACGACGCCTCGGGAACCGGCCCGCCAGGCGAGGAAGCCGAGGGTGAGCGCGGCGGCCACGAGGTACAAGCCGATGCCGTCACCCAGGTTCCGGATGAGCGTGCCGCCGAAGACGAAGGCGGCGAACGCGACCGCCAGGACCACCTCGACGGCCCCGATGATCACCCCGGCGGCCAGCATCGCCGGCCAGCTCTGGGAACGTCGCTCCTCGGACACGCTTCTCCCCCTAGTCCAGCATCGAGTCGAACGTGCGCAGCGTGTCGCCCAGCCGTTCGGCGAGCGTCCACGCGAGCCAGCGGTGCAGCCGGGATGCAAGCTCGGGCTCGGTGGCCTCGATCCGGCCGATCGCGTCGGCCGACAGGCGAAGGACGACCGCCCGCGTCTCGGTCACGACGTCGGCGGTGCGCGGAACGCCCGTGTACAGCGCGACCTCGCCCACCACGACGCCGGGTCGAAGCGTGCGCAGGCGTATGCGGACGCCCTCGGCCGTCAGGGTCTCAACCCGCAGCCTGCCGGACTTCAGGACGAACACGTCGCCGGAGGCTTCGTCCTGATGGATCAGCGTGGTGTCGGGCGAGAGCTCGATCCGCTCCAGGTAGGCGTCGAGACTCGGCGGCATCCCGGCTACCGTGCCGTTCCCCCCGGGCGCCGCGGTCGCCACCTCCGCGGTCGCCTGATCCACGGTCGCCTGCTCTGCTGCGGAGGCCAGCAGGCCCTCCTCGCATCGCTGCAACCCCCGGTCCAGGTCCGCTTCGAACCGGACGACGTCGGACTCGACCAGTCCGCCTCGCGCGAGCTGGCGTCGGACCGGTTCGGAGGCGCCGGTGAAGACGAGCTCGAATCCCTCGGAGTCGGCCAGGTGCACCACCTTGAGGAACGAGACCACCGCCGAGGAATCCACCCCCGTGACACGGCGAAGGTCGATCACCATGAAGTCGGGCGGGGAGGCCTCCACGCGCTTTCGGATCCGCTCCAACAACCCGTTGGCCGATCCGAAGAACACGAACCCGTTGACCCGGAGGATCTGCACCCGGTCACCCATGCGGCGCAGCTCGGCCCGCTGGTCCGGCGGACGGTCCACGTTGGAGTGGTAGGTCTCCCCGAAGGCGACCTCGCGCACGAGCTCGACCCGGCCGTAGCTGACGGCGAACAGCACCACCGCCAGCACCAGGCCCACCACGACCCCCGGGAGGAACCCCTTGCCGACGATCACCGCCAAGATCACCAGCACGACCCCGTACTCGAGCGGTGGGAGGACCTTCCGCCTGTCCCAGACCCACTCGACGATGAATGCGAGGCCCAGGAACACGAGCACCCCGCCAACGACCATCCGCGGGATCAACGCCATCACCGAGACGCCGAACACCACCGCCGCAAGGGGCACCGCCGCGGCGATCAGCCCGGCCTTTCGGGCGTCCACATGCATGCGTTCGGCGAGCGCGGTCAGGCTGAGGGCGTGGTAGCCGGGGATGCCGCCCACGGCGCCCGAGATCACGTTCAGCGCCCCGGCGTCTACGAGCTCGCGGTTGGTGTCCAGGTCCCGTCGCAACACCAGCTCGGCGCCCGAGACGTTGAATAGGATCGCGATCACCGCCACGAACACCCCGGCGAGGATGCCGGCCCACTGGCCCACCACCGCCGACCAGTCGGCGCCCGACAGCGCCCGGAGCGTCCAGGGCTGCCACGACTCGCGTTGGTCGAAGGGTCCGTACATCAGCCAGCCGAACGACTTCGCCGTCTGGAACGAGTTCTCGCTGATCAGCATCCCGAGCCCGAACGCGGCGAACCCGATCACGAGCATCGCCGGGATCACCCACGGCCGCTTGATGATCCGAACGGCGATCAGGATGAGCACGCCGAAGGCGACCGCGGGCAGCCACTGCTGCAACGTCGACGAGTCCTTCAGGTCGTCGAGGACCTCCCAGGAGACCGGGGAGACGTGCGAGGCGACCGCGATCCCGCCTTTGACCAGCAGCCATCCGATCCCGGCCAGGAACCCACCGACCACCGGGAAGGGGATGAAGCGGATCAGGTTGCCCCGGCGCCACGTCCCGAGCGCGAGGAACGCGGCGGCCACCAGCAAGGTGACCACCAGCGTCGCGGCGATCGCGCTGAGGAAGCTCCGTTCCGGCCCACCGAACGCGGTCACGGCGACGTTGGCCCCGACGAACGCCAGCACCACGGCCGTCGTCTCCTGGAGGCTTCCGACGACGCCGCGGCGGCCCGCGCGCCAGGCGAAGATCGCGAGCGTGGCCGCCGCCGCGCCGAGGTACAGCGGGATGCCGCGGGTGATGAAGTCCTCGAGGTAGCCGTTGAAGACGAGGCCCGCCAGGGCGGCCGCCAGGATGGTTTCGACCGCGCCGATCGTCAGGCCGGCCACGGCCATCGCCACCAAGCCTGCGGAGCGCCCCTCCTCGGACACGGTTCCCCCTCCCGCGGCGTCCGTGTGTCCGAGGACCCTACCCGTGCACCGGGTCGGCGCGCCAGTCAGGTCGTCGCTCGGGAGTGCCTGCGGTTCGGCCGGGCGGCGACTAGTCCTCGTCGTGCCCGTTGGCTTCGGCGTGGGCCGGCGGGCCCTGGCCACCGCCGTGGTCCTCGGATCCCGGGCCCGGCCCGCTCGAGTCCTTCCCTTCCTCGGGGACCGGCGGTTGCGAGACCGTCGTCAGCGCGCCCTCGCTCCGGAGGGCGAGCACCACGTTGGAGATCGCCTGCTGGATGGAGGACGCGGACGACTCCGAGATCTTCTCGTCCCCGACCGCGTGGCCGAACTCCTCTTCGAGCTTGCTCAGCGCCTCCCCGACCTTCTCGGGGTCGCCCGCGCGGTAGGCGTCGGCGAGTTCGGTGGCGTGCTTGGACAGCTCCTCGGCGGTGTCCTCATCGATCCCTCCGCTCAGTCGCGCCGACTCGATCGCCGCCACCAGCGAGGCGAAGGCCGTCTCGATGGGTTCGGGAGAGGGACTCGTCTGCGTCGCCCGCGTCGCCGTATCCACGGCCGCGGTGGACGCCTGACGAACCTCGCGACGCGAGGGCAGGGGGTCCCAGTTCGCCGCGATCAGGGCGCCGACCAGCGCCACCGCCAGGCCGATGCCCA
>Ga0111539_10007578_pt1 | contig 13872 bp, 15 predicted proteins | sample RhiMethybrSRZTD1_FD_79667 | JGI IMG/M metagenome (GOLD analysis project Ga0111539, IMG submission 79667) | Populus rhizosphere microbial communities from Tennessee, USA - Rhizosphere MetaG P. TD hybrid SRZTD1 (version 2) (version 2) | ecosystem: Host-associated > Plants > Roots > Rhizosphere >...
CGATCACCTCGATGCAGGCGATCTACGTGCCGGCCGACGACTACACCGACCCGGCGCCGGCCACCACGTTCGCCCACCTCGACGCGACGACCAACCTGGAGCGGTCGATCTCGGACAAGGGCATCTACCCGGCGGTGGACCCGCTGGCGTCGACGTCGCGGATCCTCGCGCCGGAGTACGTCGGCAACGACCACTACCTGGTGGCGCAGGAGGTCAAGCGGATCCTGCAGCGGTACAAGGACCTGCAGGACATCATCGCGATCCTGGGCATGGACGAGCTGTCCGAGGAAGACAAGATCACGGTGAACCGGGCCCGCCGGGTCGAGCGGTTCCTGTCGCAGAACACCTACGCGGCGACGCAGTTCACCGGGATCGAGGGCTCGTTCGTCCCGATCAAGGAGACCGTCGAGGCGTTCAAGCGGCTCTCGGAGGGTGAGTTCGATCACTACCCGGAGCAGGCGTTCTTCATGTGCGGCGGCATCGAGGACCTGGAGAAGAAGGCCCAGGAGCTGATGAAGGAGTAGGTTCGCCCCCCTTTGTCTTAGGCGCGATCTTGGACGTTTACTACCGCTGGGGCAGTAGTAGGCGTCCAAGATGCTTTAAGCCCGAACCCACCTAAAGAACTGCATAACTTTCGTCCGCACGAGCAGTGACCGTCGCCGCGTTGGATAAACTCGGCGCACCGCCGCAGGCAAGGAGAGTCAGCGTGGCGCAGTTGAACGTCGAGCTGGTGGCCGTCGAGGAAAAGGTCTGGTCCGGCACCGCCGACATGGTTGTGGCCCGCACCACCGAGGGTGAGCTCGGGGTGCTGCCGGGGCACGCGCCGCTGCTCGGCCAGCTCAAGGAACCGAGCCAGGTACGCATCAAGCACGGCGGCAGCGAAGACTGTTATGAGGTCACCGGCGGATTCCTGGCGGTGACCGGCGAGGGCGTCACGATTCTCGCCGAATCCTGCGAGTTCTCCGACGCGAAGCGGTAGCGGGGCGGAACACGGTGGGCGTCCTGCAGTGGATCGGGATCGTGGTCCTGGCGCTGCTGGCCGCCTTGGCCGTGCTGTTCTTCCGGCGCGCGGCGATCGTTCGCGGCGGGGGCACGATCGACGTGAGCGTCCGGTTGACCACGCTCGTCTCCGGACGCGGCTGGTCCTCCGGGCTGGCGCGGTTCTCCGGCGACGAGCTGAAGTGGTACCGGGTGTTCAGCTTCTCGCCCCGGCCCCGGCGGGTACTCAGCCGGCGCGAGATAGCCGTACAGGGTCGCCGCCAACCCGACGGCGTGGAGCGCCTCACGATGCCCGCCGACTGGGTGGTGGTGCGCTGCGCCGACCACCGCTCGTCGGTGGAGATCGCGATGGCCCGCACGACACTCACCGGCTTTCTCTCTTGGATCGAGGCCGCCCCTCCTGGGGCGGCCTCGCGCAGTTTGGCCACCCCTCACTGACGCGGACCCCCGCGCTTGGCTCGCCCGCCGCATGCGCCCGCCGCGGGCGCATGCGGCGGTCCGCGCATCTCCCCTCGATCTTGGACGTCTGTTGTCGCCCTGGCAGCAGCAAACGTCCAGGATCGCCGCGTCTCGGGCCCACTCGCGGCTGGGGTGGGCGCGTCAGCGGCCGGCGGCGCGGCGGTACCTGGAGATGGCGAACGGGATGAACACCACGAGCAGACCGGCAATCCACAGGACAGACAGCTGGATCGGGTGGTCAGCCGGGAATCCGTCGCCACGGGCGAGTCCCTCCGGCGCATTGCCCCACAGATCCCGCAGGGCCAGCACCACGGAGCTGAACGGGTTCCACTCCGCGATCGGTTGGAGCCAGCTGGGCAGGGTGTCGGTGGCGATGAACGCGTTGGACAGGAACGTCACCGGGAACATCCAGATGAACCCCGCCGTCTGGGCCACCTCGACACTGCGCACCGAGAGCCCGATCACGGCCATCACCCAGCTCATCGCGTAGCCGAACGCGAGCAGCAACAGGAACCCGGCGGCGACCTCGGGCGGCGACGTGTGGGTGCGCCAGCCCACCAGCAGGCCACAGATCACCATGATGATCAGGACCAGTATGTTGTTCAGCAGGTCGGACGTCGTTCGCCCCACCAGCACCGCCGACCGAGACATCGGCAGCGACCGGAACCGGTCGATGATGCCCTTCTGCATGTCGTCGGCCAGGCCGATCGCGGTGATCCCGGCACCGAACATCACCGTCTGCGTGAAGATGCCGGCCATCAGGTATTCCTTGTAGTTGACGCCGGGAATCGCGATGGCGCCGCCGAACACGTATGCGAACAGCACCACGAACATGATCGGCTGGATCGTCGAGAAGATCAGCAGGTCGGGGATGCGCTTGATCTTGATCAGGTTGCGCTTGGTGACCACCCACCCGTCGGTGAAGGCCAGTGTCAGGGCGGTCATCGCTTCTTCCCTTCGCGCCGGCCCTCGGGAGCGGCGGCCGGCTCGTCTTCGGTCACGGCCTGGCCGGTGAGCGCCAGGAACACGTCGTCCAGCGTGGCCCGGTGGATGCCGATGTCGCTCATTTCGACGCCGGCCTGGTCGAGCCGGCGCACGGCCTCGATCAGCGTCTTCGCGCCGTTCGTGGCGGGGGCGGTGAGCCTCAACTCGCTCTCGTCGACGGCCGGTGGTTCGCCGGTGACCTCCTTCAGCACGCCGCTCGCGAGGTCAAGCGTCGACCGCTCGGCCAGCACGACCTCCACCCGCTCGCCGCCGACCTGGCGCTTCAGGTCGTCGGGAGTGCCCTCGGCAATGGACCGGCCGTGGTCGATCACCATGACGTTGTCGCAGAGCTTGTCGGCCTCTTCGAGGTACTGGGTGGTGAGCAGCAGGGTGGCGCCGCTGCGGACCCGCTCATCGATGATCTCCCACATTCCGATCCGGCTGCGCGGGTCGAGCCCGGTGGTCGGCTCGTCGAGGAAGATCACCGGTGGCGAGGTGACGAGCGCGCCGGCGAGGTCGAGCCGCCGGCGCATGCCGCCCGAGTAGGTCTTCGCCGGCCGGTTCGCCGCATCGGTCAGATCGAACCGCTCGAGCAGGTCGTGGGCCCGCTGCCGGGCCTTCTTCGCGCCGATGTGGTACAGCCGCCCGATCATCTCAAGGTTCTCGAACCCGGTGAGATGCTCGTCGATGGCGGCGTTCTGGCCGGACAGCCCGATGAACTCGCGGACCCGCTGCGGCTGGGCCAGAACATCGATGCCGTGCACGCGCACCGTGCCGGTATCCGGCTTCAGCAGGGTGGTGAGGATGCGCACGCAGGTGGTTTTGCCGGCCCCGTTCGGGCCGAGCAGGCCGAGCACGGTGCCTTCCGGCACCCGAAGGTCGATCCCGTCGAGGGCCCGGACCGCCCCGTACGTCTTCACGACCGCCTCGGCCACGATGGCGTCAGTCATGGCGCTGACGATAATGACCGCCACTGACAAAAAGACCGTCCCCGCTGACGACTTCAATGTCGTCAGCGGGGACGAGAAGAACGATCAGTTGTCGTTCACGTTGACGGTGATCCGGTGCTGGTCCGACGGCCAGTTCGGCACGTTCACCACGTCGATGCCCTGGCCGGCGCGCGAGCGCGCCACGATCGACACCAGGCCGAGGTGCGCCGGCGCCGCCGGCATGAACACGTCGACCCCGCTGATGAACGGCTGGCTGAAGAACGCCGGCAGCGGCGCCGACAGGTCGGTGACGCCGTCGACGTGCGCGTCGAACGCGAAGATGCCGATCACGCGCTTGGTGCGCGGGGCCGTCGCCGCGTTGAGAATGTTCTCCCCGTTGAGCCAGAGGCCGTCGCCAAGATCACCCTGGTCGCCCCACCACTCCTTCTGCCTGTTGATGACAAGCGACGTGTGGTTCGGGCCGGTCTCCACCAGCGCCCCGAGCCCCTCGCCGGGTGGGCTCGTGAGCAGCCGGACGAAGTTGTCCGAGCGCACGAACGGTTCGAAGTACAGGTGGTGCGTCGCCGCCCCGGGCCGGACGATCGCGAACTCGTAGCGGGCGCTGGCGAGCACCCGGAACGGCCCGAACGACCCGTCGCCGGTCAGCGTGAACACGTGTTCGGGGTGGGTGGACAGCCGCCGCCCGGTCAGCGAGCTCACCCGATAGACGAACAGCGTCGCGTCGGTGACGCCCGCGTTGCTCGGGAACAGCACCGCCCGCCCGGACACCTTGGCGAGACCGAACGGCTCCGGCACCAGCGCGGTGGTCCGCGGCGCGCGGCCGTTGAAGAACGTGTAGAACTGGGTGAACGACTCCGGCGACGACACCGTCTGGGTGTGCGACTGGTCGGGGAAGTACACGTTGGTGGCGCCGGTGATGGCGCGGGCCGGGTTGCCCTCGCCCCAGATCGCGAGCGTCGGGACGCCGCCGGGTTGCGCGGTGGCGGTGGCGCCGTCGAGGTTGACGTAGTGGGCGACCCGCGCCGCGCGCTCCGGCGAACTGTTCAGGTAGCCCTGCATGACGAACGTGCCGAGCGAGTGGCCGAGCATGTCGACCTTGTCGGCCCCGGACGCGGCCAGCAGCCGGGCGATGCGGGCGTCGAGCGAGGCCCACACCTGCGGCAGGATCGTGGCGATGTTCGGCGAGTCGTACTCCTCGGCCTCCACGAGGTCTTCCGGATAGCCGTTGCTGGCCAGGCGCTTGGCCTGCGTCTCGAACTGGGAGGCGCCCCCGGAGAAGCCGTGCACGAAGATGACGGGACGCAACGACGAGCGGTGCGCCGTCGCGGGCGACGCGACAGCGGGCACCGAGACGACGGTGGCGGCGAGCACCGCCCCCGCGAGTGCGCGGAGCAGTCTTCGGCGAGGGGTGGACACCGAACCTCCAGATTGGCGGGTGTGATTGTTGCACTGCGAGCGCAAGTATCGTCCCGTCGATGCCCGGAGGGCTAGACCCCGCAAGACCCCGCTACCCCGTCGCGGCGACCAACTCCACTTCGAACCCGTCCCGGTCCTCCAGGTATGCCGCGTAATGATCCGGTCCGCCGGCCCACGGGTGCCTGTCGGGGAACAGCAGCGTCCAGCCGAAACCTGCAGCGTCGGTGACAACAGAATCCACCAGCGCGCGGGACGCGACATGCAGCGCCACGTGGTTCAGCCCCGGCCGCAAACGATCATGCGAGCGTGCGGAAAGCGCCGGCGACTCCTCCACGACCAGATACGCCGAACCGGACCGCCACGACCGCCCGCCGGGCCAGTCCTGGAACGGATCCCAGCCGAGCGTCGTCAGCAGCCAGCCCCAACTCTGCGCCGCCCGGGCCAGCGACGGCACCCACAGCTCAACGTGATGAAACCCCACCCGGGACCCACTTCACGTCGCCGTCCGGGTTCGCGATCCGGCTGAGGATGAACAACAGGTCCGACAGGCGGTTGAGGTACCGGATCGGCGCTGTTCCCGTCCGCTCCGCATCGACCTCGACCACCGCCCACGCCGAGCGTTCCGCGCGGCGGCAGACCGTCCGCGCGACGTGCAGCAACGCGGCGCCGGGCGTGCCGCCCGGCAGGATGAACGAGTCCAGCGCGGGCACCCGGGAGTTGAAGTCGTCGCACCAGCCCTCGACCCGTTCGACCTGCGCCTCGGTGACGCGCAAGGGCGGGTATCGGGGGTCGGGCGCCGTCGGGTTGCAGAGGTCCGCGCCCACGTCAAAAAGATCATTTTGGACGGTCGTGAGGACCCCGGTCAGTTCGTCGTCCAACTGGCCCAGGGCGATGGCGACGCCGATCGCGGCGTTGCACTCGTCGACGTCGGCGTACGCCGCGATCCGGGGATGGGTCTTCGGCACCCGCGACATGTCGCCCAGGGCGGTGGTGCCGTCGTCGCCGGTCTTGGTGTAGATGCGGGTCAGATGTACACGCGGCATGCAGCAGAGCCTAGGCTTCGCCGCGTGGACCTGTTCAGGGTGTTCGGTGGCGCGCGCCTCGCCGGAGACGTCGCCGTGGTCGGCGCGAAGAACTCCGCGCTCAAGCTGATGGCGGCGACGCTGCTGGCCCCCGGACGCAGCGTGATCACGAACGTGCCGCGGATCACCGACATCGCGATCATGGAGGAGGTGCTGCGCCGGCTCGGCTGCGACGTGTCGATGACCGGCGACACCATCGAGATCGACGTACCGGACGACTGCGGCACGGAGGCCGACTACGACCTGGTGCGGCGGCTGCGGGCGTCGATCTGCGTGCTGGGGCCGCTGCTCGCGCGGCGGGGACACGTGCGGGTCGCGCACCCGGGCGGCGACGCCATCGGCTCGCGCGGCCTGGACATGCACGTGGCCGGCCTGCGCCGGATGGGCGCCGACGTCACCAGCGAGCACGGGTTCGTGATCGCCTCCTCTGAGCGCCTGCACGGCGCGACCATCTGGCTGGACTTTCCCAGCGTCGGGGCCACCGAGAACCTGCTGATGGCGGCGGTGCTCGCCAAGGGCGTCACGGAGATCGACAATGCGGCCCGCGAGCCGGAGATCGTGGACATCTGCGCGATGCTCACCGCGATGGGCGCGCGGATCGGCGGCGCCGGCACGTCCCAGCTGATCGTCGAGGGCGTCGACGTGCTGCGTCCGGTGGAGCACCGCACGGTCGGCGACCGCATCGTCGCCGGGACCTGGGCATTCGCGGCCGCGATGACGCGCGGCGACGTGACCGTGCACGGCGTGCCGGTCAACCACCTGGAGATCGCGCTGGACAAGCTGATCACGGCCGGCGCGGCGGTCGAGGCCGTACCGGACGGTTTCCGGGTGACGATGACCCGGCGCCCCACCGCCGTCGACGTCGTGACGCTGCCGTTCCCCGGCTTCCCGACCGACCTGCTGCCGATGGCGGTGGGGCTGGCCGCGGTGAGCGAGGGCTCCTCGCTGATCACCGAGAACATCTTCGACGGGCGCTTCATGTTCATCCAGGAACTGGTGCGCCTCGGGGCGGAGATCCGCACCGACGGGCACCACGCGGTGGTGCGCGGGCGGGACAAGCTGTCCGGTGCCCCCGTGAGCGCGACGGACATCCGCGCCGGTGCGGGCCTGGTGATGGCGGCGCTGTGCGGCGACGGCGTGACCGAGGTCGGCCACGTGCACCACATCGACCGCGGCTACCCCACGTTCGAGGCCGACCTGAAGGGGCTGGGCGCGCGGATCGAGCGGGTAGCGGCCCCCGCTGATCCGGTGTACGGACTCTGAGGGGCGCCCCTCTCCCGCGCGATCTTGGACGTTTGCTGCCGCCGGAGCAGTAGCGGGCGTCCAAGATCGCGGGAAACCGGGTCAGACGGCGTCGCGGGCGCGCTCGTACTCGTCGGCGAACACCAGCACCCGCGCGAAGCCGGCGCCGTCGGTGCCGACAGTGGCCCGGATGCCGCGGGCGGTCAACCGGTCTCGCACCGCGGCCGCCGAGGCCAGGTTTGCGGCCAGGGCCACCGTGCGCAGCAGCCCGAACTCCGAGTCGGTCGCGGCCGAGGGAGCCGCCGCGAGCGGCCGGGACCGGAACGATTTGAAGTCGGCGGCGACCGCGATCACGGCCAGCACGGCCAATGCCAGCAGCGGTCCAGCGAGCAGGATCTCCAAAGGCACCCGGTCAGTGTGCCAGCGGTCGACCACCGCCGACCTCGGTCGTTTGGCCCACTAATCGGATCAAACCGGGTGCTGACCGGGTCTCGCTCAGCCGTCGGTGTGGCTGGTCCAGCGGAACGTCAGCAGACACGCCACGAGCGCACCGGCGCACCACAGCAGCAGCACCAGCGCCACCCGGCCCAGCTCGGCGGAGCCGGCCGGCTCCCGCGCCGCGAACGACGCCGGCAGGAACGCGGCCCGCATGCCCTGCGTCATCCACTTCAGCGGGAACAGGGCGGCGAGTTGCTGCATCCAGCCGGGCAGGTTGGTGTACAGCGAGAACACACCGGAGATGAACTGCAGGCCGAGCGACACCGGCGTCACCACGGCCGGCGCGCCCCGACCGCTTCGCACCAGCGAGGAGAACGCGATCCCGCACAGTGTGCACGCGGTGATCCCGAGCAGCGCGACCCACGCGAACGTGGCCCATTGGGCTGCCCCCGGCACCGGCACGTCGTACAGCGTGAACGCCAGCACCAGCAGCAGCGCCGTCTCGGCCGCGCCGATCGCCAGCACCATCAGCACCTTGCCGGCGAAGTACGCGAGCGGCGGCATCGGCGTGCCGCGCAGCCGCTTGAGCGCGCCCCGGTCGCGCTCGATGGGGATCATGATCGCGAGGTTCTGGAACCCGACGGTGAACAGGCCGGCGGCGATCATCCCGGCGACGAAGTACTCCGTGAACGGGATCCCGGGCGCGACCTCCTGGTCGAACACCGACCCGAAGATGACGAGCAGCATCACCGGGAACGCCAGCGTGAAGACCACCGACTCCCGGCTGCGCGCGAACTGCTTGATCTCCAGCAGCCCGCGCTGCAGGCCGAGCCGCAACCCGGAGAGCCCCGGTGCGCGCACCGCCACCTCCGTCGTCACTCCGCACCGCCGATCATGCGCAGGTACACGTCTTCGAGCGTCGGCCGGCTCACCGTCAGCCCGGGCACCTCGCCGCCGTACTCGGCGGACAGCGTCGCGATCAGCGCGGTCGGCTTGTCGGTGACCGCCTCGCTGTGCCCGCCCGGGCCCTGCCAGGTGACGACGGCGTCCGCCGAGTCCCGGCCGCCGAGCTCCCCGGGCGGCGCCACCGCCACCAGCCGCCCGCCGCACAGCACGCCCACCCGGTCGGCCAGTGCCTCCGCCTCGTGCAGGTAGTGGGTGGTGAGCAGGATCGTGGTGCCCGACGCGGCCAGGTCGCGGATCAAATGCCAGAACTCCTGCCGGGCCTGCGGGTCGAAGCCGGTGGTCGGCTCGTCGAGGAACAGCAGTTCGGGGCGCCCGACGATGCCGAGCGCCACGTCGAGGCGGCGCTTCTGCCCGCCGGAGAGGGCGTGGGTCCGCGAGTTGCGCTTGCCGGCGAGGCCGACCCGCTCGATGACGGCGTCGGGGTCGTCCGGGGCCGGGTAGTAGGACGCGAAGTGGCGCACCACCTCGGCGACAGTCAACGCGTCGAACTCGCCGCTGGTCTGCAGCACCATGCCGATCCGGGCGCGCCAGGCGGCGCCGGCGGTCGCCGGGTCGGTGGCAAGGACGCTGACGGTGCCGGCGTCGCGCTTCCGGTAGCCCTCCAGGATCTCGACGGTCGTCGTCTTCCCGGCGCCGTTCGGCCCGAGCAGGGCGAAGACCTCGCCCGACGCGACTGTGAGGTCGACCCCGTCGACGGCGACGATGCCGCCGTACGACTTGCGCAACCCACGGACCTCGATGGCGCTCACGTGTCGGGAGCCTACTCGTCGCGGAATGCCGATCTACTACCGGGCGTAGAAGATGCCGCGGCTCACAGATCAATCTAGTTACCGATCAGTAGACTCCTCGCATGACGCCCAAGCTGCCGCGGCCCGACCGGCCCTGGGTGATGCGCACCTACGCCGGTCACTCGTCGGCCGCTGCGAGCAACGCACTGTTCCGTCGCAACCTTGCCAAGGGGCAGACCGGCCTGTCCGTCGCGTTCGACCTGCCCACCCAGACCGGCTACGACCCCGACGCGGAGCTGGCCGCCGGCGAGGTCGGCCGGGTCGGCGTCCCGGTGGCCCACCTCGGCGACGCGCACGAGCTCTTTGACGGCATCGACCTCGCCACCGCGAACACGTCGATGACGATCAACGCGACGGCCATGTGGCTCTTCGCCCTCTACGTGACGGTCGCGCAGGAGCAGGGCGCCCCGCTCGACGCCCTGCAGGGCACCACGCAGAACGACATCATCAAGGAGTACCTGTCCCGCGGGACGTACATCTTCCCGCCCGCCGAGTCGCTGCGGCTCACGGCCGACCTCATCGGCTGGGCGGTCGCGAACACCCCGAAGTGGAACCCCGTCAACGTCTGCTCGTACCACCTGCAGGAGGCCGGCGCCACGCCCGTCCAGGAGGTCGGGTTCGCGCTGGCGACCGCGGCCGCCGTCCTCGACGAGGTGCGCCGGCGCGGCCCCGACGATCTCGCGGCGGTGGCCGCGCGGATCTCGTTCTTCGTCAACGCCGGGGTGCGCTTCGTCGAGGAGACGGCGAAGCTGCGCGCCTTCGGCGAGCTGTGGAGCTGGCTGCTTCTCGACCGGTACGGCGTCGAGGATCCGAAGGCGCGCCGGTTCCGCTACGGCGTGCAGGTCAACTCGCTCGGGCTCACCGAGGCGCAGCCGGAGAACAACGTGGCCCGCATCGTGCTGGAGATGCTCGGCGTGACGCTGTCCCGCGACGCCCGCGCCCGCGCCGTGCAGCTGCCCGCCTGGAACGAGGCGCTCGGCCTGCCCCGGCCGTGGGACCAGCAGTGGTCGCTGCGCCTGCAGCAGGTGCTGGCCTTCGAGTCCGACCTGCTCGAATACGGCGACATCTTCGCCGGCTCGCACGTGCTGGAGGCGCTCACCGCGTCGATCGTCGACGGGGCCCGCGCCGAGCTGACCGCGGTGCTCGAACTGGGCGGTGTGGTGTCGGCCGTCGAGTCGGGCTATCTGAAGAGCGCGCTGGTGGGCTCGCTCGCGGAGCGGCGGCGGCGCATCGAGAACGGTGACGACGTCGTGGTCGGCGTCAACCGCTTCGTCGAGTCCGAGCCGTCTCCGCTGCTGGCGGCGGGTGCGGCCCACGTCGAGCGGATCGATCCCGCGGTCGAGGCCGCGGCCGCCGTCGCGGTCAGGCAATGGCGGCGCGGCCGCGAGGCCGCTGTCGTGTCGAAGGCACTCGACGACCTGAGGCGCGCGGCCGCGTCGGATTCGGTGAACCTGATGGACGCGACGCTGGCCTGCGTCCGCGCCGGAGTGACCACGGGGGAGTGGGCCGGTGCGCTGCGCGAGGTGTTCGGCGAGTACCGCCCGCCGACGGGGCTCGACGGCGCGGCCGTCGCCTCGTCGGGTGATCCGGGGCTGGCCGGGGTACGTGCGCGGGCTTTGCAGACGGCGTCGGAACTGGGCCGGTCCAGGCTGCGGATGCTGGTCGGCAAGCCGGGCCTGGACGGGCACTCCAACGGCGCCGAGCAGATCGCCGTGCGCGCCCGCGACGCCGGGTTCGAGGTGGTCTACCAGGGCATCCGGCTGACCCCGGCCGAGGTGGTGGCCGCCGCGGTGGCCGAGGACGTCGACCTCGTGGGGCTGTCGATCCTCTCCGGCGCGCATCTGGACGCCGTCCCCGCGGTGCTGTCCGGCCTACGCGCGGCGGGTGCCGGCGACGTGCCCGTGGTGGTGGGCGGCATCATCCCGCCCGGCGACGCCGATGCGCTCCGCGCGGCCGGCGTCGCGAAGGTGTTCACCCCGAAGGACTTCGGCCTGAACCAGATCGTCGACGAGTTGGTGACAGTGGTGCGCGAGTCGCATGGACTTTCGTAAATCTTGGTCGCTAGTAGCCGCGGGCCGCGGTTAGCCTCGCGGCCTTTCGGCGCTTGCGGCGGCGCAGCGCCCACCAGAAGAAGAGCACCATCAGCACCAGGAAGACCAGCACCAGCACCGGCAGCAGGATCGCGGCCAGCGCCATCGACACGCTGACCACGTCTTCGATCGTGCTGGCCACCGGTGCGCCGAAGCCGGCGGTCACCGCGTTGACGCCGGCGCGGGCGGTGGCCTTCATCAGGTGGATCACCAGTGCGATCGCGATGCCGACGGCGACCGGTACCCACTTGTTGTCCTGGAAGAACGCGGCCGGGTCGGTGACCGTCGCCGTCTGCGCGCTGGCCGCCGCGCCGAACACCAGGCCGCCGGAGGTGGGGCGGACGACGGTCTGCAGGACGTCGTTGGCGTGGTCGACGGCGGGCACCTTGTCGGCCACGAACTCGATCGCCAGCAGCACGCCGAGGATGCCCAGCACCCACGGGTTCGAAAGCCACTGCCACTGCTCGGGCAGGGTGATCACGTCGGTGAACCGGGTGAGCAGGCCCACCAGGATCAACGGGATGTATGCATTGAGACCCGCCGATGCGGCGAGGCCCGTTCCGGTCAGCGCTTCCAGCACCAGTTCAGCATGCCAAAAGACCGCCACACCCTCACGTCGTGAGCGCGCTCCGCAGCGACTCCAGCGTGCCGGCCTCGTCGAAGAACTCGGCGTACTCGTCGTTGCCCTCGGCCAGCCGGTCGAGGACGAGCACCGCGAGCTCGATCAGGTCGTCCGGAACGGCGAAGTCGTCGTCGCCGGCGAGGAACTTCGGGGCGTACCCGGAGTCGCCGACCGTGTCCACCCGGGAGGCCGCCACCACCGCGGCGGCCGCCAGGGCGCGCAGATAGATGTCCTCGTCGATGACGTCGTCGATGTCGGCCGCTGCCTGCATGGCGTCGCGCAGCAGCAGGATCCGCTGGTTCGGGTCGGCGTCGTCGAGTTCCGCCGCGAAATCGGCCGCGTCGTCGTTGTCGAACGGGCCGGCGTCCCAAGCACCCACGAATTCGGATTCTGTCACGTTCCTTTAGGCTCCCGGGGTGCGTCTCGTCATAGCCCGTTGTTCAGTGGACTACATCGGCCGGCTCACCGCGCACCTCCCGACCGCCGTGCGCCTGGTCATGGTCAAGGCCGACGGGTCGGTGTCGATCCACGCCGACGACCGCGCGTACAAGCCGCTGAACTGGATGAGCCCGCCGTGCCGGGTCGAGGAAGCGCCGGGCGTGTGGCGGGTGGTCAACAAGGCCGGCGAGGAGCTGCGGATCACCCTGGACGAGGTCATCCACGACTCGTCGCACGACCTCGGCGTCGACCCGGGCCTGCAGAAGGACGGCGTCGAGGCGCACCTGCAGGAACTGCTCGCCGCCGACCCGACGGTGCTCGGTGACGGGTTCACGCTCGTGCGTCGGGAGTACCCGACGGCGATCGGCCCGGTCGACCTGCTCTGCCGCGACGCGAACGGCCGCTCCGTCGCCGTCGAGGTGAAGCGGCGCGGCGAGATCGACGGCGTCGAGCAGCTGACCCGCTACCTGGAACTGCTCGGCCGGGATCCGCTGCTCGCCCCGGTGAAGGGCGTGTTCGCCGCGCAGGAGATCAAGCCGCAGGCCCGCGTGCTGGCCGAGGACAGGGGCATCCGCTGCGTGGTGCTGGACTACAACACCCTGCGCGGCGTGGTGAAGGACGAACTGACCCTCTTCTGACGCCATCCAGGCGGCGTCGCAACGTCTGACGCCGTAGCGTTGTTACCCAGCCGGGATAACAACACTACGGCGTCACACGTTGGCAACGGCGTCTCGTCGGTGCGCCCAGGCTCGCTGTGACTCGTTACCGTCCGTGAACGGGCGGCGGTCCATGACCAGCTGAACAGGCGCCGAGGCACCGAACTCACGAAGAGCCAACCGGCCCGCCCTGAACCCTTGTCTCAGCGGGCATTGCGCGGGAGCAACAGTAGACGTCCAAGATCGGCGCGGTACACGTCGCCGGCCGACAGCTCGCGCTCGACCCGCACCCGCCGGCGGCGCGCGACCACCGACTCGCCGCGCGCGGGATCGAAGCCGTCACTCTCGTACTCTTCGAACCACAGCCCGACCCCGCTGCGCTGCCTCGCGGGCACCTCGGCGAAGTTGATCCCGCGCTCGAACAGCAGCTCGTTCTTGCCCGAGGTGTCGAGCCCGGCGAGGGCCGACGTCGCCGAGCGCCTGCTCAAGCCCTCGCCCCGCAGCGTCCAGTAGCACCATCCGTTGAGTGCGCACCGGCCGGCGTCGGCCTGCCGCCAGGAGAAGTAGTCGATCACGTCGCCGGGGGACGTGCCGAGCCAGACCCGGGCGTCGAACGTGCCCGGCGCACCGGTGGCCATCGTGAACCCGGCCGTCGCGACGCTCGCCGAGATCGACACGAGCTTCTCGACCGAGCGCCCGAACAGCGACCACGCCGGGTCGAGCAGCACCGAGATCTCGTCGC
>Ga0111539_10007579_pt1 | contig 13869 bp, 11 predicted proteins | sample RhiMethybrSRZTD1_FD_79667 | JGI IMG/M metagenome (GOLD analysis project Ga0111539, IMG submission 79667) | Populus rhizosphere microbial communities from Tennessee, USA - Rhizosphere MetaG P. TD hybrid SRZTD1 (version 2) (version 2) | ecosystem: Host-associated > Plants > Roots > Rhizosphere >...
ATGGGAAGCAAAAGATATTTGTACAGTAAACTTTCTTTTGCCTTGCCTTCTACTATTGCATCGCGGGTTTTTCCGCCTCTCATGATACTTTGATAATCGGTGAGGATCAGATCATTTTTTGCTCTGTTCGCATTATGGCAGTTCAGACATTTTTCGTTGAGGATCGGCTGGATCACATCCCTGAACACGACGGCGCTATCCGCATTTTCTATTTCAATAACACTCTGATATTTTTGAAATGGCTCGGTTAAAAATCCTATCCCGTGCGTAACCTCTGATCCTACGTGGCCCGCCAGAACCAAACATATGGTACTTACCCCCAACGTTCCATAGTAATATAAAACAGCCCGTCTTTCCCTCAACCAGATCATTAATACGCCCAGCAATGACACTGCAGTGCCCATCCATTTATGCAGGATCACTTCATCTCCCAAATAGGATCCTTCTTTGTAAAGAAAAAAACCAAATAATGCAGTGAGTGCTGCACTCAGCGCAAATAAATAGAAGACATACAGCGTAATTTTTTCTGTCGCTGAATGCTGGAAGTTTTTTCTTGTAATCAGGTATTCCAGAAAAATCCCTACAAAGATTAAGACAAGCGGAAAGTGCAGTACAAGTGGATGCATCCGTCCGGTAACCTGTAAGAAAACGGGTAGATGGACTTTCTCCTCAAATATTAAGAGAAAAACTAAAAGAACATTTAAAAAATAAACCAGGTTTAGGGCAATCAGTCTAAATCGAAACATCCGGGCACTTCATATTATAAAGATGAAAAAATATTTTTAGGCAAAGACTTTATGCTACGCGAGAATACCTTTTACGACATGGCCGCTCACGTCAGTAAGCCGGTAACGTCTCCCCTGGTGTTTATAAATAAGTTTTTCATGATCGTAGCCAAAGAGGTTCAGGATGGTGGCCTGAAAATCATGAACGTGAACGGGATCCTTGACAATATTATATCCCAACTCGTCGGTTTCACCATAGACGATTCCAGGTTTTACACCGCCTCCAGCCATCCAGATACTAAAGCAACGGGGATGATGATCACGGCCATAATTGCCATTCTTAAACGTACCCTGACAATAGTTGGTGCGGCCAAATTCTCCTCCCCAAATGACTAACGTTTCATCCAGCATGCCACGGTTTTTCAGATCCTGTATCAACGCGGCGGAAGCCTGATCAACATTCTTAGTAAAGTTACGCGTTCTCTCCGGGAGATCGGCATGTGCATCCCAACCCATATGATAAAGTTGAATAAAGCGGACGCCGCGCTCCGAAAGGCGTCGGGCCAGCAGGCAATTGGCTGCAAACGTTCCGGGCTGGAGTGAATCGGCGCCATATAATTTAAAGGAACTTTCCGGTTCATCAGAAAAATCCATCACATCGGGCACAGATGTTTGCATTCTGTAGGCCATCTCGTACTGCGCTATTCGCGTAGTAATTTCAGGATCACCAAACTCTTCTTCCTGGATTCGATTCAGTGAAGCAATATGTTCCAGCATTTTACCCCGGCTTTCTTTATCCGTGCCGGGAGGATTTTTTAGATACAATACCGGATCTTGTCCTGATTGTAAATGAACGCCCTGGTGAATAGAGTCAAGGAAACCATTTCCCCAATTGCGCGAGGCGAGCGGTTGAATATCGCCCTTACCACGGGACAGCAACACGCAGAACGCTGGCAGATTTTTATTCTCACTTCCCAAGCCGTAACTCAACCAGGAGCCCATGCTGGGTCTACCAGGTTGCTGATTGCCGGTTTGAAAAAATGAAACGGCGGGATCATGATTAATGGCTTCCGTATGCATGGTCCGGATGATGCAGATATCGTCTACAATTTTGGAAGTGAATGGAAGAAGTTCTCCAAGCCATGCTCCATTTTGTCCATGCTGATTAAAACCTGTGAACGAAGGTATTAGCGGAAATGATTTCTGCGAAGCAGTCATTCCTGTGAGGCGCTGGCCGTTGCGTACAGAAGGAGGCAACTCCTGGCCCTGCATTTTGAGCAGCAAAGGTTTATAGTCGAAAAGTTCTAATTGTGAAGGCGCGCCGCTTTGAAACAAGTAAATTACTCTTTTTGCTTTCGGAGCAAAGTGTGTTACACCAAACGGTAACGCTTCTTCTTCATCAGTTTTACTCCGGAATAAATCTGGTACCAACAATGACCCTAAAGCCAAACTTCCTATTCCTATACTTGCGCCGGAAAGGAAGGTGCGCCGATTTATATTTAAAGAATGTCTTAAGAATTCGTTGGACATAAATGTTTCTTTTAAGATTTACTGATGGCCTCGTCTAAATTATAAATCATACTTACCACGTGCATCATGGCAGCACATTCCAAGGGGTCAAGTTTATCATTCTGCGGATAGGCACCTACATGCAAAAATTTCCTTGCTTCTTCGGGGTTGGCAGTGAAGCGATCATATTCTTCCTGGTAACCTTTTAATAAAATTTCTATTTCGTTACCCTCTGGCTGCCGACTGATAATTTTTCGGAAGGCCAGTGCGATCTTTTCTTCAACTGGCAGGGATTGATCTTCTACGAGCTTTGATCCCAATACTCTTGCTGCTTCTAAAAGCTGAGGATCATTTAACAGATTGAGCGCCTGTAGTGGTGTGCTGGTGCGGACCCGTCGCACTTCACAAAATTCCTTCATAGGCGAATCAAATATCAGCATCGATGGTGGCGGAATAGTTTTTCGCCAGTACGTGTATAAACTTCTTCGGTATAATTTTTCGCCCTGATCAGCGATATAAGTCGGCTCACCTCTGCCTTTGATGCCGACAGAAATAGCTTCCCACAGTCCCTCTGGTTGATAAGGCTTTACACTGGGGCCACCCAACTCATCGTGTAGCAAACCACTGGAGAATAAAATATTGTCTCTGATCATTTCTGAGTTAAGGCGGTACCGGGAGCTGCGGGCGAGATAAATATTATATGGATCTTTCTCACGTAGTTTCTTAGGGGAAGCCGATGATTGCCGGTAGGTAGAGGACATCACCATTAATTTTAAAAAGGATTTGATATCCCATCCTTTTTCCCTGAATTCAACTGAGAGATAATCCAGCAGTTCGGGATGTGATGGTAAGCTTCCCTGATTACCAAAATCATCGGAAGTAGCCACGATACCTCTGCCAAAAATTTCCTGCCACAACCGGTTTACGATGACTCTTGAGGTGAGTGGATTCTCGGGAGCAAACAACCATTTTGCAAGGCCCAACCGGTTTGACCCAAACTTGTTTGAATCGTACGGCATTATTGCCGAAGGCGCACTGGAGAAAACTCGAACTTTCGTTGGCGCATCGTAAACTCCCCGCTCCAGCACAAAAGTTTTGCGGGGCTGGTCATCACTCATCACCATGACCTTTACCGTATCTTTCGAGCCGATCGCTTTTTTGTTTATAAACTGTAAAATGCCGTTCAGGTCACGTTGCGTAATCGCAATATTGGGTTTTGGGAGTTCACCATAATTAATCAGTCCTTTTTCATTGGCCTGATTAAAAAATGAATAAATGGAGTAAAAATCTTTTTGTGCAATTGGATCATATTTATGATCGTGACAACGGCTGCACTCTACGCTGATACCGAGAAAAGCTTTTCCAAACGTATTGGTACGATCGACGACATATTCTGTACGATATTCTTCGGGAATCGCCCCACCTTCCTGTGTGATTTTATGATTACGATTAAATCCGGTGGCAAGAATTTGTTCACGGTTCGCATCTGGCAAAAGGTCACCAGCCAATTGCCAGGTAATAAACTGGTCGTAGGGTAGATTTTTATTAAAGGCATGAATCACCCAGTCGCGCCAGGGCCACATAACCCGGGGCAAGTCATCCTGATATCCATGCGAATCCCCATAACGACTTACATCCAGCCAGTAATTGGCCCATCGCTCTCCATAAGCGGTAGAGGCAAGCAATTCGTCAATTAATTTTTCGTAGGCTTCAGGAGAATCATCGTGGAGAAAAGCATCGACTTGTTCAAGCTTTGGGGGCAATCCGGTCAGGTCGAAACTTACACGGCGAATCAATCGTTCTTTATCTGCTTCAGGGCTGGGTTCCAGGTCCATTTGCTGAAGCTTCGCCAATATAAAATGATCAATTTCATTAACACCCCAATCGGAAGCCAATTCAGGCACTTCAGGCCTCACGGGCGGTATAAACGCCCAATGTTTTTTGTACTCGGCTCCCTGTTCGATCCACTTTTTAAGGATATTCTTTTCCTCTTCCGTTAGCACCAGGTTGGATTCCGGAGGAGGCATGTGGAATAAAGGATCTTCGGAAAATATTCGTTTGACCAGAAAGCTTTCTTCAGCGTTTCCCTTAACGATGGCAAAATGATTTGAGTCTGATCTGAGTGCCTTAAAGGCACCTTCTTCGGTATCCAACCGAAGATCAGCCTGCCTTTTTTTCACATCGGGTCCATGGCAAGCAAAGCACTTGTCTGACAGAATTGGTTTTACGTGATAATTAAAATCAATCTTTCCTTTCTTGGACGTAGCCTTTTCCGTCGCATTTCGGTCAGAGCACGCTTGCCAAACTAGTGAGCTTAGCAAGATTAAAACAGCAGCTACGCCTATTACTTTCATCACGTTTAGGTTTAAGAGCTCGAAGGCACCAATTTACAAATTTAGGTAAAAGCAATTACTAAAGGGTCGTAAAGTTGACAAGTGGATTCGACGTATTAATTTAATCGTAAATGGACAACGTTCAAGTGCCTTTTCGCGCAAGGTTATGCGCAGCATGCGAACCAGACCCAATAGGCTCGATGTTTTAATTTGATTGTTTTTTTCGTTAGAATTATTCCCAGAGTGTCCTTACCCAACAGGGTGTCCCATTTTTATCAACTGAAATGAGTAAAGCTGTTTACATATCTGCTGCAATTATTCTTTCGACCCTGCGCGGGTTTTCCCAAGTAGTACCAAATGCTGAAGTGTTTACCGTTATTAAAAAGACTGAGCCGTACGGCCCAAAAATCACTTCACTCTTGCGAGACCAGACTGCGCTGGCCTGGAAACAGGATGAAGTGCGCAGGGACAATTTAAAAAATATCAAAACGGAAAAAGAGCTCATGGCACTGCAACAGGCCACGAGAGAGAAACTACTTGCGATGATTGGTGGATTGCCTGAGGAAAAAACTCCGCTTCATGCTCAGATTCTAGACAAAATCCAAATGAATGGATTTCATATTGAAAAGTTAGTATTTGAAAGTATCCCTGGATTTTTCGTCACGGCACTTGTATACGTTCCGGAAAATGGTGCGAATAAACATCCGGCTGTGCTGGTTGCATGCGGCCACTCACCCATTGGAAAGATCTACTACCAGGCATTGTGTCAGCGACTGGTTCAGCGCGGCTATTTAGTTATTTGCTGGGATCCCGTGGGCCAGGCTGAACGCAGTCAGTTCTGGGATAAGGATGCGGGCAAAAGTCGTTATAATCTTGTCTGCGGTGAACATGCTGTACTTGGAAATCTTGCTTTTCTCGCAGGAGCCAACTTAATACGATGGCAAACCTGGGACGGTATTCGTGCCATAGATTATCTGCTGACTCGCGCTGATGTCGATGCGAATCGTATTTCCGTCACAGGCACCAGCGGCGGCGGAGTTCAGGCGGCCTACATCGGCGCATTAGATGAAAGAATCAAAGTGGTTGTGCCTTCCTGTTACATCAGCTCGCTGCCGATGCGCGCGTACAATCGGATCTTTGCTGACCCCGATAGCGATCCTGAGCAGGATCCGTACGGCATGATTTCCGAAGGTATCGATCATACCGGGCTTTTGCTATTAGTTTATCCTCGCCCTATCATGATCGCATCCGCAGTGCTTGATTTTTTCCCGATCGAAGGTGCCCGAAATACGTTCCGGGAAATTTCTGACTTGTATGATCGCTTTAAAATCAAAGACCGTGTGGCGATGGTTGAAGGATACCACAAACATCAGTTCTCTCCTGAAAATCAGGAGGCGGCGATCAACTTTCTTGATCGTTTTAATAATATGCCAGTTGGAGAAGGCTTACCTTCCGTCAAAGAACTCGACGCAAAAGAACTGCAGTGTACGAAGACAGGGCAAGTACTGCTCGAATATCCCAACGCGAAAAATCTTACTGATCTGGTCAAGGAATACTTTGTCAGCCATCAGAAGAAAGAAGTGCCTACAGTTTCTTCACGTTACTTCGGAAAAGGTTATTTAAATATCAGGAATTGGACTGTTTCAGAATACAAAACACAACCTGAAGCCGGAAATATCAGCTGGCAAAAATACAGCCATTACGAATCCGGCCAAATTCAGATTGATCACTACGTGCTGCACCATAGCGATGGTCTTCAGATTCCGCTTCTTTATTTTCATTCAGCAAAAAATCCTGGTAATAAAATATTATTGTGGGTGGACTTGAACAGCAAAGCCGGTAAGGAAGATTGGTCAGAAATTTCAGACCTGGTTAAAAAGGGAGAGAATGTTATCTCCTTTGACTTCCGGGGAACAGGCGAAGACCGGATGAAGTTTGAGGCGACATCATCGGACAACCTGAAGTTCGCTGTTATGGATTCCACACAAACTTACTTCAATCCCCTGTCGGGTGTTTTTGCAAATTATGTTTACAACTCACTGCTTACCGGCCGACCTTACTTTTTACAAATGATAGAGGATACTGAAATTGTCAGTCGTTTTCTCCGATTGTACTTGAAAGTCGCGGAAATAAAAATCACAGCAGCACCCGATGCTAGAATGCTTGTGCGTGAAATTGTTGAAACCTTACCAGAAATTAAGCCTAAGAGTAACGAAGATATTAAAGGCGAGAGGTGGTCGGAAATTATCACTGAGGAACGTGAACTCTGGCCTATACATAACTTGCTTCCTGGGGGAGCTTTTATACGCTAAAGCTAAAAGTAGAAAGCTTAAAGCTTAAAGCTTAAAGCTAGCTCGTGCGTCATCAAAGTTTCCGTGCTAGAGAATCTCATAACCCCTCTCCTACGAAGCCGTCATCCAGCGCGAGGAATGCACGATGGACCGTGGGTAGCGAAGGATCCCGTGGCGATAACACAAAACGTTAAAGGTGGTCGCAATTTCCGAGGCCATTTCGTGCCTCAAGCTTCAAACTCTTTTAATTGATTAGTGTTTTTGACTATGGACAACAATTCGACACGAATGTTAGCAATAACTTTAAATTCTCTGAGATGCCCAGGAAGAAAATGGATTTGAAGACATTCGATGCTTATCAGTACCTGAAAGAATTGAATTCAGATAATGCTAGCGTCCCATTTTTTCTTGCGAACAATAATACCTATAAATCTGCCGCTATCCGTTTTCCAGTTCGAGCCTTTTGTTATGGCATCGGCATAACCTATACTGGCAACAATGGAGTTTTTAAAATTGGAAGTACTGAATTCAAAATGCGCTCCGGCTCACTAATCACCATCGGCCCGGGAATCGTTTCACAGTGGACCCATGAATACAACTCAGAGCATGATACGATCTACTTCACGGAACAGCTTTTCGAGAATACATTAAAAAGTTCTTTCGTCAGATCACTATCATTTTTTTTGCCCGGCGGCAACCACGTGATTTTACTTGATAAAGAACACCGGGAAAAAGTACGAATCATTTTTGAAACGTTGAAACAGTTTAAAAACGACGCTGATGTTGTTCCAGGAATTATCTATGCCCTACTAAAACTGGTCATAAAGTGTCATGGCTTGCAGTCCCCTGACAGACCAACAATTTCCGCGAAGGAACAAGTCGTAGGAGATTTTAAGGCGCTGGTGGCGAAAAATTTTCTGGAACAAAAGGATGTTTCTTTTTATGCTTCGACATTAAACATCACCCCGAAGTACCTCAGTCATGTATTGCTTTCCGAAACCGGCAAAACGGCTAAAACATTAATTCTCGAACACGTCTTGCTCGAAGCCAAAAGCCTTTTACGACAAACGCCTATGACCGTTCTGGAGATCTGCAACTGGCTGGGCTACTCCGATCATTCTTATTTTACAAAAGCATTCAAAAAATCCGAGGGCTGTACTCCCCTCGAGTACCGCAACCTTTAACGAAGCGTTCGGAATAGCACAGTGTTCAATTGCGGGCAAGGTTGAAAAGTACCACTTGTTCTGAATTTGCGCCACATAAAAACCATTCTGCCTCGTGTAAGTTTGTTATATAGATCACGAGCCGAAAGTGCTAGTGTAACAGATATGCTGTAAACTAAATTACATCCTATGAAAAATGTAACTGATTTTAAGATTGAGGTATCGCAGGATATTTTGGATGATCTTCAAAAAAGGCTTCAGCGCACCCGTTGGACAGACGAACCGGCGAATGCGGGCTGGACCTACGGAACTAATCCAGCTTACCTGAGAGAACTGGTAGGCTACTGGCAAAATGAATATGACTGGCGGAGACACGAACGCGAGCTGAACAAATTCCCGCACTACAGGGCAACCGTAGATGGCATTGGTATTCATTTTATTTATGTGAAGGGAAAGGGCTCAAATCCCAAACCGCTTGTGCTGACACATGGTTGGCCCGATTCGTTCTTTCGCTTCTACAAAGTCATTCCGATGCTTACCGATCCCGCGCGCTATGGCGGCGATCCAGCCCATTCCTTTGATCTTGTGGTTCCTTCGATACCTGGCTTCGGATTTTCTGATCGTGTTTCACTGTCGACCGAACGCACCGCTGACCTGTGGGTAACCCTCATGACGAAAGTACTGGGTTACAAAAAATTCTTTGCCGCCGGCGGTGATCTTGGTTCGGGCATCGCGACATTTCTTGGAAGGAATCATCCTGAAAAAGTTATTGCCATTCATGTTACTGATGTGGAATATCCGGATGGAAGTGAAGACTGGTCGAAGATGGGCCCCGCAGAGCAGGCATTTGGAAAAAATATTCAGCAGTGGTGGCAATCCGAGGGCGCTTATAATACGATCCAGTCCACGAAGCCGCAGACATTAGGCTATGCGCTGAATGACTCACCAGTGGGGCTAGCGTCCTGGATCCTGGAAAAGTTCTATACCTGGAGTGATACGAAAGGCAACATCGAAAACAGTTTTACAAAAGACGAGTTGCTCACCAATATTATGATCTATTGGGTAACACAAACAATTAATTCGTCGATCAGAACTTACCTGGAAGTGGCAAGAGCCTCCTATACACCGGAGGGTCCTAAACCGAAGCCACGGGTGGAAGTTCCAACGGGAGTTATCAACTTTCCTGCGGAGGCTCCCCTACCGCGTGAATGGGCAGAGCGAAAGGTGAACGTAAAACGATTTACTAAAATGAAAAAAGGAGGACATTTTGCAGCCCTGGAAGTACCAGACCTTTGGGTAAATGAGGTACGCTCGTTCTTCTTCGAGGAGGCAGAACAAACTATCTCAGGTAGCCTAAGGTATTCGGAAGCAAAATAACGGATGAGTATTAGAACCGCTGCTGCCAGAACTTTTCCGCGGAAGAGACCTGGCGGCAGATGGGACTATAGCCGCAACCGTGAACGTTGGCCTTTCGGATGTTTTCTAGATTCTGAATTTTCTTACCCATTGTCATCGCACTCACACCCAATTTTTTTTATAACCTTTACAACTTTTTCAACTTTACTTTTGTTGGCTTCAATTAAACGCCGTCCTGTATAACCTCTCTAAAAGCATTACGAATGACACTCACCCGAGACATATTCAAATACCTTGGATTCTTTTCTGAACCAGAACTACATGAAGAAATACTTGGACTTTGCCAATTGCGCACCTTCGAAAAAGGTGATGTCATCGTAAGTGAAGGACAATTTGTAAAAATTCTCCCCATCGTCATAACAGGCGGTCTTCGGGTTTATCAAACAAAGGAAGACAGAGAGATATTGTTGTATTATGTCGAGCCTACTCAAACATGCATGATGTCGTTGTCGGCTTGTTTTTTTGATAATAAGAGTCCGTCCCAGGCTGTTGCCGCGAAAAAAACGGAGGTATTAGCTATACCAACAAGGTTAGTAACGAAATGGCAAAGAGATTATTCGTCATGGAATGATTACGTGATCAGAACTTTTAGAAACAGGTATGATGAATTGCTAGATACGTTTGAAAGTGTAGCCTTCGATCATATTGACAAAAGAGTCTTAAAATACCTTCAAGGCAGGGTCGCAAAAGAAAAAGCCAAAGGAATCAAAATTTCCCATCAGGAACTGGGCCATGAGTTAGGCACCACCCGAGTCGTCATATCAAGAATCCTCAAGCAATTTGAGATGGATAAGGTCGTAGAGCTTCAACGAGGCTTCATAAAAATTCTATAATTATTTTCCCTGTGTATCTTTTGATACCTCCCCGGTAATCCCTCTCTTCTACTTTTGTCTTGTGACCAACAGACAGCAGCATTATAACAGCCTATCGCGGTGGCCGCAAAAGTACCATTTTAAATAATCTACAATGATCATAAAAGAAAACGCCTTACAATTTAAGGTCGCGGATATCGGCGATCAGACCTGGAGCGCCGAAAACATTTCAATTCCCGTCGAAGGAGCATCGTGCTACGAAAATAATCCTGAAAACTGCGAATGTTTTGGACCGCTTTACACTCAAACTCAGGCCATGGAAGCTGCACAAAAGTTTCCCGGTTGGCGTTTACCCACCAAGACAGACGTAGACATACTAATTGCATTTCTAGGAGGAAAGACCGTAGCCGGCAAAGAATTAAAGGTTGGGGGCCCTTGGGGTTTCAATGCCCTATTTGCAGGCTACCGCGATGCCCTAAATGGCAGATATTATCGGATCAATGAGCAAACCGGGTTTTGGACCTCGACGACCGTGGGTGAAGAAAAAGCCTGGAAGTTTTATTTGACTATAGAGCAGGACATTCTAAATTTTCATCCAGTCTCTAAAAATTATGGCGATAGCGTTCGCCTTGTTAAAATAAAATAAAATGAAAATAGACGCGTGCAATCGTATAGGCACCGAGTTGACCAAGCGTCTCATTGCCGGCCACCTTTTTAACCCATAGGATGATACGCTGGAATTACGGCACCGTGTTAAGTTTAAAAAACATTGTTCAACCCAAATTATATAAATTATGTCTCTTAGACTAGGTGATATGGCTCCCGCCTTTACAGCTGAAACCACACATGGCACAATTAATTTTCATGATTGGTTAGGAAATGCGTGGGGAATTTTATTTTCCCATCCTGCTGATTTCACGCCAGTATGTACAACGGAGCTCGGCGCAATGTCAAAGCTAACAGAGGACTTCGAAAAACGCAGCGTGAAGGTAATAGCCATTAGCGCAGATCCGCTTGATTCTCATCACAAGTGGATCCATGATATTAATGAAACGCAAAATACCAGAGTTAACTATCCCTTGATTGCAGATCCCGAATTTAAAGTAGCGAATCTGTATGGCATGGTACATCCAAACGTTACAGACAAATTTACTGTTCGCTCGGTATTTGTGATTGGACCTGACAAGAAAATAAAACTAATGATTACTTACCCGGCCTCAACCGGGAGAAATTTTGACGAAATATTACGCGTTATAGACAGCCTTCAATTAACTGCTGAATACGATGTGGCGACGCCTGCCAATTGGAAACAGGGTGAAGACGTAATCATCACGACAGCAGTAAAAGATGACGACATCGCTGCAAAATTTCCTAAAGGTCATAAGCGCGTGAAATCCTATCTCAGGACTACTCCCCAACCCAATCTCTAGGACCTGCAGCAAGCTGGTATTTTTGAAAGATATCGATCGTTAACCTCCTTCATAAATACCATGCTGCGTCCAGCCTATCGCTTCTCGCGTTGGTTATTATTTTCCTTCAACAAAACCCTCAGTCTGTTAGCAACGGTCACCAAGGCTGAAATACTCATGAGACAAAAAATTAATTTCTTTCGTAAAGGCGGTACGTCTTGCGCAAGAAATTTGATACACATGATGGTCGTAACAATGCCAAACACGACAACCATAAACAGGGGAATATATTTTTTAAACCCATTATTGGTTTTGAACCCCGCATTTGCAAGAATAATTGACAGTCCCATTGCAGCCGGTATCCAAGGCGTTATTCTGGCAACGCCGGACTGGAGATAGTGTCCCGTAAATCCAATTATGCTGCAGAGTATTAGAATCACTCCATGATTTCTGATCATCTCAAATGCCTTTTGTTAATAAATTACGCGAAGGGATTTTCGTCTCCCGAAGGCCCGTAAATGGATGGAATAGAAATATTCAAGGTTCTTAAGTAAGTCGATAACTGCCCTCTGTGGTGAACCAAATGATTAAGAACCAACAACCTGGCAAATTGTGTAACCAGCAGTGTAAAAACGATCGACCCATTCCTTGTCAGGTTCCAGGATTTCGTCGCCCAGCTTCCGTCCGGTTTATTCAGAAGTTCCATTGCTTTCGAACGGCTCGCTTTGAAATTGTCTAAAATTTCCTTCTCGTTTTTTGGGGAAGCATGGGTGGTTAACGTTTGAAGACTGGTATTTCCTTCCTCGGCAAAGGTTAAGTAACGTCCTGGTATGCAGGCCACGTGATTGGCCAATTGCCCTAACGTCATGGCTTTAGGATGAGGCTGCCACTCCAGTTTATCGGCAGGCACAAGGAGGAGAAGTTTTTCGGTTGAAACCAATTCATGTTCCAACTCGGAGATTAGATCTTTTGAGTTCATATCAGCTATTGCATTTAAATTTATGCAACAAAGAAAATTCAAGCAGTCGACTCAAAACGGTATCAAATGATACGATGGGATAAAAAAAATCACCGATTTTCCGGCTGTCATTGCCAGCGGGAAGCGAAGGATCCCGTGGCTGTAATGCTTATCTTTCTTCAGGGAGCAATCTACTTATAGAAAATTTCCTTTTGACTTTTGCGCAGGGTCGCTGCAGATTTATAAAACGTTGTAATCAAGGTAGGATAACCCCGAGCATCATATTCATACGAGAAAGACTCCGGTATAAAAGACGGAAACGCACAATTAATGTAATTGGTGCTTTCAGTGAGCTTGTTATTTGCGGATAAGTTGGTGAGTAAGTAATCCGTATATCCCAAATTCTTAAAAGGATTAATCCTATCATCGTAGGTATATTTGGCATCGCTACACAACTGTGAACCACGTGTTGTTTTGTCAGTCACAACATTACCGCCACTCATGTTAAATTCATATTCAAAACTTCCACCATTTGAGTAGGTATAGAAGACTTTGGTAGACTCATGAGCGTCGTCATACACGAACTTTGCTTCTGATTTTAATCCAGTGGAACCGTTAGTTTCCTTGATTTTGGAGACCCGGCCATCCGGGGAATATTCGTAAGACTGTTCCATGTAAGGGGTAAGTTCGTCAGGTAGATATCCAAGGATTTTGCTGACCTCGTTGCCTGAGTAGGCGAAATCAAGATGTCGCAGTTCATCAAAGGATTTTGAATCGGGATTGTAACTTAATACGCGGCTCTTACTTAGTTTACCGGATGAATTATATTCATAAGTCACTTTGAGACTGGGTTGAAATCCAAGGTCCGGAATGTCATACGAATCCACGTAGTAATCGAGTTTCGGCTCGTGAGTAGTTACTACGTCTTCCGACTGACAACCAAACAAGATAAAAATCAAATAAAGGTAAGAGATATGTTTTTGCATAAATGATAATTCCGTATCGATAATATTCATCTCGGTACAAAACGGTCTTCAACTTACGAAAGTTGACCGATTTGGAAAAAAAAGATGGCTTATAAGCTGGATCTGGGAAAATGCAACATTCTTATCGCGTGAATGCAACATTCTTATGTTCAATCTCCATTTCTGTTCCACAGTGATTGCTAAATCCTTTCATTTAAGCGATACCTTTATTCTATAAATCAAGTAGCAATGTTCCAGAGCTACCTCACGATATTCATACGCATTTTA
>Ga0111539_10007580_pt1 | contig 13867 bp, 10 predicted proteins | sample RhiMethybrSRZTD1_FD_79667 | JGI IMG/M metagenome (GOLD analysis project Ga0111539, IMG submission 79667) | Populus rhizosphere microbial communities from Tennessee, USA - Rhizosphere MetaG P. TD hybrid SRZTD1 (version 2) (version 2) | ecosystem: Host-associated > Plants > Roots > Rhizosphere >...
CGGCCCGCTCTAGATATCGAATGTGCATGCCATTAGACCTGCACGGCCAGCCACTCGGTCACGACCTTCGTCCCGGCGTTGCGTTCGAGCGCGGTCAGGGCGCGATCGACGGCGCCGAACGCGGCGCGGGCGCGATCGCCGGCGTAAGCGCGCGCCAGCGCTTCGAGATCGCCCGTCAACAGCGGGTTGGCCAGCACCGCGCGATCGGCGCCGGCGTTGATCGCCTCGAGATCGCGCAGCATCGACGCCATCAGCCGAAGCACGATCGCCACGTCCTCGCGCGTGCGTTCTTTCTTCGATGATCCGGTATGCAACGCGCTCGCGGCCTGCACGCGCGATTGCGTGTCGGCGCGTCCGGCGGTCTGTTGGAGCAATCCCATTGCCAGCTCGCGGAACGTCGACAGATCGTTGTCGACGAGCGCCAGCGCCTGGCCGATGCTGCCGTCGGCGATCGGCGCGGTCTGCTTCGCATCGACGTCGCTGTAGTCGTGATCGCGAATCAACGCCGCGGCGATCTCCGCCGTCGTCAACCGCCCGAATCGCAGCCGCATGCAGCGCGATCGCACCGTCGGCAGCAGCGCGCCCGGCACCGCGGACGTCAGGATGAACATCGTCCCCGGCGGCGGTTCTTCGAGATTCTTGAGCAGCGCGTTCTGCGACGCCGGCTCGAGCGAGTCGGCCTCGCGAATCAAGACGACGCGCTTGCGGCCTTCGAAGGGGCGGAACCCGGTCTGGCTCAGCACGTCGCGGATGACTTCGATCTTGATCGAGGCGCGATCGTCGGGCTCGATCTCGATGACGTCGACGTGAACGCCGCGCGCGACACGATCGCAGGCGCGGCACTTGCCGCAGGCATCGGTCGCCAGATCGGTGGCGCCGGGTTTCACGCGTTCCAGGCAATTCACCGCCTGCGCAGTCGCCCTGGCCACAGCCCATTTGCCGACGCCGGACGGCCCCGCAAACAGCAGTGTTGGCGGCAGCGAATCCCGCTCAATGGCGCGCGCGATGAGCGTCGTCAACCGCCGATGGCCGATGATCTCGCGCAGGGTCATGGGACGATTGATTTTAGTCCGCATTGACTCAGGCCCGTCCGGCTGACTACAATTTGATGTTTGCCGGGTGTCGGGCGGTTAGCTCAGTTGGTAGAGCACCGGCTTTACACGCCGGCTGTCAGGGGTTCGAGTCCCTTACCGCCCACCAAGATTCTTGCGGTGTGGCAAACGGATTGATGATCGGTATTCGGTTGAAGAGCGGTGACAGCCTTCAATCCGAGATCTGAGGTCCGCGATCGATCTGAAATCCCCAAAAGGGGTGGTAGTTCAGTTGGTTAGAACGCTGCCCTGTCACGGCAGAGGCCGCGGGTTCGAGTCCCGTCCACCCCGCCACTCATTCGCTCTTCGAGCTCATTCGTGCGGGGCGTCCGGTCTCTAGCTCAGACCGCGAACGCCTTGGGCGTTCGCAAATCAGGTCGAGTCCCGTCCACCCCGCCATTCACTCGCGGACATCTCTGCGTGACATCTTGCCCGTCGACCGAGGTCTGAGAATACTCCCGCTTATGGCCGTCTAATTTGTAAGGTGGAATTGCCGCCGCCAATGCGTTTGCAGCTTGAACATGCCGTTTATGCGCGCTGTCTAGCTTCCCAGTCGTCGGGCGGTTCACACAGCGGTAGCCTTCACGCTTCGTCGTTGTCCGGGGACCATCGCGAATGTGACGTAGAGCTCGATCTGTGCTTCTTGAGTTGCATTCTGCCACCTCATGTAGCCCTGACTCGAATTAGAGACTCAGTACGCTCGTCCGAAATCTCTCGATCCGCAGATAAGGCAGTGAGACGATAACGCTAAATGAGGTTTCTCGCCGTCGCATTGCTGAGTCTGTGTGCCGGCCTTGAGCGCGAGCACGTCGCCGGCGAGGCCTTCGAGGGCCGCTGGATCTCGAGTGCCACTGACGACCGGATCGCCGCGGCCGTAATCACGCGCGAGTTGGGATCGCTGCACATCGACTTAACCGACGCGTGCAGCGCTGGAGACTGCGCGCTTCCCAGGATACCCATTGCCTTATTCGGGACGGAGAGCGGGCCCGAATCACAACATGGACTAGGTATGCTTTCCCGGGGGCCGTTGCTCACGCACGTCACCCTTCGATTGAAAAACGAGGTGCTCTACGTCGATACGTACGAGTTCGGCCTTGGCCGATTGTTCCGTCGCCATCGGCAGAGCCGGCTGATTCGTCATGTCCCGTTTTTAACGCCAGCTCCCGGATCGGTGACACCTCGGTTTCCTTCCGCACTATTCGAGCAGTATTTTGCTGAAGCGGCGAACACGCCGGCCTATTACATTGATCCCACCAATTGGTGCGGCGAGAGACCGAACGCGACGGCGACGGTCTACCTGCGAGTAACGGACAAGACGTCGAGTCTGATGACGTTGCGATTCGGCCCGAACGAGAGCGTCACCGCAACTCGACGCACAGTACTCACACCTTCAGGCAGGGTTCGCGTTCTCGTTGCGCTCGTCGCATATCCCGAAACCGTGGGCGATGCTGGCAACATTGCGTGGCAACAGGCACAGGCCGCCGTGAACGGCGATCATGCCGCCTTCGCCAAGAGCCACGGATATGACAAGCCCGTAATCGTTTTCGAGAACACGAATGTCTTACTACGGAGATCGGAAATCGCGGATCCTCGTGACCCCGCCAAGGTTCGTGTGGCGATGGAATCCAAACGCATTCGAATCGACGAGTTCGATGCGCTGATGACGATCGATCTCGATCCGACCCGGGGCGAGGGCGGCCTCGCAACGCTGCCGTCCCGAACCATCTACGTTGGAAACTTCGGACACTGGAGATCGGCGCTTGATGCTGCCGCGTGGCGCAACGTTGCCATGACGGCCTACCACCACGAGTTCGCACATTTGTGGGGGTGGCAGCATGATTGGTCGCCCAGATGTCAATTGGATCCCGGACGCTTTGTGCCGTTTGTGACATCGCCTGCGCTTCTAGGCTGGGAGGATCTCGATGGAGATCGCGTTCCAGAGATTCTTGATCCCACGCCCTATGGGCGAGTGAAGTAATCGCTAACGCTTCAAGCTCGTATGCAACGGATTCTCACGGGCGCCGCTGTCCGCCTCGCGCTTTTGGCGATTCGAAGTACGGCATTTGCTGATCCTCAGTCTTGCTGCATTGTTCCCTAACGTGAGCATCGCCTTGATGACTCTTGCGTGCCATCGGCACGGCACTGTCGGAGACAGACCGGCTGCTACTGCGACCGTGGCGAAGGGATAGGCGTATACTTCGGCCGCGGACATCGATTTCCTGTCCGCCTCATCTGTGAAGGAGCGACCCATGGGTTCGAAGCGACCTGATCGTCGGGGATTCCTCAAGAGCGGCGCCGCGCTGGCCGGCGGTCTCACCGTCGGAGCCGTCGCACCCGCGATCGGCCAGGAACAACATCACGACCCATCGATGATCAAGGAGGGCAAGGATCAGATCGCCTACGGCGATCGCTCCAAACATGTCACCTCCGTACGCATCCCCCACGGCGGCAGGCCCTCGCCCGATAACTGGGGGCTCACGTTTCATGTCGCGGCCCCGCTTCAGGATTCGGTCGGGGTCATCACGCCATCCTCGCTCCACTACATGGGGACGACGCGTGGCTCATTCCTGCCGGACGTCGATCCGCAGGCCCACCGTCTCATGATTCACGGACTGGTGGACCGCCCGCTGACGTTCACCATGGACGACTTGAAACGCTTCCCGTCCGTGACGCGCTTGCATTTCATCGAGTGCGCGGGGAACCGATCGTCGCGCCGGGCGAAGAATGTTCAGGAAACGCACGGCATGACGAGTTGCGCCGAATGGACCGGCGTGCTGCTGTCGACGCTGCTCAAAGAGTGCGGCCTCAAAGGCAGTGCAACCTGGTTCGTCGCCGAAGGGTCGGAGGAAGTGAAAGGCGCGTCGAGCATGCCGATTGCCAAGGCGATGGAAGATTGCATCGTCGCCTACGGCATGAACGGCGAGGCCGTGCGGCCGCAGCAAGGGTTCCCGGTACGGTTGATGGTTCCCGGATTCGAAGGCATCTTCCACACCAAGTGGCTGCGGCGCATCAAGGTGGTGGATCGCTATTACATGAACTACAACGACTTCGGTCATCTCGATAAGGATCCGAAGGTCGCGGCATTGGATTACCAGATCGGGCCCAAGTCCGTCATCACCTTCCCCTCCGCTGGACAACAGCTGCCCGGCAAAGGCTTCTACGAGATCAGCGGCCTGGCCTGGTCCGGTGGCGGCGCGATCAAGTTGGTCGAGGTTTCCACTGACGGTGGCAAACGTTGGACCAAAGCCGAGATCAAGGGCACCGCGCAGCGCATGGCGCACGCACGCTTTGGTTTGATGTGGAACTGGGACGGAAAAGAGACCGAGCTCCTGTCACGCTGTACGGACGAGATCGGCCAGATTCAACCGTCGAGGGAACAGATCGCGAAGTACTGGAACAAGCCGTACGACCAGACCTTCAGCGTGCCTGGTCTCGACAACAGCATTCAGCCGTGGAAGATCGCCAGTGATGGGAGCGTCACGAATGGCTTCGCTTAGAGTGCTCGCCTGTGCGCTGCTGATGGGCGCCACCGTGCTGGCGCAGTCGTACGGCGTGGGGCGCACGCCGACAGCAGAGGAAATCAAGGCCTGGGACATCTCCATCGGTCCGACAGGAGAGGAACTGCCTGAGGGGAAGGGAACCGTCAGAGAGGGCGCGCAGTTGTATCGTTCGAAGGGCTGCGCGGGATGCCATGGAGCGTCAGCCGTCGACGGCAAGGCGCCGATTCTGAAAAGCAAAGCTCCTCCCAACGCCGACGTCTGGGCACGTGGACGAATCCTGCCGCTCCGCGCGCCACACGCGACGACGGTGTGGGATTACATCAATCGCGGGATGCCTCTCAACAGAGAGGGAACGCTGACGCCCGATGAGGTCTACTCGCTGACCGCGTACTTGTTGTTCATCAACGAAGTGATCAAGGAGGACGAGGTTCTCGACGCCAAGACCCTGCCGATGGTGAAGATGCCGATCGGTGAGGATTACGCTCGCCTGCCCGATTGGAAGCCGAGGACACCGAGGCTGAAAGGCTACCCGCACTAGACGAGGCGCCCTGTCAGGGCGCCCCGCCGTCGCCGTCAGAATTCGTAACGTAGCGCGAACATCGCGCGACGCGGATTCGCGATCAGATTCGGCTTTGCAAAGTTCGCGCTGGTCGCCACCTCGCTAATCCAGGTCAGCGGCGTGTCGATGTTCAGCACGTTGATGATGTCGGCCATCAGCGTGATTCTCGACGAGCCGCCCAGCCGGAGTCGCTTCTCGAACCTCATGTCGATGAAATTCTGCGACGGCATCCGGAGCGAACCATCGCGCGGCTGCAGGAAGACCGTTTGGGTGCCCTGCGGCAGGTTTGTGGCGCTCAAGCGGCGCGTGTAGGGTTTGCCCGCCACCCACTGCCAGTTGGACGACACGACGATCTCGTATGGGAAGGCATAACTGCCCTGCAGCTTGAACATCACGTCGCGATCGCCAGGCAGCAGGCCCGCGGCGTTGGTCAACTCGTTCGGATCGTCACCGAAGCTGCTTGCCGCCGAGCTCTGCGACGACGCCGTCGACAGGTTCGCGGCCGAGTGGAGTCCTTGAGTCTTCGAGATCGTGACCGAACCCAGGGCCTGCCAGTTCTGCGACATGCGTTTGGTCAGCGTCAGCAAGAAGGCGTTGTAGCGCTGCCACCAATCCTCGCTGCAGTAGGAGCAGGTGGCGGGGCCCGGGTTGGTCAGCCGCACCAGGCGCGCGGTCGCAGGAGACGTTCGCCGATAAACCGTCAGCGGGGCGCCGGTCTGCGGATCGCTCCGCTGCTCGGGTGCGAACGTGCTGCCGACGTCGACACGGCCGACGAAGTCGTCGGCGCGCTTGTGGATGTAGCTCGCGCCGATCGCGAGCATGGGCATCAGCTGGTGATCGATGCCGATCGTGTACTGGTCCGTGTAGGGCGGCGCTAAATCCGGATCGACCGTGTAGGTGCCGCGCGGATCGGTGATTTGCTGCAGAATGTCGTAGGCCTGCGTCGCCGGATTCCACCCGAAGCGCCGCGTCACCGCCTGCGCCGGCGACAGCGCCGAGAACAGGTTGGTCGTCGAGCCCTGATAGTAACGGCCGTAGCTGGCGCGCATGATGCTGCCCGATTCGCGCAGCTTGAGGTTGACGCCGAGTCGCGGTGAAATAGTCTTCCAGTCGACGAGATCCGTGAGGGCTTCCGAGGTGCCGACTTCGTTGCGCCCCGCGTCCAGAATCGGCATCTCGGGGATGTCGCCCGTGTTGAGATCGAAGCGCAAGCCGGCGTTGACGGTAAGCCAATCGGTCATCGACCACGAGTCGTCCGCATACAGGCCGAACGCGCGGACGTGGCCGCCCGAAATGCTCGGATCGCGAACGTCGATGTAGCCGGGCGCGCCGTCGCGCAAGGTGATCTGACGGCCGCCGGGCCAGACCGACTCACCCTGGGTGCCGCCATCGGTGAATTGCAGGCCGAGGCGCACGTCGTGCTGCTGACCACCGATCGTCAAAAACCGGCTCACCCGCGAGCTGATCCCGGTGGTGTAGGGCGCGAGGTTGCTCCACGTGTAGTCCCGGGCATTCACCGAGTATTCATCCCGGATCTCGTCGTACACGCCCGGCGTGATCAAGTCCTCGGTCAGGCCGCGCCCGCTGCTCCAGTTGTAGAAGCCGCCGAAGCGCACGTCGAACGCCGTGTTGTTGCCGAGCACGCGACGCCAGGTCGCCGTGATGGTTGGATTGTGACCGCGCCCCATGCTCGCCGCGTCACGCGGCAGCGAGGGCGTAATCGTGTCGGGCAGCCGCCAATGGTCGTTATGGTAGGCAAACAGCAGGTTGTTGTTCTGGTTGACCTGCCACGTGAGCTTGCCGAACACGCGGTCCTGCAAGTCCTGCGTCGGCAACGCCGGATCCGTGCCTGGTTCGGAGAAATAATCGCGGCGGTACTGGTACGACCCGAACCACCACATCTTGTCGCGAATGACGGGCCCGCCCAATTGCACGGTGGCGTCCTGAAACTTGTCGCGGTGGTAGGGGAACTCCTGATCAGGCTGGTTGTTCCCGGTGGTGGCTTGGTACTGGCTGAACCAGTTGAGCAGGCCGGTCATCGCGTTGCCGCCGCTCTTGGTGACGATGTTGAACACTGCGCCCTGCATGTTCCCGTATTCCGCGGGCGCGCCCACGCCAACCAACTCCATCGAGGCAACGATGTCAGTGTTGGGATACGGCCACATCTGGCCGGCCGTGGGCGACGTGATGTTCGTGCCGTCGATCTGATACTGGTTTTCGTTCGTGTTCGACCCGAACGCCGAAGAGGTCGTGGAGTCCTGCACTTGCGTCGAGGCGATCCCCGGTGTCATCTGGAAATAGTCGAAGACCGAGAAGCGCAGTACCGGCGTCGCCTGAATCAGCTCCTCGCTGTAATTGACGGTGACCGACGACTGAGACGTGTCGATCAACGGGCTTTCGCCGGTGACGGTGACGGTCTCCGCCATAGCGCCCACTTCGAAACCCAGGTCGACGTCGAAGGTGCGTCCGATCTCCACGCGCAGTCCTTCCATCACGATGGTCTTGAACCCATCGAGCGTGGCCTTGAGCGCATAGACGCCGGGCGTCAGCGCCTGGAAGCGATACTGGCCGTTGGCGTCGGCCACGACGGTGTGAGTGCCGGCGGCGCCGGTCACCTCGACGGTCGCGCCGGGCAGGATCGCGCCGGAGATATCCCTCACCGTACCGCGAAGCGTTCCTGTGGTGGTTTGAGCGAAGAGCGAAGCAGTTCCCAAGACTAGAGCCGCCACTAACACGCACATCGTTCGTCGCATGTCATCCTCCCATGCCGGGGGCATCGGCCATTCGTCGCGCGTGGTCAGGACACTAAGAGTATGCGGCCGGGTTGTCAACAGCGGTTGCACAGTTACCGCCACTCACTAAGCCCGCAACAAAAGCAACCGCAATCGCGTCTAATGCGGGGATGAGCCGCTGGATCACGGCATCTGAGGTTCGTCTCGCGCTGCGACTCATCGCCAGGCAGCCCGTTCTCTCACTGACGATCGTCCTGGCGCTCGCCACCGGCGTCTGCCTCGCCACCATTGGCTTCACCCTTCGTGAAGCCGTTCTCAACAGCTCGCTGCCGTTCGCCAACGGCGATCGCTTCGTCCGGCTGGTGATGCATTCCGAGGCCGAAGACAACGTCGACGTTGATCTCGATGGGTATCAGGCGATTCGCGACACGTCGAAGACGTTCGTTCATCTCGGCGCCGAGGGCGGTTCGGAGTTCGTGCTTGAAAACACGGACGGCACGGTCGAGCCGATCAGTGTCGGCCTGATCACCCCGCGATCGTTCCAGTTTCTCCCAGCGGTGCCGATGCTCGGCCGCGTCCTCACCGCCGCGGACGGCGAGCCCGGCGCCGAGCCCGTCGTCGTGCTGCGCGAAAGCCTGTGGCGCCGGCGATTCGGGGCGAGCGCATCGATGCTCGGCCAGTCAATTCAACTCTCTGGCCGGACACGCACCGTTGTCGGGGTGCTTCCCGATACCTTCAAGTTTCCCACCGGCGGTGAAATCTGGGTGCCGCTTGATGAAGCGACATTCGCCGGACGAGCGACCTCGCTCACGGTGTTCGGCATCCTCCGCGAGGGACTCACGATTGGAGGCGCGACAGCGGAGCTGAGTGCCTACTCGCGTCCCGAACGGCCGCGCCGGCCAGGCACGGCGATCTCTGTTCGCGCGCTGCCGTTCACGGGCGACGACGACATTATCAACACCGTGATGTCCGGACTGGTTGCAGTCCTCGTGCTGGCGCTGCTGGTCGTGGCTTCGAACATCGCCTCGCTGGTGTTCGCGCGCACGTGGTCGCGATCGTCCGAACTCGCGGTGCGCACCGCGATTGGCGCCGGCCGCTCGCGCATCGTCGGCCAGTTGTTTGCGGAGGTCGCGATTCTCTGTGCGATCGCCTCGGTGATGGGACTCGCGCTCGCTCAGGTGTCGCTCAGATTCCTGGTCGGCATGATGACCGACATCCCGTTCTGGATGTCATTCGAACCCACCCTGCTCACGATGGCGTTCGTGGTCGCGCTGTCGTTCGTGATCAGCGTGGTCAGCGGGCTGATGCCGGCGCTCGCGGTGACGCGTGCGAATCTGATCGGCGCGCTGCACGCGCAGGGGCGCGGACTCACGCCGACGGGTTTCGGCAGCGTCGGCCGCGTGCTCGTCATCGAAGTGGCACTCTCGGTGGCGCTGTTGAACGGCGCGCTCGTCATGGCTCGCGCATACGCGTCGTACCTCGACGACATCCCCGCGCTGCCGAAAGGCGAGGTCTTGACGGCGCGGTTGAGCGGCGAGCAATCGAAGGACGTGCGCGATCGCATGCTGGCCGCAATCCGCGCGTTGCCCGCTGTCGTGTCGGCCGGCGCGGCGAGCCACCTGCCCCGGCAACAACCCATCGCGGGGCCGATGGAGATCGAATCGATCGACGGACGGTCGCCGTCGCTGATCGGCCGGGCGCCGGCGCTCACAGTGAGTGAGGGTTTCCTCGAGACCATCGGCGGCCGGCCGCTGACGGGCCGAGTGTTCACGGCCAACGACTACCTGGCCGGCGCCGCACCGGTCGTGGTCGTCAATCAGCCATTCGTCGATAGTTGGTTCGGCGGTGGATCGCCACTTGGCCGGCGCATCAAACTGCTGTCAGCCGATTCAAACGAGCCGGCACAGTGGCGCGAGATCATCGGCGTGGTGCCGGACCTCGGGTTCAGCCCGGGCGATCGAACGAACGCCGAGGGCATCTACGTGCCGTTGCCCGCTCAGACAACCGGCCTTGTCATCGCGATTCGAAGCGCTGGCAATCCCGGCACCACCGCCGGTCCGCTGCGCAAGATTGTGGCGGAGATCGATTCCAAGACGGACGTGCGCGGCATCAAGCTGCTCGAAGACGCCGGCCGCGAGCAGACTTCGTTCCTCACCGGGATGACCTCGGCGATGACAGCGCTCGGCATGATGGCGCTGCTGATGTCTGTGGTGTCGATTTACGCGCTGCTGTCGTTCGTGGTCACGCGCCGCACGCGCGAGATCGGCATTCGAGTGGCCCTCGGCGCGCGCAGCTCGCAAGTGCTGACCACCGTTGCCGGCCGCACCTTCGCGTTGATGGGACTCGGCGCCGCCATTGGCACGCCGATCGGCGTGTATCTCGCGGGCTTCCAGTCCGTCATCCTGGTCAGCATGCCGGACGCCGGCGTGATGACGCCGGCGATCGTGCTCGGCACGCTGGCGGCAGCGAGCATCGCCGCCGCATGGCTGCCGACGCGGCGCGCGCTGGCGATTCGACCGGCCGAGGCGCTGAACAGCGACTAGAGGCCAGGCGAACGGCAGTTGCTGAGTCGCAAGCCAGCAGTCACGGTGCCGCCAACGATCCAACGGTCTCCGAGTATTGCTCCGGTGTTGGCGGCACTCGCTTACCAAGATGCGCGCGCGATATTCCCTACTTCGAACGCTGTTGTATTGGCGAAATCCATTGCGGAGAGAATCGGGCTGAAGATGCCGTCGCAGTCCGGGGAATAAAGCTTGCAGACATTTCGGTCGACTCAATCTCACAGTTAAGCCGTCTGAACGATCGACTGATGCGGAAGGCATCAGGCCGATGACATACGAACGGGATTGAGTTGAAGGAGGAGAAGATGCCAAACCGACAGTCCATGATGACGCCAGTACGAGAAGAGAACCGGCTCGCAAGGCGCGCCGCAACCTCTGGCGGGGTTGCGCCGTTCAGGACTCTGCAGCAGGTCGCCGATGAGATGGATCGGATGATGAGCAGCTTCGGCTTAGACCCGCGATGGTCGACCGCACCGTTGTGGCGCAACGCGGCAGCCGGCCTGTGGACGCCAGATGTTGATGTCTACCAGAAGGACGATCAGCTGGTCATCAAAGCCGACTTGCCGGGACTTCGCAAGGATGAAGTCTCAGTGGAGATTGCGGACGATTTCGTGACGATCCAGGGCGAGCGCAAGACCGAGCACAAGGATGAGCGCGAAGGCTACTTCCGAAGCGAGCGCAACTACGGCAGCTTCTGCCGCGTCGTTCCGCTTCCCGAGGGCGCCATCACGGATCAAGCCAAGGCGAGTTTCCACGATGGTGTGCTGGAAGTCACACTGCCGGCGCCACCTCAGGCCACCAGAGGCCGCAAACTGGAGATCACAGAGGCCAAGAAGTAGGTTTCTGGTTGTGTAAGTGACGCGCCAGAGCGCGTCACTTATGCGCCCGTTTCTAGAGATCGACCTTGATCTCGAACCCGCCGAAGGCCATTCGCTTGACGTTGAACGGCATTTTTTTCGGGTCCATCATCTTCGCCAGCCGGGGGTCCTTCATGACCTTGCCGTTGATGCGGTCGCGATGCGCACGCGACTTGTAGACAATCCACGAGAACACCACTGTTTCAGTCGGCTTGGTTCTGGCGAGACGCGTGAACGGCAATCCCATTTTCATCTTGAGGTCTTCGCCGACGCATTCTCGGTACTCGATTGCGCCATGCTCCTTCCACACCTTGCCGGCCTTCCGAGCGATCTGGAGATATGCGTCTACGTTCTTCTTTGGTACGGGGAGAACGAATCCGTCGACATACGCCATGGTTTCCTCCGAACAAGCCCGTCCACTGACTTGAAGCAAGCAGCGCGCCATTTCGGACCGGCGCGCCGTAAGCTTCAGCTGCCGACCCGCGGGCGCGACAACGAGTAGCCGACGCCCAGGAGCAGCAACCAAGGTCCGCCGGCCACCAAAGTCGATTTCAGGTCCGCGACCCACCAGGTGGACAACAGGATCGCGCCGACCAGCGCGGCGCCGGCGACCGATGTCCACGGCAACGACGATTTGCGGAACGCGATGTGCGTGACGAAGATCATCAACCACACGAACAGGGCGCCGAAGAGCGCCACGCCAAAAAACCACACGTAAGCCGAATCGGGCCACAGGGCGCGCACCAGCACGGCGGCGCCAAGTCCGAGGCCCGACACGAGCAACGCCGCCACCGGCGCACCGCGATGATTGACCTCTCCCAATCGCGCCGGCACAAACCCCGCGCGTGCCAGCGAGAAAAGCGTGCGCGCGATCAGATAGAGGTTGGCATTCGAGCTCGAGAGCGCCGCGCTCAACACCACGAAGTTCATCACGCCGGCCGCGCCGGGAATGCCAAGACGACGCAACACACTGACGAACGGGCTCTCGCCGACCCCCAGCTGGCTCCACGGCGTCAGCATCAGCAGGAGCGCGATCGTCACCACGTAGATCGTCGAGAGGCCAATGACGATGCGCCGCACGGCGCGCGGAATGGTTTGTGCCGGATCCGACGCTTCGCCTGACGTGACGCCGACGATCTCGACGCCGATGAACGAGTAGATCACGAAACAGCAACCGAGCCAGATCCCGCTCGCACCAAACGGCATGAATCCACGATCGGCCGTGAGGTTGCCGGCGCCGATCGCAGGCTCGCCCGACCACCCGATGAACACGACGTATGCCGCGATCACCACGAACAGAACGATCGCCACCACCTTGATCATCACCAGCCAGTACTCGATGCTGCCGAGACGGCCAACCGTGCGCGAGTTCACGTAGAGCAACGCGATCGCAAAGAGCAGCACCCAGGCGGCGCCGGGGACCGCGGGGAACCAATACGACATGTAGATCGACGCGGCCACGAGTTGCCCGCCGGTGGCGATCACCTGCATCAGCCAATAGCTGACTCTGACGGCATAGCCTGCGAAGGGCGACACGTAGATGCCGGCGTAGACGCCAAACGCGCCAGCGGTGGGATGCGCCACCGCCATCTCGGTCAACGCGCGGCCGAGCAGCAGCGAAATCGCGGCGACCACCACGTACGACAGGATCACCGCCGGACCGGCAACGTTGACGGCGAGGCCGCTGGCGAGAAACAGGCCGGTGCCGATCGCTCCGCCCAGCGCCATCATCGTCTGCTGCGCGGTCGAGAGTTGCCGGGCGAGTCCCTGCTCCCGCCGAATGGCATCGTCTGGGGTTTTCACGGTGATGTATCTTACGGCGACGTTCATCGTGCCGATCATCCAGTGGAGCGTTTCAACGAAAGGCGTGCGGCGAACACCGTTGCTCATACAAGGTACAGGGGCCGTTCCGTAGGAACGGCCCGATTGAGATATCGAACAGACATGCCATTAGACCGCTTCCGCGCGCGGTTTCCGATACTCGCCAACCGCGTTTACGTCAACAGCTGTTCGCAGGGTGCGTTGTCGCTCGACGTCGAGGCGGCGTTCAGGACCTTCACCGAGTCGTGGCACGCGGGCGGATCGCCGTGGGATGGCTGGGTCGAGGAAGTCGAGCGGCTGCGCGGTCTGTTTGCGGCCTCGATCGGCGCGACGGTCGATGAAATCGCGGTGATGCCGAGTGCGTCGACCGCGATTGCCGCGATCGCCACCGCGCTGCGCTTTGCTCAGCCGCGGTCACAAATCGTGCTCGGCGAGTTCGAGTTTCCCACCTCCGCGCACGTCTGGCTCGCGCAGCAGAGGCGTGGCGCATCGGTGGTGTGGGCGAAGGCGCACGGCGACACGCTCCCGATCGACGCTTACGCCGCGCTGATCGACGATCGCACGGTGATTGTGCCGGCCACGCAGGTGTGTTTCCGCAACGGCTATCGCGTCGACATTCCCGCGCTGGTGAAGCTCTGTCACGAACGAGGCGCGTGGTGCCTTGTTGACGACTATCAGCGCACCGGCAGCGGTCCGATCGATGTTCATGAGCTCGGCGTCGATTTCCTGGTGACCGGCGCGCTCAA